>Ga0182739_1000629_pt1 | contig 42652 bp, 33 predicted proteins | sample eDN5th30CBELigBY_FD_128873 | JGI IMG/M metagenome (GOLD analysis project Ga0182739, IMG submission 128873) | Enriched backyard soil microbial communities from Emeryville, California, USA - eDNA 5th pass 30_C BE-Lig BY (version 2) (version 2) | ecosystem: Environmental > Terrestrial > Soil >... | reverse complement strand
CGGCTTCGGCGACAAGCCCTTCATGGACGACGCCGAACGCTTCCGCGTGTTTGGCTGATCGCCCCGGGGCGTCCCGTACGCCCTGCATGACCGCGGTATCAGGCCCGCATTGCTCGCAAGAGGAATGCGGGCCTCGTTTTTTCCGGGGCCGGACGCGGCGCGTGGACACCATTTGATCGAGCCCCCGGTTGGCAGGCCAGGTCCGCCACCGAGCGCGGCATGTTCGGGACGGACCCCGTTTCATGCCAGAATGGCGGGCACCTCAACCGCCATGCCCGGCGGCCCCGCCACTGAACCCAAGAAAGATCGGATGAAACCTGGAACTCCCGCGTTGCGCCTGTTGTCCCTGGCCGGGCTGTTTGCATTGTCGGCCCCAGCGTTCGCCATCGATTGCAAGAAGGCCGCCACGGACGTCGAGAAACTGATCTGCTCGGACCGCGGCGCGGTCGCGGCCGATGCCGAGTTGAACCGGAACTACGCCGCGCTGCTCAAACAGGCGCCCGACGCCGAGATCCGCGCGATGCTGGTGAACAGCCAGAAGCGCTGGCTGGTCGCGCGGGACAAGGCGCTGGAGACGCTGATCGACACGCCCGACGCGCTGCCCGACGGCAAGACCGCCGCCCAGGCCGGGCGCGAGCTCATCCGCGCGCGCAGCGCGCAGTTCAAGGAGACGGAAAAAGGCGACGCGGCGCCACGCATGATCCGCCGCGCGCTGGAACAACGGCAGTTCCTGGCCCAGTTCACCGGCGGGGCGTTCGCGGGCTATTGGACCTCATGCGACGTCCTGCCGCGCGACTACACGGATTACGCGTGCTTCGCGATTCGCCACTACCAGAATCACGACCACGTGTGTTCGATCGACGAGTCGTGGGCATCGGGCGGCGTGTATACCCGGCGCTACGTCGCCAATGTCGTGAACGGCAAGCCCAAGGTCGTCGCGTCCTGCTCCTACAACGATGCGGACCAGCCATGCTCCGACAGCGAAGGCAAGACGAAATGGAATCGCACGCCGGTCCAGCCGGAGTACGTGTATGCGTCCGATCCGCTGCCGAAGATCGACGGCGAGATTTACGACGCGGACGACTACGAATGGGTGCAGGCCTGCCTGGCCGACCCGGCGTATCCGGCCACGAAATAGCGGCGAAGGTGTCAGTGCGCCACCGTGCGCGGCACGACCTGCCAGGCACCGCTCCGGATACCTGAGTTTCACTTCAGGCCCGCATTGCTCGCAAGAGGAATGCGGGCCTCGCTTTTCCGGGGCCGGACGCGGCGGGTGGGCACCATTTGATCGAGCCCCGGTTGATCCGCGGCGGATGGCGCTATAGTCAACCGAGCCTTTTCACCAGGACGGAGACCTCATGCAGACCCACGAGATCCATCGCGGCCGCCTGATCGATCACATCCAGCTCGTCGTGCGCGACCTGCCCGCCAGCCTGAGGTTCTACCAGGCCGTGTTCGACGCCCTGGAGGTGCCGATGGGCGGTACGGCGGACGATTACTTCTGGGCCGACGAACTGTTCGTATCGACGGCCGACAGCCAGGCCGCGCTCGGCCAGTTGACCGGGCGCCATCACCTTGCGTTCCAGGCGCGCGACGCCGCGATGGTGGATGCGTTTTACCAGGCGGCGCTGGCCCACGGCGGCAAGGACAACGGCGCGCCGGGATTGCGCGATTACCACCCCGGTTATTACGGCGCATTCGTGCTGGACCCGGACGGCAACAACATCGAGGCGGTGTTCCATGGCGCAGCCGAGCGCAGCGCGCCGTCGGTCAAGGTGACGTTCTGACCGGAGCCCGTCCGTGCAATTGCGCCACCTCCGGTATTTCGTGAAGATCGTCGAGGCGGGCAGCTTCTCCCGCGCGGCGGCGCTCATTCCGGTGGCGCAGCCGGCGCTCAGCCAGCAGATCGCCGCGCTGGAAGAGGAACTGGGCGTGGTGCTGCTGCACCGCAGCGCGCGCGGCGCGCGGCCCACGGCGGCGGGCGCCGCGTTCTACACGGAGGCGGCCTCCATCCTGAGCCGCATGGAGCGCATTCCGCAGATCGTCCGGTCGCTCGACGGCGAGATCCAGGGCGTCGTGCGTATCGGCATGTCGTCCACGCTGGCGTCGTTCCTGGCCGGCGAACTGATGGAAAAGTGCCGGGCCGTGCTGCCCAAGATCAGCCTGCGGTTCAGCAGCGACGCCAGCGGCCAGTTGGGCGCGCGCATCCGCGACAGCTCGCTCGACCTGGCGCTGGTGTTCGAGGACCAGCCGACCACGGGGTTCGCGCGCGAACCGCTGTTCCGGCAGCGGCTTTTCGTGGTCAGCCCGTGCAAACCCGGGCGACGGCTATCGGCCTTGCGGTTCGAGCGGCTTGCGGACATGCCGCTCATTCTGCCCGCGCATCCCAACATCACGCGCGGGATGCTGGACCGCCTGTTCTCCGAGGCCGGCATCGTGCCGCAGGTCGTGGCCGAGACCGAGGTGTTCTCCGGCATGCTGTCCGCGGTGCAGGCCGGCATCGGCCACACGATCCTGCCGCGGGGCGATTTTTCCGGCCTGCCCGGACGCGCCATGGTGTCGGCGGCGCTGATCGAGCCGCCGGTTTACCTGACGGCGGCGGTCATCGCGTCGGCCGATGTGCCGCTGGCCCCGCCCGCGGAGGCGGTGCGGGGGCTGCTGAGCGACGTCGTCATGCAGCAGGTGCGGGAAAAGGGGCTGGCGGGCGCGGAGCTGCTGACGCCCTGACCATATCGCCCGCCTATACCCGCATATCGACATAGTATTTTTTGGGCGCCCCAGACCGGCGCAAGCTTCACTCCCATGCAGGTTCCCCAACCTCGGCGGCCTGCGCGACAAGGAGAGTGACGATGGCAAAGCTGGTTTATCGCGTGGTGTCCGCGTGCGGCGCGCTGGGATATGGATTTCCCAAGGAATCGCTGCAAAAGGCCCTGGAAGGGCGCATCGACGCCGTGATCTCGGATGCGGGGTCGATGGACGCCGGCCCGTATTACCTGGGTACCGGAACCGAGTACTTTGAACGCGAAGCCGTGAAGGCGGACTTTCGCAACATGGTCGAGGCGGGCGAACGCATCGACGGACCGGTCATCTTGGGGAGCTGCGGCATGGCGGGCGGCAACCGCAACCTGGACTGGATGATCGCCGTCGCCAAGGAAGTCTTCGAGGAGCTGGGCGTGCGCGACCGCTGCGTGGCGGTCATCCGGTCCGAGCTGGATCCGGCGAGCGTCATCCGCGAATACCGGGCGGGGGCGCTGCGGGCCACGGGCGCCGGTCCCGACCTGGACGAAGCGGCGCTCGAAGAGAGCGTCATCGTGGGCCAGATGGGCGTGCATCCCCTCATCACCGCGCTGGAAAGCGGCGCCAAGTACGTGCTGGCTGGCCGGGCCTGCGACATTGCGCTGTTCGCGTCGGACATGATCCGCCGCGGCATCGATCCCGGCCTCGCGTACCACGTGGGCCATGTGCTGGAATGCGGCGCGCTGGCGTGCGACCCCGGGTCTCCGTCGGATTGTCTGGTGGCGGAGATCTATGACGACGGTACGGCGCTCTTCGTGGCGCCGGATCCGGCGCGGCGCTGCACGCCCTATTCGATCGCGGCGCATTCCCTGTACGAGGAAAGCCATCCCCAGCTCCAGTTCTACCCCGAGGGCATCCTGGCGATGGAACACACCGAGTTCTTCGCGCGCGACGCGCGCACCGCCGGCATCCGCAACAGCCAGTTCGTGCATGCGGGCAAGCCATGGCCATGGAGCATCAAGCTGGAGGGCGCGCGCTTGCTGGGCAAGCGCAAGGTGTCGCTGGTCCATCTGGACCCCGCCGACCTGCCGCGCGTCCCCGAGGACGTCCTGGTGTATGGCCGCAACGGCGTGCAGGCCACGCCCGTGCGGGTCGGCGAAGAGGAGCTGGGCCTCATCGTGGAGACGCGCGCCGCCACGCCCCAGGCCGCCGAAACACTGGCCAGCCTGCTCACCCACTACCTGATCCACTACGGCTATGCCGGGCGTAAGGCCACCGCCGGCAACATTGCCTATCCGCTGTCGCCCAATCTGGTGAGTTTCCAGCGCGAGGACGGGCAGTACGGCGCGGTCGTGCCCAGCGGCACGCGCGATCCGGTGTTCCAGGCGAATTACGCGATGATCAGGGAGGCGGTGATCAAGCTGGTGCAGGCGGAGTTTCCGGATGCCTTGCGCGACGCGGCCTGGCAGATCCATGAAGCCGGGGCCGACCGCCCGGTGGCGCTGCTGCGCACCATCGACCGCGATCCCGCCCGGCTTGCCGCGCGCCATAGCGCCGACCTGGACGGCCTGCTTGCGCTGGCCCCCGCCCGCGAAGGCTCGCGCATGAACCTGGACGCTGGCGACGCCTATGAATGGACGCTTTACCACCTGCTCCAGAACGAAGACCTGATCAAGCAGCGCATGTTCCCGATCACGTACTTTCGCGCCAATGGTTCTGCATGGACCGAAAGCGGGTCCGGCCGGGCCCGCTACGACGACATCGGCACCACACGCTACGAAGGCAACCTGGATGACCGCACGCTGTCGCTGATCGCCGACGCGCCGCCCGACGGCAGCCCCCAGCGCGAACAGCCGCTGCTCGACATGGCCGTGGTGATCCGCAGCAAGGACGCGGGCATCAACCGGCTCACGTTCGACATCGTGTTCAACTCCGCCGCCGACTACGAGGCCGCGCTGCGTTCCAACGTGTTCTGCCCCGCCAATGTGGCGCGGGTGCTGGGGGTGCCGCCCGAGCGCGTCGTCGGCGCGTTTTTCGTGGATAGCTGCAACGCGATCAAGCTGACGATCGACCGTCCGAATATCTCGGCCTCGCCGGACGAGCGCGATGTGTTCGGCGCGCAGCAGCAGGCCGTTATCGAGCGCCTGTCGATTCCGCACTACGCGGAGCGGCTGGCGATGGCCTCGGCGTTGTAGCGCGGGGTCCGCGCGCCCGCGCGGCCGGTGGCGAAGGTGTCAGACTGTAATCGCTCGCCGGCCGCACGCACGCGCCGCAAGATTTGGAAACTGTCTGGTCCGCCGTCCGCCGATTTCGTCCATGCCACGGACGTAGAATGCCGCTTTTCGATCAGGGCCATCCGGCTGACAGGAACCAATCATGAAAAAAACCATCCTTCTTGCATCCGTATGCGCCGCGCTGCTTTCCGCCTGCGCGCCCGCTACCTCTCCCCGCGAAGGATCGTCCGCCATGCCTGCTTCCGCCGTTACGCCGTCCGCCGCCGCCGAGACCCAGGCGACCCTGACCGCCTACCACTGGCGCCTGACCTCGGCCACCGATGCGGCGGGCCAGTCGATCGCCGCCCTCCAGAAAGGCATCGAGCACCAGGTGCGCCTGAGCTTCACGGCCGATGGCCTGAACATCCGCGGCGGCTGCAATGCGCAGTTCGGCGGCTACACCTACAAGAACGGGGTGCTGACCATCGCGAACCTGGCGTCCACGATGAAGGCCTGCGAACAGAGCCTGATGCAGCTGGACGCCGAAATCGGCCAACGCCTGAAGGGCGAGCTGCGCGTCGCGCTGTCGGGCGACAAGGCCGAGCCGGCGCTGGAACTGACGGCGCAGGATGGCACCGTGCTCAAGTTCGTGGGCGAGCCGACGCCCGAGACGCTGTATGGCAGCACGGGGCAGATCATGTTCCTGGAAGTGGCCGCCAAGCGCGCCGAATGCAGCCATCCCATGATTCCGCACTACCAGTGCCTGATGGTGCGCGAGCGCAAGTTCAACGAGGCGGGCATCGCGCTGCCGGCGCCGGACAAATGGCAACCGCTCTATCAGTCCATCGAGGGATTCGAACACCAGGACGGCGTGCGCACCGTGCTGCGCGTCAAGCGCTATAACTGGAAGAATCCGCCGGCCGATGCGCCCTCCAAGGTCTACGTGCTGGACATGGTGGTGGAGCAGGACGCCTCGGGCAAGCAGGCCCGCTAGCGCATAGCGCACCGCACGGCCCGGCTCACCACGTCAGGTAGAACATCGCCTTCGCCAACACGACGATGGCGATCATGTGGCAGAAGACGCTCAGGTGCATGCGGCCCTGCACCGCGCCCGTCAGCCGGCGGCGACGGGCCAGCGCCAGCGCGCTCGCCACATGGACCAGCACGCTGAGCGCCAGCGCGATCTTGATCGACAGCAGCAGTCCGAAGGACGAAGCCCAGGGCGCGGACAGCGCGCCCCGGTGCTGCCACGCGAGGCCGATGCCGGCCACGTACAGCACCAACACCGACCACGGCGCCACGCTGCGCACACGCGGACCGAGCTGGCTGCCCAGCGCCTTGCGCACGTCGGGCGGCAGGCGCCGCTGCACGGGCTCCAGGAACAGCACCTCGAAGGACACCGTGCCGACAAAAAGAAAGGCGGCAAGCAGGTGCAGGATGAGCAGCACGGGATAGACGGTCATGGCGGCGCCCGGGGTATGGCGGACGCGAGAGCGGCAGGGGCGCCGCAACGGCGCGGCGCCTGCCGCCCTGGTCCCGGAGGTTCTGCGGGACATTGTCCGCCCGCAGCGCGGCGGGCGGCATGACGAACGTCAAGCCGGACGCCCGCGGCGTCCGGTCAGTTCCCCGCCGGCGTGAGCGTCAGCGTGTCCGAGCGCTGGCTGTCCACTTTCGCCCGGCTGAACGCCATCGGAAAGTATTCCCCGGTCGCCCAGCCCTTGAGCAGGTCCTGATAGTGCGGGCTGCGCGGATCCGCGGACTGGCCCGGCACGTTCTGCACGCGCGAGTTGTCCCAGTCGGACACGTCGATCACCTGCCGGTACGACGCGCCGCTGGTCTGGCGGAAATCGCTCTTGCGGAACGTGGCGCGATGCACCGTGTCGTTGTCGCCGCCGACCGGATAGCGCGGCGTGCCCCACGCCTTGGCGGTGTCGGGCGGCAGCAGAGCGGCCAGGCTGTGATCGAACTGGATGTGGTGCAGCTTGCCCCATTGCCACTGCGTCGAATCCGGTCCCATCTTGGCGCTGAGCTTCTGCAGCCCGTCCGCCAGCGCCTGCAGCAAGAGGGCGTCGCGGCCCTGTTCCGGCCGGGCGCCGAAGGCGGCATCGGGCGTGGCGAGTTTTTCCAGGGTTTTGCGGGTGGAAAGCTCGCCGAACGCCGCACGTCCGCTTGCCGGCACGTACAGGTCGGTCACGCGCTTGACGACTTCGGGCAGCCAAAACGCATAGACCGTCGCGGCCCGCGAATCGGTGTCCATGCGGTAATCCCAGTCCTTCAGCAGGCGCAGCGCCGCGCCGACGTTGGCGTCAGCCGAGTTCAGGGCCTTGGCGTAGCCCCCCAGCGTACGGGCGGGAATCGACAGGTTGTCGAACTGCAGGTCCTGCGACTGCTGCACGGTCAGCCCGCGGCCTTCAGCCACCACCTCGCGGATGCGCTGGACGCGGTAGGGTTCGGCCCAGGTGCGTGCCGACATGTCCCGGTAGGGGTAGTCGGCGGGCAGGTTGTACTCGTTGGCCGTGGCGACGTAGCCCTCGGGCGGGTTGTAGACGCGGGGCAGGGCGTTGCCGGGCAGCACGCCGCGCCATTCGAAGTCGCCGTTGCCGGGCACGGGCAACATGCCTGACCAGTCGTTGCGCGGACGGATGGGCGCGATGCTGCCGCCAAACCAGCCGATGTTGCCGTCCACGTCCGCGTACACCATGTTTTCGCTGGGCGTGTAGTGTTTTTCCATGCCCGCCACGAACTCATTCCAGTTCTGCGCCTGGTTCAGCCGCAGGCTGGCCAGGTAGGCCGCCGTGCCCGGGAATTCCAGGTAGGCGGCGCGCACCGCGTAAGCCTTGCGGCGCACCGGATCTTCGTGGATGACGGGTCCGTGGCGCGTGAACTTCAGGCTGCGCACGGCGGGCGCGGCGCCGCGCACCGGGATGGTCTCGTCGACCTGGCGCATCTTTTCCCACCGGCCCTGGTAGCGGTATTCGCCGGGGTTCGCGGGATTGGTGTCGTAGACGTAGAGATCCTCTTCGTCGGCGAATGCAAAGATGGTCAACCCGAACGCGATGCGGTCGTTGTGGCCCATCGAGACGCCGGGCAGCGACGGTTCGCCGGCGCCGATCACGTTCCAGCCCGGGGCGTTCAGGTGGACCATGTAGCGCAAGGACGGCATGGCGATGGTCCGGTGCGGGTCGCCTGCCAGGATGGGCTTGCCGGTGGCGGTGCGCTCGCCGCTCAGGGTCCAGTTATTGCTTTCGTAGCGGGCGGCCAGGGGGTCGAAGCCGGGGTCCAGCGACGCGAGCCTACCCTCGGACAGGGCGCTCGCCAGCCTGGCGCGGTCGTCGGCGGCGAGCGGGCTGCGCGGGAAATCGCCGGCCTCGAACTTCTGTCCGTCGCGCGCAAGCCGGTAAGTGGCCAGCACCGATTTGTCGATCTGGCGCACGTCCAGGCCGGCGGGAATCTGCAGCGCCAGGGGCGGCTCGAAGGTGCTCAATCCCTGCACGGTGTTCAGGCCCAGGGCGGCGATCCGTTCCGACATCCGGACCTCCTCGCTGAGGTTGCGCGTCAGGCCGTAGATGCGGATCAGCGAAGTCTCCGCGCTCCAGTAGCCGGGCTCGGTGCCCGTCAGCTTGAATTCCGGCGGCATCTGGTCGGGATTGGCCTTGACCCAGTTCACGTAGGCGTTGATGCCGTTGGCGAACGCGGTGAGGATGGCCTTGCCTTCAGGGTGGTAGCTGGCGAATTCCGCCTGCATGTCGCCGCGATACAGGAAGAGGCGCGCGGCGCGGTCCTGTTCGATGAAGCGCGGTCCGAACTGCTCGGCCATCTTGCCTTCGCCCTGGCGGCGCCACAGGTCCAGTTGCCACAGCCGGTCGCGCGCGGCGGAAAAGCCCTGCGCGAAGAACAGGTCCGCCTGGTTCTTGGCATAAATGTGGGATACGCCGTGCTTGTCCCTGACGATCTCCACGGGCTGCGACAGGCCCGCCATGGCGACCGTGTCTTTCTTGCCGCCGGGCGCGGCGCAGCCGGCCAGCACCGCGATCAGGCCACTTGCCAGCAATGCGGCGGCCCTGCGTTTGAACGTACGCATAGACTTCTCCTCCGGGTTATTGATTTTTTCTCTGCCCGCGGTACGCAGGCGCTGAAAGTCGCGCCGGACGCCACAGCAAGCAACGAGTAGAACTAAATCAGAAGCGGAGGAGGAACTGTGTCATTTGGCTAAATGTGGAAGGACCTGTAACGAGGTGGACGCACGGGGCGCCAAGCCGGGCGGGCAGCCCGGATAGGTTTGGTCACACCGACGACGCGCGCGCGCAACTGCGCGCGCGCGTCGTGGGCCGGGACGGTGCAGAGGCCGAGTCACCAGCGACGCTGCGGTTCCGTCTGGGACTGCGATGCCGGCTGCGACATGCCGCTGCCGTGGACGGTGCTCTGGTACTTGCGATAGTCGGAGATGTACACCGGACTGTTGATGTCCGGGGTTTCATCGCCAGCCCACTGGGCTTCCAGCCCTGACTCTCGCCATGCGGCGAGGTCGCGCTCGACGTCGGCGCGGGTGGGGGTGTAGTCGGGGGCGGGCGCGGCAGTGGTGGGCGCGGAGGCGGCCGACTGGGCGCCGGCCGTGCCGGACAGCACGGCGAACACCGCCAGTGCGACCGGGACGAGGGCGCGGAATGTCAGGTCAGGCTTCATGGATGACTCCTAGGGGTACAGGGGGAGACGCAGCATTGGGGCCGGTATCCTCGAAGCGCGCGCCGTGGCGCGGCGCTGGCCGAAGATAGCTGCGGACCGGATACGCGACGGTCATGGTCCGGCGCGGCGCGCTGGCGCGATGGCCTGTTCGGCGCGGGGGGGCAGGCCGGGAGGGTGACCCGGCGGGGCGCGGCGGCCCGGGTCTCATGCCTTTGTGCTCATCGTAGGACCGCATGGGTGCAGCCCGCATACTCAAATTTGAGTACGCTCCCGGCGGCCTCGGCCGTCGTCCTGCGCCTACAGCAGCGAGGCGAGCCTCACCAGTTCGGACTGCCGGCTGCACTCCATCTTGGTAAGCAAAGAGGCCACCTGCTTGCGCACGGTAAGCACCGAGGCATGGCGCAGGGTGGCGACCTCCTCGACGCTGTGCCCGGCGGCCAGGCCCGCCAGCACCGCGGCCTCGGCATGCGTGATGGAGAACACGGATTGCAGCTTGGTGACGTCGGGCATGGCGAAAGCGCTTTTCTTGCGCAGGCGCACCAGCAGCATCCTGCCGCCGATCAGGCTGAGCGCCTGCGGCGCCGCGCTGATGTCGACCCAGAAGAGTTCCCCCCAGCCCGAGGCAGTGGCCATCGAGCGCATCTGGCCGTCGCGCGCCACGGCGGCGCAATGCGCATCAAACAGCCGCTGCACCTTGGCATCCGCGTGGCGCAGCCGGCGGCCATGCAGGGTCCAGCCGTTGGTGTCGCCCAGGTAACCGACCGCCAGCGGCGACAACTTGTCCACCATGCAATCCATGCTGATGAGCAGCACGGCTTCCTGTACTTCCGAGAAGGCGCTTTCCAGCGATTTCCATCCGATGGTCCGGTTGCGCTCGCGCAGCGCCAACTGGTTGCGCAGCGTGCGAAAGTACCGCGCATAGTCGCCGGATTGCAGCCGCTCGCTGGCCTTGAGATCGACGGACGACCGCTGAAAGCCGATGGCGGCGTGCAGCACGGTGTTGGATTCGATGATGAGCGCCAGCACCTGCGCCATGCGGTGCTTGGTCATGAAGTCCGCGTAGAACTCGGTGCGGCGCAACTGGGCCGCGTCGTACATGCGCGCGGTGTCCAGCCAGGTGCCCGCGGGCGCGTTGCGGGAGTCCTGTTCCACGATGTCGCAACTGAAGTAGTGCGCCTGGTAATCCGCCGCGCACGCATCGGACAGCCCGATGGCCGACAGGGTCAGCAGCTTGTTCCGGGCATCGAACACGATGAGGGCGCCGCTGTCGGCGCCGACCAGGTCACGGGCCGTGCTGAGGATGTCGGCCCATGGCGGATCCGGGTCGGTCAGATGGTCCACGGCCTCGACGGCGCGGCGCATTGCGATTCGATGATCGGGCATGGCGTGCCTCCAACTCTGGTTCAGACGTAAACGTTGCTACGTGTCACAGATGGTGGTAGGTGGCGCCGGCCTGTCAGGGATGGCGGCGCACCGCTGCTGCGGATCAAAGCGGCTGGGCGCGCCGCGCATGAACGCGTGATCGGCAGCGGGCCCAAGCGCAAATTATCGTCGCAAATCCTCGCGCACGGCGAGATTCCCTGCGAATACAGGCCATGAAAATCGGGGCGGCGCGCGTGGTGATGCGGCGATACCGGGATAATTCAACCGGCGCGCAACGGCGTTGCGCGCACGCCGCCCGGCTAGGGCTCCAGCAGCCGCAGCAGCGGCGCCTTGCGCGCATCGTCGGCCTTGCGCGCCAGCGCGGCCAGCTTCTTGTCGGAACCGAACAGCCGCGCACGCACGTGTGCACGCACATGCGCTCGTTCGTGCTCGGGCAGGGCGGCAAGCGCGTCGGCCAGTAGTGTCAGTGTCTGCGCATCGTCGACCGCGAACCTGGCGGGCAGCTTGAAGCCGTCGGTGCAACGGCGCAGGCACGCGACCGCGGTGGAGACGGTGTCGGGCGTCAGGCCATGGTGTTCAAGAAAGACGGCGGTATAGCGGTCCTGCACCGACTGATGTTCGTCATCCACCTGATCCATGTAGTGCCGCAGCAGCGCAAAGCGGCTGGCGTCGGCCAGGCCCAGCGCAAAGGCGGCATAGGTGCCGGACAGGCAGGCCTTCTCAGCTTCGGCGTCGGTGTACCACTCGTAGGGCTGGATCGCGGCGCAGGCATAGGCCTGCAGCGCGTCATGCGCCTGCGGGTGCTGCGCGGCGTTGGCAAAGAAGCGGTGCATGTCGGACCGGGCGAGGCCCTTGACCGGCAGGTAATGGCGCGCCGTGCTCTTGAACGCGATGCGGTAACCGGCGGGAAAGCCTGCGCGCAGCAGGCGCGTGATGAATGCCAGCGACCGGACGTAGGCAGCCGGCGTTTCCTGCCGGATCGCGATGGTCACGGTGGCGAGCACGTCGTTGGCCGCGCAATCCACGAGCTCGTCCGTCAGCCGGGTGCATTCGGCCGGATGCGCGCCGCTGCCTTCGGCCAGCATGGCCGCCGCGCGCGCGCTGCCCTGGTCGCGCGCAATTTCCAGAAATCCCAGGCCGGTGGGACGCGCATAGCCCGGCTCGTGGCGCAGGATCAGCGTCGCGGCGTAGAGCAGCAGGTCGATGCCGCGGTCCTCGGGATCGAGCGCGGCGCCGGGTTTGCGCGCATAGATGTTCTGGCGGAAGGGGTCCTGCGAGACGTCGACGTAACGCGGCAGGTACTGCTGCTCGGACCAGCAGCGCAGCGCGTGGATGAGGGAGCCGCGCAGCTCGGCCAGCGACGGCTGTCCCGCGTTCAGGGCGAGCAGGCGCTGGAAGATGCAGACCAGCCGCGCGTGGTCCGGTTCGGGAAAGAGGCGCGCATCCAGCAGGTGGCCGCACAGCAGGCTGACATGCAGCGCATCGGTGGGCTGGCTGCCATTGAGCACGGCTTGGTCGATGTACTGCGCCACGCGCTCGCGCAGCCACTGCTGCTTGTGCGCGTCGGTGTGGTCCACCAGCGTCAGGCGCAGCCGGCCCCCGGTCGTGGGGAACTGCGCGCGAAAACGGAAGTGGTGATTCAGGTGCGGCTTGCCGGCAAGCCGGGCGATGCGTTCGAGCACGGCCTGGCGCAGCACGGGCGCCAGGGATTCCTGGACCGCTTCGGGGCTGAGCGGACCGCCGCCGCCCTCGGCGTGCAGCCCGTCCTCGTCGTCCGGCTCCCATCCCGGCATGACATCGAACACGATGCGCGTGGGCTCGTATTCCAGCAGGATCTCGCTGTGGATGCCGGCTTGCAGCGGGGTGCGGGCCACGATGGCATCGACGTCCTCGCGCGCTTGCAGCTTGTCGAACCAGCCATGGATGGCGGCGAGCGCTTCATCCTGGATCTGGCGGGCGGTCTTGTGATGCACGCCGATGGCGCGGGATACGTCAGAGCTCATGATGCATGGAGTGGCTGCAAGTGCGCGAAATGCTACACGATGCGGCGCAAGCCCTGGGCATCCGGCAATTTCAATGCGGGGCCGCGAACTCGCCGATGGCGACGGCGGGCGACAGCGCGAACGACGCCTTCATGTCGCGCACTTCCTCGACCGGCGCGCGGCCGAAGAAGCGCTTGAACTCGCGGCTGAATTGCGACGCGCTCTCGTAGCCCACGCGGGCCGAGGCCGACGCGGCCGTGAGGCCGTCGCGGATCATCATGAGCCTTGCCTGGTGCAGCCGCGTCGACTTGATGTATTGGATCGGCGAGGTCTGCGTGACCGCCTTGAAGTTGACGTGAAAGGCGGGCACGCTCATGCCGGCCTCTTGCGCCAGGTGTGTCACGTCCAGCGGCTGGGCGAAGTCGGTATGGATGCGGCGCAGCGCCCTGGCCACGCGCCCGAAGCGTCCCTGGTGCGCCAGCGCGGCGCGCAGCGCGCCGCCTTGCTCGCCGCTCAGGACGCGAAAGCCGATCTCGCGCACCAGCGCCGGGCCGAGGACCTGGGCATCGAGCGGACTGCACAGCGCGCGCAACAGGCGCACCGTGGCATCGGCCAGTTCGCCGGACAGCGGCGTGGACGCGATTCCCAGCGGCGCGTGATCGCGGGGGGCGCCCTCGCGGGGGCCGCCTTCGTGGGGGGCGCCCTCGCGCCGCGCGGCGTCGTGCGCGTCGATCGCCAGCGCCAGGTCCGCCACCGTGGCCAGGTCCAGCCGGATGGAGACGGCCAGCAGAGGCTCTTCCTTGCTGGCCTGCGTTTCCGTGGAGAAGGGCAGGGGCACGGACAGCACCAGGTAGTGCTGCGCGTCGTAGACATAGACCTCGTCGCCCAGGAAGCCCAGCTTGCGGCCCTGGCACACGATGACGATGCCGGGTTCGTAAAGCACCGGCGTGCGGCCCAGCGGCCGGTCCGACCGCATGAAACGCACCCCGTCCAGCGCGGACAGGCTGTATCCCTCGTTGGGCGCCAGGCGCTCGACCAGGGCGATCATCTCTTGCGACAGCGGATTGGGCGGCAGTGTCATGGGGCCTCCGTGATTCGGTTTCCGGTTCCGGGCATTCTACCGGTCCGCGTCCCCGCAAAAAACGGCCTTCAATAGGAATGGGCAAGCGTGCGATAGGGCCGGGTATTCGCGCGAGGCGGCGCCGTCCTTAGCATTCCAGTCATGGTTTCAACTTAGGAGAACGACCATGACCACGACGCAATCCCAACAATCCCGTCAATCCAAAGTGGTGCTCATCACGGGCGCCAGCAGCGGCATCGGCGAGGCCACCGCGCGCCTGCTGGCCGCGCAGGGCCACCGCGTGTATGCGGGGGCGCGCCGCACCGACCGGCTGGAACGGCTGGTGCAAGAGATTCAGGCAAAGGGCGGCAAGGCGGCGTTTCGCGCGCTGGACGTCACCTCGGCCGGGGACATGCAGGCCTTTGTGCATGCCGCGGAAGCGGCCTACGGGCCGGTCGACGTGATCGTCAACAACGCCGGGGTGATGCCCCTGTCGCCCTTGTCCTCGCTGAAGGTGAACGAGTGGGACCGCATGATCGACGTGAACATCCGCGGCGTGCTGCACGGCATTGCCGCGGTGCTGCCCGGCATGGAAAGCCGGGGCCGGGGACAGGTGATCAACGTGTCGTCCATCGGCGGGCTGAGCGTGTCGCCGACGGCGGCGGTGTACTGCGCGACGAAGTTCGCGGTGCGCGCGATCTCGGACGGCCTGCGCCAGGAGACCGACAAGATCCGCGTGACGGTCGTCTGCCCGGGCGTGGTCGAGTCAGAGCTGGCGGACACCATCACCGATGACACCGCGCGCGTGGCGATGCAGGAATTCCGCCGCGTGGCGCTGCACCCGGACGCCATCGCCCGCGCCATTGCCTATGCCATCGATCAGCCCGACGACGTGGACGTCAGCGAAGTGGTGGTGCGGCCGACGGCCAGCCCGTATTGAAGGGCGGCGTCAGCGCGGCGGCAGGATCGCCGCGCGCCACAGGTCCAGAAAGTGGCGCTTTTTCAGCGGGTCCAGGTACACCAGCAGGCCGACGCCCAGCGCCATGGGCCGCACGCCGGCCGCGGGCACGACCGAAGCGCTGACCGGCCGCATGCCGGAGACCCGCGCCAGCGTTTCCTGGCCACGCGCGGACAGCAGATAGTCGAGAAACAGCGCGCCCAGGTCGCCGCGCGGCGCCTGCCGCGGAATGATGGCCGAGCGCGACAGCATCAGCGTGTAATCCTGCGGATAGATGATCGCGAGCGGCGCGCCCTGGTCGATGCGATGCCGGGTATAGGATTCCAGCAGGTTGTAGGCCAGCGTGACGTCGCCGCTTTCCAGCTTGTCCAGCGCATGTTCGGTGGACGCGTGGAGCGTCACGCCGTTGCGTCCGAAGGCGGCAAGGAGCGCGCCCGCCATGCTGTCCAGGCGCGTGTCCTGCGTGGCGGCCAGGTAGCCGATGCCGCTGCCTTGGACGTCGTAGGTGGAGATCCGTCCGGCCAGCGGCTGGTCGGGCGCCTGCAGCAGCGACAGCAGTTCGCGGCGGGTGTGCGGCGCGCGGGCGGCGTCGAGCCTGCGCGTGTCGTAGACCATGACGATGGGATCGGTGCCGATGCTGAACACTTCGTCGCGCCAGTTGGCCCAGCCGGGCAGGGACCGCGTCTGCGGCGACACGTGGGGACGCGCATAGCCGTCGTTGACGAGCTTGGTCTGCAGGTCCATGGCGCTGCTGATGACGAGGTCCGGCCCGGACGGCACGCCGGGCGCCTTCGCGGCGCGGTCCACGGCGTCGTTGTAGAGATCCTGCGTGGACAGTTCGGTGTATTCCAGCCGCACGGACGGGTTCAGGCGGCTGAACTCTTCCAGCACGCCCCGAAACACCTCCACGCTGTTGGACGCATGCACGACCAGCACATCGCTGCTGTCGGCGGGACCCAGCACCAGGCCGCCGTCGCTCACTTGCGCGGCGTGGGCCGTGGGCGCCAGTGCCATCGCCACCGCCAGCGCGGCGCTGGCGGCCAGGACGCGCAGGAAGGACAGGACGCTACGCATGGCCGGCGCTCGCAGGCAGGGTGATGACGGCGTCCAGGCCGCCGCCCACGCGGTTGCTCAGGCTGAGGCTGCCGCCGTGGATGTCGACCACCCGCTTGATGATGGACAGGCCCAGGCCGGCGCCGGGAGAGCGGGGATCGGGACCCCGCGCAAAGCGCTCGAACGCGGTGTTGGCCAGCGCGGGCGGGATGCCCGGGCCCTGGTCGGACACCATGATGCGCCAGCCGCCGTCGTGGCGGTCCAGCCGGACGTCGATGTGGCCCGCGTCGTTGGCGCCGTGGCGCAAGGCGTTGTCGATGAGGTTCTTGAAGGCCTCGCGCAGCATCAGGCTGTCGCCCGGCACGCGCGGGGCGTCGCCGGCGCCGGCGGGCGGCAGGTGCAGGCGGACGTCGGGCTGCGGGTCGGCCTGCGGCACGGTGTCGTACACGGCCTGGCTCAGCAGCTCGGCCAGGTCGACGGGGTGGAACTGCCTGACGTTGCTGCGATGGATGACGCTGGCGTCGCTGAGCAGCTGGTTGACCAGGCGCGAGAGTTTTTCGGCGTTGCGCAGCACGGCCAGCAGGCTGCGGCGCTGCTCGGCCGGATCGTCCTCGTCCAGCGCCACCTCCATCTGCGCATGCAGCGCGGCCAGCGGCGTGCGGAGCTGGTGCGCGGCTTCCGCGATGAACAGGCGCAGCGTGTCCAGGTTCTCGGACAGCCGGGCCATGAAGCCGTCCAGCGCGTGCACCAGCATGTCCAGTTCCTCGGGCACGGGCGCGGCGATGGGATGCAGGTCGGACGCGCTGCGCCCGGCCAGCTCGCGCTCGACGCGCCGGATCGGCGCCAGGGAGCGCCGCAGGCCCCAGTACGCCAGCGCCAGCGCGGCGGCGGCAAATCCGATGAGCGCCAGCGTGCCCTGCCACAGGATGCGCCGGGCCAGCGCATTGCGCGCCTCGCGCGTCTGGGCGACCTGGATGATCGCGGTTTCGGTCTCGCGCGGGCCGGCGATCTTGCGTTCCATCCAGGCGATGCGCACGGGCTCGCCGCGGTAGGCGGCGGCGTATAGCTGCGGGGTGCTGGCGTCGCCCTGGCCGCGCGCGGGCGGCGCAGGCAGGTCGCCGTATCCCGAGATGAGCGCGCCGCCGCCGGCGGCGACGCGGTAGAAGACGCGGTCGCGCGGCGCCTGTTCCAGCAGCGCGAGCGCCGCATACGGCATGTCCATCTGCCAGGCGTCCTGCACCAGTTGCAGGCTGTCGGCGATCGACAGCGCGGAGGCGCGCAGAAGCTGGTCGTAGGTGGTGTCGGCCGTCTGGTTGGCGTAGCCGCGCACCAGCAGGAAGATCGCGCCCAGGCCCACCGCGAACAGCGCCAGCAGCACCGTCAGCAGGCGGCGGCGGATGGAAATGCGGCGGGGAGGCGGGGTGCGCGGCCGGTCCATGCGTCGGCGCCTAGGCGCGCGGCGTGGCGGCCGGATCCCCATCCGCGCCGCCCGTCGCCGTCAGCAGGTAGCCCGTGCCGCGTTGGGTCTCGATGCGCAGGGGCGACCCTTCCAGCTTGCGGCGCAGCCGGGCGATATAGACCTCGATGGCGTTGGGCGCGGCGTCGTCGTCGAAGGCGAACAGCTTGTTCGCGATTTCCGTCTTGCTGACGGCGCGGTTCATGCCGGCGAGCAGGATTTCCAGCAGGCTGAATTCGCGCTTGGGCAGGTCGATGCGCCGGCCGGCCAGCGTCACCTGGCGCGCCGCGCTGTCGATCACCAGGTCGCCGAAGCGCAGGGTGCCCGTGGCTTGCGGGCTGGGACGGCGCAGCAGGGCGCGGCAGCGGGCTTCCAGCTCGCGAAAGTCGAAGGGCTTGGCCAGGTAGTCGTCCGCGCCGGTATCCAGGGCGTGGACGCGGTCTTCGATGTCGATGCGCGCGGTCAGCGCCAGCACCGGCGTCTTGCTGCCGCGGTCGCGCAGCCGGTGCAGGATGTCGAAGCCCGACATGCGGGGCAGGCCGATGTCCAGGATGACGAGGTCGAAGGTCTCGTATTGCAGGACGCCGTCGGCGCAGAGGCCGTCGCTTTGGCAGTCGACCGCATGGCCGAGACGGCGCAGCCGGCGCACGAGTGCGTCGGCCAGATCCTCATCGTCTTCGATCACCAGGATGCGCATGCGGCGATTGTCGCATGGTGGACTGCCCCCCCCCCCACGCCGCGCGCGCATCTGCGCAGCCAACAAAAAGCGACAGGTTCCAGACAGCTTTTCTTCCTAGCCTTGCGGTCTTGCTTCCCAGGCCGGAGGCACGCACACATAACAACGACTAGCTGGAGATAACCCCTCATGCTTCTGATCCTGCTTGGCTTCGGCATGGTGATCACGTTCATGACGCTGATCATGACCAAGCGCCTGTCGCCTCTCGTCGCGCTTATCCTCGTCCCCATTATCTTTGCCCTGCTGGGCGGCTTTGGCGCCGGCATCGACAAGATGATGCTGGACGGCATCCGCAAGATCGCGCCCACGGGCGTGATGCTGATGTTCGCCATCCTGTACTTCGGCGTGATGATCGACGCCGGCCTGTTCGACCCGATCGTCGGCCGCATCCTGCGCGCGGTGAAGGGCGATCCGCTGAAGATCGTGGTGGGCACGACCGTGCTTGCGCTGGTGATCTCGCTGGACGGGGATGGATCGACCACGTACATGATCGTGGTGGCGTCGATGCTGCCGCTGTACCGGCGCCTGAAGATGAACGCGCTGTCCATGACCTGCCTGGCGATGCTGGCCAGCGGCGTTATGAACCTGACGCCGTGGGGCGGGCCGACCGCGCGCGCCGCCAGCGCCCTGCATGTGGACGCGGGCGACATCTTCGTGCCGCTGGTGCCGGTGATGGGCGTGTCCATCGTCGCCATCCTGGTCCTGGCGTTCTTTCTTGGCCTGCGCGAGCGTCGCCGGCTGGGCGTGCTGTCCTTGCCCGAGGGCGCGTCGCTGCATGCCGGCTACGACGAGGACGGCCCCAAGAACCTGCCCGAGATCGAAGTCGATCACGACCTGCGCCGCCCCAAGCTGCTGTGGGTGAATGCCGGCCTGACGCTGGCGCTGATGGTGAGCCTGGTGCTGGGCGTGCTGCCGCTGCCCGTGCTGTTCATGATCGCGTTCGCGGTGGCGCTGATCATCAACTACCCGAACCTGGCCGAGCAGCGCCGCCGCGTGGCGCAGCATGCGGGCAACGTGCTGTCGGTCGTGTCGCTGATCTTCGCGGCGGGCATCTTCACCGGCATCCTGTCGGGCACCGGCATGGTCGAGGCCATGTCGCGCAGCCTGCTTGCCGTGATCCCGGACGCGCTGGGGCCGTATCTGGCGGGCATCACCGCGCTGGTCAGCCTGCCGTTCACCTTCTTCATGTCGAACGACGCCTTCTACTTTGGCGTGCTGCCCATCCTGAGCGAAGCCGCGCAGGGCTACGGGATCACGCCCGTCGAGATGGCGCGCGCCTCGCTCATCGGCCAGCCGGTGCATCTGCTCAGCCCGCTCGTGCCGTCCACCTATCTGCTGGTCGGCCTGGCCGGCGTGGAATTCGGCGATCACCAGCGCTATGCGCTGAAGTGGGCCACGATGGTTTGCCTGGTCATGCTGGCGGCCGCCCTGGCGTTCGGCCTGTTCCCCCTGGTGGGCGCCGCCTGATCTCCCGCGGCGCCAGCCGCACGACTTTCAAAAGGAAGAACCATGGCTTTGCGCATTGCCTACGTCACCAGCGGCATGGGCCACACGGGCACCGCGATCTGCCAGGCGCTGCATCGCGCCGGGCATCGCGTGGTCGCGGGCTGCGGGCCGCGCTCGTCCCGCAAGGACCACTGGCTCAAGGAGCAGAAGTCGCTGGGCTACGACTTCATCGCCTCGGAAGGCGACGCCACCGACTGGGCCTCCACCGAGGCCGCGTTCGCCAAGGTGCGGCGCGAGGTCGGCGAGATCGACGTGCTGGTCAACAACGCCGGCTCCATGCTGGACATGCGCTTTCGGCAGATGACCCACGCCGACTGGTCCGCGGTCCTGCGCAGCAACCTGGACACGCTGTTCAACAGCACCAAGCAGGTGGTCGACCGCATGGCGGACCGCGGCTGGGGGCGCATTATCAACATCGGGTCGGTCGCGGCCGAGAAAGGCCAGATCGGCCAGATCAACTTCGCCACGGCCAAGGGCGCGGTCATCGGCTTTACGCGGTCACTGGCCCAGGAGGTCGCGGCGCGCGGCGTGACGGTGAACCTGGTCTCGCCGGGCTTCATTGCCGACGACACCGTCCGGGCCTTCCCGCCTGCATTGCTGGACCGCATCGTGGAATGCGTCCCGGTCGGCAGGCTGGGCACGGCCCAGGACCTCGCCGGGCTGTGCGTGTGGCTGGCGTCGGACGATGCGGCGTTCGTCACGGGCGCCGACTACGCGATCAACGGCGGCGTGTACATGAGCTGAACCCAAGCGCTGAACCCAAGCGCTGAGCCGCGCCGTTCAGTTCGCCAGCTTCACCGCGCCGCTGTCGATCAATGCCTTCCATTTGGCGTTGTCGGCCTGGATGAATTTCATCAGGTCTTCCCGCGATCCGCCGCCCGCCAGCATGCCGGCGTTGTCCACCGCGGCCTTGAATTCGGGCGTTGCGACGGCGGCGCGCAGCGCGGCGTTGATCGGTTCGAGCTGTTCGCCGGTTATCGCGTTGCTGGCCGCCACCGAGAACCATTGGGTGGCGGCGTAGCCTTTGAATCCCGATTCCGCCACGGTCGGCACGGCGGGCAGGCTGTCCAGGCGATAGGGCGTCGTGACCGCGTAGGCCTTCAAGGCGCCGGCCTTGATCTGCGGCATCACCGGCGCGGAGCCCAGGATGGCCAGCGGAATCTGCCCGCCCGCCACGTCCGCCACCGCTTGTCCGCCGCCCTTGTACGGCACGTGCACGATGCGGGTGCCGGCGTACTGATTCAGGAGTTCGCCCGCCAGGTTCTGCGAGGTGCCGTTGCCGGAGCTGCCATAGCTCCAGGCTTCCGGCCTGCGCTTCGCGTCGGCCAGCACGTCCTGCAGGCTGTCCTTGGCGTCGCGGGCCGGGCCGACGATCACCATGGGGCCTTGCGCCATCAGCATCACGGGCGCCAGTTCGCGGCCGATCTCGGGTTGCGGCGTGGGATAGATCAGCGGTCCCGGCACGGTGATGAGATAGCCGTCGGCGGGCTTGCTGCGCGCCACCAGTTGCAGGGCGATCGCGCCGGATGCGCCCGGGCGGTTTTCCACGATCACATTCAGGCCGGTCTTGCGCGCCAGTTCCTGCGCGGCGATGCGGGTCAGCACGTCCGCGGTGCCGCCGGGCACGAAGCCCACGACCCAGGTGATCTGCTTGGCCGGCCAATCCTGCTTGCCGTCGGCCGCGCCGGCCGCGGCGGCGGGCAGTGCAAGCGCCAGGACCAGCGCGCCGCATGGGATAGCGAATTTCATGTTTTCCCCTTGATTTCTGCTATCGAGTGAACCGCCACGGCGTCAACTGGGGTCCAGTTTTCCGGGCGGGGTGTTCGGATGCGCGGCGCAGGACTGGTTGAAGGCCTGCACCATTTTCAGGATGGGCCCCAGCACCCACGTATTGAAGATGAGGACATCGCTTTCCTCCTTGGGGTCCTGCTTCACGTTGAAGAGATAGGGCGATTCCAGCTTGCCCTTGCCCTCGTTGACCTCGGGCTCCCAGTAGAAGTGCAGCTTCCAGTCGCGCCATTTGACGGCGCGCAGGTCGTTCTTGATGTAGAACAGAAAGCCCTCCCGCAGCGACGTCGCGCTGGCCCCCGTGAAGAAATCGGTCTGGTCGACGCCGTCGATGGGACGGTCCTGCGGAATCTCCGCGCCGCCGATGCGCGACAGCGTGGTGTACAGGTCGGTGACGTGGACCATTTCGTTGGACACCTGGCCGGGCTGCACGCGGCCAGGCCAGCGGATGATGAAAGGCACGCGCAGGCTGCCTTCCATGGCGGTGTGGTACGTGCCGCTCCAGGGGCCGGCGGTGCCCCGGTAGGGCCTGCGGTACTCGGGGCCGTTGTCGCTGCAGAAGATGAACACGGTGTCGTCGCGCAGGTCCAGCGCATCCACGGCCTGCACGATCTGGCCGACCCGGTGGTCCATTTCGACCATCGAATCCGCGAAGTCCCCCGCGCCGGTGCGCCCGGCAAAGTCGGGATGGGGCAGGGTCGGAAAGTGCAGGTGCACCAGGGGCAGATACAGGAAGAACGGACGCGCGGCCTGGGCGTTCCTGCGCATGAAGCCGATGGACCGGTCCACCAGTTCCGCGTCGATGCCGCGGCGCGTGTCCAGGTCGTAGACCTTGACGTTTTCCGACGGTCCGCCCGCCTGGCCCTGCATGATGTGCGGGATATCGGCCACCGCCGGATCGAAACCCACCGATGCGGTGAACTGGCTTTCGTCGGTGGTGCGCGGGATGCCATACCACTCGTCGAAGCCGCGGTCCGACGGGTAGCGCCCGGGCACGTCGCCCAGATGCCATTTGCCGAAGTGCGCGGTGGCGTAGCCCTGGCCCGACAGTTGCTGGGCCAGCGTGATCTCGTCGCGCGTGAGCCCCTGCGGCAGGCCCGGCGGCACGGATTGCAGGCAGCCGGTGCGGATCGGATGCCGCCCGCTCATCAGCGCCGAGCGCGTGGGCACGCAGTCGCTTTCCACGTTGAAGTTCTGCAGCAGCAGGCCTTCGGTGGCCAGGCGGTCGATGTGGGGCGTGGGCGCGCCGCGCAGGGCGCCGCCGCCGTAGCAGCCGAGTTCCCCCCACCCCAGGTTGTCGGCCACGATCAAGACGATATTGGGTTTCTTGTCCAACTGCGGTTCCCCCTTTTTTCCATGTCCTGCGCCGTTGCGAATGCTCGGGTTGATCCCAGGATTCTAGGAGGGGAGGGGGAACATAAAATTCCCAATACGGAGCTTATGGATAACCAAGAGTTATGAATCTGTCGTTGCGGGACATCGAATACTTCCTGGCCGCGGTCGAGCATGGCAACCTGGACCGCGCCGCGGCTTCGTGCGGCGTGAGCCAGCCAGCGCTGTCTAAGTCGCTGCAGCGTCTGGAGGCCGACACGGGCCTGGGGTTGCTGGACCGCAGCCGCCGCGGACTGCGCCTGACGTCGTCGGGGCTCGTGTTCCTGGAACACGCAAGAAAGCTCTGGGCGGAATACCGGGATGCGGTGCGGCACGCGACCGAATTGCGCGTGGGGCAGGCGGGGCTGCTGCGCGTGGGCGTGACGGGCGCTACGGTCGACAGTGTGGCGATGCCAGCGATGCGCCGCCTGCTGCCGCGGCGTCCCGCGCTGCGGGTGCAATTGACGCAGGGCCTGTCGGATGATTTGAACGAGCAGGTCGCCAGCGGCGCGCTCGACCTGGCGGTGACGCCCATCTACGCCGACGTGCCCGTGACGTTGCACCAGGAATTGATCGTCGAGGACCGGCTGTGCGTGGCCGCCAGCCGCCGGCATCCGCTGACCGCGCGGCGCAAGCTGGCGTTGCGCGACCTGGCGGGCCTGCGGTGGATCCTGCCCAAGCCTTCATCCATCGCGCGCAATGCGCTGGACGCGCGTTACGCGGAAAACGGCCTGCCGCTGCCGGCGGCCGCGCTCGAAGTGGAGCATTTCTCCAAGGGCACGCTGGAGCTGCTGGCGCATTCCGACCTGGTGGCGCTGTTGCCGCAAAGCGCGCTGGCGGCCGCCAGGGATGTGGTGGCGCTGCCGGTGGCGCTGGGGCCGCCGCTGCCGCGTTCGATCGCGCTGATCTCGCGGCAAGGCACGACCTGGTCGCCGCTGATGAACGAGTTCCGGCGCGCCATCCTGGATACCGCGGCGGATATGGCCTGAGCCGGGCCGCGCCTAGCGACCCAGTTTCATCGATACGTCCGTATGCGTGCCGCGATCCAGGTCCGCGCCCATCGGCTGGTCCCATTCGGGCAGGCTGAGCAGTTCCTTGCTGACTTCGCCGGCTTCGATGCGCCGTGCGATGTCGTCCAGCAACTGCGTGCGCGTGGCAAAGCCCTTGCCCTGCAGATCGCGCGCGAAGAGGCGATAGGTCAGGTTGGGTTCGGCGCCTTTCATCACGCCCAGGTTCAGGATGTGGCCACGCTCGTCGCGCATCAGCAGATGGCCGGGACGGGCGTAGATGCGGTAGATGCGCCACGGCGATGAAATCGCGGCGTGGACGGCGCGGGGCTCGCGCTTGGGTTCACCGCCGCCCGGGGGCGGCGGCGCCGAAGGAAGCCGTTTGACGCACGCGTTTGCGAATCGGGCGATGGACCTTCCGATGGCGCTCAAAGCGCGGCTGCCATCAGCCCGTGGGCATCGAGGAAAACGAGGACTTGCGGCATGCGCTTGCGCGGTATGACCATGTTGGAACTCCTGTATGGCGATACGGCGAGGCGACGCGCGTTCAAGCACCACGCGTCGAGCATACGCCCTTTATGCGCCGGCACGGTGCAAAAGACCGATTGGTTACGCATTAAGCGCAATCAGGCTCGAAAACTCGCGCATTGCATCGGAAAACCGCGGAAAACGCGCGCATCGGGGCACCAGGGTGGTATTTGGAAACGCCGGTTGACATTACCCCGGCCTGCACCCATAGTGGGTTTGAAGCTTTTCGAGCATCGTGATTTTCGTCCGGTCTTGCACCCTTTGCGGGGCGCTTCATTGTTCGCGGTCCTTTCCTTGACTGGCTCATTTCGCGGGGCAACCCGCAGCCCGCAGTCAAAGGAAAAAATCATGGAAACCGGAATTGTGAAGTGGTTCAACGATGCCAAGGGTTTTGGCTTCATCATGCCCGAAAATGGCGGCAAGGATTTGTTCGCGCATTTCTCGGAAATCGTCAGCGACGGCCATAAGGTGCTACTCGAAAACCAGCGTGTCAGCTACGTGACCGCGCAGGGCGCCAAGGGTCCTCACGCCACCCAGATCCGCGCGCTGTAATCAAAAGGCCGCAAGGCCTTTTGATCCGTATTGGAGGTCACATGCTTCATAACAACATGGTCTACAAGGGATACCGCCTTACGGCGCGCGTCTCCCGCGCTGATGCCGCAAGCGGCAGCCAGCCCGCCTTTACCGCCACCGTCGCCGTGGAACTCGCGGGCGACCAGGACAGGCTCGGCGAGCCTCACCTCGTGCCGCTGTTCGTCTCGGGCGGCGTGGTTTCCAGCCCCGGCATGGCGGTGGATGCCGCGATCCAGCACGGCCGCAGCGTGGTCGATGCGCATGCACGGCCGGGTTAAGCCCGCTTTTTTCCCGTTTTTTCCCGTTTTTGCCCGGTCAATCCCGATTGACTGAACCGGCCCGCGAGCGCGGGCCGTGCCTTCGCCTCAAGGCTTCAGGCCCAGCCGCCGCGCCAGCTTGTGCAGGTTGCTGGCATCCACCTCCAGCGCCCGCGCCGCCATGGCCCAGTTGCCCTGGTTGGCGTCCAGCGTCCGCCGGATGACCTGCCGCTGGCAGGCGTCCACCGCGTCGCGCAGCGACTGCGCGGGCCCGGCCGGCGCGCACGCATCCGCCGCTTCGCTTTCCACGGCAAGCGGCATATCGCCATCGGACAGGTCCAGCAGCTTGGCGCCCAGCGTCACGATTTCGTTGCGGCTGGCGCCGTGGCTGACCGCCTTGATCGCGGCGCGGCTGATGACGTGTTCAAGTTCTCGCACATTGCCGGGCCAGCGGTATCGGCGCAGCATTTCCTCGGCTTCGGGCGACAGCCGCAGGCTGCGCAGGCCGAGCCGCGCGCGGTTCAGTTCCAGATAGCGGCCGGCCAGCAGCAGCACGTCGTTGCCGCGGTCGCGCAATGGCGGAATCGGAATCGGATAGACCGACAGCCGGTGGTAGAGATCGGCGCGGAAATCGCCCGCGCGCACCAGGTCGCGCAGGCTGCGGTTGGTGGCCGCCACGATGCGCACGTCCACCGTGCGTGGACGGTCGTCGCCCAGCCGCTGGATCTCGCCGTTCTGCAAGGTGCGCAGCAGCTTGGCCTGCACCAGCAGCGGCAGCTCGCCCACTTCGTCCAGGAACAACGTGCCGCCATTGGCGGCCTCGAAACGGCCCGGACGGTCGGCGACGGCGCCTGAAAACGCGCCTTTCGCATGGCCGAACAGTTCGCTTTCGGCCAGGGACTCGGGCAGCGCGGCGCAGTTCACATGGATCAGCGGCCGGTCGCGGCGGCGTGACAGCGCGTGCACCCGGCGCGCGAACAGCTCCTTGCCGACGCCAGTCTCGCCCAGCAGCAGGATGGGCAGTTCGGAGTCGGCGACGACCGCGATCTCGTGCAGCAGCCGTTCGATTGATTCGCTCTGGCCCAGGATCTCGCTGCCGGCGGGCGCGGCGCTGTCCGCCGGCGCCTGCCCGCGCGCCCCGCGCAGGGCGCGGATTTCAGCCTCCAGGCGGGTGGTGCGCAACGCGGCCTCCAGCAGCACGATGTAGTCGCGCAGGTCGGCCTGGGCGTCCATGTCGAAAGTGCCGACCTCCAGCGCGTCCAGTGTCAGCACGCCCCAGGTCTTGCCTTCGACGTGCAGGCTGGTGCCCATGCAGTCGTGCACCGGCAGCGGCTCGCCCGCCATGCCGTTGATGAGGCCATCGTACGGGTCGGGCAGGGTGCTGTCGTGATGGAAACAGGTGACGCCGCGGCGCGCAAGGATGGCCGCGAGCCGCGGGTGCTGCTGCACCGCGAAGCGGCGGCCCAGCGCGTCCTGCGTCAGGCCGTCCACCGCAATGGGGCGCAGGTGGTCTTCTTCAAGCTGCAGCAAGGCCACGGCGCCGCAGCGGAAATGGGTGCGCAGGCTGGAGACCAGGCGCTGCAGGCGGATGGCGGGGGGCAGGTCCGCGACCAGGTCGGCAAGCAGGAGGTTTTGCATGGGTGGATTCTACCGTCGCTGGGTGAATTAAACCCTGGTTATCAATGGTGAAATTCACCCTTTAATTTGCAGGTGATTGATAAATCGCAAGTTTTTCCTGGCACGGTTTTCGCATGGGTAGATGCACCGTCATGATCAATGGAGAGACGCGATGAGCATGGTTGAGCAATCCCTGGGGCAGTTGGCCCGCAGCATTCCGGGCGCCACGCAGGTGTTTCATGAATTCGAGCTGGACTTCTGCTGTGGCGGCAAGAAGAGCCTGGCAGAGGCGGCCGCCCAGCGTTCGCTGGATCCGGCGACGATCGAAGCGCGCCTGATGGCCCTGGCGCAAAACCCCTCGCAGGAGACGGACTGGAGCCAGGCCTCGCCGGCCGAACTGGTCGACCACATCCTGGCGCGCTATCACGAGGTCCATCGCCAGCAACTGCCCGAACTGATCCGCCTGGCGCTGAAGGTCGAGCAGGTCCACGCCGACAGCCCGGATTGCCCGGCCGGCCTGGCCGACCACCTGCGCACCATGCAGCAGGAACTGGAAAGCCATATGCAGAAGGAGGAACAGGTGCTGTTTCCGATGCTGGCGCGCGGTCACGGGGCCATGGCGACCATGCCGATCATGGTGATGCGCATGGAGCACGACGACCACGGCGTCGCGCTGGAACGCCTGCTGGCGCTGACCAACAACGTGACGCTGCCGCGCGCGGCCTGCAATACGTGGCGCGCGCTGTACCTGGGCATCCGGCAATTCAAGGAAGACCTGATGGCGCACATCCATCTGGAAAACAACATCCTCTTCGACAACGCAGCCGCGCGCGCGCAGGCCTAGCGGCCTGCCGGGCCTCGGGCGCCACGCCCGCAAGGGCGCGGCGTAGCCCGGCATGCGCTTGGGCGTCCACGGGACGGTGCCTGCGCCCGGTGCTGGCGGGATACCGGCCCAGGAAGTTGCCTGCCTTGCGGCCGCGGGCCGGACGCAAGGGCCGGGGGCGTGAATCCGCCGCCCGCCGCCTGTACACTCGGAACACCTTACAGGGGAGAGGGGGTTTCGATGGCCGGAAGCAGTTTCTTTGCGTTGTTCGACGATATCGCCACCATCCTGGATGACGTTTCCGTCATGACCAAGGTGGCGGCCAAGAAAACCGCGGGCGTGCTGGGCGACGACCTGGCGCTCAATGCCCAGCAGGTCACCGGCTTGCCGGTCAAGCGCGAGCTGCCGGTGGTCTGGGCGGTGGCCAAGGGCTCCTTCATCAACAAGCTGATCCTCGTGCCGGCGGCGCTCCTGATCAGCGCATTCGCGCCCTGGGCCGTGACCCCGCTGCTGATGCTGGGCGGCGCGTTCCTCTGCTACGAAGGCGTCGAGAAGCTGGCGCACAAATACCTGCCGCACGGGGAATCCCCCGAAGGCCACCACGCCGCGCTCGCCGGGGCCCTGCAGGACCAGTCGGTCGACATGGTGGCGTTCGAAAAAAAGAAGATCAAGGGCGCGGTGCGCACCGACTTCATCCTGTCGGCCGAAATCATCGTCATCAGCCTGGGCGCCGTGGCCGGCGCCGACTTCACCCGCCAGGTCGCGGTGCTGTCCATCATCGCCGTCGGCATGACGGTCGGGGTATATGGCCTGGTCGCGGGCATCGTCAAGCTGGACGACCTGGGCGTGCACCTGAGCCAGAAGGCCTCGCGCGGGGTCGCCTGGCTGGGCGAGCGGATCGTGGCCGCGGCGCCGTACCTGATGAAGACCCTGTCCGTGGTCGGAACGGCCGCCATGTTCATGGTCGGCGGCGCCATCCTGACGCACGGCATCCCGCCGGTGCATGCGGTCATCGAACACGCCGCCGCCGCGGTCGGCGGGGGCGGCGTCGTGCACGCGCTGGTGTCCACCTTGCTCAACGCCCTGTTCGGCATCGTGGCGGGGGCCGTGGTGCTGGGCGTGGTGAACCTCGCCAAGCGCCTTTTCAAGAAGGGCTGACGCCGGGGCGCTACGGCTTCTGGGGGGCGCTGGCGGGCGAGCCCATGGCCTGGAACAGCGCCGCCGTTTCCGTCATGCGGTTGTTGGCGTACTCCAGCTCACGCAGGCGGGCCGCCACGTAGTGCTGTTCGGCGGCGTATTCGGTGTAGGGCGCCAGGGCGCCCAGCCGGACGCGCTTGGCCGTATTCCGGTAGGACTGCTCCGCGGCCAGGCGCGAGGCTTCGGCCGACGCCAGCGACTGCCCGCCGGCTTCCAGGCGCGACAGGGTGTCGGCTACGTCGCGAAACGCCGTCAGCACGGTCTGCTTGTACTGCAGGACAGCCGCTTCGTACCGGTCCCTGGCCGCGTTGCGTTCGGCCAGCAGCGCGCCGCCATGGAAGATGGGCTGGGTCAGCGATGCCCCGATGGCCCAGATGGCGCCGGCCCCGGACAGCGCGTCCCCCCACGCAAAGCCGCCCTTGCCCATGGACGCCGACAGCGACAGGCTGGGAAAGAGCTGCGCGGTCGCCAGCCCCACGTCGGCCGCGGCGGCCTGCACCACGGCCTCGGCCACCTGGATGTCGGGCCGCGCGGCCAGCAGTTCCGAGGGCACCACCACCGGTACCGCGTCCGGCACGGCCAACGCGTCGAAGGCAAGGTCCGGCGGCGCCTGGTCGGGGCTGCGCCCCAGCAGCACGGCCAGCGCGTGGCGCGTGGCATGCCACTGCGCGCGCAGTCCCGGCAGCGCCGCCTCCAGCGTGGCGGCGTCCTGGTCCGCATCCAGCGCGTCGTTCTGCGAGGCCGACCCCAGCTCGTACCGGCGCTGCGTGTCGCGCGCCACCTGGCGCAGCAACACCACCTGCTTTTCCGTCAGCGCCACGCGCTCGGCCAAAGAGGCCGAGGTGATGGCGCCGGTGACGATATTGGCCGCCAGCGAACGCCGCGCGGCTTCCAGCTGGTAGGCCTGCTGCTCGACCTGCGCCGCCAGCGAGGTATTGGCAAAGCGCGCCGCGCCGAACAGGTCCAGGTCATACGTGGCCTGGATCTGGCCGGTAAAGACGTTGTAGAGCGCCGTGGGTTCGGGCAGTTCAGGCATCGTCACCGCGCGATTGCGCGTGGCGCTGGCGCCCGCGTCCACGGACGGCAACAACGACGAATTGACCTGTCCGCGCAATTGTTCCCGCGCCCCGGCCAGATTGCGTTCGGCCGCGGCCAGGTCGGGACTGTTGGCCAGGCCTTCCTCGACCAGCGCATCGAGCGCGGCGGAACCATAGCGTTTCCACCATTGCGGCACGGGGTGCGCCCCTAGCTCGAAACGCTGCGCGACGCCCTGCGCGGCCGCGCCGGCGGGGGGCACGGCCTGGACGCCGTACTGCGCGGGCGGCGTCACCTCGGGCGGCTTGCTGTCCGGTGCGAAGGCGCATGCGCCCAGCATCAGCACCAGCGGCAGGACGGTGAATCGACGGCTTGCGCGGGTGAAATCCATGGTCATGATCAGGCTCCTCGCTCCGCCGTGTCGCCCGCGTTGGCGCCGGGCGGCACGCCTTCGGGTTCGTCGCGTTCGTCGTGCCGCACGCGGAACCAGGCGGCATACAGCGCGGGCAGGACGAACAGCGTCAGCACCGTGGCGCTGGTGATGCCGCCCATCAGGGCGGTCGCCATGGGGCCGAAGAAGTTGCTGCGCAGCAGGGGTATCAGCGCCAGCACCGCCGCGGCGGCCGTCAGCGTGATCGGCCGGAAGCGCCGGACGGTGGCGCCGACGATCGCGTCCACGCGCTTGTGGCCCGCGCGGATGTCCTGTTCGATCTGGTCCACCAGGATGACCGAATTGCGCATGATGATGCCGAACATGGCGATCACGCCCAGCATCGCGACAAAGCCGAAGGGCTTGCCGAACAGCAGCAGCGCCGCCACCACGCCGATCAGTCCCAGCGGCGCCGTCAGCACCACCATCAGGACGCGCGCGAAACTCTGCAGCTGCACCATCAACAGCGTCAGCACCGCCACCACCATCAAGGGCATCTGCGCATTGATGGACGACTGGCCCTTGCCGCTTTCCTCCACCGGTCCGCCGACCTCGATGCGAAAGCCCACCGGCAGCTCGGCGCGCAGCGCGTCCAGTTTTTTGTCGATGGCGTGCGTGACGTCGATGCCTTGCGCGCCGGCGGTCACGTCGGCCTGCACGGTGATCGTGGGCTGGCGGTCGCGTTCCCAGATGACGCCGTATTCAAGCCCGTAGCGCACCTGCCCCAGGCTGCCCAGCGGCACCGGGCCATTGGCGGTGGGCATGGCCAGCGTGGAGAGGCGGGCCGGGTCGATCCGCTCTTCGCGCGGGGCGCGCAGGCTGACGTTGATCAATTTGTCGCGTTCGCGGTATTGCGTCACGGTGTAGCCCGACAGCGTCATCGCCAGGAAGTCGGCGATGTCGGCCGAGCTGATGCCCAGTTCGCGCGCTTTCTGCTGGTCGACCTCGAAGCGCACCGAGCGCTCGGATGGCTCGTCCCAGTCGAACTGCACGTTTGCCGAGCGCGGGTCGGCGCGCACCTGGGCCGCCACCTTCTCGGCCACCGCGCGCACCTCGGGAATCTTGTCGCCGCTGACCCGGAACTGCACCTGATAGCCGACCGGCGGTCCGTTTTCCAGCCGCGACAGGCGGCTGCGGAAGGCGGAGAAGTCGCTGCGCAGCATCGGCTCCAGCCACTGCGCGAGCTTTTCGCGATCTTCCACCGAGTGCGTGGTGATGACGAGCTGGGCGAAGTTGGGCGTGGCAAGCTGCTGGTCCAGCGGCAGGTAGAAGCGCGGCGCGCCGGTGCCGACGAAGCTCACCGAATGCGCGATCTCGGGCCGGCCTTCCAGGGCCTTTTCCAGGCGCTCGACCTGCCGCAATGTCGCGGCGAACGATGCGCCTTCCTGCAGGCGCACGTCCACCAGCAGCTCGCTGCGGTCTGAGCTGGGAAAGAACTGCTGCGGAACGAAGCGGAACCCGGCCATCGCCACGACGAACACGACCACGGTGCCGGCCAGCACGAGATAGCGGCGGTCCACGCACCACGCGACCCAGCCGCGCAGGCGCTGGTAGAACCGGGTGTCGTAGATGTCGTGCTCGTGGTCGTGGGGCAGGTGCGCCTCGCGCTTGCGCTCGGGCAGCAGGCGATAGCCCAGCAGCGGGATCAGCACCACCGCGGCGAACCACGACGTGATCAGCGCGATGGCGGACACCTGGAAGATCGAGCGCGTGTATTCGCCCGTGCTGGACTTGGCCAACGCAATGGGCAGGAAGCCCGCCACCGTGACGAGGGTGCCGGTCAGCATGGGAAAGGCGGTGCTGGTGTAGGCATAGGCCGCGGCGCGCGTGCGGTTCCAGCCCTGCTCCAGCTTCACCGCCATCATCTCGACGGCGATGATGGCGTCGTCGACCAGCAGGCCCAGCGCCAGCACCAGCGTGCCCAGCGAGACCTTGTGCAGGCCGATGCCGAACATCTCCATGAAGAGCGCCGTGATGGCCAGCACCACCGGGATGGAAATCACCACCACCATGCCGGTGCGCAGCCCCAGCGACACCAGGCTCACCGCCAGCACGATGGCCACGGCTTCCGCCACGGAGCGCAGGAATTCATCAACCGAATGCGACACGGCCGTGGGCATGCTGGAGACTTCGTCCAGCGTCAGGCCTGCGGGCAACTGGGCCTGCAGTTCCTTGAACTTCACGTCCAGCGACTTGCCCAGGCGCACCACGTCCTGGCCGGGCTGCATGGTGATGCCGATGCCCAGCACGGTCTTGCCGCCAAAGCGCATCTGCTGCGTCGGCGGATCGTCGTAGCCGCGGCGGATCGTGGCGATGTCGCCCAGCCGGATGGACTTGTCGTTGACGCGGATCAGCGTGTCCGCCAGCGCGCGGCTGTTGGCGAACTGGCCGGTGGGCCGCACGAAGATGCGGTCGTCCGCCGTGGTCAGCGTGCCCGCGCCCTGCACGGCGTTCTGGCTGTTGATCGCCTGCGCGATCTGCTGCGGCGACACGCCCAGCCGGGTGAGCTGGGTGTTGGTGATTTCGATGTAGATGTGCTCGGGCTGGTCGCCGAAGTAATCCACCTTGGCCACGCCCGGCACGCGCAGCAGCACCGTGCGCAGCTTGTCCGCGTAGTCGTGCAACTGCGCCGGGGAGAACCCGTCGCCCTGCAGGGTGTAGATGTTGGTGTAGACGTCGCCGAACTCGTCATTGAAGAACGGGCCCTGCACGCCCTGGGGCAGCGTGGCCCGGATGTCGCCGACCTTCTTGCGCACCTGGTACCACTGCTCGGCCACGGTGCTGGCGGGCGCCGAGTCCTTCATTGTGTAGAAGGTCAGCGATTCGCCGGGCCGCGAGTAACTGCGCAGGAAGTCCGTGTTGGCGGTCTCCTGGAGCTTCCTGCCGATGCGGTCGGTGACCTGTTCCTGCACCTGCTGCGCGGTGGCGCCGGGCCAGAGGGTCTGGATGACCATGACGCGGAAGGTGAAGGGCGGGTCCTCGGACTGGGCCAGCCGCGAATACGACAGCACGCCGAACAGCGTGACGAGCGTGATGATGAAGATCACCAGCGGCTGGTGCCGCAAGGCCCAGGCCGACAGGTTGAAGCTGCCTTCCTCGTGACGGTGGGCGTCTTGGCCAGCGTCTTGACCGGCGTCCTGGCCGGGGGCGCTCATGATGCGAAGTCCTCGGGATGCAGCGGCGGCACCGCGCGCACCTTTTCGCCGGCCGACACGGTGTGCACGCCTTGCCACACCACGCGCTCGCCTGCCTGCAAGCCCGCCGACAGGGTCACGGTGCGCGCGTCGTAGCGCAGCACCTGCACCCGCCGCAGCTCCAGCGTGTCGGCGTCGGGCTTGACGATCCAGATCGCCGGCTCGCGCCCGTCATGGAATAGGGCCGTGGCCGGCACGGTATAGGTCGCCTGGCCGTTGGCCGAGTGGTTGTCGAAACTGATGTTGGCGGTCATGCCCAGGCGCACCTCGGGCGAGGGCGACTCCAGCGTGAGCTTGGCGCGGTAGGTGCGGCTTTGCGGGTCGGCCGCCGGCGCGATCTCGCGCAGCACGGCCGTGAACGTCTGGCCGGGCAGCGGCCCCAGCGTGACGGCGGCGCGCTGGCCGATGGCCAGGCTGGCCAGCAGGTTTTCGGGCACGTCGCACAACGCGTCGATGTCGCCCGACCACGCAAGCTGATAGACGGGCGTGCCGGCCGCCACGTTCTGCCCGGTGTCGGCCTCTTCGGCGGTGATGACGCCGGCGTGGTCGGTCTGGAGCGTCGTGTACTTGAGCTGGTCCGCCGCCAGCGCCGCTTCCTGCGCGGCCTGGTCCCGCTGCGCGAGCGCCGAGGCATAGGCGTTGCGGGTCTGTTCAAGCTGGGTGGCGGCGATCAGGTTCTCGCGCGCCTGGGCCCGGTCGCGGTCCAGTTGCTGGCGGGCGTAGTCAAGCTGGTGCTGCGCGGCGGACAGCGCCGCGCGCGCGGCCGCGGCATTCTTGGCGGCGTCCGCCGGATCCAGCCGGGCCACCACCTGTCCGGGCTTGACCGTGTCGCCCAGCCGGACCTGCCGCTCGATGATCTTGCCGCCCACGCGGAACGACAGCGGTGTGCTGTAGCGGGCCTGGACTTCGCCGGGCAGCGTCCACGCGGGCAGGGCCGCGTCGGCCTGCGCCGGCATGGCGACCACCGGGCGCGGCGCGGGGGCGGATGCCTGTTCGCGGCCGCATCCGCTCACGGCGGCCGCCAGCGCCACCAGCGCGGACAGGGCCATCAGCCGTGTCCGCCGGCGGGACGGGGCGGGGGAAAGGGGCGGCGCTGCATCAGCAACGGCGTCGCGCGCAATGGAGCGCGCGCACGGGCCAGGACAATTCACAAAACACCTCGCGGCGCGGAACGGCGTAAAAGGGGGGTGAAAAAGGGACGAGCCGGACTCGATACGGACTGGATTCTAATACAGTCATGTATCTGGATTCAATGTTGAATTTGAAATGCGCACCGATGCTAAACTCGCGCCATGTCAAAAGTCCGCCTAACTCGAGAGCAGAGCCGTGACCAGACGCGTCAGCGTCTGCTCGACGCCGCGCAATCGATTTTTCTATCCAAGGGCTTTGTGGCCGCCAGCGTCGAAGACATCGCCGAGCAGGCCGGCTACTCGCGTGGCGCGTTCTATTCGAATTTCGGCAGCAAGTCCGAGCTCTTCCTGCAACTGCTGCGGCGCGACCACGAAAGCGTCATGGCCGATTTGCGCGCCATCTTCGCGGACGGCGAATCGCGGTCGCAGATGGAAGCGCGCGTTCTGCAGTACTACAGCACGCATTTCCGCGAGAACGACTGCTTTTTGCTCTGGATGGAAGGCAAGCTGCAGGCGGCCCGCGATCCGGAATTCCGCGTCGGCTTCACGGCCTGTCTGCGGGAGCTGCGCGAAGCCACCACCGAATGCGTCAAGCAGTTTGCGGTGCACGTGGGCACCCCGCTTCCGCTGCCGGCGGAGCAGCTTGCGCTAGGGCTGCTGGCGCTGTCGGACGGCATGCAGTTCAGCTATGCCTTTGATCCGCAGGGCGTCACGCCCGAGATGACGGAGGCCGTGCTGGCCGGGTTCTTCCGCCGCGTGGTCTTCGGCGAGGCCACACCGGATTGAGGCCGCGCGGCCGCGAGTTGTCAGGCAGGTTTGTCCCGTGATAGTAATAGCCACGGCGTGCGGCCGGACTGAGGGGGCTCGCGCCGCAGGATCTCACCCTCGGGCGTAAGGAGCAGCCGCATGACTTCGGAAACCCGAACACCCAGCATCAATCGGCCCGTTTTTTTTCCGGCGGCCATCGTCACCCTGCTGCTCGTGGGCTTTGCCATCCTGGCGCCCGAGTCCGCGCAGACGCTGTTTGACTCCGTTCAACGCTGGATTCTCGGCAACGTCAGCTGGTTCTACATCCTGGTGGTGGCCATCATCCTGTTGTCGGTGGTGTTCCTGGCCGTGAGCCGGTACGGCGACATCAAGCTGGGGCCCGACCACAGCGAACCCGACTATCGCAATTTCACCTGGTTCGCCATGCTGTTTTCCGCCGGCATGGGCATCGGGCTGATGTTCTTCGGCGTGGCCGAACCCTTGATGCATTTCCTGTCTCCGCCCTTCGGCGAAGGCGGGACCGTCATCGCCGCGCGCGAGGCCATGAAGATCACGTTCTTCCATTGGGGGCTGCATGCGTGGTCGATCTACGCCATCGTGGCGTTGATCCTGGCGTTCTTCAGCTATCGGCACGGCCTGCCCCTGACGCTGCGCTCGGCGCTGTACCCCTTGATCGGCAACCGGATCCACGGACCGATCGGTCACGCCGTCGACATCTTCGCCATCCTGGGCACGGTGCTCGGCGTGGCGACCTCGCTGGGCCTGGGGGTTGCCCAGATCAACAGCGGGCTGAACCATCTGTTCGGCGTCCCGGTCGGCGTGACGTCGCAGATCATTCTGATCGTCATCACGTGCGGACTGGCGACGGTGTCAGTGGCAAGCGGCCTGGACAAGGGAATCCGCATCCTGTCCGAGACAAATCTGGCATTGGCCGTGGTGCTGCTGCTGTTCGTGCTGATCGTGGGACCGACGGTGTTTCTGCTCCAGACCTTTGTGCAGAACACGGGCACCTATCTGTCCGATATCGTCAACAAGACCTTCAACCTCTATGCCTATGAACCGACCGACTGGATCGGTGGCTGGACGCTGTTCTACTGGGGCTGGTGGATCGCCTGGTCTCCCTTCGTGGGCCTGTTCATCGCGCGCATTTCCCGCGGTCGTACCATCCGCGAATTCGTCACCGGCGTCCTGCTGGTGCCCGCGGGCTTCACCCTGTTCTGGATGACGGTGTTCGGCGACACGGCCATCCACATGATTTTCGTCGACGGGGTGCAGGGGCTCGCGGAGGTGGTGGAGGCCGATTCCTCGCTGGCGCTGTTTGCCTTTTTCGAGCATCTGCCCTTGAGCGGCGTGCTTTCGCTGGTGGCCATCGCGATGGTCGCCGTGTTCTTCGTCACCTCGGCGGACTCGGGGGCGCTGGTGGTGGACTTGCTGGCTTCCGGCGGCCAGGACCGCACGCCTGTCTGGCAGCGCATTTTCTGGTCGCTGCTGATGGGCGCGGTCGCCATCGCCCTGCTGCTGGCCGACGGCCTGACCGCGTTGCAGACCGCCACCATCGCCAGCGCGCTGCCGTTCTCGATCATCCTGCTGCTGTCGCTGTGGGGCCTGTTCAAGGCGCTCAAGCTCGATGCGACCAAGCGCGGCATCCGCTACCAGTCGCTGACGCTGTCGCGGCCGGCGCGCGGCGGGCAGTCCTGGGAGCGGCGCCTGCGCAACATGGTGATGATGCCGCGCCGCGCCCATGTGCAGCGCTTCATTTCCGACGTGGTGCGGCCGGCCTTCGAAGACGTGGCCGACGAATTGCGCAAGCAGGGCTATGCGGTGCAGGTGCGAGAAGACCAGGACGAGGGCGGGGCGATCCTGGAGGTTTCCCATGGCGAGCACCTGGATTTCTCCTACGCCGTGCAGCCCCAGGCCTTCGTGCGGCCCAGCCTGACGCCCGACGAGGCCGCCGACGAAGAAGAGCGCAAATACTTCCGCGCGGAAGTCCACCTGCGCGAAGGCGGCCAGGATTACGACATCATGGGCTGGAGCCGGGACGCCGTGATCGGCGACATCCTGGACCAGTACGAACGACACCGGCATTACCTGCACATGGTGCGCGCCTGATCGGCCCATCCTCGCTTGCCCGATTCCGCCACGCCGCCCGCGTGGCTTTTTTTCGTCCATAGCCCGGCCCTATCCGCGCCATTGCTTCATCCGCTTTGACGAAAAGCCGCGAATCGTGGATTATCCAAGCAAATTCTTGTTTAAATAAAGTGAGCGATGACATGAAGGCGAAAGCAGGGGCATGGGCGGCGGGCGCCCTGGCGTTGGCGGCGGCATTGGCCGGCGGGGCGCTTTACTGGAAGTCCGGCGGCGCGGCGCCGGGGGGCGGGTGGACGATGGCGCCGGCCAAGGTGGCCGTGGCCACGGCGGTGCAGGCGGATTTCCCGGTGGTGTTGAGCGGCATCGGCTCGCTGGAGGCGACGCGCCAGGTGCTGGTGGCGGCCGAAGTCGACGGGCGCGTGGCCCAGATACTGTTCACCCCGGGCGAAGCGGTCAAGGCAGGGCAGTTGCTGGTCCAATTGAACGACGCGCCCGAGCAGGGCGAACTGGCGCGGCTGCAGGCGCAGGCGCGCAACGCGCGGGCCTTGCTGGATCGCACGCGCCGGCTGGCGCCGCTGCAGGCCGCCACGCGCGAGCAGCTCGACCAGGCGCAGGCCGACTACGAGCAGGCCGCCGCCGACGTGCGGCGCGTGCAGGCGCTGATCGACCAGAAGCGCATCAAGGCGCCGTTCGACGGCGTGCTGGGCGTGCGCCGCGTGAACCTGGGGCAGTTTGCGCGCGCTGGCGACCCACTGGTGTCGCTGACCGACGGCGCCTCCATGTACGCCAACCTTACGCTGCCCGAACAGGCACTTGGCGCGCTGCGCGTCGGCCAGCCCGTGACGGTGACGGTGGACGCGCACGCCGGGCGCGAGTTCCAGGGCAAGGTCACGACCGTGGAGCCCCAGGTGGACCCGGGCACGCGCACCGTCCGAGTTCAGGCCCAGCTGGCCAATCCCGACGGCGCGCTGTCGGCCGGGATGTACGCGCATGGCCGGATCAGCCTGCCCGACCGGCCCGGCGTCATCACCGTGCCCGAGACGGCCGTGAGCTACAGCGCCTACGGCGATTCCGTCTATGTCGTGGCGCCGCCCGAAGCCGGCGCGGCCCCGACCCCGGCCCCGACCGTCAGGCAGACCTACGTGAAAACGGGCGAGCGCCTGCGCGGCCGCGTGGTGGTGACCGAGGGGCTGAGCGCGGGTGACCGTGTCGTGACGTCCGGACAACTGCGGCTGCACAACGGCGCCGCCGTCGAGATCCTGCCCGGCGACACCGTGGCGCTGGATGCGCCCCGCCAGGCCGTGGCGCAGGCGCGGTAAGGCCCGGAGGCAGACATGAAGTTCACCGATCTGTTCGTGCGCCGCCCCGTGCTGGCGCTGGTAGTCAGCACGCTGATCCTGCTGCTGGGCATCAAGGCCTTGAGCGGGCTGCCCGTCAGGCAGTATCCCCTGACCGAAAGCACCACCATCACCATCACCACCCAGTACCCGGGCGCCTCGCCCGATCTGATGCAGGGCTTCGTCACACAACCCATTGCGCAGTCCGTGGCCACGGTCGAAGGCATCGATTACCTGTCCTCGTCGTCCACCCAGGGCCGCAGCGTGATCACCGTGCGGATGAAGCTGAACGCCGATTCCAACAAGGCCATGACCGAGGTGATGGCCAAGGTCAACGAAGTCAAGTACCGGCTGCCGCAGGACGTCTACGACCCCGTCCTGGTCAAGTCCGCCGGCGAGGCGACCGCCGTCGCCTATGTGGGCTTTTCCAGCACCGACCTGTCGCTGGCCGCGCTGACCGATTACCTGTCGCGCGTGGTGCAGCCGCAGTTGTCGTCCATCGACGGCGTGGCCAGCGTCGAGCTGTACGGCGGCCAGACGCTGGCAATGCGCGTCTGGCTGGACCCCAACCGCATGGCGGCGCGGGGCATCTCCGCCGGGGAACTGGCCGAGGCGCTGCGCGAGAACAACGTGCAGGCGGCGCCGGGCCAGGCCAAGGGCCTGTACGTGGTGTCCAACATCCAGGTCAACACCGACCTGGTCAGTGTGGCCGAATTCCGCGACATGGTGGTCAAGCGCGAAGGCGACGCCATCGTCCGGCTGGGCGACGTGGCCACCGTGGAACTGGGCGCCGCCTCCACCGATTCCAGCGGCCTCATGGATGGCGAGCCCGCCGTGTATTTCGGCCTGAACGCCACGCCGGTCGGCAATCCGCTGGTCATCGTGAAGCGCCTGAACGAACTGCTGCCCAACATCAAGCAGAACCTGCCGCCGGGCACCAGCGTGCAGGTGCCGTTCGAGCTGGCGCGCTTCATCAGCGCGTCCATCGACGGGGTGACGCAAACGCTGCTCGAAGCCATCGTCATCGTGGTGGCGGTGATCTTCCTGTGCCTGGGATCCTTGCGCGCCGTGCTGATCCCGGTGGTGACCATCCCGCTGTCCATGCTGGGCGGCGCGGCCATCATGGCGCTCTTTGGCTTCAGCGTGAACCTGCTGACCCTGCTTGCCATGGTGTTGGCGATCGGGCTGGTGGTGGATGATGCCATCGTCGTGGTCGAAAACGTGCACCGCCACATCGAGGAGGGCAAGTCGCCCGTGCGCGCCGCGCTCATCGGCGCCCGCGAAGTGGCGGGCCCGGTGATCGCCATGACCATCACGCTTGCGGCGGTCTACGCCCCGATCGGGCTGATGGGCGGGCTGACCGGCTCGCTCTTCAAGGAGTTCGCGTTCACGCTGGCGGGGGCGGTGGTCGTGTCCGGCGTGATCGCGCTGACGCTGTCGCCGGTGATGAGCTCTTTCCTCCTGAACGGCCGGGTCGCCGACGGTTGGATGGCCCGCAAGGCGGAACACTTCTTCGGACGCCTGGGCGACGCCTATGGGCGCGTGCTGGACGTGTCGCTGCATCATCGCTGGGTCACCGGCGTGCTGGCGGTGGCGGTGCTGGCCAGCCTGCCGTTCCTGTACAACGCCGCGCAACAGGAACTGGCGCCGGTCGAGGACCAGTCCACGGTCCTCACCGCCATCAAGTCGCCGCAGCAGGCCAACATCGACTATGTCGAAAAATTCGGCAGGAAGTGGGACGACGTCATGAAGACGCTGCCCGAGCAAAAGGGGCGCTGGCTGATCAACGGGTCCGACGGCGTCTCCAACAGCATCGGCGGCGTGGACTTCGTGGACTGGCAGGACCGCACGCGCTCGGCCGACGAGATCCAGGCCGACATGCAATCCATGGCGAACCAGATCGAGGGCAGCAACATCTTCGCCTTCCAGTTGCCGTCGCTGCCGGGGTCCACCGGCGGGCTGCCGGTGCAGATGGTGCTGATGAGCGCCTCCGACTACGCCGTGGTCTACGAGGCCATGGAAGGCCTGAAGCGGGCCGCGCGCGAAAGCGGCCTGTTCATGGTGGTGGACAGCGACCTGGACTACAACAACCCCGTCGTGCAGTTGAAAGTGGACCGCGCCAAGGCCAACAGCCTGGGCGTCACCATGAAGGCCATCGGCGACACGCTGGCGGTGCTGGTGGGCGAGAACTACGTCAACCGCTTCGGCATGGATGGGCGTTCCTATGACGTCATTCCGCAAAGTTCCCCCGAGCAGCGCATCTCGCCGCAGGCGCTGGCGCAGTACCACGTCAAGAGCGCCACGGGCGCGCAGGTGCCGCTGTCCAACCTGGTGTCGGTCTCGATGGGCGTGGAGCCCAACAAGCTCACGCAGTTCAACCAGTTGAACGCGGCGACGTTCCAGGCCATACCCATGCCGGGCGTCACCATGGGCGACGCCGTGCAGTTCCTGACGCAGCAGGCCCAGGCGCTGCCCGCGGGCTTCAGCTATGACTGGCAGTCCGATGCGCGCCAGTTCTCGCAGGAAGGCTCGGCCCTGATGATCACCTTCATCTTCGCCATCATCGTCATCTACCTGGTGCTGGCCGCGCAGTACGAAAGCCTGCGCGATCCGTTCATCATCCTGGTGAGCGTGCCCATGTCGATCTGCGGCGCGCTGATTCCGCTGGCAATGGGCATGGCCACGGTCAACATCTATACCCAGATCGGGCTGGTGACGCTGATCGGGCTGATCAGCAAGCACGGCATCCTGATGGTGGAGTTCGCCAACGAGATGCAGGTGAGCCACGGGCTGGACCGGCGCACGGCCATGGAGCAGGCCGCCCGGATCCGCCTGCGCCCGATCCTGATGACCACGGCCGCCATGGTCATGGGGCTGATTCCGCTGCTGTTCGCGACCGGCGCGGGCGCGCACAGCCGCTATAGCCTGGGCCTGGTCATCGTGGTGGGCCTCCTGGTGGGCACGCTCTTTACGCTGTTTGTGCTGCCCACCGTCTACACCGTATTCGCCCGCGATCACAGGGCGGCGAACGATACGCCGCGCGCCCGGGAACTGGCGCGGGCGCAGGCCGAGGATATGGCGGCGCCTGGCGCCTCCGCCTAGCCGAAGGAACCGATCATGAACGATTTTTCCCCTTACATACGCCTGCGCCGCGGCGCCATGGTGCTATTGGCGGCGCTGGCCGCGGCCGGCTGCGCCGTCGGGCCCGATTACCGGGCGCCGAAGCCCCGGCCCGTCGTCCTGGCCAGCCCCGAGCAGGCGCTCTTTTCCACGGACCGCGTGCAGCGCGATTGGTGGAAGCAATTGCAGGACCCGCAACTCGACCGCCTGATCGGGCTGGCGCTGGAACGCAATCTCGACATCCGCATCGCGCAGGCGCGCCTGGCCGAATCGCGGGCGGTGCTGGATGAAAAGGAACTGGACCAGCTGCCCACGGTGACCCTGGACGGGCGCTACGAGCGCAGCCTGTCCCAGGCCAATCCGGGGCCGGCCGGGCAGCGCAACCTGGCCGAAAGCTATCGTGCGGGCTTCGACGCCACATGGGAGCTGGACCTCTTCGGACGCTTGCGCCGCGCGGCCGAGGGCGCGGCGGCGCGCAGCGAAGCGCAGGCCGCGGACCTGGCCCAGGCCCGCATCGTGGTGGCCGCCGAGGTCGCGCGCAATTACTTCGAATTGCGGGGCGCGGAGCAGCGGCTGTCGGTGGCGCGCGCCAACCTGGCGAGCCAGCAGGACAGCCTGCGCGT
>Ga0182739_1000627_pt1 | contig 42667 bp, 28 predicted proteins | sample eDN5th30CBELigBY_FD_128873 | JGI IMG/M metagenome (GOLD analysis project Ga0182739, IMG submission 128873) | Enriched backyard soil microbial communities from Emeryville, California, USA - eDNA 5th pass 30_C BE-Lig BY (version 2) (version 2) | ecosystem: Environmental > Terrestrial > Soil >... | reverse complement strand
TCAGGGTCGATTTCTCTCCCACCGGGTTATCCGGGGGTGGCGCGCTCTGCGCTTACCCCCGGCTGCCCCGCTTGAGCAACCCTTCAGGTTGCTTCTTATCTGCACCACTTTTAATCACACCCGCTTGACACTTCTGCGATCTTGAATGATGGCGAAGGCCCGCTAGAGTGGCGGAATCCATGCGCCGCAGCTCCCAGCATCCTCTCTACCACGAAGTGGCAGGTCTCCTGCTCGTGGGGGGGAGCATTCTGCTTTTTCTGGCGTTGATTTCGTACGATCCCGGCGACCTCCCGCGCGGGCTTTTCCAGGCGTCGGAAGTCGTTGCCAACGCCGAGGTGCAGAACTTTGTCGGGCGGCTCGGGGCGGTCGCCGCCGGGCTTTTCTTTTTTCTCTACGGCGTCCCCGCCTTTCTGATCGCCACCCTCCTTTTCGGCCTGGGGCTCATGAAACTGCTCGCCCCGGAACGCCCGGCGCTGCAACCGGGGCTCTGGATGGCGGTGCTGGTGGTCTGTGCCTCGTGCATCAGCCAGATCCAGCCGGTCTTTTTTCAGGAATGGTCGGAAAGCCTGAACCTCCGCTCCGGCGGCGCGGGCGGCGCGCTCGGCTACTGGCTCGGCGGGCGGTTGATGATGCCGCTCTTTGGCCGGGTCGGTTCGCTGATCCTCTTAAGTTTTCTTTACTTTGCGAGCCTCATCCTGATGACCGGCATCCACCCGGCGGTGGTGATCCGGCGGCTCCGTGCGCTTGGCCCGCTCTGGCTGGAACGTTACCGTCAATACAGGGCGCAAAAGGCGGCAGAGAGGGCGCTGGAGTCCGCCGCGTTTGACAACGAAGAAGAGGAGGAACGCCCCCTGCCCCGCCCCGCGCGCAACGGCAGCCGACGCAGCCGCGCCGCCGCCGGCGGAAAAACGGGAGAAGAGGAACCGGCAGCCGCCCCGTCGGAGTCGGAACCGGAGTTTGACCCCGACCGGCCCGCCCCCCAGGTGATCGACACCACCGCGCCCGCCCCGCGCAAACCGGTCCCGCCCCCGCCGCGCAGGGAAAAACCGGCGGCGGTCGATCCGTTCCAGACCGCCGACGCCGGGGCCGACATGGAGCTTTACGACCTGCCGGGGCTCGATCTGCTCGAAGAACCGGGCGAAGGCGACCGCGCCGGGGGCAACCCGAACGAGATGCTCGACCTTCAGGCGACCCTGATCGACACCCTGAGCCAGTTCGGCATCCCGGTCGCGCCGGGCGACATCACGCGCGGGCCGACCATCACCCGTTACGAGGTCTACCCCGCCAAGGGCATCCGGGTCGACAAGATCGTCAGCCTGGAGCGCGACCTCGCCCGGGCCACCTGCGCGGAGCGGATCAATATCCTCGCGCCGATCCCGGGGAAGGATACCGTCGGCATCGAGATCGCCAACGCCAAGAAGCAGAAGGTGATGCTGCGTGAACTGCTCGAATCGGCGGATTGGGAGCAGACGAGCGCGAAGATCCCGCTTGTGCTCGGCAAGGATGTCTACGGGAAGACGATCCTGGGCGATCTCGCCGCCATGCCGCACCTGCTCGTCGCCGGGACGACCGGTTCGGGCAAGAGCGTCTGCGTCAACTCGATCATCGCTTCGATCATCTACCGCTTCAAGCCGGACGAACTCCGCTTCATCATGATCGACCCGAAGGTGGTCGAAATGCAGGTCTACAACCGGCTGCCGCACCTTGCCATTCCCGTCGTGACCGACCCGAAGAAGGTGCTCCTCGCCCTGCGCTGGGTGATCGACGAGATGGAGAAGCGCTACAAGATCTTCGCCAAAGCGGGGGTGCGCAACATCACCACCTTCAACGCCCGGCCCAAGCCGAAAACGCAGCGGGAACTCGACGAAGAGGCCGAACGCGAAGCGGACAGGGCGAGCGTCGCCGACCGGAAGGCCCCGGCCCGTGCGGCACGGACGGTCGCTCCGGTCAACGCCCCGCGCGGAAACGACAAGATCATCGACTTCAACCCGGCGCTCCGCCCGCCGTGGGAGAGCGGCCCTGACGACGACGCGGGAGCGAACGGGAGCGTGATCCCCCTCCCCGCCCCGCCGGAAGCGAAGGCGCCATCGTCCGGCGAGGAGGAAATCGCCCCGGAAGCGACCGGACCGACCGTGGACGAAGCCGCCGCGCTCCCTGCCGACGAACCCGAAGCCGCACCCGAACCGGACGAGCCGCCCGAACCGGTCCGGCCCCCGGTGCGGGTCCGGCGCGACGACGAGATCGAGATCCCCGTCGGCCCGATGCCGTACATCGTCGTCATCATCGACGAACTTGCCGACCTGATGCAGACCGCTCCCGCCGATGTCGAGAGCGCCATTGCTCGGATCACGCAGATGGCGCGCGCAGCCGGGATTCACATGATCGTCGCCACGCAAACCCCGCGCGCCGATGTCATTACCGGCGTCATCAAGGCGAACATCCCGACGCGGATCGCCTTCCAGGTCGCCAGCGCGCTTGATTCGCGCATTATTCTTGACGAAAAAGGAGCCGAACGCCTTCTCGGGCAGGGGGATATGATGTATGTTCCTCCCGGCACCTCCCGAATGACCCGTGCGCAGGGGGTCTTCGTCACCGACGAAGAGATCCGGCGGCTGGTCGATTTTTCCGCCGCGCAGGGCACCCCGACGTTCAACCCCGAAATTGAGGAACGACTTTCCGGGAGTGCCGCCGGGGCGGAGGAGGTCTCCGATGAAGATGAAGAGCTGGTCAACAAATGCATTGAAATCATGATCCAGGAACGCAAGGCGAGCACCTCCCTTTTCCAGCGCCGTTTGCGCCTCGGCTACACCCGGGCGGCGCGGGTGGTCGATATTCTGGAACAACGCGGTTACGTGGCCGCCGGGGAAGGGGCCAAGCCGCGCGAAATTCTGATCGATCTCGACACCCTCGAATAAACTTTTCGATATGGACGGAAACGTGGGCAAAGCACTCCGCGACGCACGGCTGGCCAAGAAGCTGACCGTGGAAGAAGCCGCACGGGCCACCAAGATCCGCGCGGCCCGGCTGACCGACCTTGAAAACGAGCGTTACGACCATTTCCCGAACCTCGCCTACGCGCGGGGGTTTTTGTTGATCTACGCGCGTTATCTGGAGGTCGACCTCTCCAAGTACCAGACGATCGACATCGGCAACCCGGCGCGCGGCGGGGCGTACCAGTACCTCAAAAACACCGCTGAATCGCGCACGCTGCGGACCTTTGCCCCGCCCAAGCCGGTGAACCGGTCGCGGTTTTTGATCATTTCGCTCCTTTTTACCGGTGCGATCGCGATCAGCGCGGTCACCGCACTGGTGATCCTCACCGTCCTGCGGTTGCCGCTCGATCAGCTCATTCAGGAGGACCAGGCCGCCCTGCAAGCCGCCGCGCCGACGCCTGCCGCAGCCTCTCCAACGCCGGAACCGACGCCGACCCCGCCGCCGCTGGCCGAGCCGGAGGAGTTGATCTCCGGCATTGAGGAATTCATGGAAGCCGACACCCTTTCGCTCGCCGCCCAAAACGCCGGGGATCAGGAGAGCGCCCCGGAAATCGACGAAGCGCCGGGTCTGTGGGAAACCCCGGTCGCCCCCGAGACGCCGGAGGAGGCGCTCCACATGGCGGCGGCCGCCCCGGAAGGGGAAGCCGAACCCTCCCCTTCGCCGACGCCGGAAGCTGCGGAGGAGGAAGCGGCCATCCCCCGCGCCATCCCGGTCCATACGCCGGGGAGCAGGTCCTCGCGGCGGAACCGGTAGGCAGCGGGCGGAAAAAAGCGAAGCAAGCGACGTTGACGGGTTACTGAAGGGTGGGCCTCCGCGCCCGCCGCAGGGTTTGAGATCGCCCCCGAAAAAAAACGGAAGCATTCCGGGGCAACCTCCGCTATAATGGCTCCCTTACGGGAAATCCATGATAACGGAAAAGAGAGTCAAAGTCGGGGTCATCAGCCTCGGATGTGCAAAAAACCTGGTCGATGCGGAGATCATGCTCGGCGGTGTGCTGACGCGGGGGATGGAGGTCACCTCCGACGCGGAAGAGGCCGATGTGCTGATCGTCAACACCTGCGCGTTTATCGACTCCGCCAAGGAAGAATCGATCGAAGCGATCCTGGAATCGCACCAGCAGCGCGGCCTGCGCAAGAAAGCGGGTCAGCGGCTGATTGTTTCCGGCTGCATGGCGCAACGTTTTTCGAAGGAACTCGTCTCTGAAATGCCGGAGGTCGACGCCTTCATCGGGCTCGACCAGGTGAGCGAAGCCGGGGCGATCATCGAAGAGATGATGGCCGAACCGACCCCGCTGACCGACGATGCCTGGGAGCCGCTGCACGCGCCGCTCAACCTCGTCACCCGCAAGCCGGTCTACATCCCCGACTACGACACCCCCCGTTTCCGGCTCACGCCGCAACACTCCGCCTATACCAAGATCGCCGAAGGGTGCAACCACCCGTGCTCCTTCTGCGTCATCCCGCAGATGCGCGGCCGCCACCGGAGCCGGACGATCGCCTCGGTCGTCGCCGAAGTGCGCAACCTCGTCGCCGAAGGGGTGCGGGAGATCAACCTGATCAGCCAGGACACCACCTATTACGGCATGGACCTCTGGGAAGAGCGGGCCAACCCGACGCAGCCGGTCGACTCCTCGCGCGGCACCACGCTGGTCGAACTGCTCGACGCATTGCAGAAGATCGAGGGCGATTTCTGGATTCGCCTCCTCTACACCCACCCGGCCCACTGGAGCGACGAGCTGATCGAGTGCATCGCCCGCAACGACAAGGTGGCGCGTTACATCGACATCCCCCTCCAGCATATCCACCCCGACATGCTCGTGGCGATGCGGCGGGAGACTTCCAGCGAACATATCGTCAACCTGATCGCCCGCATCCGCGCGGGTATCCCCGGCATCTCGATCCGGACGACCTTCATCGTCGGGTTCCCCGGCGAAACGGAGGAACATTTCCAGACCCTGCTCGACTTCATCGAAACGACCCGCTTTGAACGGCTCGGCATCTTCACCTATTCCCGGGAGGAAGGTTCCCGCGCGGCGAAGATGGAAGCGCAGACGCACGCTTCGACCAAAAAGGCGCGTTACCGCCGGGCGATGCAGCTTCAGCAGAAGATCGCCCGGGAAACCGCCGAGGCGCAGGTCGGCAAAACGCTCAAGGTGCTCGTCGACAAACCGCTCACCGCCCGCACGCAGGCCGACGCGCCCGATGTCGATTGCCTCGTGCTCCTGAGCAGGGAGGCCCCGATCGGCGGGTTTGTCGAAGTCCGCGTCACCGGCACGCAGGGGTACGACCTCATTGCCGAACCGCTTTCCTGACGGCCATGCTCCCGTGGTTTCAGGACCGGTTTCCCCTTTACCTCGCGCCGATGGCGGGGGTGACCGACACGATTTTCCGCCAGCTCTGCAAGGAGCACGGGGCGGACGTGATGGTGAGCGAGTTTGTCTCCGCCGAAGGGATCTTCCGCCGCAATGAGCGGACGATGGAGTACCTGGAATTTACGCAGGGAGAGCGCCCGCTGGGGGTCCAGCTTTTCGGGGCTGACCCGGAGCACCTCGGCGAAGCCGCGCGCTGCGTGCTCGACATGAACCAAGCCGACTTCATCGACCTCAACTTCGGCTGCCCGGTCAACAAGGTGGTCTCCAAACATGGCGGCTCGGCCATTTTGAAGGATTGCCCGCTCTTGGAGCGGATCGCCACCGCCGTCGTCAAGGCCGCCGCGCCCGCGCCGGTCACCGCCAAGATCCGGATCGGCTGGAACCAGCAGTCGATCAACGCAACCGAAACGGCCCGGGTTCTGGAAGGATCGGGCATTCAGGCGATCGCCGTCCATGGGCGGACCAAGGAACAGGGGTACTCGGGCAAGGCCGACTGGGAGGTGATCAACGCGGTTGCCGCTGCCGTCTCCGTGCCGGTGATCGGCAACGGCGACATCCAGAGCGCTCACGACGTTGCCCGGCGCAAAAAGGAGACCGGCATCGCCGGGGTGATGATCGGGCGCGGCGCGATGTCGGCCCCGTGGATCTTCCGGGAGATCAAGCATTACCTCGCAACCGGCGAACTCCTCCCTCCGATGCCGCTGGCCGACCAATGGAGCTACATCCAGCGCCACTGCCGCCTCGCGGTCGAAAAACGGGGGCACGAACGTTCCGCGCTCCAGTCGATGCGTTCGCGCCTGATGGCGTATTCCCGCGGCATGCCCGAAGCGAAACTGCTCCGCGCCCGATTCTCCTCCATGGAAAGCCTCGCGGAACTGGAGGAGATCGCCGAAACGAGCCTGCGCAGCCAGGAAGCCGTTGTTTAGGGTCAGGTCGAGGTAAACACCTTCGCGGGGCAAAAAGCGTCTTTTAGCCCCGATGGGGTGGAAAGCGGAATACACGGTCTCATGGTGATCTTTCCTACATGAAGTGAATCCCCCGCTGACCCCAGAGATCGGGGCTGAGGCCGGGGGCTTTCTCCGCCAGCGGAAGGCCGACCCACTCCCCGTTACAGATCCATTCGACATCCTCTCCATAGAGTTCCCCGGCAAGTTGTTCCTTGAGCCGGGCGGCGACCTGCGCATAGGCAGGGTCCGCGATCCGGTCGAGACATTCCTGCGGGTCTTCCGCGAGGTCGAACAACTGGAACCGGTTCCCTTCCGGGTAATAGATCAGCTTGTGGCGTTCGTCGCGGAGCATCCGCGTGGCCGCAATGCCTTCACCGTGTTCGCCGTAAAGGGTGGCGCGCCGGGGGGCGGTGAAGACCGGGCCGCCCTCGACGTGGGAGGGAACGTCGATCCCTGCCATTTCAAGGAGCGTCGGCATCATGTCGCGCAGTTCCACGAGGCGATCGTCGCGCACGCCCCGTTTCGCCCCGGCGTCCTGCCGCGAAGGCATCACGATGAACGGCACCCGGCACGACGGCTCGTAAAAGAGCGATTTCGCCCAGAGACCATGGTCGCCCAGCATCTCCCCGTGATCGCTGGTAAAGGCGACGACCGTATTTTCCAGCAGCCCCTCCTCGCGCAACGTGCCGAGTACGACGCGGATCTGGTGATCGATATGAGTGATCGCCGCGTAAAACGCGCGGCGGATCAACGCCACCCGGTCGGGCGGCGCGTCGGAGAGGAAGGTATCGCGCCGGCAACTGGCGGCCAGCTTGGCCGGCAGATGCTCCATGATCTCCTCCACCCACGCTCCCCGGGCCGGGGTGTCCACCTCCAGTTGGAGGTATTGCTCCAGATAGGAGCGCAGGGGCCAGAGCGGCGGGTGAGGCGCGGCAAAGGAGAGATACCAGAAGCCCGGCTTGCGCGGATCGCGGCGGCGGATCATGCGGCACATCTCCCGCGCTGTCCAGTTCGTCTGGTGGCATTCGTCGGGCAGGTGCCAGGGGGTGACATGGTAGCAATTATTGGAAGCGCCCGCCGCATAGGCACGACCGGCAAACCCTTGTTCCGCCAGGTACAATTCCCAGTCGTCCGCCGTCATCGTCCCCTGGTGCCGCCCTTCTTCATTGAGCAGCACATCGTCAAAGCCGATCCGGTTGCGCTGCGGGTGGGTATGCAACTTGCCGACCGCGTACGCCTGGTAACCGGCATCGCGAAAGCATTGCGCCAGCGTCGGCACTTCCGGGAGCGGCTGAGTGGTGCGAAACGTCCGGTCTTCAAGGGTGCGCGGGCTCAAACCGGTCATCAAGGTTTTCCGCGCGGGCACGCAGACCGGGCAGGCTGAACTCGCCTGGGTAAACTGCGTTCCGTTCGCCGCCAGCCAGTCGACGGTCGGCGTCGAAACATAGCGGTTCCCGGCGCACCCCATCTGCACTCCCGACCAATGATCTGCGGTGATTAAAAGAACCTCCGGACGTTTTTCGTTTTTCATTATTGAACCCGATCTCTGTCACTCCCTATTCTTGTCAAGGCATGGAAGCTGCCATCGACTCTCACGCAGGGCCTCATTAAAAACCCGGCAACCCATCGTAGCCGCCACCCTTTCTGAAAAGCAATCATGAATCCCCGACCCAATCTTGTTTTCATCTGTTCTGATCAACACTCCGCGCGGTGGACCGGCTTTGGTGGTCACCCGGTGGTCCGAACCCCGAATCTCGACCGTCTGGCCGCGGAAGGGAGCGTCTTTGATGCTGCCTATAGCCTGAACCCGATCTGTGTCCCTGCGCGCGCCGCGATGATGACCGGGATGTATGCCAGTGATTGCGGCTCTTACTGCAACTCGACGGTCTGGAACGGAAGTCACCCGACCTGGGGAACGTTGCTGGGAGAGGTTGGCTACCGCTGTTTTGCCACCGGCAAGTTTGACTTGAGCGACCGCTTCGACCTCGGTTTTGAAACGTGCGAAACGGGCAACGGACATGACAGCAAACCCGATATTGCCACGCTTTTCCGCCGTCCCGCAGCCCGCCGGATCGACATCCGCGGGCAGTTGGACGGGCGGGCGAGGACGGAGCGGGTGGAAGTCAACCGCGTGGAGAACACCCTGAAGTTTCTTGATCGCACACGATCGCTCGACCAACCATGGGCCATCTATACCGGGTTCATCCGCCCGCACTCCCCGTTTGTCGGCCCGCAGGAACTTTACGATGACTACCTTTCCCGCGACCCGATGGTCGAAGACCCTTCGCTTGAGGAACTCGAAAACCTCCACCCCGTCTACCGCGACACGCGCCATGCCAACGACATCGCCACACCGGTTTGCACGGAGCGCATCCGCCGCGCCCGGGCCGGGTACTTTGCGATGATCACCGAACTGGATGCCGACATCGGTCGTATCCGCCAACATCTCGAAGCAACGGGCCAACTGGAGAACACTCTCTTTGTCTATACTTCCGACCACGGCGAATCGCTTGGCACGCACGGCTTGTGGATGAAGGCCAACTTCTACGACGAAGCGGTGCGCGTCCCGCTGGTGCTGGCCGGGCCCGGAGTGCCGCGCGGCCGGCGGTTTTCCTGCCCGCTCACGCATGCCGACCTGATCGCCACCCTGCTCGATTTCGCCGGTGCGCCGTTGGGGACGTTGCGCGGGACCAGTCTGAGAGCGTTGATGAACCACGACGGCCCCGGCCCGGAGTTTGCCTTCAGCGAACTCCATTCCCACGGGATGGGCACCGGCGGCTTCATGATCCGGCAGGGGCCGTGGAAGTACGTCGAGTTTGCCTATGAGCCGGAAGGGCTGCTCTTCCATCTCGACGAAGATCCGCGCGAAACGATCAACCGTTTTTCCGACCCCGCCTGCGAGCCGGTCGTCCGTTCGCTGCGCGCGCTGCTTCGCAAGGCCGTCGATCCCGAAGCCGTCACGGAAGCCGCCTTCGCCGCCCAGTTGCGGCGGCGCGAAGAGTTGACGGAAGGAAAAAGCGTGGAAGCGATCGCCGTCCTGCTGCAATCCCGCCTCGGGGCCGGGCAGGCAGCCTCTCTGGCGCGGTCGCTGATAGATTAGTGAGCGTGGCCCTCGTGCCCGGCGGCTTCCTTTTTCCCGGAGCGCTCGGGGGCGGCGGTCGGCTCGGCGACGGGCACTCCCTTGGAGCCGACGACGGTCATCAGGATGCGCGTCGGTTCCGTGCCGGTATTTTTGCCATTGTGGGGGGTGTTGACGATTTCCGCCAGCGCCTGGCCTTCCTTGAAGGTATGGCGGGTGCCGTCTTTGAGTTCCACGGTGATGCTGCCGGAAAGGATATAGCCATAGCACGGCATCGGGTGAATGTGCCAGCCGGTCTCCGCGCCGGGCGGGACTTCGATCAGCAACACCCGCACTTCAGGGGTATCGGTTTTCGGGTAGGTGATCGGCGCTCCGTCGGCAGTGGTGGAGGTGACCAGGAGCGGCGAAACGGTGATCCCCTTTTTGTAATGGTTCGCCGCACCGGGGTCGACCGGTTCGCGCGCCTGCGAAAGCACGGCGGTCGAGGTCAGAAAAGCGAGGAAACAGCCTGAAAGTTTAAGAAACCGGGATGCATGGTCGATCATGCCCGGCAATCTACCCCGGAAGCCTGCTTCTTAGAAAGCACTTCCTTCGCAAACGGAACGCTGGCGGGGAAGGCTTTCAGATGGCGCGGAAGAAGGCACTTTCACCGCGGCAGACCTTCAGGGAGGCGAGGTTGCGCCGTTTGGGCAGTCCGTGAGCGTCGCGCGCCGGCGTGCCGTCGGCTTCCAGCCGCGGAACACTTTCGTAATAGGTCGCCAGAAAGCGTTCGCCAAAGAAAAGGAGGCTGAAGTAGCAATAGTTTTTCGAGTCATCCCCTTCCAGCGGTGCGAGACGCTGCCAGCATTCCCCGCCATCGTCGGAAACCGCGACGGAAAGGGGCGTGCGGAGAGTGTAGCCCGGCTCGCCAAAGCCGAACTCGCCCCGGTCGTTGTAGAGCATCACCAGCCGGTCGGAACCGGGCAGCCGCTGGATCGTCTGCGGACCGCAACAGACGTTGAAGCCGGGAATCGCCCGGAACGGCTCCCATTCGCCGTCGAGGTCGCCAAGGCGGGAATGGTAGAGATGCGAGAGGCTTCGCGCCCACATCATCAACCGCCCGTCGCTCAGTTCCACCACCCCCGGCTCCTGGAAAACGTCGTACCGCTTGTCGATGATCTTCAGAGCATCCGGGTGCGCCTTCTCCGGGCGGAACGGCGAAGGGGGGGTAAACCAGCCGGGTTCGAAGCGGCGCGCGGTGTCGGGCCGCGTCCAGCTTTTCCCGCCGTCGCGCGAATAAAAGATGCCGCAACGGGCGTTGAGTTCCTCCCGGAAAGGGGCGGTGTCGTCTCCGTTGGGGTGGAGAGCGCCATGCCAGGCATACGGGAGGACGAGCGTGCCGTCGCGCAGTTGGATCAACCGGTCATGGTTGACCACAAAATATTCTTCCAGCGGCGTCACCAGCGTCGGAGCCGCCCAGCTTTCCCCTTCGTCGCTGCTGGTGGTCCAGTAGGGAACGCAATGGGTGCCTTGCGTCCATTTCACCAGATAGATGCAGCCGATCCTTCCGTCCCGGAGGCGAAGCAGGCTGACCGACATCAGGTTCAACGCCCCTTGCGGGACCGCGAAAACCGGGCTCGAAGCGGACCAGGTGGCCCCGCCGTCGCCGGAGGTCCTCTGAAAGATCGTCCCGGGGGAATGATCGCTCCCCCCTCCCCCGCGAAAGGCGGAATACATCAGGAGCAGGCGTCCATCGTTTAGCGCCACCGCAGACCCTTCTCCGGAGCGTTCTCCGTCGTGGCGGTGATCTTCAAGCAGGGTAAAGGAGAGCGGCGGATTCATCGGTCAACGAGGATTCCGCAGCTTTTCAAAATCGCCATGGGGTGTCGATGGGAATCTCCCCGCCCGCCGCTGGTCTAAACTTCGACCAGAGCCGGAAGCGGTTCCGCCTGAAGGTCGGCTTCGTCAAGGTGGACCGGCCGGCCCGAGGCGAGGGCCTCTTCGGCGGCGTAACAGGTGAGGTGCGTCCGCAGCGCATCCTCCGGCAGCAGGGAAGGCTCCCGCTCACCCCGCACCGAGGCGATGAAGTTGGCAATCGCATCGGTCGTATTGTGAATGGTCGGGTGATGGCTCTTGAAACGGGTATAGTCGAGCGTGCGGTGCATCCGCTGGTAAAGCGCGCCATCGGGCTGGCGTTCGTGCCGGTAGATGTGGCAAAGGCCTTGCAGGGGCAGAAAATGGAGCGACCCCTTTTCCCCCACCACGCTATACTCATATTGATGCCCGAACTCCGGCTGATAGATTTTGTCGAAATCGGCGGGCATCGCCGAACGGACATGACAACTGACGATATGACCGACAAACCCGTTCCTGAACACAAAGGTGTTGAACTGGGTATCGGGATAGTCGTAATGCCCGACAATGTTCCGGCGGCTTCCCACGGCGTGAATGGTTTCCACTTCGTCTTCGTTCCACCAGCGGAAGAGGTCGATGAAATGACAAAGCTCCATCAGGTACATGCTGCCCCCGTCGTCGCGGTCGCCCTTCCATTGCGGCCAGAAGTGGCCCCGGTATTCCATCACCTGCGCGGAGACGAGCTTCCCCAGTTCGCCATTGCCGATCAGGCGTTTGACTTCCAGCGGAAAAAGCGACTGGCGCAGTTCAAAGCCGATGCAGAGATGCCTGCCGGAGGCCCTTGCCGCACGCGCCAGGCGGCGGGCGTCGTCTGCATGGAGCGCCATCGGTTTTTCAAGGAAGACATGTTTGCCCGCTTCCAGAGCCGCGATCGCCATGGAGGCATGAAAGCGGTTGGGGGTGGCGATGATGATCGCGTCGAGACCGCGCTCAAGCAGCAGTTCTTCAAACGTCCGGGCCACCGTCGCCCCGGTCGCGGCGGCGGCTTCCCGCGCGGTTTCCGGGTGCAGATCCCAGACCACGGCGTCGCACCCTTCGACGGCGAGGAGGTCCCGCAGGTGATCCCTGCCCATTTTTCCGCATCCGACGATGCCGACCCGGGTCTGTTTCATCGGATAAAAAGGCGCGAACGGCGAACGCGGCCGAGAAGGGAGAGGCCCACCAGCCCGAAGGCAAGGTAGGAATAGGTGGCCGGTTCAGGGATGGCGATCAGGTAAAACGCCATGTCGCCGTTGAGGTTGGAGCGCGCCCCCGTCCCTGAAAAGTCCATCTGAAAAGCGGTTCCCGAGGAGTAGGAACTGGATGGATTGAGGTAAAGGGCAAGCGCGTTGCTCTCTTGAGATTGGTCAAAGGCGAGGCGAAAGCTGTAGTTGGTGTCGGCCGTGATGGCCACCGGCTGCGTGAGGGTCAGCACCACGTACTGCCCCTCTCCCAGGCTTGGCAACACGCCCCCCTGTTGCGAAACGACCGACTTGAAGGTCGATACCGAGGTCCCTGTATAGTCTTCAATATAAACCGTAAAGGGACGTTCAACCGTTGTTGGCGAAGCGCCGGGAGCGTAGAGGATGATCTGATGCAGGCTGAAGTCCTCGTCGGAGCGGAACATCTGCCCCATGTCGCGGCGACCGTTGGCCGGTGTCCAGCGGGTGCTCAGGCTGTTGGTCGGCAAGGTCACCGGGTTGCTGATCGCAATCGGTTCGACGGGAAGCTCCTTGGTATAATCCACCAGCACGGCTCCGGATCCATCGGTTGCGAAGGCGAAAAGAAGGAAGGCCCCGGTGTGAAGAAAGGTCGCTTTTTTCATAGTTGGGAAGTTTGGGAGGTCGGTTCAATGGAGATGAGGGTGAAGTTCTCCCCGGGAATCGTGAGATCAAAGGTGCGGGAGGGGTAGGCTTCACCGGTGAGCAGGTTTCTGAAGATCACGGCGCCCGGTTCAAACCCAAGCGCCTCAAGATCAACGGTCACCGCTGCGCTGTGAGACTGCTTTTCAAAGTTCCCGACAGCCACGACGGCGGCACCGGGCATGCGATAGGTGCTCGCCTTCAGGTTTCCCCCGGAAAAACGGACACTCTTCTGCCGCCAGTACGGCTCAAACCGGGTCGAGGGTTCGCGCCACCCGAGCTGGTCGAGCGAGGCCAGGATGCCGTTGACATACTCCGCGTTGGTCCAGAGATTCCAGACCGGCGTATCGTTGAGCAGCGCCTGTGTCATGAAGGTGGCGTTGCGTTCAATGGAAAGGCGATCCTCCTTCGGCCCGACTCTTCCATAGTTGGGTAGCAACATGGTGTTGACGCCGCTGGATTTGGCAAAAATCGCGCGCCACTTCGCGGGCGGGTAGAGATCGAAGTAGCTCGGGGTCTTGATGATCCGGCTCTGAAGCTCTTCGCCTTCGAGGGCGATGTCGCAGAAGCCGTGCGCCACCGTGGTCAGCCCCGCCGAAAGGTGAAGGATCAGCGCCGTCTCCGCTCCCTTCTCGCTGCCATCCTGAAGCGAGGTATAGAGATCGCGCAGGAAACGGCGCAGGGCAAGGACCGGCGTGGTCAATTCCAGTTCCCCGTCCTCGCCCCGGAATCCGCAGCCGTGGGCGTGGTTGCCGCACGGGTACGCCTTGGCGCAGTCGACATAGATCGCGCGCAGGCCGGCCTTGCGCACAAGATCGTCCATCTCGCGGTTGCAGAACTGGCGGAAGCTGGAGGCCACGCACGCAAACTGATAGACCGCGTGGGGGTTTTTCCATTCGTCGCGGAAAAGGAGAAACTCGGTCGATTGCGGCGAGATGATGTCGGGGGCGATGTACCACGGCATTTCCCTACCCTTGTCGCGCCATTTTTCGACCTCCCGCCGCACCTCGGCCACGGTGGTATAGTGTGGCGAGGTAAAGCCCCATTCCTTGTCGCTTTGACCATACCGTTTGACGCTCCGGTCGATGCTCCACGGGTGGGCGAACGTTGCATGGAGCGTCGGGGCGATGCGGAGGGCGCGCCGGGTCGGAGAGGCCGGTTTGATCGGCGTGGCCTGAACGCCGAAAAGGTAGCGTACCGGTTTCCCGGGTTGCCACGCCTGGTCGACCAGCGTGATCTTGAGCCGGTCGCCCTTGGCCCCGGGCTGGTATTGAAAGGTTTTTTCCGGGTCGCGCAGCTTCCAGTGTTCGCTGGTTTCGGTAAACCAGGTCAGGCCGATATCATCGTTGCCGATCCAGAGATTGGAGTAAAACGGCCCGAGCGAGCGCGGGGTCAGCTCGCCCTGCACCACGCTGCGGCTGTGGCTGTGGGCATAAACCAGCCGGGCCACCTCCGGGGCGAACGGGATCGTCAGGTCGATGGCGTTGAGCGTGGCGTCGGGGCGCAGCGGCGTCAGTTCCAGTTCCACCCACCAGAGCCCGTCAAACTCGACATGCACCCTGGCGCTTACCTCCCAGTCGCGGCTCCGGCTGCGGTGGAGGGCGAGCCCCTGCACGGCCGACTTCTCCTTCCATTCCGCGGCATTGTCCCATTGCAGTTTTTCGCCACCGGCCACCAGGTTCAACTCCATCGGCCCGTTGACGACCGGTTGGCCCAGGGCGGAGATACTCGAAGGCAGCAGATCGCCATGGAGCCCGTATTCCCGGCCCCAGAAGGAGAGCTTCTCCGGTGTATAAACGATCGGCGTCCACGGCTTGGGGACTTCCTTGAGTTGGCGGTCCCATTGAAGCCAATCCGCGGTGCCGACATGATCGTAGACCCGTTCCGCCACGATTTCCGTCCCCCGGCGCAGAAACGCCTGATAGCGTCCTTCGGGCAGGCCGGTCGCGGGAATGCGGATGTCCAGATCCCCCGCTTCCGGGTGGTGCAGATTGACTTCCAGAACCTTGGCCTTCCCGGCATCCTCCATGGAGAAAAGGAGCGGCGTTTTTTCGTCTCCCTTTGCCGGGCCGAGGTTGGCCTTGAGGTGCAGGGCCTGGTCTGCGAGGACCGGCGTGATGCCGAGGCGCACGCCCGCTTCGGCATGGACGGGGAGCGGCTGGCGCAGGAGGATCCCGCCACCGGTGGCGACTTCCAGCATCACATTGGTCGTCCGCCCCGGGGGTAGCGTTTCGTGGAAGGCGAGCACCCCTTCGGGCGAAAACGGAACCTCTTCGCGACGGTGAACCCCCGCGCCGTCTTCAAGTTGCAGGACGGCCTTTACCTCCGCGGTGGCGGAAAGTTTTTTAAGCACGCCCGCCACCGTTCCATTGGCCAGTTCGTCGGGTTCCACGTCGATCTGAAACCCCGTCCCCTTTTCACCGAACACGATCTCGCCCATATGGGAGTAGAAGGAATTCGGCGTGTACGACCACGAGGTAAACAAAGCCATCGAATCGGTGGCCCAGTCGCGGCAGAAATTGGCCTTCCAGCGGGTTCCAGCCGGGGGAGCGGATTTCATCCCCAGCGCCTTGAAGGGAATGCTCCACTCCGAATACCAGAACCCCTCAAACAACGTATTGGCGTTCTGCCAGTCGCCCCGCCAGGTCATGTCACCGGCATGGCTGGCAAAAATTTTGCCTAGTGAATTGCCTCCCAACTGGTAGTAGTTGCTCTGGTCTTCGTGGGGCGCGAGGAGGATTTCGACCGCATCATCGCTCATGATTCTGGAGACGCCGTCTTCCTTGACTTCGGCACGCAGTTTCATCTCCTTTGCCGGTGAGACGATCATGAGATAAAGGCGTTCGTCGTCGTAACCCGCATGAACCACATAGGTGCGCTCCAGCGCCAGCGCCGGTTCCTTGATGGTGAGCCCCCCGAGCAGCCGGGCTGCGCCGTCCCACTCCCGTTCGGAGAGGTGGCCGTCGATTTTTGGCGCACGGGGAAGCCGCGGGATGGTGGCAACCCCGGCGGGCAGATCGTTCAGGGTCGCCGGAATGGCCAGCGGGTTCTTTTCGCTGGCCGTGGCGATCGCCTCGTCGCTGAGCATCTCCTTGTAGAGGGCGATCTCTCCATAGGCGGTCTGGCTCCGCTCCCCGTCTTCCTTGCGGGAGGGGGCAGACAGGATCAGCTCCGAAAGGTCCCCCGTGGGAAAGTGGTCCGGATGGACGCCCCGGGAGGTCTTCCTCTCCCCGTTGATGTAAAGGCTGATCACCTTCTCCTTCTGGCTCCAGCCAGCCGCGATATGGTACCAGTCGCGGGCCTGCCAGTCGCGGATGGAGGTGGTGGCAAAAGTATAGTAACGTTCGCCCTCCGGCGACGGCCTTCCATACAGGAACATCAGCCCGTACTCGTTCTTGTCGATCCGGTACTTGTAGATCCGCCAGCGGCAATCGTCCCCATCCACGCGCAGGAGCTGGATGGCCGCCGGTTCATTGCCGTCCCAGTTCATCGGCCGGATCCATGCCGTCAGGGTGCCCTCTTCGAGCGGGAACGGCTCGGGGAGAGGGATTTTGACATCCTCTTTTACGGGGATGACGCCGCTCTCCTTGAGCTTTTCCACGTGATCGAGTTCCATCTGATCGTTGATGACGATGAGCGGCTCCGCAGCGCGCGCCCCCGAAAGGAAAAGGGTGAACATGCCTGCCAGTGCAAGGGTGGCGATCGACTTCATGGGTTGGAAGAAGAAGGGGTGAAGATGACGGAGGCTTTCCAGCCGTCGTCCAGTGCGAGGATTTCCGGTCCATCGAGGCTTCTCACGCTGCCATCTCCAAAAAAGAGATTGGCTTTCCCGTGGTGCCGGAGGTGAAACTGTTCGGGCGCGGAGGAAGTGAACCCGGGCCAACTGATATAATAAAACTGGGTGCGCGAGCTGGCCTTGTAGCTGTCAGCCAGCAGGACAAAGCGGGAAGGATGGGTGACGGCGGTCGCCACCCAGGCGGAGGTATAGGTCCTCTCCCCGTCCCAGCGCCGCAACCCGTAGGTATACATATTGTTGCTACCCTTGTCGGAGTAACTCCACGGCGCGGCTGCCGGGCAGGTCAGGCAGGCGCGATGCTGCCCCTTGTTCAGGTAGCCTTCGCTTTCCAGGGCGGTGTACCAGAGCGAGGCCTTTCCTGTGGGCGAGCGCTCGGCATTGAGGTAGGCGACTACGGAACGGCCGTTGTGATCGACCGCATGGGTCAGCACGGCCTGCCCGAGCAGCTTGAGGTTCGCCACACACTTGACATGATGGCGACGTTGGGCGATGCCGGGGATCGCGGTAAAGGCGAGGACCGTCAGGACCGAGAGCAGCGCTACGACGACCAGAAGTTCCGTTACGGTAAAACCGCCGCTCCCGATTCCTGGCGAAAGGAGGGCGTTCTTCCGGGGCGATGACTGGGTGGCGGATTTGAACATCGGAACAAAGGGGGGGAGTTGCTAGTCAACAGTAGCACTTTACAACGGTTATTATTTCTCGACAAGAGGGACTATTGTGTTCATTAATGGTACTATTCACGCGTTTTATGAGAAAACATCCCCCCATGCTCCCGTTCCGGCAGGTGGAAATCATCAACTACGGACCTTATATGAACCGGCCCGCCCTCTGGCCGTGGGTCTGGGAGAAGGAGATTCCCCACTTTAACTTCTGGTTTCAGACCGAGGGGGCCGGTCGGCTTGTTTGCAGGGGAAAGGAATACCGGCTGGAGCCGGGTGTCTGTTTTCTCTTCACCCCCGGCACGGAAGTCCGGGCGACCAACGACCCGGGCGCGGGCATGGCCAATTTCTCGGTCCATTTTTTCCCTTCGCCGCGCCAGGCGATCTCTCACGAGATGCTGGCCCCCCTCTTCGGGCGCAAGGTCTATCGCATGAACCTCTTTCTGGAATTAAGCGTCGAGATGATCAACTCCTTCAAGCGGGGCGACGAGTTGGGACGCCATCAATCGGAATGGGGGCTGCTTTGCATGATCTCCCATCTCTGGCGCGAAGCGTTCAACCCGCCGAAGACCAATCAGGACGAAGAGATCCTTGAAACGCTCCGCCGGGCGGCCTTTCGCGGCGAGTGCGAGGCGCAGGTGCCCGACCTCGCGCGAAAAGTCGGCCTTTCCCCTTCGCAGTTTACCCGCCGCACGCAGGCGCTGACCGGGGATTCGCCCGCCAGCTACCTGATCAAGGAGCGGCTCAACCACGCGCGTTTTCTTTTGATCGACTCCTCCAAGTCGGTCAAGATGATTGCCGCCGAACTCGGTTACCGCGATCTCTCCTTTTTCATCCGGCAATTCCGGAAAACCACCGGCCTTACCCCCGCCGCTTTTCGCAGGCAGGGAGGCGCCGGGTTCAGGTAATTTACGGCCCGGAAGGTTTTTTGGAGCGATATCCCGGGTATGCCTGCCAAATCCAAAAAACAACAGATGGCCGCCGGTGCCGCGCTTGCGGCCAAACGGGGGAAGCTCAAGAAAACCAAGCTCAAGGGAGCCTCCAAAAGCATGGAGAAGTCGATGAGCAAAAAGGAACTCGAAGAGCTCGCCTCCACCAAGCGCAAGTCGCTCCCGGAAAAGAAGGAGTAGGCGTACTCCATGGCCGTTGAAGGGCTTTTTTCACAGCCTCTTACAGTTTGGCGTGGAAGCGCTCGTCGGCGGAGACCGAGAGGACAAACGCGCTCAGGAGGTCGATCACCTTCTGCACGTCGCGCAGGTCGACCATTTCGACGACCGAGTGCATGTAGCGGAGGGGCAGGGAGACCAGGGCGCTCGGGATGCCGTCGCGCGAGTGGAAGATCACGTCGGTATCGGTCCCGCTGTAGCGCGAGGATGATTCGTGCTGGAGGGGGATGCCCTCCCGGGCGGCGACTTCGATCAGCCGGGCGACGACCTGCGGGTGATTGCAGGTGCCGTGCGTGACCGTCGGCCCCGCGCCGAGCTTCACTTCGCCATGCTGGGCGTGGTTGATGCCCGGCGTATCGGTCGCGTGGGTAACGTCGAGGACGATGCAGAGGTCCGGGTGCAACCGGTGGGCGACCATCCGGGCTCCGTTGCCGCCGATCTCCTCCTGCACCGCGTTGACGGCATAAACCGTCGATGCAAACGCCTCGCGCTGTTTGCTCAGGTTGGCCAACACGCGGGCGAGGATGAAGCTGCCGATCCGATTGTCGATCGCGCGGGAGATCAGCAAATGTTCGCCCATCTCCTCCGCGGCATCCGCATAGACGGCGGGGTGGCCGACGCGCAACCCGAGGAGCGCCACCTCTTCCGCATTGGAAGCGCCGACATCGACATAAAGCTCGTGAATCTTGGGCGCTTTTTCCTCGCCGCCATCGCGGCGGAGGTGGATCGCCGTATTGCCGATGATCCCCCGCACCGTCCCCTTGTCGCCAAGGATCTGCAACCGTCGGCCCCGCGCCGTCGCCGTATCGGCCCCGCCGATCCGGTCGAGCCGCAGGAACCCTTCCTTGGTGATCTGCTTGACGATGAAACCGATTTCATCCGCATGCGCCTCCAGCATGATCCGCGGCCCCCGGTCAGCCCCCTTGCCGGTCCCGGCGAGCGTCGCCCAGGCCGAGCCGTAGGCGTCGTTTTCGACCTGGTCGGAGACCCCCCGGATATCGGCGGCCCAGACCCGCTGGCCCGGCAGTTCAAAGCCGGTCGGGCTGGGAGTGTTGAGCAGGTTGATCAGGAATTGTTTGGCAACGGCGTCCATAGATGGCACCAAATTGCCGCAGACTCGCACGAAAAGCGAGCCTCTTTACCCCTGATTCGGGGGATTCGAAGCCCCGTTAGAAATTCATCGTATCCGACTCGGGCGCGATCACCATGCCGGGCTGCTGAAGGTGCACATTGTTGCCGTTCAACTGGGCAAAGAGGGCGTCGATCTGTTGCAGGATCGCCGGGTTCTGGATGACGTCGCGCAGGTCGGCGTAAAGCGTCCCGAGGTAATCGTCAGGAAAACCCATGGAGCCGATGGTCCGCAGGACGATCTCCAGCACTGTTTGGGTGTAGTCCACATGCGGGTTGATGACGATGACTCCCTTGACGAGCCCGCGCACCAGGTCGAGGCTCGCCTGCTGGCTCGGGTCGAGGTGCGAGATCAGCGTGCTGGAGACTTCGCCAACGCTCCGCGCAGCGGCTTCGAGCGAAAGATTCCGGCTGTTGATCCCTTCCGCCATCGCGATGGCGATCTCCACCGCCTGGGCGCGAAGGGCCGGGTGGGTGCGGAAAAGTTTCCCGATGGCGTCCGCAATGGCGTTGATCTGCGCATCGGTGGTGACCGTGGCGATCGCCCCGGCGATTTCCACCGCCTGGTTGGGATTGGCGAGAATCGCCTGCCGGACGGCTTCGACCAGTTCGGAAGTGCGCGCCGTTGCGAGGGTTTTCCCTTCCGGAAGGTAGCGGGAAATCAACGCAAGATGTTGCTGCACGCCGTCGTTGGCGGCCCGGGAGGAAGCGGCGGGGCCGTCGTTGCTCCCGGGAGACTGGGCCATCACCGGAAGGGGCGCGAGCAGGGAGGTTGCCACCATGGCGCAGAGCACCCGGAGGGAGCGGGATTGGAGCGGGAAATCTGGAAACATAGGACAGGAAAGGATTCGGGGAGAGGGTTGCCATGCCGGTTTCATATCCGGCAGGACGGATCTCCATGACGAGGTTGACCACCGGGCCATCGGCAATGCGGAGCCTCTCCTCTGACAGCACAACCTGTGCCGTCCAGCCGATCGACCCCGACGAAAACCGCGCCAGTTCCCTTATTTGGAACCGGAGCGTAGCTTGGCCGCCTGCCGGAAGCAATCTTTTTTTCCCCGCACCCCGGGAGAGCCGGACGGTTACTGCGGAGGCGTGGGCTGCGATGCGGGTTCGGCTTCGCGGCGGCTCTCTTTTTCAATGGCGTCGAACCATTCAAGGATCTCCGGGCTGTCTTGCTTTGTCACCTGCGCCCGTTCCTGCCGCACCTGCAAGGCCAGTTTGGGCAACCCTTTGAGTTCGAGGTGCTTGGAGTAGAGGAAATGGAGGTGGACCAGATGGGGGTCGAGTGCGATCGCCTTCCGGTAGGCCCGCGCGGCTTCGTCGAAACGGCCGAGACCGTCGAGCGCCTGGGCCATCCGGACCCAGAAATTTTCGTCCTCCGGAAAGATCGTGCCCGCCTTGGCATAGGCGTCGACCGCGTCGGTGAAATGTTTCTCCTTCAGGTGACGCACCGGCATCGCTTCGGCCATCACCCGGTACGCTTCGCCGAGGTAAAACCAGTTGTACGGGTTGTCGGGCTGGGCGATGGAAGCCTGCATCGCGACGATCGACGCCCGCTTGTACTCCCCTGCGCGCAGGGCGATCCGCGCCTCTTCCGAAAGCCGTTCCCCCTTCCACCGGGGGGTGATCAGCACCGCCAGCCCGATACCGAGACCGACCAGCACGAGCCGCGAAAAAAAGGTGGGTGAGAACACCCCCGGCACGGTTTCGCGCCCGCGGGGGCTCCCCGCCAACACGCCCAGAAGCGCGGCGAGCGTCAAGGCATTCCCGGGGACGTGGAGGTTGAAATCGACCACCGAATGGATCAACATCGCCACCAGCGCGGCGAGCGCCCCGAGTTGCAGGGCGAGCGTGTTGCTGGCGGGGACGCCGCGCCGGTAGAGGTGCCGGTCGGCCACGGCGTAGGCGCGCGCCACCCCGTTGACCAGGTGGATCAGCGCGAAAAGAAGCGCCAGCCCGAGCCCCACCCTCCCGTATTCGGCGAGGGTTTCGAGGTAATCGTTGTGGGCGTGGATCGGGTCGGAGGTCAGGATGGGATCGCGAAAGAGACGCCCGTACACGAGGTGGGTGCCCGCCCCGGTCCCCCACCACGGCTCCAGTTCCGCCTGTCGCCGGGCCGCCTCCCAGTTGACGTTGCGCATGTCGTCCTTCCAGTCCTGGGCGAAACGGACCTGCACCCGCTTCTGCGTCGACCCGAGCACGAAGACAAGCCCCCCGAGGGTGGCGACGATGAGGGTCCCGACGACGAGCGAAGTGATCAGATACCGGCGGCGGGCGACGTAGAACATCCAGATCCCGAGCCCGGCAAAGACCAATAACGACGCCCCGGCGCTGAAATAGCCGCCCCGGCTCGAACTGAGCAACACCCCGTAATAACACGCCGCCGCCGTCGCCCACGCCGCCAGCCGCGCCACGAAATGCCACCGGCTCCAGCAGGCAAAGCCGAGCGCGAGCGCCCCGGTCATCTCCAGGAAACCGGCGAAATGGTTCGGGTTGACCAGCGTGCCGGTCGCCCGCTGGAGTTCGCGGACATGCTCGGTGGAGACGATGAAAAGATCGGGGCTCAACACCAGCCACGGGAGTTCGATCTGCCCCGCCTGCAAAGAGCCGATCACCACCTCCCCCAGGGCGATCAGCAGCAACGCGCCGACGAGCCACGTCCGCTCGCGGATGGAGCCGAGGTGAAGCGCCACCAGCAGGTAGACCGCCAAGGCGGCCGCGGCCAGGGTGAGATCGCGCCCGGCGAGGTAAACCATCGGCGAAAGCCACGCGCGCCCCAGCACATACCCGCCAAAGGCGAGCGCGGAGAGGAGCGCGGGCGCGGAAGGTTGCAGCGAGGGACGCCGCAGCCCGGCCATGCTGACGATGGCGGCCGCCGCCAGCAGCGCATACGCCGGAAAAGCGAACGCCGGGCGGGTGCCGCCGATCAGCCACTGGATGATGACCAGCGCGGTTGAAAGAAGCAGGATCAGGAGAAAGCGGAACACGGGGTCTTGTGAGGCAACACGCCAGAAGCGCTTTTAACCTCATTTCCCGTGGCGCACAAGTTCCGCGCCGGGACGAAACGGCGGTTCACCCTAACCCGGCTTTTTCCCGAACGCGCCCGCCGCATGAAAGCCCAGAGGCCGAGGCCGAAAAGGCCCAGCGCACAGGCCCCCGGCTCCGGCACGACCGTGTATTGCAGGGTGATGTCGGTGTTATTGAAAAAGAGCTGCGCGTCGGTGATGCCGGGGTCGAACACCGCACCGGAGAGGGTCAACCCGCCGGTCAACCCGCTCTGCGCGAGGGCGGTTCCCCCGTCGGAGAAGAAGCGTGCGAGCGTCACGGTGTAAGTCCCCTCGACCACCGGCCCGGCGAGGGAGAGGTGGACGACGTTGTTGTTGAAAACGACATCCCCCGCTCCGGCGTAGTTCCAAAGCTCCAGATGCCCCGCGCTGCTGCCGTTCCCTGCAAGGGTGAAGGAAACGGCGGCCCCGGCATCAAGCCGAAGGTGATGCGCATTGGAGCCGGTCAGGTTGCCGCCGTCGAGCACCAGCCCGCCGCTCCCGGGAGCGAGCGTGCCGCCCGCGGCCACGTAGACGAGGTTGGTGTTGTTGGCGGTGCTGCGCCCGGCGATGGTTCCGCTTCCGCCGAGCGTGGCGGTCGCTTCCACGTGGTAGAGGCCGTCGGTCGCGGAGCCGCCGCCCACGCCGTTGGTGGCCTGCGTGTGGATGCCATCCACCAGCAGCGTGCCGCCGTTCTTCACGCGCGTCTGCCCGGTGTAGGTATTGGCCCCGGAGAGCGTCTGGCGGCCCGGGCCGGAGAGGGTGAGGTGGAGCCGGTTGATGCCCGTGTCGGCCACAGTGACGGAGCTGTCACTCAACACGCCGGAGAAGGTCGTATCCGTGGCGGCAACCGTGTCGAGGTTGAGATTCACCTCGCGCGTGCCGTTCTGTATCATGGAGGAGCCATGGACCGCTCCCGCGCCGCTCAGGGAACGGGCGTTGAGATGATAGGTGCGCGTGCCGGTGGTGGTACTGCCGCTCCCCCCCGCTGCGCCGATCACGCTGCCGCCGGTGTTGACGACCAGATCGCCGAGCGTGCTATTGGCCAATACCGAGCTGTTGTTGGTGTTGTTTCCCCCGGAGTTGACCAGCGTCCCGCTGATGATGGTGCTCCCGGAGACGACGTACTCGGTCAGCCGGTCGGTGATTGAAGTGCCCGCGCTGGTGGTGGAGATCCGGCCAAGATGGAGCGCTGCGCCGGCACCCACGCTGACATTCCCGCCGACGTGGATATTGAGCCACGAAACGTTGTTGCCATCGTTGAGTTGAAGGCTGCGCCCCTCGAGAACCTCGATGTTGCCGGAGAGGGCAAGCGTGGCATTCCAGTTGTTGCGACTATTGAGGGAGGCCATCCCACCGGCTCCGCTGACGGTGAGCCGCCCGAGGGAGCGGGTCAGCGGAGTGACCACGCCGGGGTCTACGATGGCGGGGAGAAGCAAGCTGCCTTCCGAAGCGAGATCGAGCCGATCTCCCGCGCCCGGGCCACCCGGAAGAGGGGTGCCGTCCCAGGGAGGGGTGGTCTGGTTCCAGCGATCGCTGCTCTGGTTTTCCCAACTGGTCGTTTCCGAACCGATGAACTGGTAATCGTCGGCGACGGCTTGCGGAAGGCCCCACGGCAGGGCAACGGCGGCGATCAGGAAGAGAGGAGTACGTTTCATAGGAAATCGGCTGGGTTACGGGGTTGCGGCAGTGGAAGGGAACGCTTCAGGCTCAAGGCCGATGCCGAGCGCCACCGCTTCCGGTTGGGTCGGCAGGAGATCGGTGAAATCGAGGTCGGGGCGGCGGATGAGGCGGTCGGCCGCAAAGCCGTCGCCGCCGGGGTCGCCGGAAAAACCGGGGTCGGCGATGAAGGAGCCGTCGGCCCCGCGTTCGCTCTGAAACTCGGCGAGCGTCATGCGGCGGCTTTCCTGCCCCCAGATGTCGAAGGGACGCTTTTCGGCGTCGGTCAAACGAAAGTGGTAGAGGTTTTCCTCCTGTTTCAGATTGGTCGGATGCCCCAGGGCAATGAGGGCGGTCCGGGCCTTGATCAGCACGCCGTCGGTGATGATGTTGCGCCGGACGATGGCTCCCTTCTCCTGACCGGTCAGCGTCAGGGCCTGGATGAAGTTGCGCAGGAAGACGTTGTGCTCGATGAGCACCTGCGAACACCCCATGAGCTTGAGGCCGTACCACCCCCCGGCGAGGACGGAGTTGCGCAGCGTGAGCCCCTGCGTCTCCCAGGCAGCCAGCAACCCGGCGGGCCGCCCGCTGCCGAAGCCGTTGTTGAAACAGCGCCCGATCTCCACCCCCTCGCAGGCGTAGAGGGCGATGGCGGCGTCCATGCCGAGCGGTTTGCCCATAAACTCGCTGGCGTAGAGGAGCTGACGGAAATACAACCCCTCAAACCGGAGGGCGTGCTTGCCCATCGCGGCAAAGACGGTGCCTGCGAGTCGCCCTTCGCTGCCGGTGAAGACCGGCTTTTCGCCCGGCACGGCGCGGAAGGTGACGGGGCGGCCTTTCTCGCCCGTAAAACGGAGCGGAACCCATTCGGTGTACTCGCCCCCGGCGATCAGGATGAGATCCCCCGGGCCGCCTTCCGCCGCGGCGCGGGCGACGCTGCGCCAGGCGGTGGTGCGGGTGAGGCCGTCGGCGGCGTCATCCCCGTCCGGGGCGACGTAGCGCGTCACTGCGGGGCGCGGCTCGGTGGCGGTGGTAAAGGCGAGCGGCTCCGCACTCTGGAGATGGAGCGGCTGCGGGCTCCAAAGCTCGTTCTCTTCGGGCGCGACCGAGAGGATGCGGAAATAATACGGCTGGCCCGGTTCCAGCCCGGTGAGGCTCCAGCTCCCGAAGCCGTCGACCCGCACCCGGCGCCGGTTCTCGCACTCCGGGGTATCGCCCCAGGCGATCTCGCACCACGCCGGGTTGCTGGTGATCCATTCGATGTTCGCCGTGGTATCGGTGGCGGAATGGAGCCGGGGCCCGCTGAGGTGGAGCGCCTCGCGCCGCATCATCGGGGCCGCGCCGAGCGGTTTGCCGAGCGGCCCGGCGGCAAGGAACGGGCCGGGGTTGGCGAGCACGGGCCGCCCGCCTTCCTCGCGGTATTCGGGGCGCAGGGTGGCGGCGTAACGTTCGTGCCCGGGGCGGATCTGCGCAAGGCTGCGCGGCTTGCCGCCAACGCTCCACGCGGCGGCGGGGTCGCGGTAGTGGTTGTAGTCGCTGTAACGAAGGGCGGCGAGGTCGTCGAGTTCCACGGCGGGGCCGCTCGTGCGGTTGAAGAGGTTGCCGGTCAGCAAAAGGCCCTTTGTGGAAGAGACGCGCAACGCCGCCGCTTCCTCGCCGGGAAATTCACAGTGGCGGAGGCTCACCGCCCACGCATCGGCAACGGCCAGCGCTTTTTCCGGCGCAGTGAAGAGGCACCGGCGGAAGGCGAGTTCCCCGCCCCCTTCGACGGAAACAGGCCCGGAGAAAACCAGCCGCTCCAGCGCGAGCCATTCGCACCCTTCCAGCGTGGCCGCACCCGAGAGAGCGACGACGGCATCTCCCCGCCCGCGAAGGGCGATGGGGGCGGCCTTTGTACCGCGCAGGCGCAGCGGTGCCGCAAGTTCATACTTCCCTTCGAGCAGGTAGAGCGTATCCCCCGGTTTAAGCCGTTCCAGCGCATGCCCGGGCGTGCGCCAGGCGCGGCGGGTGGAGAGGCCGCTCGCCCCGTCGTCCCCCTTGGGCGAGAGATAGTAGACATGGGGGGTGTACGGGATCGGCCCCGCCCCCTCCTTGCGCAACGGGGAGTCTTCCTGCCAGCGGAAATCGAGGTTGAGCGGGTCGGCAAAATGGCGTTCGAACTGCGCGGGAGCGAGCGAGACGTTGTCGGGCGACATCCCGCTGTTGTAAAAATTGCGCCCGCCGATGAGGTTGCGATTTACCTGTACCGCCGCCACGTAGCCGAAGGAGACGCACCCTTCCATCCGCCCGTATTGAGCAGCGTTGCGGCCCTTGAGCCAGAAATCGCCCACGCGGCTGCCCCAGACGATGTTCCCCTTCAACAGCGCGTCGCCGGTAAATTCGAGGTAAAACCGCTGCCCCCGTTCGCGGGAACGGTAGGAGACGCACCGCTCAATCACATCGTTTTTCGGAAAAAGACGGACGATCTCTCCCCCCTCGCCGCCATAGACGCCGCCATTGCCATACGTCTCGCATGCTTCCACGCGGTTCCCCTCGCCTTTGAAGAGATAGATGCCGTTGACGTTGAGGTACGCCACGCAATCGCGCACGATGCACTGGCGCGGGTTGCGAAGGGCGATGCCGCCCATGATCTGCTCGTTGTGGCGGATCGGCCCCGGCTGGTAATAGCCGGTGGCGGCGAGCCCCTCGACCACCACGCGCACCGGGTCGCGAAGTTCAAGGCCCGGGCGGTCCCGCGTGGAGATGGAGTAGCGGTGCGTCTGTGGCGGCTGGAAATCGGTGGTGGAAAAATAGAGTCGCCCGGCGGAGGCATCATAAAAATACGTACCGGGAGAAATTTCGACATCGCGCAGCGCCAGCACGGGGACGAGCGTGCGCAGGGTATCTTCCTCCAGCAGCGCACCGGGCCGTTTCGCCACCGCGCCGTGATGGACGTACCGGTAACCTTCCGTCTTTTTCACCGGCCCAAGCGGCTCACTGCCCCGAAGGAGCACCGTGCCGGGGAGGGCGGCGCGGAGGCGCGTCTCCACCTTCGCGCTGCCAAGCCCCTTGCTTACAACGCTTTCACGGTACTCGCCGGGGGCAATGGTGAGCACATCCCCCGGGGCGAGCGCATCCACCCCTTTCTGGAAGGTGGCAAAGGCTTGCGCAGGGGTGCGGCCATCGTGGGTGTCGTCCCCCTGCTTTGAAACGAAATATTCCGCCGCCGCCGCGCCGCCCGCCGCCAGGCAGAAGAGGGCGATCGACAAAAGGCGGAGCAGCAGGGCGCACGGGGGCAGGAGGCGGGGCATCGGGTAATTCATCCATGAATATTGTCACTTGTCAAAGCTTTATTCATCGAAGTATTCATTGACTTCCCGTGAAAGCGCGACGATGAAAACAGGGACCATGGCCGCACCTTCCCGCAACCCCCGCCCCACCCTCCGCGATATTGCCCGGATCGTGAACCTGAGCACCCGCGCGGTTTCGCAGGCATTGCGCGACCGCGAGGGCAACGTCAAAGTGAGCGAGGCGACCCGCCAACGGGTGCAGGAAGTGGCGGCGCAGCTCGGCTACCGGCAGAACATCGCGGCGCGGGCGCTCAAGACGGGGCGCACCGGCCTGCTCGGCATCCTGAGTTTTCAGGCGCGGGACATCATTTCCGCGCGGCTCCTCTACCACGCGGTGCAGGCGGCCAAATGCGAGGGGCACCTCCCGGTCGTCTACCATGCCGACCGGCTGGAAACCCGCGCCTGCCTTGCCGCCTGCCATGCCATGATCGACTCCAATGTCGACGGCGTCATCCTGCTGGCCCCTTCGGAAGCGACCTTCCCCCAGGCCCATCTGCAACTGCTGCTGGAGGCGGGCATCAAAGTCGTGGCCATCAATGCGCCGTGGCTGGAGGGTGTACCCGGTTTCATGCCCGACAAGCGGGAAGGGTTTGAGGGGTTGATCCGCCATCTGGTAGCGGAAGGCAACCGCTCCATCACGCTCGTCTCCTGGGATCTCCCCCCCGACCTGCCCCGGCAGCGGTATTTCCACGCCCGTTCCGCGCTCGACGCCTTTGAGGCGATGAAAAAGGAATACCCGCAGGTCGACTTCCGGCGGCACCCGGTCCCGCTGGGCCGGTTTTCGGAACGGATGCCGCTGCTGGAGGGGATTCACCCGCTTCACGTGATCGGCTACGTCGTCATGCGCGAGCTTTTGAAAGGTGGCAACCTGCCCGATACGCTGATGTTGCAGGCCGACAACTGGGCCCTGGGCGCTCTTCGCGCCTGCGCCGAAGCGGGGGTGAACGTACCGCGGGATCTTGCGCTCACCGGGTTTGAGGACGACCCCGCCAGCGCGGGCGGCTATGTGCCGATCACCACCGTTGCCTACCCGGCCGGGAAACTTTGCACGCTCGCACTCGCACAACTGCTGGCGCTGATCCGCGGGGAGGCACAACAAGGCTCGTCGCTGGTCAAAACCCGCTGCGAACTGGTGGTGCGCCAGTCGAGCGTCCGCCGCCCCTTGCAGGGGCCCGACCCGGCGACGCTTACTTTTCGCTGACCCAAGCGACCCCTTCCCGCAGTTTTTCTTGACGAAAAAAAACGGAGTTATATTCTTCGATGAATTAACACGGCTTTCTGTCCCCTTCCCCATGCCCGGTTCCCTACCCTCCCCGCCGCATCGCCCGCGCGCCTTCAGCCTGACGGAACTGCTGATCGTCATCGCCATCGTCGCCGTCCTGGCGGCGTTTCTCTTTCCGGTTTTTCGCCGGTTGACAACTTCCACCGCCATCGTGAAATGCACCAAACGGGTGCACCAGACGGGCATGGGCATCCTCCTCTACGCGGCAGACCACCACGGCACGCTTCCCGGGCCTTACCCCGCCGCAACCTTTTTCCCCTATTACCGGAAAACCCCCAACCCGCAACCCGTGGGCGATGGCGGCTTGTACAGCTACATCTGGCGTTACTGCGGCCTGCCCGAGCCGGAGGGAACCTTGCCGGTGCTCGCGCGGCTCGGCGTCTGCCCGCTGGCCGAACGCGGCAATACCACGGAATGGCTGATGCGCAGCAAATTCTTCAAAACCGGGGTGCATTGGCAAAACGCCACCAGCTACGCCCCCTACCCGGAATGGAATCAACTCCCCTCGGACAACCAGCAGAGCCGCGCCTACCCGTTTGGGTTGACGGAATCGGGCCGGCTCAACCCGCCGGCGCTGCCGTGGAAAATCGCCTCCGTCCGCCTTCCGGCGCAGATGGCGCTGCTGGGCGAAATGACCGGCAATCCGGACAACGCCACCTCCTTCCACAGTACGGCGGATCTCCCGCACGACCTGAACGCCCATTGCAACCTCCTCTTTCTCGACGGACACGTGGAAACGCGTCCCCGCCATTCTCCACCCTGATATGCCCGCACGCACCCTTCTTCTCGGACTCGCTCTCAGTCTCCTTCCCTGCATCGCCGGTGCCGAACTGGCGCTTGTACGCAATGGAGAGGCGGCGTCCCCGATCATCCTTGCGCCGGATACCCCTCCGCGAACACGGGCGGCAGCGGTGGAACTGGCGGAGATGATCGGCAGGATCACCGGCGCACGCCCCGAACTCCTGGACAGCCCGCCTGCAACCGCTCCCGAAACAGCGGTATGGATCGGTCTCCAGCCGGGGCTGGAATCACGCTTTCCCGGCGTGGACCTGAGCTTCCAACACCCGGAGGAAGTGCTCTTGGCGGCCAATGCCAACCACCTTCTCCTCGCCGGGCGGGACCGTTGGGACTCCGCCAGCCCGATGCCGCAAGGGCGCACCGGCCCGATCCCCGACACGCAGCAGGAGTACGGCACGGCCAACGCCATCTACACCTTCCTTCAAGACTACCTCGGGGTGCGGTGGTTCTGGCCCGGCCCGGCGGGGGTGGATGTTTCGCCCCGCAAGACCCTTTCCATCGCACCGTTTGAGTATCGCTACCACCCGCCGTTTCAGGCGCGGGCGCTCTTCCGCCTCTCGGTGCTGGGGGACGAGCGCGGCATCTCGCACGACTGGGTGCGTCGCCAGCGTCTGCAACTCGATTCGCTGAAGATCGACCCCGGTCACGCTTTTTCGCAATGGTGGGAACGCTTTCACCAGACCCACCCGGAATACTTCGCCCTCCAGCCCGACGGCACCCGCAGCCTGAGCGCCTTTTACGAAAGTCCCCCGGAGCGCTGGCCCCATCTCGTCAAGCTCTGCCTCTCCAATCCTGCCGTCTGGGAGCAATGGCTGGCGGATGTGGAAACCGCCCTCAAGGAGAACCCCGGCAGGACGATCTTCAACGCTTCGGAAAACGACAGTTTCCATCGCGGCATCTGCGTCTGCGACAACTGCCGGGCATGGGATGCGCCCAGCGCCGAAAAATACGACTACACGTGGAAAGGGCTGCACGAAAAGCGGGACGGCCTCTCCGACCGCTACGCCCGTTTCTGGAACACGCTGGCCCGCAAGCTTGAGGAACGCTACCCGGGCCGCGGCTACCGCGTGCAGGGGATGGCGTATGGCTTCGCACGGGAAGCGCCCGCGCGCGAAAAGTGCGAGGAGAACGTGATCGTCCTCCCCGTCGCCAATACCGTGGTCGCCCCGGAAGCAACGCGCCAACCCCACCTGGCTTACCTTCGCGCCTGGGGCCGGCTCGCCCCGCTGGTCTGGAGACCCAACGCCTGGACACGCGCAGGCAAGTGGGGCCTGCCCGAGGTCTCCATCGCCAACCAGCCGGAAAACTTCCGGACGCTCGCGGAGAGCCGCGGCCTCGGCATGATCGTCGACACCGCCTGGGAACATTGGGCGACCCATGCCCCGCAATACTACCTGATGGCGCAGCTCGCCTGGAACCCGTACCTGGATGCCGACGCCTTGATGGCCGATTACTACCAACGCGCCTTTGGCCCGGCAGCAGAGCCGGTTCGCCGATACTGGGCGGAGATGGAACGGCTGATGGACCATCCGCTCGGCCAGCCGGTCGGGTTAAGCGACGCCTTTCTCGCCCGTGCGGAGCGGTTGCTGGACGCCGCCGCAGCAAAAACCGCCGACGGCCCCGAAGCGTACCGCGCCCGCGTCGCCTTTGTCCGGGGAGGGTTGACTTATACCCGGCTGATGGCGACCTGCCTCGACGCCCAGCGACACGTCGTGGAAGAACAGCTCAAAACCGGCGAACGGGACGACCCGCAAAAAGACCCCGCCGTCGCCGCCGCATGGGAAAAACTGGAAGCGTGGGTGAAGGCCAACCCCGGCAGCATCAACCCGCGCTACCTCCGCGCCGCCGCCTCAGCCGCCGCCATCACCAGCCCGCAGGCGGGTCGACGCTATCTGGAATACCTCTCCAACCTCCGCGACAGCGAGACTCCCGGCGGCGCTTCCACCGACCTCGACCTGCCTGCGGGCGAATTTTAGTTAGTCAGGTTCCCCCTTATCAACTCAAACGCCCCTACGAAAGAACCCCGGCAGGCTCGCGCGAAGGGGCTGCCGCCTCGGCTTCCTCCACCGGCTTGCCGGACCATTTCCGCCGCCACGCCTCGATATAGAGATAGAAGACCGGCGTGATGTAGAGCGTGAGCAACTGCGAAACCATCAACCCGCCGACCACCGCCAGCCCGAGCGGCCTGCGCGACTCCGCACCGGCCCCGGCTCCGATGGCGATCGGGAGCGCCCCCATCATCGCCGCAAAGGTGGTCATCATGATCGGGCGGAAACGGACCATGCACGCTTCGAAGATCGCTTCGGCGGGTTCCGCGCCGTGCCGCTGCGCCTCCAGGGCGAAGTCGATCATCATGATCGCGTTTTTCTTCACGATCCCGATCAGCATCAGGATGCCGACAAAGCCGTAGACGTTCAGGTCGTGCCCGAAAAGCTGGAGCGTCAGGAGCGCCCCGATCCCGGCGGAAGGGAGGCCGGAGAGAATCGTCAGCGGGTGGACGAAGCTCTCATACAGAATCCCGAGGACCAGGTAGATCACCAGCACGGCCATGATCAGCAGGAGGCTTAAACCGGTGAGCGATTTCTGGAACGCCTCCGCCTCCCCCTGGAAGCCGGTGTTGATCGACGCGGGAAGGATCTCCCTCGCCGCCGCTTCGATCTGGGCGACCGCATCGCCGAGGGAGACCCCCGGCACGGTGTTGAAGGAGAGGGTCACGCACGGGAGCTGGCCGAAGTGGTTCACCGTGAGCGGTCCGGCCTGGTGCGAGATGGAGGCGACCGAATCGAGCGGGACGAGGTCGCCGTTCTCCGCGCGGAGGTGAAGCTCGGGGAGCGAATCGGGGTCGGCGCGGAACTCCGGCGCGACTTCGAGGACGACGTTGTAGGTGTCCGCCGGGGTGTAGATGCTCGAAACCTGCCGCGAACCGTAGGCGCTGTAGAGGGCGTCTTCGATCTGCCCGACCGTCACGCCGAGCGTGGCCGCCTTGTCGCGGTTGATCGTCACGACCACCTGCCGGCTGGCGACGAGCAGGTCGCTGGTCACATCACTCAAACCGGGAAGCTCGCGCATCCTCGCCTCCAGCTTCGGCGCGGCTTCGTAGAGCGCCTGGAGGTCGATCCCGTAGAGCGTGAACTGGAACGGGCTGTTGGAGGACATCCCGCCGATGCGGATCACCGGCGGCACCTGCGCAAACGAACGGATGCCGGGCACCTTCGCCATTTCCGGGCGGAGTTCGCGGACGATTTCGTCGGCGGAAGGGCGCTGGTCGCGCGGTTTGAGGGTGATGTAGATGCGCCCGCCGTTGCCGGTTGCGTTCGGCCCCCCGGCCCCGACGCTGGAGTTGAACGCCTCGATGTACGGTTTCTTGAGAAGGATGTCGGCGATGGCGCGCTGGTGTTCCACCATTGAGTCGAAGGAGGCATCCTGCGCCCCTTCGGTGGTGATCCGGATCGTCCCGTTATCCTCGGTCGGGATGAACCCCTTGGGGATCGTCAGGAAAAGATGGGCCGTGACGGCGACGGTCGCGGCGGTGATGACCATCATCAGAAACCGGTGGCGCAGCACGACGGTGAGCGTGTGGCGGTAGATCGTCGCCATGGCGTTGAGCGCCCACTCGAACGGCAGGAAAAACCGCGACGGCGGGTGTTCGGTCTTTGCCCCGGCCCGCAGGAAGCGGCTGCAAAGCATCGGCGTCAACGTCAGCGAAACAATCCCGGAGACGAGGATGGCGACGCCGATCGTCACCGCAAACTCCCGGAAGAGCCGCCCGAGAATGCCCCCCATCAGCAGCACCGGCAGGAAGACGGCGGCGAGCGAGAGCGTCATGGAAACGACCGTGAAGGTGATCTCCCTCGACCCCTTGAGCGCCGCGACAAACGGCTTTTCCCCCTTCTCGATATGGCGGACGATGTTTTCGAGCACCACGATGGCGTCGTCGACCACGAACCCGACGCAGAGCGTCAGCGCCATGAGCGAGATGTTGTTGAGACTGTAGCCGAGCAGGTGCATCACCGGGAAGGTGGCGACGATGGAAAGCGGGATGGCGATGCTCGGGATGACCGTCGCGGTCAGCTTGCGCAGGAAGAGGAAGATCACCATGATCACCAGCGCGATGCTCAACAAGAGGGTGAACTCGACATCCTCCACCGATTCGCGCACCGGCACCGATCGGTCCTGCAGGACGTGCAACTGCGCGGCGGCGGGGAGTTCGCGCCGCACCGACGGGAGCACTTCGCGGATGCCGTCGACCACGGCCACGGTGTTGCTCCCGGGCTGGCGTTCGACGGCGAGGACGATGGAGCGCTCATCGCCGTACCATGCGGCGATCTCGTCTTCCTCCACCCCGTCGATGACGGTCGCCAGTTCCCCGAGGCGGACCGGGGCCTTGTCGCGGTAGGCGACCACCAGCGAGCGGTACGCCTCCGCGTTCTCGAGCTGGCCGCTTGATTCAATGGTAAACGTCTGGTCGCTACCGCGCAGCGAACCGGTCGGCAGGTTGCTGTTGCCCGCCTGGATCGCCGACTTGATTTCGTCAAAACTGATCCCGCGCGCCGCCAGCAGCCGGGGGTTGACCTGCACGCGGACGGCAAACTTCTGCGAACCGTAGACCCGCACCTGCGCCACGCCGTTGATCGTCGAAAGCCGCTGGGAGACGAGCGTCTGCGCGTATTGGTCGAGTTCCGAGAGCGGGAGCACGGGGGAGACGAGCGCGAGGAGCAGGATCGGCGACTCCGCCGGGTTCACCTTGCGGAAGGAGGGCGGGTTGGGAAGGTCGGAGGGGAGCCGCCGCAGCGCGGTCGAGATCGCCGCCTGGACGTCGAGCGCGGCGTCGTCGATGTTCCGCTCCAGAGTGAACTGGATGGTGATCCGGGTCGACCCGAGCGAGCTGATCGAGGTCATCGAATCGACCCCGGCAATCGTCGAAAACTGTTTTTCCAGCGGGGTCGCCACGGAGGAGGCCATCGTCTCCGGGCTCGCCCCGGGGAGGTTGGCGGAGACGGAGATGGTCGGGAAATCGACGTTGGGGAGATCGCTCACCGGCAGGCGGAAATAGGCGAGCGTCCCGAAAATGAGCAGCCCCAGCATGACCAGCGTGGTCATGACCGGGCGGCGGATGCAAAGCTCGCAAAGGTTCATGAACGACCCCCCTGCGCGGAGGCGCGGTCCGCTTCCCCGGCGGTTTCAGCCCCCTGCGGGGCGGCGGCCGGTTCTTCCGACGAAATCGAGGTGCGGATCTCGACCTTCGACCCGGGCAGGAGCCGGCTCTGGCCGTCGATCACCACCTGTTCGCCCGCCTTGAGCCCCTCGCGGATCACCATCTGCCGACCGACCCTCCGGTCGACCTCGACCGGGCGCGGCTGCACGCTCAGGTCGTCGGCCACGACATAGACATACTGCCCGTTCTGGCCGGTGGAAATCGCGCGGTCCGGAGCGAGAATGGCGTCGGCTTGAGTGGCGAGGATCAGTTCCACCGCCACAAACTGCCCCGGCCAGAGGGCGTGGTCCTTGTTGGTCAGGGTGGCTTTAAGCTGGATCGTCCCGCTGCCCGGCTTGACGGCGTTGTTGAGAAAGGTGACCGGCCCTTGCGCGATCGTCCCTGTCGTCCCCTCGTAGCGGGCGCGGGCGAGCACCCCTTCGGGCGTCGCGAGGTAGCGCTGAAGCTCGCCGAGATGGCGCTCGGCCACGGTGCATGAGATGTAGACCGGCTCGATCTGGTTGATGACGACCAGGTCGGTCGCATTGGCGCTGACCACGTTGCCCGGGTCGGCAAGGCGGTTGCCGGTCCGCCCGGCGATGGGCGAGCGGATCGTGCAATACTCCAGCTCCAGTTCGGCCTTGCGCACGGCGGCTTCGGCTGATTTGAGCGCGGCGGCAGAGGTGGCGCGGGCGAGTTCGCTCGCCTCAAACTGTTCGGCGGCCACGGCGCGCCGCCGGTTCAACTCGGTGTACCGTTTTGCCTGCCGGTCGGCGTTGTCGGCATTTGCCTTTGCCTTGTCGAGTTCGGCCTGCGCTTCCTGGAGGGCGACTTCGAAGGGACGCTGGTCGATCGTAAAAAGAAGATCGCCCGGCTTCACCTCCTGCCCCTCGTGAAAATGGGCCTTGGCGAGTTGCCCGGTCACCTGCGGTTTGATCGAAACCGTGGCATAAGCCTGCACTTCGCCGATGGCGTCGATCAGGCGCGGCGCAGCCTTTTGTTCGACCCGCGCGGTCAGCACCGGCACCGGCAGCGCTGGTGTGGAGTGCCGGGTCTCCTGTTTGCGCGAACAGGCGGCGAGGGCCAGGGAGAGCACCGCCACGGCGGCAAAACGGGAGAAAAAGGGCTGGGCAATCAAAACGGGTAAAACTTTAGGAAAGGGAAGGAGAAGGAAAAGGCAAAAGACGTTTTTTCCCCCTCGTTAGACCGCCGGACCCCGAATCCGTTCACCCCAAAGGGCCTCTTTTTTCAAGAGCGCGCCACCGCTTCGGCCATGGCGCATCCGGCGATCCACCCGGTCGTCCACGCCGCCTGAAAATTGAATCCGCCGGTGATCCCGTCGATGTCGAGCACCTCTCCGGCGAAGTAAAGGCCGGGCGCGAGGCGGCTCTCCATCGTCCGGAACGCCACCTCCCGCAGCGCGACTCCGCCGCAGGTGACAAACTCGGCCTTGTTCGTGCTTTTACCGGTCACCTCAAAACGGCTCCGCGTCAACTGCTCGAGAAGGCGGCGGCGGTTGTCGCGCGAAAAGATCGCCCAGCGCGTGCCCGGGTCGATCCCGGCGGCGGCGACGAGCGCTTCCCAGAAGCGGGCGGGGATCGGCTTCATCGGGCTGCGGGCGACGAGCGCCCCGGGTTGCGATGCGCGGCGGCGTTGCCATTCTTCGGTGATCGCCTCCGGACGGCTCCCCGGCAGCCAGTTGACCTGAAGCGCAAAACGGTAGTCGCGCGCGTGGAGTTCCCGCGCTCCCCAGGCGGAGAGCCGTAAGATCACCGGCCCGCTCGCTCCCCAGTGGGTGGCGAGCAGCGGCCCGCGTTCCAGCAGCCCGGTCCCGGGGACGCTCGCTTCCACCGGCTCGACGGCGACCCCGGCGAGCGCGCGGAGCCAGTCGCATTCCATGTGAAAGGTAAAGAGCGAGGGGACCGGCTCCTCCACCCGGTGCCCGAGGGAGACGGCAAGGTGGTCCGCCCCGGCCGACCGGCTCCCGCCCGTGGCGAGCAGCACCGCGTCGGCCTCCAATGTTTCCCCGAGCGGGTGCCGCCCGGTCAGGTGAAGCCGGAACCCGCTTTGCCCGCGCCTCTCCAGCCGCGCCACCCCGCAGCGGGTGTACAGCCCGACTCCGAGCCGCCGCGCTTCGTCGGTCAAGGCGTCGATGATGGTCTGCGACGAATCGGTCACCGGAAACATCCGCCCATCCTCCTCGGCCTTGAGGCGGACGCCGCGCTCCTCAAACCACGCGATCGTCTCCCGGGGGGAGAACCGCCCGAACGGCCCGATCAACGCCCGCTCCCCGCGCGGGTAATGAGCTGCCAGCGCGCGGGGCTCAAAGCAGGCGTGCGTCACATTGCACCGCCCCCCGCCCGAGATCCGCACCTTCGAAAGAAACGCCGCCCCTTTTTCCAGCACCACCACCCGCACGGGCGTCCCCACCTCCCGCGCCTGCCGTGCGGCGGTGATCGCGGCAAAAAATCCGGCGGCCCCTCCGCCGATGACGGCTATGGTCCGCTCCGGTTTCAATCGGCGGAGCGTTGGGTGAGCGGCATCCGGCGGCCGGAAGCAGCCCGCCTTGTTTTGCGGCGGCTTCGGCGGGCGGGTCCCGGCCTGGTTGGAGAAAATGCAATCTTCATGGGACGAACGGGGACGATGCACGGAACCGTCTCCCGAAAACAATCAAAAAGGGAGGAAACCCATTTTAGCCAATTTCATGGTCGAATTTGTTTTCACTTTATGGAAGTTTAAGAGGAATGCCCGATATTCAAAATCCCTACCATGATGTGGACTGGGAACAGGTTGGTTACCTCCATTCAATGTCTCACCAGCATGGCGGCAAAAACGAGGCCTCCTGCGAGACATTCTACGAGATGGGCTACCGCCATTTTGCTTTCAGCAATTATTACCCTTCGCAGCCGATCGAAGCTCTCCCTGCCGGGTTTGCCCAATGCCACGCGGACGTGATCGTGACACCCAATGCGGAGCATCATTCACTAAGCGACACGAGCCTTCATTTCAACGGGCTGGGGAGCCGGTTTGCGAGTGGTTATGGTCAGACGGTGCCGCCCTCGCAGTTGGAAGCGTGCCCGGTGAGCGCCCGATTTGACGGGCTTTGCACGGAAGCGGCGGCATCTTACCCCGGGCAGAGCCTCTACCGTCTCGACATCACCATCGTCTCCAGGGATTGCACATTTTCCGGACCGGCCGCCTTTCTTACCGTAGAAGGGGCGCTGGAGCACGACCCGTCAGGGGAAGGTTCCACAAGGCGGAGGCTGGTCCGTGAACCGCTATGCCCGGGGGTGCGGCAGATTTATCTTCGGGTACAGCATCCGTCGATGGAGGTGCGCCTGGAGTATGATGCGGGCGGACACGTCATAGAGCGGATGCGCCTGATGCAAGGCATGAACCGCCCTTGGCGGGAGGCTTTCCGTGCCGTCCTGGATGGCGAAAGCCTCGGCGGCTGCCATCAGCCCGGGCTGGAGGAGAGGGAAGGCGGTCTTACCCTCAATCATCCGGTGGAGGATTTTCGCCACTACCTGCCGATGCTCGATTTTGATCCGCGGGTGCTTGGCGTGGAGGTCTGGAACTATCGGCGCGGGTTTGGTTCGCCGCTGTCATTCTATCAGGTGTGGGATGACATTTTGCGGACCGGTCGGCGGTGCTGGGGCTTTTTTGTCAAGGATCACCGCATGTACGAACGGGGCCGCAACATTCTGCTGGTCCCGAAAGGGAAGGCATCTTCGCCCGGAGAACGCGAAAAGGCCGCGCTGCGCGCCTATCGCCGCGGGGCTTTCTTCGGGTCGGTGGGGGCGTTGTCGGTTGACCGGACCGGGAAGCCCGTGGCTCCCTTTGACCGGAGCGATTTTCGTTTCAGCCGGATCTCCGTCGGTCGCGATAACCGCCGCCGGCCCCGGAATATCGAGGTTCGCGTGGAGGGAAACGACCCGCTTCTGCGGCCCAATGTGCAGGTGCGATTGATCACCGCAAAGGGAGTGGAACTCATCGTGGATGGACCGGTTGCGGTGTTTCCGCTGGAGATGAGCGCTCAGGAACTCCTTTCCCGCCGGTTTATCCGTGTGGAAGCTTTCGCCTGCCCGGATCGGGATGGAGATGGAAGGTCGCTGACCGGGGAGGCGCTCCGGAAGATGGATGTGGCACAGGTTGCGGCCTTGCGAACCGGCGGCGAGCCTGAAAACGGCACACCGGCTGCGGACATGATCTTTTCCCAACCGCTGCGTGTGGTCTCCAACGATGCGGAATCCCGCCCGGAGTCGTTGGAATAGCTAGGTACTAGGCTACTCCTGAAACGACCGGGCTGCGCCCTAGTTCAAAGCGCTCCACCCAGCGGCGTTCCAGGTGGCAGCGGATGGTGAGCGAGACGGGGCCTCCCTCGTCGAGTTCGAGCATGGCTGAATGGCTGCCGGGCGAGCGGACGTTCTCGAGCGCCGAAATGTTGTATTGCCGCAGGGAATGGGCTTCCACGGGGTTGTCGCGCTGCCAGGGATTGGCTCCATTGATCTTGAGGTCGCCAATGTGGGCGTGCCCGTAGAGGTGGAGTCGCAGGTTGGCCGGCAGCGGGAAGAGGGCGCTCATCCTTGCGAGCGGGCGCTGGCCTCCGGGCAGGGCATAGTGTCCCGCCGTGAGAACCGGGCCGGGGTGACGGGCGATGGCATCCCGCAACGGCGGGAGGGTATGCACCTCGTCGGGGCGGCTGGCAGCCTGCCCGTGGACACCGGCATGGCTGATCCACCATGAGCCATCCCGCGCGGCATGGTCGCTGAAAAAAACCACCGGAATGCCGCAGAACTGCCGGACAAAAAACGTCTCCTCCAACGCGCTGGTAATGTGCCAGAGCGGTTCGCTGCGGGCGATTTCGTACAGCGGATGGCGAACGAGGCCGCAGAGGCGCATCACATCCATTTCGTGATTTCCCATCACGTAACAAACCGGGGCGTTCAGCCGCCCGAACTGGGCGACGATGATCTCCGAGAGCCGCTCCTGCCGGTGAATTTCCGGCCCGCAGAGGGCATCCCCCAGGCACCAGACAGCATCCGGCGGCGGACCCAGGGAAAGGAGGTCATCCACCGCCGCCTTGAGGATCGCCTCGGCGGCGGCGGGTTCTTCGAGTTGCAGATCGGAATGGACCCAGATTCGCGCGTGCGGACCGCGGACGAGGTGGGGCTTATCGGCGAGGTTAAGCGCTCTCATTCGCCTTTTTCCGCCCCAAGCTGGCGAAGCTGCTTTTCGTTCAGCGCTGACGGCGGGCCAAAGGTTTCCGGCAGTTTAAGCTGGCGTCCCAAGAGCTGGGCATAGCTGATGGCGAAGCTGTCGATGTTTTCCTCAAGGATGGCCGTGCGCCGTGCGGCGGCGGCTTCCGCGCGCTGCCGGTTTGTCTCTGTGGGAGCTGCGCGAAAGTCGTTCATCGCTTCGATGGCATCGAGCTGCGCGCGTACAAAGGTAAAGCCGGTTTCGACAAAGGCGACCCGCTGGCGATGGATCTCCGGTCCATCGGCTACGGCGGCCCGGGCGAGCTTGAGATGCGCGGCTGCGGCGCGCTCCAGCTTGTCATTGCGCTGCACCCCCTCTTCCCCTAGGCGTCTGGTTTTATCGGGGCGCTCGCCGTCTTCCCAGCGCTCGCGGTAGAGGCGCGGCAGGTCGTGCCGGATATGCCAGCCAGCGTCGGCATATTGCTCGGGCAGCGCTGCATAGAGATTTTCGAACAAGGAAAAATAGGCTGCCACGTGGGGAGCCGCAGCGCCGAAGGCGCGGGCATAATAGTCGGCGAGGAGGGCGTCCACGTCGAGCCGGGGGTTCCACGCGAGCTGGGCCGTCACATAGTATTGCGGCCCCTGGGTGGCCCAGTGATTTTCAATCGAGTCGACCGAAATGCCGACCAGCTTGTGGTCCGCCAGGAAACGCATGTTTTCGGAGTGACGATGGGGGAAGACATACGGCAGCCCAAAGGTCTGGTGGATCAGGTTGGGCCGCCAGATGAGCTGGTCCGCCGCCTGCGCCCACTGTTGCCATAGGGCGCGTTGCACCGCAAGGGCGGCCTTGCCGTTGTTGATCGGGTTGCGCCGATGGATGCCGACGAACGCTACAACGATGTTTTTTTCCAGCGTTTCGTGAACGGGCGCGGGGCGCATCGGGTGGTAAGCCATGACGCCGATATGGAGTTCCCGCTCCGGCAACGCTTCACGCAGGCCGCGCGCAAGCCGGTTCCAGTAACGGACGTAGCGGTCCGTCAAGGCGCGCGAGCTTGGCTCGCTGTAGCCGGCCCAGCTCAGGCCGCGTTCCAGGAAGGGAGCGTCCGGCGCGTCCCACGCCTTGCACGCTTCGCAGACGCAATACCCTTGCCAGCCGCGATCGTTCTCCGACGCGCTGACGGTGGTCTGCCCCGGCCTTGTCTTGATGAAATTCACCGCATCCGCTATCCACTGCCGGGCCACTCCCGGGTTGGAAACGCAGATTTTGACATCTTTGGGGGCGGGCGGGTAGCCACCGCGTTGACCGCCGGGCTGAAGGGCGAAATATTCCGGATGGGTGGTGTGGAAACGGTTCCACCAATCGCCGTAGGCATGGCCGATGCGCAGGCCCAGGCTGCCGCGCAAGGGCGAAGCCGGGTCGCCGGAGGCGGAGTGGTCCGCCTTCTGGCGGTTGAGCCATTCGCGCACGAGGGCGTCTTTTTGTGGTGCGTGGCGCAGGAGCGGCTTGACTTCCGGATTTTTCGAACCGACCGCTTGCAGATGGCGGGCATCATTGACGGCACTCAACTGCCTCCAGCGCAACTGCGGGTGGTAGCGTTGGACAAACGGCTCAAACGCCACGCTGGCATGGGAGGGAATGTCGGTGCCCAATTCTCCCGGCCAGAGCCAGCGGACCCCCAGGCGGTCCTGAATAAAGCTGGAGGCGGCAAGCGATGTCCCCGCTTCATACTGAACGCCTTCACGAAAGCGGTCGCGCCCGAGGATGACCAGGTCGTTCTCCATCGCCTGGATCACGGTTTCCTCCGGGTGGGAAAGGGTAGGTATTTTCCCGTCGAGGCGTGCTTCCATCTCCGGGTGAGGGCCGACCCAGATGCGGTTGGGCATTTCATCGCCTGCCGCTGTCGGGCGGATGGCGACTTCAGCTCCCGTGATTTTGTGCAGGTAGTCGGCCACCTCCCGCGCGGCGGCTCGGGTCAGTTCCGGGGCATCCGGAGCGACGATCACGGTCGAAACGGCTTTCCCATTGGAAACCAGCTCCACCGCACGGGCGGCGGGCAGGGCGAGAAAAAGGGAGACCAGAAGGTATTGCGGTTTGAGCATAAAAGGAATCTGTTGCGGAGGAACTTGCCCCTGGGGGTGTGCGACCGGTTTCTTCTCCGCTAGGGGCGTGTTTACGAATTTAAGTGAGAGGCGACTAAAAGCCGCTTTTTGGCCCAAAATGGGTTTCCTCGGGCGTCCGAATCTCGATTCGGCCTTCCTCGAAAGCCCCATTTTTGCCTCAAAAAT
>Ga0182739_1000625_pt1 | contig 42742 bp, 39 predicted proteins | sample eDN5th30CBELigBY_FD_128873 | JGI IMG/M metagenome (GOLD analysis project Ga0182739, IMG submission 128873) | Enriched backyard soil microbial communities from Emeryville, California, USA - eDNA 5th pass 30_C BE-Lig BY (version 2) (version 2) | ecosystem: Environmental > Terrestrial > Soil >... | reverse complement strand
GGTTTTTATTTTTTTTTTGTTTTGATCTTGGAAACACCTTAATAACTTAAGGGAGGTGCATATAATTGGCACTGGCAAAATCATACCTAGCTAATCTAGGTAAATCATTATATTATTCTGCTAAAACTGCTGTGGCTAACGAAATGCCTGTAACTGTTGGAACTTATGAAAAGAATAAGGAACAGTTTAGATCTGGAACTGAATACGTAAAAAGCTTTGTGACGAGAAAAGGATCTACAACTAGTCATGGTGTTAACACTATGATTTCTACTTTTCTCAAAGATGTTGACGATCTGAAGAAAAACGCATTTGAAGATTTGCGTAGTGGCAAGATTAATAATTTTGATAGAGAAATGCAAGCTCATGAGAAAGAATATAATTTTGGAGGAGATGGAGACTCCGGTTTTAATTTCAATTTCGGTGATGATGACGAAAGTGATGCTACCTTTTCTATTAATGAAGATAGCAATTCCATCTCTATCGAAACTAAGGCAACTGAAACTGGTTCGAATATAAGAACCAAAGCTATGATGGAAACTATTATTGACTCTGCTGAAAGATCTGCAAACTATATGGTCGGTAACTCAAGGAAAATCAATTCTATGCAAATGAGTCTTATGTCTCAAATGCATACTGAAATGATCAAAAGTATGTCTGATACTAATAATCTTCTTACCAATTTGGTTGAATTTCAGAATAATCAAATGGTAGATCACATGAATAAAACTCTTAGCTTCTATGATAATGTAATAGCTGAATTGCGTGAGATTAAAACCGGCCTTGCTCCAAAGCAAGAAGAATTTAATCGAGCAACTGGCTTTGAAGATGTAATGAGTGGTAGTGGTTTGAATATGAAGGCATATGGTGAACTCATTAAGAAAAACTTTGGAACTTGGTTTCAAGGAACATCTCTTGGTATGGCAACCTCATTTGCTAAGCTCGCAGGTGGAAAAGGTGGAATTATGGGAGCCATAAAGAATAACCCTCTTGGATTTATTTCGGACTTGATTGTATCTGGTCTGATGCCTAATTCATTGAAATTGGCTATGGGTAGTTTCGATAAATCCTTAGCAGGATTATTTTCTTCAATGATATTAGGATTTAATAAGATGAAGGGTGATTACTCTAGCCCATTCAAACAAATGCTTGGTTCTATATTTGGTATTGATACGGCTGCTAAGCGAGGTATTGATACTTCTAAATTCCATAGAGGCGTTATGCAATACAATGGTAGAGCTGATAAAGCTTTAACTGAAGTAATTCCTGCATTGTTAAGCAATATCTATGCTGCTGTAAGTAAAAGCGAAAAGGTTATGCTCTACAATTATACTACTGGTAAATTTGTTGAATCTAGCAGTATGCTGAAAGACCATAGCAAACGAATTCGTCAAGGTATTACTTATGAAATGAGTGGCGTTCGTGATGCTATGAAAAATAAATTGTCTAAAGTTAGTGGTGGTTCATCCGAATTTATGATGGATGAACTGGACACCTTTTTGGAACATCTTGCAGTTAAAGGGCAGCAATATAACCCTTACAAACAAACTCACGCTAGTGATATGGATGGATTGAATCTTCGAGATCAACGTTCATATCGTTTGATTAGAGCTGCATTCATGAGTATGCCTAAGGGTATGCAAAATAGAATCGCTCATGAAATAATTAAAGGTCGTGGTGGTAGTTCTAAAGCTGTTGAATCTATTGAACAAGAGCTGAGAGAATCTGGTTTGGGTATTGGTCATGGTGGATTAGATGCTCCTAGAGTTTCTAGCAAATATTCATATGGTACAACCAATACTCTGCTTAAAGATATTAAAAATATTTTAACTGAAGGTATTAAGGTGGTACAAATCGGGTCTATTCAAGCTAGTTCTAATGCTATTAAGAGAATTACTGGACGTAAACTTGATACTACTGATTATGGTGGTGGTCATGGAACTGGTGGTAGCGGAAGTCCAACTCCAACACCTCCTGGAGATCATAGCCCTCAAGGAAAGAATGATGTAGAGAAAAGTTATGGTGATTCTGATGATGAAATAATGAAGAAAATGTCTGTAAATGATGTGAATAATCAAAGAACTGGATTTAGAAAATTCATTGAAGCGATTAGTAAAGAAGCTACTCTGAAAGGTAAATATCGAGTATTTAAGCAAGGTATGGCTCCTGCAAACCTTGTTTCTAAAGGAATGAATCGTCTTGATGAAATGATCCACAGTCTGATCTTCGGAAGTCCAGGTAAGAAGAAGTCTTCCGGTGGCGGTGGTGATGATGATGGCGATGGCCCCGGTGATGGTAGTGATGGGCCACAGAAAAGTGGATTCTTCTCAAGGATGACCCAAAGGATTTCTAATGCAATTGATAAATCTTTGAAGTGGGTTGAAACAAGAATCTTAAATCCACTCCATGAGAAATTCTTTGGTGAAGAAGGCATCTTTACTAAATTCCAAGAAAAATTTACTCCATTTATAGAAAAGATTAAAGATTTTGCTAAATCTAAATTTGATAAAATGAAAGAAGTCTTACTCGGTTCTCAGAACCAAGAAGGATTCTACACTGGTGGATTATTTGCTGACGTAGGTAACTCTTTTAAAGATTATTCCAACCAAATGAGACATTTCTTTACAGGCGCTGCCTATAAGAAAGCCAATGGTCAGGAAGTTAAAGAAAATAAAGAAACTTCTGTATTTGCATATGTTAAGAAATACTCTAAAAATATTATGGAAAGTGTCAAAACTGGATTATTCGGAGCGAAAGAAGAGACTGTAGATGAAGAAGGCAATCTAGTTACTAAACGTAAAGGCGATGGTTTACTCTCTGGAGTAATGAATCAATTGAAGAGTACGTTCAAGATGTTTGATAGTCTCTTCAAATCTAAAGAAGGCGAATCTGATGCAGATGTCGAAAAAGGCATCAATCAGTGGAAAAAGGAATTTAAAGGATTCCTTCCCAAAGGTCTTGCTACTGGTTTACTTGGTATGGGTGCGAGTGTACTTCTTCCAGGTGGCCCTCTGCTATGGGGCATGTTAGCTTCCACTACAGCATTTGCTGGGCATTCTAAAAAATTCAGAGAATTCCTCTTCGGTAATGATCAAGAGGGAAGACCTGGTGTAATTCCTCCTCACTATAAGAAAATTCTGTTAGAAGTTAAAAACAGTATGCCATCTATCTTAGGTGGTGGTATGGTTGGTCTGGGTGCAAGCTTATTGCTTCCAGGTGTCGGCCCACTGGTTGGTTTAACGTTAGGTTCTGCTGTTGGTTATGCTGCTAAATCTAAGAGAATGCAAGAATGGCTCTTTGGTAATGGGGATGATAAGAAAGGCGTTATCAGTCCTCAGCTTAGAGAAAAAATGAAAACAATTTTACCTGCTATGGGTGCTGGTGGAATACTTGGTATGGGCGCAAGCTTATTGCTTCCTGGCGGCCCATTACTCGGATTGACAATCGGCTCCGCTGTTGGATTTGCTGCTAAATCTAGTAAATTCCAAGCAATGTTATTTGGTGAAACTGATGAAAAAGGTAACTTTAAAAAGGGATTAATCTCCCCTGAAATGCGTACTAAGATTAAATCTGCTCTCCCTAGAGGTCTTTCCGGTGCATTATTCGGTTCAATGACCGGGATGTTAACTGGTAGTCCGCTGGTGGGAGCAATGGTCGGTGCATCTGTATCTATCTTAACCTCTTCTGAGAAATTTAAAGAAATGATGTTTGGTACTGCTAATAAATTTGGTAAGAAAGTTGGAGGATTGCTTGGTAACGTTAGGGATTTCGTCAGAGACGAATTCTTATCTCCTTTCAAGCATTGGGTTACTAAGAAAGGTATTGTAATTAAGGATTGGTTTGAAAACTCTATCAAAACTCCATTTGTAAATGTAATGAGTCCTCTTAAAGATGCTTTTGGTATTATTGGTAAAAACATTAAGAATTCTTGGTCGGAATTGAAAGATTCCTTCAAGAAAGCTTTCGTTGATACATTCAATAATAACATTGGTATTCCACTTAAAAACTTTGTAACTAAGAATATTACCGATCCTCTGAAAAATATGTTTAGCAAATTCTTCAATGCAATTGGTAAAGGATTAGGAGCAATCTTGACAGCACCTGCTAAGGGTCTGGCATTGTTCGCTAATTCCATCATTGAAGCTGACAAGAAGAAAGATGATAAGACACTCAAGAGTATGGGAATGAGTGGCGCTACCTACAATCCTTATGATATTGACGTTGGTATGAATCTTGATCCTAAAGATCGTATCGACCAAGATTATAAAGATATGGTTATTGAAAATCGTAAAAAGAAACTTAAAGAAAAACTTGATGCTTATGATAGACAGCATGGTTTAATAGAACTTAATCCTGATGATAAATTTGATATGGAATATAGAGACTCTATGAGAGAAGCTAAAGATAAAGAAAATGCAGCTCCTAGAAGAGATTCGTTTGATAATTACTTTGAAGCTCAGATGGAAAAACATCGTCAAGCTCAACAGCATACGGTTGGTGCAGGATTAACTGATGCATTCTCCAATGCTAATTCTATGCTCCCATCTCCTGAAGAAATGAAAGCTGTAGCTAATGGTGATCCACACAAGAAAGGTGGTCGTATTCCACTTAATCTCCAAATGTTCGCATCCGATAAGGGTGGCTTGAAAATGGACCTTGGTGATGGCGATATGGGTGGAAGGGCCAGAGGTGGCATCCTTGATCAAATTAAAGGTATTCTGATCTCTTATGGAAGCAAACTCAAAAGTATTGATGAATCTACTCAAAGTATCAATGCTCAACTGAAGCAAGGTATCGTTGTGAAGAATTCTCATCAAGGAGACGATAAGAGAGGTCTTACTCTTGTTGGAACCTTCGACTATGATAGATTTACTGCTCATAATACTACTATGCTTGAATATACTAGAGATATTCGTAATGAAGTTATGGGTCAACTTGACGGAGTAGGATATAACGTCGAGACTATGGCTAACGTTTTGGTAGATACATTTGGTAGCCCATCTGTAGCAGCTAAAGGAATGCGTGGTCTTCGTGGTAATAGAAGAAGACGTGGCTTCTTCGGTAAGATTTTGGATATCATCCAGAGTCCGTTTACCTTTATGAAGAATATGTTTAAAACTATGGTGATGAAACCTGTTACAGCACTTTGGGGACAGACTAAGAAACTCTTTACTTATATTCCACAAATGCTTAGCAAAGGTATCACTCTCTTCGGTAAAGGTGTATATAAACTTATAAATCTTCCTCTCAAAGCCATTGGTGGTGTAGCAAAAGCTATCGGCGGAATTGGAAACTCTATGATTAAATTCTTTAAGTCTGATTTCTTCAAATCTATTGGTAGATTTGCTTCTACTTTGGTAGATGGATTGGTTGTAAAACCACTTAAAGGATTGTTTAATGTCGTCGGTCAAGTAACTAAAGGATTATGGACTATCACTAAAGGTGTAGGTGGTTTACTTAAAGATTCCTTTATGGGTATGATTAATCTTGCTAAAGATGCAATTCCTGCAACTATTAAAGGTGTTAGAGCACTTGGTAGAGGTGTTGTTGAATTAACTAAAGGGCTGTGGCAGTTAACTACTACTGTAGGTAAAGCTGTATGGGGTATGGCTAAATTCACTGCTGGTATGATTGGTAGTGCATTTAAATCTGTAGGAAGATTGCTTGGCTTCGGTAAAAAGACTCGTGACATTATGGGATCTACCGGATTGTCAGGTAAACCTGTATATGTAGTCGGTGGTGCCCTTGATAGAATTGAAAAGATTAAAGAAGTCGAAATAGTTAAAGAGGTTGAGAAAGTTAAAGAAGTTGATATTTTGAAGAAAATTGAAGAATGTGTAAGAGTTATGGGTTGTGGTGGTAAAAACACTAATAACCATACTGCTGCTAAGAGAATGGGTATGTCTACTAGTGGTGGATTGAGACACAAAATGAATCTGCAAATGTTTGCTGCTTCACCAGCAGCTCATGTTGGTGATGAAGGACATGCAAATCCTGTATCAACTCCAAAATCCCCTACAGCTTTACATCTACCTTCGGCTGTTGCAGAAGAAGGTGCTGAAGGAGCTATAGCTAAAGGTGGTAAACCTAGAACATTTAAAGCTAGATCGATATTTGCTAAAGCTGGTGCATTCATAGGTAGAATGGGTTCCAATAAGTGGAATGATGTTGTTCCACGAATTGCATCTATTCAAAATCTGACTAAAAATGTTAAAACTGAAGAAGATTATCATAATGCTAGTATTGGTTTGCTTAATGAGATGACTGTTTCAAATATCCAATTATTGGATGCTACTAATAGAATGGGAACTGATGAAAAGGGTAAAAGCTTCTTGGATACTCTTAAAGATATTAGTTCTGTAATCAAAAATGGATGGCCGTTACTTGCTGGGTTAATGGCACCGATGTTTAAAAATGTGGTAGATTCTGTTAAAGGTCTTGGAACTAAACTGAAGAAACTTTGGAATGGTGATCCTGATATAGATACACCTGATGGTAAACCTCGTGGTCCAAAACCAAAGGTTACTCCTGGGGAAGTAGCTAGTGACATACCTGGTGGTCTTATAGTACCAGGTGGTGGTAAAGCTGGTAAAACTCCATGGTATAAGAAATTAAATCCATTTAAAGGTAAAGGTGCTGCCGCCGCTACTGGAGGAGCAGCAGTTGTTGGAAGTAAATTAGGTATACTTGGTAAAGCTGGTAAATTCATGAAACGTATTCCTGTACTTGGTACTGCTATTGGTGTAGGAACACTTGGTATGAGTGCATACAACTTATCTAAAGCAAATACTGAAGAAGAAAGAGATAGTGCTAAGAAAAGTATTTGGGGTACACTTGGAGGTATAGGTGGTGGTATCGCTGCTGGTGCTGGACTTGGGGCATTAGGTGGTTCCATTGTACCTGGTGCTGGTACTGTAGTTGGTGGACTTGTTGGTGGTGTCGCTGGAGCCTTCCTTGGTGAAGCTGGAGTTCGTAAACTTTATGAAAAGAAAGATGAAATAGCTGATTGGACTAAGGAGAAATATGGTCAAATTAAGAACTTCACTGTAGACACTGCTTCTGCTTTCTGGAACAGTGCTCCTGTGGAAACTGTTAGAAACTTGACTACTGGATTTGTAAATATGACTTCTGAAATATTGTCTGGTGTGTATGATGCTGGAGCAGAAGTTCTTAAATCTCTCGGCGCATTAACTGGACGACTCTGGAAGAAATTCACGAAATTTGTTTCTGAAAAATGGGATTCTTGGATTGTAGAACCTGTTAAGAAATTCGGTGAATGGATTAAAGATTCTTGGGGTAAAGCTAAAGACTGGGTTGCTGAAAAATGGGATTCTTGGATAGTACAACCTGTTAAAGATTTTGGTGAGTGGATTAAAGAAGCTTGGAATACTTCCAAAGAATGGATTGGCGAAAAATGGAATAGCTGGATTGTTGATCCACTAGAAAAATTTGGAAACTTCGTATCTGAAAAATGGACTGCTGCTAAAACATGGCTCGGAGAAGTATGGGAAGAATATGTACCAGAACCTGTTAAAGAATTTGTAGGATTCGTTGGAGATAGTTTTAAAACTATAGGTGATTGGGTTGGACAAAAATGGGATTCTTGGATTGCTAAACCTATTAGCCGTGCTCTCGGAGCCATCAGAGAAGGATTTGTTGGTGTGGGCGATTGGATTGGTGAAAAATGGAATGATTGGATTGTTAGCCCGCTGAAAAACTTTGGAACTGGTATGAAGAATCTCTGGAACAAAACTACAACTTGGGTTGGAGATATGTGGGATAATATCTTCGGCGATCGTGGTAAATCTGCTAAAGAAGCAATGGAAAGCACTGGTGAAAGTATTGGTGACGATACAAGAAAAGCTGGTAGCAAACTGTCTAGATGGCTTGACTCTATGGCTGTAGCTGATGAAAAAGGTGGTGGCGATCCTACATTTGACAGACGAAATGACCTTTCGTATGCAATAAATGGTGCTATCTCTGGAACTGATGCTACTGCATCTGATCTTGGTATGATTAAATCTATCGCTGATAAATTCGGTATCAATCCACACTTGTGGTTGGCACTTGCTGAAACTGAAAGTCATCTGTATTCAAAAGCAGCCAATTCCTCCTCGTCTGCTAGAGGTTGGGGGCAATTGCTTGAAGGTACAGCTAAAGGTATCTATGAAAAGACTCTGAAACTTGGCAGTTATAATCATGATATGGCATTTGATAAAAATACTAATGCTACTATGTCCATCGCATATCTCCGTCAAATGTTTGATATGTTTAATGGTGATGGCGCTAAAGCTATTCTTGCATATAACGTCGGCCCTGGCAATGTTCAAAAGGGTATTGGCGTTAATGATAATGGTGGCTATGGAGCTGGACACGGTTCTGAATATCTGCAAAAAGTTTTGAGAAATCTTAAAGAAAATACAGGAATGGATCTTAAGGATGTAGTCGATCCTTCTAAGATGTCATCCGTAGATTATGCAATGCTTGGAGCAACCAGTGGTGCAGGCGCAGGTGTTAATGCTGCAACTTCCGGTGGACTTAAGGAATATACTATGGCTTCGACTCTTGGTGCTATGGGAACATTCCTTGGTGGTGATAAAGTTAAAGAAATGTATGGCTTCGACCCTTCTGAATTTACTAGCTCTCTTGATAAAGAATTGATGAAGAAATCCGATCCATTCTACGCCGCTATTATGTCTGGTGGTGCAGTTGGAGCTGCTGGCGGAGATTACAATGCTGCTACTAAAACTTATACTAATTCTGAAATTAATGCTGTCAAAAGCAGAAACTCCTCTAACTATTCCATGGTAACTGGAGATAACGACGTTCATGAATTCGTTGCTGAACGTTTGAATAATCTCGCTAAAGCATATGGAAAACCTCTTAGCATTAACTCTGGTCACAGATCTGATGCTGAACAATTAGAACTTATTGCTAAATGGAAAGCTGAACACCCTGGTGCATCTGAGGCCGAACGTAAGAAATGGGTAGCAGACCCTGGCAGAAGTAACCATGCTGTAGGTATCGCTGCTGATATTAGTGGCTGGATTCAACAACTTTCTGTAAGTGAACTTGCCAAATATGGCTTATACCGTCCTATGGATTGGGAGCCTTGGCACTTTGAACCAATTGAAACTAAGCTTTATGGAAGATCTAGAGATGAATTGATGCCTATCTATGGTACTCCTATGACTCCTAACCCTAATCTCGGTAAGTATATATCTTCCGAGTTTGGTGGTGGATCGGGTGGTTCTAAAGCTCTTAATACTACCGGAATAAACGTACCAGCTTGGCTGAACGAATCCGGCGGTGGTGATCCTGCATATGATAACAAGTTTGGTCCTCCTGATATCACTCAATACACTCAAAGAGTTCAAGACGTTGTAGACAATAATACTAAAGATTCCAATGAAACATATTTTGTGAAGATGATTGAACTTCTGACTGTTATTGCAAATGGTATTGAGAAATTGGTTGACATCTCTGATGAATCTAAAGAAATCCTTAAAGCATATTTTGGAAATATCTCTAAGCAATATCCTACTTCCAAACAACCTAAGCAATCCAAACCAATCGTTGCTAATACATCGCCAACTCCATCCAACCCTGTTGGTGGATCGGCTACTAAACGTAACGATAAGAGTTCTGTGGTTGCCCAAATTGCTAAAGGTACTTTTATGTAATTCCTGTATGAGAGGATGGATTAATATCCATCCTCTTTTTATTTTCAAAACCTCTAATTAATAATGAATAGATTAGGAAGGTGAAATAATGGCAGAATATAAAGTTCTCGCGGATGCCTTAAATGTTCGGACAGGGCCAAGCTTAGAAGCAAAAGGAGCTGGTGCCACTTTAAGTAAAAACCAAGTTGTAACTTCAATATCTGTAGAGAAAGATGCTGATGGTCGTACATGGGTTCAGCATAGTTTAGGATGGTCTTCTGCTCAGTCTGCATCTAATACTTATATGGAAAAGATTTCTGACGATGCACCGCCTAACCAAATAGCACAATCTCAAACTATTGAAGAAACTGCTGCTAATCCAGATCAAGCTAATGATGATTCAACTATCAATCTTGAGCAAATAAAAAGTATTTATGCAAACTATTCTGAAATGTCTGATTTTAAATTAGTTTCTTTACGTACCATATACGGACTACCTAGCCAATTCCTTTGGACTGCTGATATGCGTCCAACTGGCTCCAATTTTGGTAGAATGTTTACGGAAAATGTATTATTGGATATGCCTATATGTCATATTATCCCTGGTGGTCCAAGATTTCTAACCGGTAAAGGTGTTACAGATCAAACCAGAGGTTCATTAATCAAAGTTATTGAATCTGCTGCTAAGCAATCGATTGAATCTATTGAAGCCACATTAACTCAAGTTCTTGAAGGGAAAGTTGCTAGATACTACTCCTTTCAAACTCAACATGCTGAATGGCTGAAAATTGTAAATGCATTAAACAGAACATCTGCTATCTATCTTGGAATTAAGGATAAACAAATACGACCTGGATCTGACACATATCAATGGATGAACTGGGAAGCTAAAGGTGTTGAAGCCGATAAAGGTAGTGGTGTATTTAACTGGGCTAGAGAAAGTGGTGTAATGTCTCTTTATTATAATAAGCAATCTTCTGGTATGAGTGAATCTGGCTCTAACTCCACTACAAAATCCATGTTAGATGGAATTCTTAATAAAGCGTCTGGTGCTGCTAGGGAAGCATCCTTCTTAATGGGTATCGGTGCAGGTAAACAACTGGACTCTATGAATCCTGAAAATTATGAGACTCAAATTATGAATACTACTCAAATGATGATGGAAAACTTCAATGATAAGGATAATCCTAATATCGGTATGATGAAGGGTATTATGAATAACCTTAACGTTGGATTTAGAACTGTTATTACTGGGGCAAATATGACTCTCCCTGAAATCTGGTCGGAATCGGCTTTCAATAGATCATTTACTTTGGACATTCATCTTCATTCTCCATATGGAGATCCAGAAGCATTCTTCTTAAACGTTATGGCCCCTCTTAACATGATTATAGCATTGGCATTCCCTCGTCAGTTGGGACCAAATGGTTACTATGCACCTTTCCTAGTTCAAGCAAATGCTAAGGGTGTATTTAACTGTGATATGGGTATTGTCGACTATATTTCTATTAATAGATTCGGATCTGGGGATTCGATGTCCAGAAATGGACTCCCCCTAGAGGTTCAAGTATCTCTTACTATTCGTAGCTTATATAATGCCATGTCTGTAAATGATTCCAATAACTATGCACTCTTTGTAAATAATATTGGTCTATTAGATTTCTTGGCAAACTTTGCTGCTATTAACCTTAACGAGCCTGACGTATCTCGTAAGTTGAATTTATTTATATCAAGTAAAGTTAATAAGTTTCTTGATATACCTGCCAATGTCATCGGTAACATTGAAGATAGATTTGTGCAGTCTATACGTAACGCCTTTAAATATTAATTTCATTTTAAACAATCTCATATACAGGACAATCTGTATATGAGAATTCTTTTTACTATTTCAGTAGAAATATATATAATTATTTTAGATAAATCCGAAAGAAAGGATGATCAAATTGAAGTTAGAGCTATTTACAGATGGCTCATCCTTCATTGATGGGGATATACGGTCAAGTGCTTCGTCATTTGCAGTTTATATTAGTGATAGGATGATCAAACAAGGAACCGAATTTTATGAAAAAGGAACTAATAACCTCGCTGAAGCGTCTGCTATATTAATAGGTATGAATGAAATCGACAAAATGGTCGATCGAGTTGATGAAAAATTTAAGGAGAATGGTGTATACATTGATGTATATGCAGATTCTCTTAATACTGTAGAAACCTGTAGAGACTGGATATATAAATGGTTAAAACGAGCACGTAAAGGAGTTTTATACAACTCTTCCGGTGAAGTAGTTTCTAATCAAGAAATCTTTAAAGAAATTCATAAGAATTATCTTACAAATGATAAGTTTATAATGAAATTCTATCACATAAATTCTCATAAGATTGATCTGAAACTATATTCTGATTATCTTAAAGATATTAAGTATTATTTTGTAAATCGTCATAAAGATCCTGATTTGACATTGGATATCCCTGAAGATATCTATACAAATAAAAAATTTAAAGAAGCTAAGGAGACTTTCTATAAGAAAAATAAAATCATAATTCAAAATGAAGAGTTACTGCGACTGCTTATATATAATAAGCATGTAGACAAACTCGCAGGTGATTGTCTGGATGAAAATCTAGCTTAGAAAGGAGAACGATATGGGGAAGAAAAATAAAGATAAAAAATTCAAAAAATCGTTAAAGAAAAATATTGAAAAGATGGAGAAGAACCTCTACAAGAATAACAAATACGTTACTAGAGAGGAATTTCTGGTATCGAAATTATCTAAGCCGGTTAAGAGATATTATAAATCTCTATCCGATGAAAGGAAGAAATCGTTCCTGAAATATATTCTCGGTCAAGAGGATTATGACAGGGAATCGGCTCTGGAGAAGCATAGTAAGAAAAGGGATTCTGAAGAAATTACTTATGATATGAAATCTAGTAAAACCCTTTCTGGTGCCGTGGAGCAATTGAAGAAAAAGCAAAAGTTCCAGAAGAAACGCAAAAGAAAGGTTAAGAATATCCTCAAAGGAAGCAAAGGATTATTGTATTTATTGAATCCTGAAGCTTATGATCAAACTCTGTTAGATAAGAAAGACTATAGAAAGTATCTGAAGAAGATAGTTGAGAAGGAAAAGAAAGATGCTGCTGTTGAACTTGACTGCACACTCAAGAATTTTCAATCTGAACTTATGAAGAATGAAACTGTTAACCAAGAAGTTATGGATTCATTCTGGGTAAAATCTGGTTATGTAAACATGCATGGCTATGACGACTAAATTAACTACCAGAGTAAGAAAAGTTATACCTCTAACTCAAGGGAGAAATGTAACTGAACATCTTGGAGATCGAGCAAAGCTCAATATTATCACCTACTAGATATCCAATCTCCAGAGGAATATATATTATTACTATGGAGAATTAGAATATAATTATATAGAAGGGAAGAAAAAAGAGATGGGAAAAATATTGCGTGATCTGTTCGACGAGGAAGCATTTGAGAAGATTCTTAAATGGGCAGAATCCTCGATGAATTATCCCGAAAAAGCGGATAAAATTGAAAAGCTTATGAAGAAACACGGCTTGAAACCGTTGGATTCCGGCACTAACCGGATCTGCTATACACATAAGGATTATCCGAGAGTCGTATTCAAAATCGGCTTCGATCCTCAAGGTATCTTGGATAACCTTAACGAATATCACAAAGCAAGCTTGAGCGAGGAGTTCGCATCCTGCTCTGAGCTTGACGAAGAAGGTCTGATTCTGATTGAAGAAAAATGTCCGACTATCGACTATGACTTCTTTCAGAAAAAGGAAACCAAAAAGAAAATTCGCAACATGCTGGAAAAACTGGACAAGGAAGGTTTCATTCTTATCGACCTTGGCCTAGATAAACATAAGAACTATGGAGTCGATAGAAAAGGTCGGATTCGGATTATCGACTTCGGTTATGTCGCTCTGAAATCTCAAGGTAATTTCAGTTGCCCTCATGTTCGATATAAAGAAGATGGGGATAAGAAGAAATACTGTAAAGGTCGATTGAAGTACAATAAAAACTTTACTATGCTCGAATGTAATGAGTGTGGTAATGTGTTTAAAATCGACGTCGTTCTTGAAGGATATACTGAATCTAAATATGCAACTCCTGAAAAGCTTCCTAAGTATAAAGCCTCTAAGGAACTTGATGAATTCTACAAGAATTTCACTAAACACCGTGATAGAACCGCATTGAAACAATATGTGGTATTATCTAATAAAACTGATACTAATAAGGAAGGAGATTCTGAAGTGAATAAAAACAGTATTCTGAGCAAGATGCAGAAACTTTCCGGCACCACTGAAGAAAATGTCAGTGTTCCTAAGCCGAAATCTGAACCACCACAACAACGTGTACAGTCGGTGACACCTCGACCGCAACAAGAGAGGAAGCCGCAATCTGTTTATCATTCAACCCCAAGAGGTATTGATGTTCTTAAGCCTAATGATGAGGTGGAAAAGGAGCAAAAGCAGCTTCTCGATCTGTCGAAGGCGTTTGAACTTATTAATACTGATAAAACCGAGGAATCTGACAAATTGATCAGGAATCTGTTCTTTGCAAGATTTCCCGGACTCGCTGAAGCTATTGAAGATATCAAAACGAAATTGGAAGATGAAGACGATGGAACGGAATCCAGCAAAGTTCATACACTCTGCAAGGAATCCGGTATTGAAATCATCGAATCCAACGACAACGAATTGCACATTGCATTCCAGTACGAAAACCTGCAGAAAGATCCTTGGGTTGTAATGTCTCACGGCGATGTTGTAGTTCATATCGATCTGAAATCGCACATTGAAAAAATCACGCAGATCGACTGCGATGATGAAACCGAGCTGATTGTATCTCGCATGACAATTCAACCTTTAACTGAATTCAACAGAGACTACGAGGAATCGTACTTTGGTGATGAAGAACAGGAAGAGGAAGACTACACCGAACGCGAAGATCATGACCACAACGATTAAGGCTTCCAGCGTATTTTAAAATAATACGTTTGAAACATATTGGTAATTCAAACAATTCATCTAATTTTAAAAGGGAGATGTTGAAAAATGTTGGTAATCAATCAATCGCAATTCGCAAAAATCATGGAAAAGGGCGAAAAGGCACTGGCGAACGCCTATGTATATGTCCTGTCCAACGAGCTTAACCTCGAAGACGTAAGTGGTGATAACAACTTCACCACATTGTTCCCGCCGCAAGACCAAATCAATGCTGTTGTTACCGGCGACGCATCGAAGAAAGATTTCCTGAAAGAATACAAGGCAAGTCTGAAAACATACCAAAACGAATTCTTATTGTATACGATCGCACGGTCGTTCAACGAGAAGAAATATATGCCGATCTTCGTCTGCACTGATGAAGAGTTCGAACTCGGCTATATGCAAGTATTTGCAAAGCACATGAAGAAGAAATTCGGTATGAAGACGATCAAGGTCAAGCAATATCTCAAGGCCGTCAAGATCGTGTCCAAAGAAATCAAAGGCAAGAAAGTCAAGAAGTCCAAACGCGGCAAGGCTATGGTAAAAGGCCTGCGCGATTTCGTCAAAGACACCTGCCAAATCAACATCAAAGGATTGGAAAAGCTCGAAGCTGCCGATCAGAAGTTCGCAATCGACCGTATTGCACTGCTGATCAATCAATCCGAAGACGTGATGGAAGACGTCAAGAAAGAAGCAATCGTCAAATCCATCGACGCATTCAGCAAAGGCAAGAAAGGCAAGAAGCTCGTTAAGAAACATGCGAGCGAGCTTGATCTGTCGAAGAAACGTGATCGCTGGTCCAAGAAAGATATGATCCGGTTGGTTCTTGCAATCTACAACGATATTCATGACGTAGAAGCATAAGAATCGGACTAATCATTCCTTGACCGGTAAACAGGAGAGAAGGTAGAAATACCTTCTCTCTTTATTTTTTGCAAAAAAGGGTGAATGATACTTGAAAACAATTACGGTTACAAGCAAACGTCAAATAACAATCCCTAAAGAATATTTCGATAAATTGGGTCTGAAGGATGACCAGAAATTCACAGCTATTTTGATGGATGAAGGAATACTTCTTGTTCCTATCGAAAAGATTGATAGTATTCAGATTAACATTAACAAAAAACAATAAAACTCATGGGAGAGTGTAGAAAATGAAAACAATTAAAATGGTTGTATTGGTATTGATGGTATTCATATTGGCAAGTTGTACCTCTGGGCAATATATGTATAACAGCTTTGAGGAAGCAATCAAAGGACGAGATCAAGTCATCAATACCTATGATGAAAATTCTCAAGTCATTGATCACATTGAAGGTAAATCAATTAGTCTTGGTGCTGATAGTAAATTTGAAATTCGAGACAGCGAAGGTAAGATAGTTCAGAAATCGGCTGTGGTTTCTTTAACTATCGGTGGTAAATCAATGGTTCACGTCGGCAGTTCTATGATCATTCGAGATAAAGAATTACCCGATGTATTCAATGAATTTGCCAAGAAGGTAAATATTAAAAACTTCGATCGTTCAACTCCTATTATCAATAGGATGGTAAACGAAATGAAGAACTATACAGTCGGTCAAAGTGTGTTAATTTTAGTGCGTTCCCAATCGGGTATTCCATTGGCAGCATTTACTGGTAATAAAGTTGGTTATTTTGCAACCAATATTGATAAGAGTACAGGTCTAATCGTTGATGGGAAATCATTATTCATTTATAGAGCTGATTATGATATGTACGATATAGCTTTACTTCAGGATAACACAAATGGAAAATAAAGGAATGAATCTATGTGTATAAGTTTAGAATAATAGATAAAGATGAAGAATTAGGTTACACCCTATATAAACGTGATCTATGGACTCAAGATATTGACTATATCATCAATGCTAATATCTATGAATATGATATGAAAGGTGCTGGTCTAAACCTCATTAAATATTATGAGTTATTAGACTCTCAAACTATCGAATATCTTGAATCACTTCCTAAACATGTTAGAACCATTGTTATCGGTGATATGTGTAAGGATGATAAAGAATTAAATAGGGAGCTTAATGGTAAGGCTTTCAGTAATATGAGGAAGAAATTCTTCATTGCCAATGACATTAAAGAGCATCAAATTCTAGCTATCAAAAAGGATGCTATCTTCTTAGTAAACAAGGTCTGTGAAAAGACTGAATTTAGAAATGTTGAATTCGCCTTGAAGAATAGATATACATCCTTTCATAAGTTCTCTAATATTGAATTCTATTATAGAAATAGTGGTAGGATTCTAGATGTAAAAGGAATTAAAGATGAGAAGATTCCTCCACATGAAGATTATATGTATAAATTTCTGAAAGATATATTCAATCTACTAGAGACATCTTCTAATGATAGAATAATCTCTAAGATAAAGCAATTTACGAAATTCTATAAGTCTCGGCAATTGGAGTATCAGTATTATAGAGAACTCAATTCCGACTCGTATTACTCTCTATTCGCTGGGAAGGATGATAAGATATTCAAATCCGAAGAGTATCTAACTGGATTTGAAATTGACATTTCTTTTAACTATAAGAATTATATCCTGCCATTGATCCAGAGATTCTTTACATTAAAATCCTAGCTTGAATTTCACTAAGTTATGGTCAAAATTAAAAAATATTGATCTGGGAGGCACACCCCAGGCCTTCCCGGAGTGAAAAACAAATATATATTATTATATTGTGTGCGAACAATTAATTGGTGTCCGTTACGCACCTAAAACTATCCGAAACCTGAAGGAGAAGATGAAACCATGAAGAAAATTAACAGAACTCAAGCAGCAGCTAAAAAGCCGGTAGCATTCGCGATTCAATCGACAGGGGCTGCCACAAAGCCGAAATACGAAAAGCCGGATTACCGGGCACAGCTTGCAAACTTCAAGAAGCAAAACATGCCTCAAGCAAAGCCGCCGAAACAATCCAACCAGCCGCATCGCGTCGAAATCAAGGCAGCCGGCTTCAACTACACGAAGGTCGAGCCGATGAAAGTCGAAGGATGGCTGATCTGGAAATCGGTTAACGGCCAACTGATCGCAATGCCTGAAAACAAACGCCCTCAAGACCGGTTCTATCCGTTCGAACTCGTGGATGGCATCTTGTTCCTCGTCAACAAAGACGACAGCAAGTATGCATATTTCCACGATGAGAAATTCCAAGCATTCCTGGAAAAATATGGCATTCACAAAGTTAAGCGCAGCGACCCTAACGGTGAATATCAAGGCCGTAACGACACTGAGCGTAACACCGTATCCGTGTTCAGCTTCGTAACTGATGGACAATGGACTGAGGCGAAAGAAACTCAGCTCCGTATGGACGAGAAGCCGATCATGAGCATGACCAAAGCTTCGACATTCATCAAAGTCGAAAATGCGACATTCGTTCTGTTCGAACAAATCGCATACCGGCAGGATGATGTGAACATCGAACCATTCATTCTTCGCCAACTCGTATCGGATTACGACATCTTCTCGATGGAAGACGAAATCGCAGAAGCGTGCGCTCGTCTCGATGCCGAGGATGAAGAAGTAGCTGCATCCGCCGAGTAATACGGCGTTAAATAATGAAGGTATGGGTGGCCGAGTTGTAACTTGGCTGCCCTGCCTTTATTTAACATTTTATTTTTTGGACCTTTAGTTCAGGATGGTTACACAAGTATCGGAGAAGGAGAAATCCTTCTCCGACTTTTATTTTGAAAAAAATAACGATTCAGGAGGAAGTAGACAATGGAAAATTTTGTAGTAGTTAAAAAGCTTGACAATTTAATGAGGAATGAAATACAGCAAACCCTTGATATTATTAGGCATAATATTGTTAGGGGTGATCTTAAGGCTGTAGTATCTAGTTTTGATTGCGCTTATGATATTGCACTCACCACTATTCAGCAATTTGATCTATATCAAATACTGAATACTACTCATGACTATCTAGAACAACAATCTTCGTTCATAACGAAGTTTGAGCAAACGTTCTATGATAGATTCAGATCTGAACACACTCGTAAATCTATCTCTAGATTAAAGGATAGATTTAAAGACTGTATAATTAAGAAATACGATACATATTTCGGTGATATGCAAACAATCGTAGATATTGATTCCGCATTCAAACTATTTAAGGAATACGCGGAGTTTGTAATAAATCTATATGATGGTATAGTTCCAAGAATTGAAGAACATCTTTCTAAGGAAGGCGAAGAGTTATCAAACTTCATAAATATTGCTAACCTTAAAGGGAATGTTAAATATATTCCAACTCTTGGCGATGTACCGTTACATAAACTTAAATTCGTTCGCCAATACAACCAGTGTAAACAAGCTCTGAATGTTATTAACGAATGGCTGAAGCTTGAAGTAATTGAAACCAGTGTTGTAATTGATACTGATTACGATGATCCTTGTGAATAACAAAAATAAGAGAAGATAGGGTATTATCCCTATCTTCTCTTATTTTTTTTAGTTTTGAGTTTGTTGATCATTGGAATTTGTTGGTACTCCTGGACCGGTTAAACGACGTTTGATAAGATTTTCAATTGTTTTAAGGAATATAGCCCGTATTTTTTCACGAATAGCTTCTATCATTCTATCTTCGCCATAAAACTGAGTCATGTATCGCAAATAAAATATTGGCATATGGGATATAAGATTTTTAGTGGCATAGTCAATACCACTTTGAGCAAATTCAGTAGTTATAGCCAACTCTTCTTCACTCTTCAATTCAGCTCCCATAGTTTCTGTAAAATATCGCGTGAGATAAATACCAGAATTAATATCTAACCAAACTTCCCATGATCGTACTATTGCAGGATTAAATACAAATCTTTCATTTTTTTGCTTGATAACTGTAATGTGTCTACTGACTAAAAAGAGTACGATACCGATGATAATTACTGCTGTAAAGTATAATATAGTATTTGACATGATTTTAATCTCTCCTTAAGTTATTATTCTAATTATAAGTCCTACACGTAATAAAAGACAGTAAAGAGTAGGCTCATCACCTACTCTCATTAATTAACCAAATAAATCTTCTACTTCGATGTCGTACATATAGACCTTCTTAACGTGGAACGCTTTTAAACGCTTATTGAGCAAAGTCGCACCAATCTTAGTAGATGCAAGGCCAATCATCTTAATATTCATTTTATATGGGTGAATACCAAGGCATTTGCTGCAAATCATAGGAGGTTGATGCTTACAATACATAGGACTACGGAGCTTAACCCGTTTACCTAAATAGTTTCCAATATTTTCAGGAGTCAATGTGATAAGTTTACCATTATCAGCAATTATATTCATATATTGGAATTCCTTCTTGAAATATGGGTCAAGATAAATATCCAGATATTCTTTAGTTCCACAATCGGAACCATCTTCAGCAGCAGCAACGTCTTGGAGAGTTGCAATAAATTTCTTAACTGTATATCCACCCTGAGCAACCCCAAGGGCACGGGAATATACACCGGATACGGCACTACCAGCAAAGGTAGGATATTCTTCTTTAGAAATACCATCGTTATAGTTAGATTTGAGAACTTTCCATTGATCTGTAAGAGTATCCAAAATTGGACCTTTCATCAGGAGCATTGTCTTCATGGAGTTATCATAATCCAACTTTGCCCCACTAGCAAAGTTATCCCATTCAGAAAATTGCGAGTAATATTTCTTACCAAAAGTTACAAGTTCTTCTTCTATCTTGGCACCAATGGTAACATCACCAGCTTCAATTTCTTTCTCATATTTCTTGAATAGTTCTTCTCTCAACTTTTTAAATTCAGGAGGAAGTGTGAGAAGTCGAGTAGTAAGAGATGGATTAAGAAGATCCGCCATATCTCCTCCACCCATCCACTCAAGCATGTTTATAATAAAGTACATATTAGTCCAAGTAATTTTATCTTCAAAAAATGCTTCTGATGCCAATGTATATAACCTATTCAGGTTTTTACTAGTAATAGCAACGTTAACATATCCCAATATAGGTGTAAGAGCTTCATTATCTGTAAGTAATTTGTTAAATAGAAATAGACCCACAGTTGTAAACCCAGGCAAATTTGCAGAGCATGAGTTTTCAGGGATGTGAAAATAATCTGTTACAGCAAATCTCGGTTCTGGGCGTTTAACAGTCCTACAGAAATAAGACTTTATTCGTTTAGTAGTGATATCGTTGAATTCAAGAGACAGTAATTCTTGTACTTCATCTTTATTTAGAAGACGCAATTTGCTCACCTCTCATTTGATTATTATTTATCTAAGGTTTCAAAAATAGAAAAACCAGATGGTGAATTTCTCCACCATCCGGGATCTTTATTTTGAAGGAGTTTCAATCAAATCAATGGAAGTTTTCATTCTACTTAGAATGGCATCTTCTATTTCATTGAAAGGTTTATACATGTCTTCTACTGTAGGAGTTACAGTAATAATTATTTCAGGTTTTTTGGTATTTCTGAGTGTAGCAGTCAATAATAGTTTCGATGTGTCTTGATCGATTACCTCATATTTATTATAGGGTGCTCCAGATGCTTTTAATTTAGGATTAAATATATCGATAAATCGTTGACTACTCATATTTCTACCTCCTTACCTCATTTCGTATCGTTCCACAATAAATCCAATTTCCATGACACATTCATCAACTAATTTTTCAAATTCATCATTTGGAAGAGTTGCCGCATCTTTAAAAGTTTCTAAAGAGATTCTTGTTTCAAATACAATCTCAGTAACTTTGTTTTTCATAAGCATAACTGGTAGATGTGTTGGTGCTGATGGACTAAAAGGAAATATAATCTCATAGTTATTATAAGGTAATTCAGCTTCAGAAAGTTTTGTATTGATAGCTTCAAATAAGTTATTCATATTAGATGCTATACAATTTGTAAACTAGAGTATAGGATGATTCCGTATCACGTAAGAACAAGTTAGGCATATTTACTTTAGTTACAGTTCTCACACCAGCGAAATCTGCACCGTTCAAGAAGCCAGCAACCAAACCAATCGAATTGAATCGGCAGTTGTCGATCGATCCAAATTGATCCATGAAATATTCACGAAGGTCAGTAGAAGATACTTTCAATACTGCTTCACCAAATACGAGAAGACCAAGGGAAGTTTCAGTTTGGTCAATGTTCGATGGAATTTCTGTACCATCTGTGAACAAGTGGCGAATAACTACATCAGTATCAAATCGTTTAGCATAGTAGTAGTATTTACCACCAATTTGTTTTTTGAGAGCATATTTAGCTTGCTCAAGAGGTGTAAGATCGGCCGTAGTATCTACCACACGGAATGGTACAATGGAAGGTACAGTTTTGTCTTTGAATTTAACAGAACGTACAAGGTCGGAAGACTCTGCTCCACCTGTACCTACGATAAATCCGAATACGAATTCATCTTTAAGATTATCTTGAGTAGGATTAACGTTAGCATTAATAGAAAGATCGGACGATAGAGTAGACATTGCATAAGTCGAACGACGGTTAAAGAATTTCTCCAGAATATAAGTAGCTCCGAGAATAATTACATCATTGAATCTGAATACTGGTTTGCCAGTGATATCATTAATGATGGTAATCTCAGCGAGAATTCGTTGAGGCTCTTTCATGTCATTAAATCCAGGAATGATTACTCTGCCATTTACAGACAATTCATCTCCGAAACGCATTCTATCAATTTGATTTTTCATTTAATATCATTTCCTCTCTAATTTGGTATTATTTCTATCTCATCTCTAAGTTTTATGGTAGAAGATTTTTTCGTAGAGTATATCAAACCGACGGTATCAACTGTACTAATATTATTGATAGAGTGCTGAATACCATCGAATTTAGTAGTATCAATCACCTTGATAAAGTTATTTCTATCATCAATAGAATATGTGATTGTAAGAGATAAGATATTGATTGTAAATGCTTTGAAGGTGTTAATAACTTTAAGCATATAACGTTTCAGAGAGTTCTCACCAGAAAGAGTTGGTACTTTCAAGAAGAGGAAAGTAAATCTATCTGTTAAGAAATAGTCTTCAAGACTTGTAAGAAGTCTAAATGCTATGGTGTCAATGTCATCAATAGGAAGTGTATCAATATACTCAGCAATAGATGGATTGGAATCTGCAAGATAATCTATATAAGTAGTGGCGATTGTACCATCTCTCTTTTTATAGATATCAGATACAAGTTTAGATTTAGTAAGATAGTCAATGAGTTCTTTAACTGTCAAATACTCATTGAGATTTTTAGTTTTGTAACGAGTCTCAAGCAGCTTCGTATAGATGTCCTTGTTATCAAAATATAGTGATACAAGGGCTGCTGCTGTAGGAATCTCACCTGCTGGACGTTTCAGAAGATAATCTAATGCATTTCCATTATAGTTATATTTCTTTATGATATTTTGTATTTCTGTAAGACTACGATCGAAATTAAATTTGTAGAGATATGCAAGATTAGCAGGATCAGATACAATATCACCAGCAAATCCAGCTTTCTTACTAATCATAGCTCCGAGCATAGTTAATGCGTAGAATACATCAATCGTAAAACCAAAGATCGGTTCGATAAATGTAAGTTTCTTAATATAATCCTTAACTGCTAAAGTAGTGGAGAATGCATAAGACATCTCCGTTACGATATCAGCAAGGAAGTATGCAGTACCAATAGTTACATAATCGGTATCAATATAGTTAAAATCTTCTTTAAGGAGTTTTTGTTTAATATCATCATCAGATTCATATCCGCCCCAATATTTATCGGAGAGAACTACGTCAGTATAAGCTATTTTATTTTCTGGCTTCCGTATTTCGGCATCAATATTATCAGTAGTAATATCTACAGCAGCAAAGCTGACATCATACATATGATCATATACAGGTGTGACTCCATCGCTTTCATACTCGAAAACGTATTTACCATCAGTGTCTTTCTTATGCTCTTTTACAAGATAATATTTCTTAACGACAACATTGTCGAAGCCAAAAAGTTTAAAGATCTTGAAAATAACCTCGTCTGTACCTTTAGATACGATGAGAGATTTGATATTATTAGCAACTTCTTTACGATATGAGAGTGGAATATCATCATAAATATTGAGGTCGTGAGATTGGAGAATCTGACGAACCATCAGCTCATTATAATATTCCTTATTGTTAAATACTTCAATAGAATCATTTACAGTCATAATGATAGCATTAGCAGTAATGATAAATCCAATATAGGAATCATAATACTGCTGATCAAGAGACATTCTTTTCTTATAGTAATTATTGAGAATATAGTTTCTAGAAATTTCATAGTTCAATTCAAATCTGGTTTTGATAGCGGAAATATCAAATGCTCCAGATCTGATTACATCGAACTTTTTAGCAGTACGTGCAAAAATATGATCAATCTTCTTAGCACCAAGGAATTTCAAATATGGTTTAGTAGGATATTGCTTAATGAAATTATCAATATAACCCATAGAAGTTAAGATTGAAATCTCATCATTAGTCATATTATGGAGTGGCTTAGTATTATCAACACCAGCTATTTCATCTGTAACGAAAAGTGGAGTGATATCAATGGTAGCCGGAAGACCCATAAGCATTCTGTAGTAGTCATTTCTTTCTACATAGTTAGCAAGAACTTCAGCTCTCTTCAAAAGTAAACAAGCTTGACGCTTAGCTTTAGGTACATTCATCTTATACTTATTAGCAAGTGCAACTTCAGCAGGAGTAAGTCCAGCTTGAATGAAAATCTGTGTGCTATAACTTTCGTAACCTTCAAACGTGTCACTCTCAGTTTTAGCGGAAATATATTCGTCATACGCCTTAAATGTTTCCAATGTTTCATACTTATTAGCAAGGTCATCTCGTTTTACAACTAAATCTTTTAGATAGGTTATCAATGTAGTTCCAAGTTCCGTGACATAGCTTAGTTCAATTGAACTATCTGCCATTGTTACACCTCTTTCCTTATTAAACAGAGAGATAATCAGTTATTATGCTGTTTTCGTATTAAATATTTAGGGAGGGTGAAATATATGTCAGGATTCACATTCAAAGGGGAAAATAATCCCAAAATAAAGTCCATCAAAGATGGCACAATTCTCAAATATAAATTATCTAAAGATGATCTTAGTGATTATGAAATGTATACAAAGTTCATAAACGGGGTTAAAGCTTTGGTTAGGAAAGATCCTAGATATGATAACTGTAAACATGAACTGTATAATCTCGGTCTTAACAGATGTCAAGTCCATTCCGGTATCACATCTGATATGGCTCCTATTGAGCAACATCATGGGCCAATATTCGATCTTGAAACAATTTGCATGATTGTAACAGATCACCTTATAAATGATGATGAAGATCTCAAGGTAAATACATTCATGATTGCTGATATCGTTCTCAAGGAGCATGAAAAATTCAATATCCAATTAGTAATGCTCTGTGAAACTTGTCATGAAGCTGCTGAAAACAATTCCCACTTCTTACCGTTTGAGATGGGATTTGGTAAAATTGATAAATTCATTACGAAATATAAAAAAGGTTTCCACGCCGAGCAATATAATCTGATAAAAGATTACATTGCTGAATCCAAGAAGAATGGATATGTTGATAATGGCATATTTAAGATTTTGGATAGAGTAAAGAAATACGTAAAGCAATACGATTAAAAAGTGAAAGGAGAAGACAGAAAACTGTCTTCTCCTCTCTTATTGTTACAGAAGGGTCTTATCAATCGCCCGACGATCAAATTCTCTGATCCACGATTCGATATAATTGATTTGACCTTTAACGCGTCTTGCAGCCTTTTTGTATTTCTTATCCTCTTCTTTCGAGAGGTTGGCATAAATTTTCTCCAAGTATTTCTTCTGCTTCTGAGCTTCAGCAATATACTCACGAGCAGTAGCTTCAGGGAAGTTTTTATATTTCTTTGCACGTTGATAGATGACGATTCCGATACCCAGGAATGGGATCGCTGCTGCAATACCAGCAGTTGTGTCATCCTTAATCAATTCGTTTACAAGCTTCAATTCCTTCAAGCCGCCGTATGGATCGAACGGGGAGTTGAGAAATCGTTTGAATGCTTCTTTAAATCGCTGCCAACGAGTACGTTTCTTTTCGATATCATCCCGGATTTCTTCTTCGGTCATTTCGCGAAGAAGTTGAACCAATGGCACGCCGTCAAGGCTGGATTCGGTAAATACATCACCCACGATATCGGATTCTGCCATGAAAATTGCCAAAGCAGCTTCCATGATCATTTCATCGTCCATACCACCTTCATCTTCAAAATCACGATGAGGGGTAATGTCAGTTGCACCTTCCAAAATCGCTTTCAATTTCTTATCGACTTCAAACATTGTCATCTCTCCTTGTTAGGAATTTTTGGTATTAACCTTGTTGCGATAGAGTTAATTCGTGTTTCCTCTTTTCAAGGGCAGAAAGTTCTTCCTGATCTTTTTTAAGAAGAGAATTGTACATTTCTTTATGCTCTTTAGCAATTTGAACCGACTTTCGTATATCTTCAGAAGTGGAACCATGACCGTCACTGATCACACGATCAAGTTCCTTAATTCGATCTTTAGCTTCTTGAATTAGGGACTGGGTTTTAGCGATATGGTTATCTACCCTGCTGATATCGTCAGCATTGTTGCTTTCAAGAATGGTAGCGTTGTCCATTTCACTTGTCCCTTCAAGAATTGATCTTAGTTGACGCCTGATTTTCGGCTGAATAAAGATCAGATCCTTTCTTATTTTGAAGTAGACTATTAATTAATAGTTGTTGAGAGGGGAAATTACCTATGTCTTCTGTTCCTATATTTAAGCAATTAGAAGATCATCATGTATATAGAAATCCTAATGGCGATGTAGTACCTTCTGTTACTACCATACTGAAAATCATAAATAAAGAAGAATTATTAGGTTGGGCAAACTTCCTTGGGTTTAAGAGGATTGATGTAAAGAAAGAATTAGAATGTCATGCCTATATAGGATCTGTTACACATAATACTATAGATGAATATTTTAAGACCGGAAAAGTTAAACTCGATTCTTTTATGAATCAAAATAGAGTTGCTGAAAATCTATGTGCAAGAAAAGCATTCTTATCATTCACTCAATTCTGGATGGAAAATAGGAAAGATTTCAAGATTATTTCAAATGAAAGATCATTATCTGGAGAAAAGTTCGGTGGAACACTTGACCTTTTAGCAGAGTATAAAGAGTATTTAACTATCTGTGATTTTAAAACAAGTAGTCAATTTTATCTCTCTATGTTCCTGCAAATGGCTGCATATGATCTTCTTCTAAGAGAAAATGATGATACAAAAGTTAAAGGATATATGGTAATCTTATTGGATAAAAAGACTGGCAAACCTGCTAAGATAAAATTGATTGATGATAAAGATGAAATGAAAGCTTATAGAGAATGCTTCAAAAAATTAGTGGACTTTTACTATGATTATTATTATCTTAATCAAAAATATTGGGGAAAGGAATTAATATAGAAATAAAGATCATACTAATGAGATTTTACTCATTAGTATGATTATTTTTCAGTCTTTCCACTTTTCCCAGTCAATTCCCTCGCCGACGTGTTTGTACATAGGCCGAATTACAAGTCCGCCACAGTTAATATGACGCCATATTTGCTGTCTACCTTCTGCTTTAACGAAATTAAAGCCATTGGGATTTTTACATGAGCACCATTTTTCATTTTTCAAATCAAGTTCGTTATCCGATTCGGTGATGTATGTTCCCTCAAGTATGGCAACTAACGAAGTCTTCACAGAGTCGTTTATCATGATTCGGTCACCCTTTCGGTGTAAATATTATATTAAAATGTCGTCATTGTCACGACTACTAATTGACATATTGCAAGTTAAATTATATGGTATAAAAAAATATATATTATTTATTTGAGGTGATTATAATGGAAATTCGTGATAAATTAAAAGTAGGTACTCATATTGCAGATATTCATATAGGTGTAAGAGCAATTACAGCCGATGAATTTAAGTATCAATTATATGAAAAATATATTAAGCCTATGTCTGAAATGATGTTTTTGGATTTCATATCTATAAATGGTGATGTGTCTGATTGTCCATTACCATTTAACTCAAAACTAGCTGAAGTATACTTATGGTTCTTTGATTCTGTGATAAATATTGCTAAAGAAAAGAATGCATCTGTGATAGTGATAAGAGGTACAATATCTCATGATTGTGATCATCTTAATAATGTTAAATTCTATAAAAACGGGAAGAGTCGAGTAGATATTGAAGTAGCTATGTCCGAATACGTTGATCGCAAAGATCTGGATGTACATTTCATAGAAGAACCTACGGAGATCGAAGTTAAAGGATTGAAAATTTTATGCTTACCTGATATTTATATTAAAGATTCTGAAGAAGAAAAGAAAATTTACGAATATCCTGATAACTATTTTGATTATGTATTAGGTCACGGTTCAGTGACTGAAACCCAATTTGTTAAGCAAGATACTGAACAAGCTCTTTCTAAAAATATAATTTATGATTCTAAAGAGTTGATAAGAATGTGCAAGGGTCCAATTCTATTTGGACATGTTCATGCGAATCTTAGATATAGAGGACGTATCTATTACTTGAATTCCTTTACTCGATTCTCTCATAGTGAGGAAGAAGCAAAAGGATGGATGGTTACTGCTTACGATAAAGAAACTTCTAAGTTTATTGCTGAAAGAGTTGAAAATACATTAGCATTCAAATTCAATACATTCTTCATGAAACATTCGGAGTTTGAGAGAACTGATCTGAATGATATTGTAAAGAAAATTGATAAGTTTATTGAAACATCTAAAGCTGATAGAGTGTGTCTGGATATTCAGTATGCAGCTTCAAACGCTGATATTTCTAAGATACAAGTTCTGAGAAACTACTATGGAAATCACAAAATTGTGAATAAGCTGAAGTTCAAAGCTCTATCTGTAAAAGAAGCTGAAATTATAGTTCACGCTGAAACTAAAGAAGCGAATAAAAAAGAGTATCTCAGGGATAAAAAAATCCCATTTCATGAAAAATTACAACGTTTTATTAATGAGGAGTATCATGAGTTGATTCCTCTGGAGAAGCTACAGATCTTACTTACAAGCAATGATCTCCTGACTAGGAACTAATAATTTATATGGTCCTCGACTATTATATGATTGAGAGAGGAGCTTGATGACTGTTGTCACTGTCAGCATTAGTAGAAGATACTTTACCTCATGAGTATCCTGAAGATACTGCTATTTCCAGAGGAACTGTTGGAAATGTAAAACCAAATACTGGTATAAAATATAAGAAAGTTCCTATAAAATTAGACATTGAAACGTTGGATCTGTTGCTTGCATATGCATATGATATTGATAATGCTTTTATAACACGATCTGCTCTAAACAACCTGTTTACTCTGATAAGCTTATGTAATATGAATATGTATAAAAACAATCAATCCTTGCGTGCGAGGATTGATTTGTTGTCACTATTACTTGAAGCTCGTTTACACATGGGCTTCGATAATAGAAAGATCATGTTGAATTATGCTCTAGAAAAATGTGAGAATAAAAATCTCATCAGAGAAGAGATTCTTCCAGAGTTTAACAAGATTAAGTTGAACTCTCGAATGACTCAATATCTGAACTCTTATGTGGTTGATAGACTTATTCATGGATTCGTATTCTCATATAAGGATGAAATATTCACTATATTCGAGGATTTGGAATCTCATAACTATACAACCCTAAGAGATATTACTCAAAGAATTAAAGAAGTAATTACAAATCTTCTGTTTGATATAAGAAATGCTGAGAATTTCTCTGAAGACACCATGACATTAGATCTTAGTGAGGGAAGTTTCGATAGCATTGTAAAGCAAATCGTTAAGAAACTGAAAGACCCAAGTAATAAACTTATTGCGGGTATCCAGGCATTGAATATCATGTTGAATGGTGGATTTGAACAAGCTCGTTCTTATCTATTCTTTGGTATGACTGGTGCTGGTAAATCCGTATTACTCTTGAATCTTTTGATCTTCCTGAAGAAATGTAATAAGATCAAAACTAAAGATCCATCTAAACGTCCAGCGGTAGTGTACATCTCTCAAGAGAATACTATTGCAGAAACCGTTGAACGTATCTTTAACATGGAAGTCAGTGGAACCAATATCAGAAACTTTACTCCTTCTGAGGTAGTTAAGCTTCTGAGAACCAAAGGTGAATTGACTCTCAATACTGAAGATGATATTGATATTATTATCAAATATTATGATGATAAAGAAATTTGTACTCTTGATCTTTACACTATCATTAGTGATATCGAAGATACTGGTCGTGAAGTTATTGCATTATTGCATGACTATATCGAACGTATTCGATCTTCTAAAGGTCATGCTGAATTAAGATTTGAACTTGCTGAAATTGCAAATGATTATTCGGTACTAGCTAAACGTCTGAGCATTCCAGTTATTGGAGCTGGACAGTTTAATCGTAAAGCTGCTGAATCTATCGAATCTGGAGCTGATGGAAATAAGTATGATATTGGACGCCTGTTAGGAAAGTCGTTCATATCTGAAGCATTTGCTATTCTGAAGAACGTTGACTCTGCAACTGCCATCAATAGAGAGATGGATGCAGAAGGAAACGAATACATGTCTTTTAAAGATATGAAACAAAGATCGAGTAAAGGTAAGAAGCATAAGTTTGCTGATTATTTTGCTCATCCATTTGATCCTGAAAATGGTATTAAACTTCTGCAAGATATTTATCTGGATGAATCTTTATCCAGAACTTCGCTTGATGAAATCAGAGAAGACAATGAAATCGTCAGCAGAAGATCTCCAAGGAAACGGGAGGTTAAGGAACTTCCAGTTCAAAAGAAAAGAACACAAGTTACTGAGGAAATTACAGGTGATTCTGCGATGGACTTCAAGTTCCTCGGAGATATCATCAATGAACGGAAAGCTATCAAAGAGAAGCTTGAGAAGAAAACTGCGAATATTGACGAGGAAGCAAAACTCGAAACGATATTCCGCACTTATAATAAGGACGACAAATATGTCAGAAACGAACGTGGTTGTATTGCAATCACGAGAAACGAAGATTTCTTCAAAAAGAAAGATGAATGGCAGGAGTTCTAATCCTGCCATTCTTTTTTTAAATATTTTTGAGTTTCCTTTCGAGGTTCACTATATCCTCGACCAATGATCTATTGGATGCACTGAGCACTACCAATGTGGTAGGATTGAAGGTTTCGACTGTCATATTATTCATCAGCAATAATAGATAGTAGAGATTTTCAGTATCATAAATAAACTTTGATAATACTTTAGGTTTATATTTGTATTTATTAGCTTCAGTTTCTGATAAGGTAATAGTTTCAGCATTTTCTAATAGAATATCGAGATATCTTTCTATAGAGATTGATGCAAGAAACTCGAATCCATCGAAAGTTTCAATCTTGCTTACTTTACGTAAATTAAAGAAGTCTTTATTAACTACAGAAGCATATTGAGTAAGTGTTTTACTTTTTGATGCCATTCATATCACTCCTTGTTAAATAAATGGGACTACAACTGCTAGTTCTAAATTATTATCCGGGACAAATATGACCATCCTACTTCCCTTTGGAAAATGTGGGGTTGGATGAGCAATATAGTCGTCAAATCCTAAAGCCTTAAATGCACCAGCAAATCCTCTACTAACGACAATAGAAATATAATTATTATTGGACACTGAAGTAGGTACATGTATATTTTCCTTTGATTGGAAGATATCAGGAGGGATGGAAATAATAGAAGACGATGATGATGCCTGCTTATCAGCCATAAGTTCGGGAATATAAAGTTTCATTTCCCATACATTGTAATTATAATCTTCAACTGTATAACCAGTCATAAATTCTTTTACTCCTGGTTGTCTAAAATCAGCCATGAAAACACCATCCATTCTATTAAAATTATGAAAGAGGTTGGATTAAAAATGAAACAGAAACGATATGTGCATATTAAAGAACATCAATTGACGAAATTACTGCTTGATAATATGGAAATTGATGAGGATGAAGGTAAATTGTATACTGGAGCTATGCCGCTCAAGTATAAGTCTAAATATTTTACTTTGGTTCCATACAAGGATATGAAAGATTTCAAAGATGATGAATTGATCCCAATCAGACCATTTACTAATCCAAATCATGCTCAATACCTTATAAATCTGTTTTCTGATCTCTATGATTGTGAAAGTTTATTCGAATATCAGAATATGAAAGATGATGACAAGTTACTTGAAGGTGTTATGAAATTAACTTACTCTAAAGATACTAAGAAGCTTAAAGTATATGGTATGAAAAATCTCAATGTATTAATGGGAGCTGTACTTTGTAAAATGGTTCTTTCCGGAGATAAGTTCAAGGAAAATATTGGGAGCATTCTGAAACTGGATGAGAAAGTTTCAGACTCCAAAAAGGAGAAATCTAAGAAATAATGGCAAATGCATTCAAATGGACTGATGATCAGAAAGAGTGCATAGCTGAAGGGAGTAAATGGTATAAGAAGCAAACTAAACAAGTATTTGAATATGCTGGATATCCCGGCGTAGGTAAAACTACAGTTGTCCCTGAGATGGTCAAGAAAATGGGGCTTGAACCTGATGAAGTTTTAAGTATGTCATTTACAGGCAAAGCTGCGTCTAACTTTACACTTAAAACTGGATTCAAAGCAACATCTGCTCATGCAGCCATGATGGAAAATATTCAAGTTCCTATGACTGATCGTGATGGGAATTTCATTAAAAAAGATAATAGAATATTAAAGAAATGGGATTTTAAAAGAAAAGATTTCCTTCCAAGAGGAATTAAAATGATCTTCATTGACGAAGGATACTTTTTCCCAGATGAACTTGGTGAAATTGCAGAATCCTTTGGATTACCTGTTTGTGTATGTGGCGATCCAGAACAACTTGGTCCTGTATATGGCAGACCAAGATATTTATTGAAACCTGATTATTTCATTAAAGAAATAACTAGGCAAGGTAAAGAATCTGGAATAGTTGAACTCGCTACATTGATAAGAACTGGAGAAGAATTACCTACAAAGAAAACGATGTTTAAGAAAGATGCATTCGTTATTCCTAAGCTAGACATTCTAAAGAGTAGAGTTATTCTATTGAATAGTGATATAATAATCTGTGGTAAGAATAAAACTCGCAATTATTTTAATAGAATGATTCGAAATGATCTTCTAGGAATAAAATCGAAACTTCCTGTCAAGGGAGATAAGATTATCTGCAGATATAACTATTGGAATAAAACTCTGGATAATATTCCGTTGACCAATGGTGTTATAGGCCATATTATTCATGATGTATCGAAATCTTCTATAGATTTGAAATCTAGAACTATCAGAGCAGACTTCATGCCTGAATACACTAATAGCAATTACTATATAAATCTTCCTATAGATTTTGATTATTTCCAAGAAGATTGTGGAGCACATGAAGAATATAGCAGTTGGGAATACGGAAAACGTTTTGGTATCAGAATGGAATCTGCCCATGCTATTACAGCTCATATTTCTCAAGGTTCTGACTTTGATAACGTACTTTATTGGGATGAACAATTCATGGATGCCGATACTGTACGGAGATTACGCTATGTTGGGGTTACTCGTGCAAAAGAATTAGCAATCCTGGCAATTTAAACTGACCGTACCAGAGAAAATCTGGTACGGTTTCAACTTTTCTGTAGATATATATTATTATAATGTAAGTTACATGTATATATAGATAAGGAGTTGATAAAAATTCTGAAAATCACTGAAGATACAAGGTATGGAGCCTTGGACTATTTCACTGTAAACTGTGTCGACGACACAATGGAACTATTAAGGGACGATATTATAGATCGTTTTGTAGTAACGATTCTACCTGCAAGGAAATCAAAAGCTATAATTCATACTGGAGGAGCTACACATGTTACAAATGTATTCGACAAGAAGTTCGACTACAGTAGACCTCCAAGATTTGATGAAATAATCACTGAAATAACGATATGTAATGATATCGAAAGCTTAGTTGGAAAGAAACAATTTAGGGATTCGTATGAAAAACGATTCTTCGAGTTCATTGAATCTCTAGACATTGAGGTAAATATATACTCAATGTTCACAATCACTCTTTTACATGAAATTGGTCATGCAAATCTGGTGAAATTATTCTTACAGCTTGGTATGGAGAAAGAATTTGATAATCTGTACCATATGGCAAAAACAACTGTAATGGTCACTGGTTCATCTGAACAAAATGATCTTTGGAATGAAGTTCATAAAATATCTCTCGGACAAACAACCGATGTTCAAGAGAACTTTTCTGATGCGTATGCTCTGAAGAACTTTCCGAAGGTCTGGAATGCTGTGAAGCATTACATAAAACCGGAACTGAAAAATAAAAGCATTGATTCTATTATTAGATATAATAAGAGATTTAAAGAATCTGAAAGGAAATATGTCACGAAACCACCACATGGTTTAACATTTGGTTTTGATAAAATCATGGATCTATTCAAGTGAGGAGAGATAAAATTGAAAATAAGTAAAAAATGGCTTACTGAAAAATTCGCAAGCGAATCATTCATCAAATGGTTTAATGATCAATTTGATGGTGAAAAGAGTAGCCATGAGAAAGTTTTAGAAAAAATCTCAAGACATATTTGTAGCACGAAAGAAGACGAACAACTTGTTTCAGCAGAGGATGCTTTATGGCTGCTAAGAAATCTCAAAAATATTGATGCTGATGTTAGATATGAAGATATCAATGCAAAGAGAACCATTTTCATTGCTGGAAATTTACATTGTAGCAGCATCATCTCTAAATTCTCGGTGTACGTTACTGGAAATATATATTGTGATGGTGACGTTTCTGTTAAACAGATTAAATGTGGAGGAAACATTAAGGTTGAAGGTACGGTAACAGCCAAACTTTATGTATCAGCTACCGGTAAGATAAAAGCCAAGAGAGTTATAGTGGATGGTGATATTTACTGTAAGAAGCTTAAAACTAAAAAGAAATCCAAATGTAAGAAACTTCGCAAACCGGTTAAATTCTGACAAAAGAAGGAGAAATCAAAATGATCTCAATTAAGTCGCACAATCGAAAACCAGTAGATACTGATTTCCATAAGAACTGTAAAGATGCAGTTCGGAAACAGTTCTATTATTACCAGAAAAAGATCGAAGCAAAACAATATGTCAATCATGCTCACAGTATATCCGTGAGGGTTATTGATATCAATGAGGATATGCGTGGAGTATTCTGCAAATTCCTCAAATCAATTGGTGAAGAAATCTCAGACCAAACTCTCTATCTATTATCTCTCCTGCAGCGAGTAGGAGAAGATAAGATTCGAGAGAGTCTTGGATACAATAATCATTTATGTTCCCAGCTCAATCAAATGACGTTGGGGCAATTTCAAGAGAAATCCAAAGGTATTTATGTTAATGGTATTTCTGACAGCATGTTTAAAGATTGTATAGGAATATCTGTATTTGTAGCTCAAGCTATCATATTTGCATTTAATACTTTCAAAACTATTTGGGAAGGTGTCAAAAATAGCTAACCATATTACTATCGGCGTGTATGCTAATGGTGATCATGTAGTAAACATTGTTCGTCCTGAGCATCTGCAAGATCATATTGAATACAATAAAGTAATGAGATTTGGACGGGCATTATTCGTAGATGGTCAGTGTTTGAATAAAGGTTATTTGAGTAAAGACGCCGTCGAAAGCTGGAGAAATTCCATTTCGACTATGAACATCGATTCATCAGTTCCGTCTAGAGAATATAGGTGAATAATTTTAGGAGGTGATAAAATGTCAGATCCTATATTATTAGAACTTATACAGAAAGCTAAAGATGAAGAGATAGTTAACCGGACAGCAGAGACGCGAGATAATAAAGCATTTCTTGAGATGGTTGGCTATGTGCAAAATAAATTAAAGTCTAACAAGTAGATACGTTGTGGTATGTCCCGATACTGCAACTATCAATCAATCCTAATAGGATTTGGATGCAAAACCAAATATATATTATTATAGTGTGTAAGACAATGTAATAATCCAAATCAAATACCTGAGAGGAGTTTTTGAAGATGTCGAGTCTGAAAAAACAATTGAAGAAACTGGAGCAACAACAGAAGAAGCTGAATGAAACCATTCGCTTGGAGCAGGCTACATGCCCGCACGTAAACAAACGCGGCAAGTCGAAATTGGAACCATTCCAAGACGGCGACGTATTGAAAGGCAAATGCAAACGCTGCGGCGAGATCGTTATTCTCGACAAGGAATTCCTGACGCTTGACATGCTTACCAGCTCGGCTGACGTTATCAAATCGGCGCTGGCCGAAGTTCGCGCCGCCGTTCACGTCGGCAAGATCAAGCTTGACGATGCAACAATGAAAATGATTTCCGAATTTGATGCTGAAGTTCTGCGTGAGTTGCCGAATACGGTAACTGCTATCACGAAGGCCGGCAGCAAGAAAGACAAGAAGAAAGGCAAGAAGGATAAAAAGAACAAGAAAAAGAAAGGCAACAAACGGGAAAGATGGAGTTAATCTCCGGCACACGAGGGTGATAGGCTACGGCCTATCACTCTTTTATTTTTTTAAAAATTAGGAGGTATAAAATGATTACTATTGATACTTTAAATAAGTTACATGAAGCTAGACTTATTGAAGCAGCTAAACCAGATGGTCGTTATAGCACTCCACCAAAACGAATGTTTAATGAAGATGGTACATTCAACCATGATAATTGGAATGGTGGAGATGCGATTATTCGCAAATTCATTAATGATTTGGATGATAAAAATGATATCATATATGAATGTATAACTCATGAGAATAAGACGTATGATCTTATTTGTACCTCAAGATATTATGACTACCATTATTATATCAATATAACTATTATATCAAATGACAGTGATACTGTTAATCAAGTATTCTTCAGAATATATAAAGTTAGAGGATGTATTGAGATGGCTCGATATGATGGTCAAAATATGACAGTCGACCAATATATTCTCTTACTTAATTTACTACAATCAGCAGGCTATAATTTTAAACTCTTCGAAAAAATAAATAATACTTATAAATGAATAAAAATAACTCTTTACCCATTTCCTTATTTTTTATAAATCTATATTTACTTTACAAAGCCATCTATAGGAATCCCCATACTTATCTTGGAATTTATTTATCATAATCGAATCAACCCTTTTATAAGGGTATATATTATTATACTGACTAAATAGAAAGGATTGATTACTGAGTGACAATTCGTATACTGTGGTATATGAGGAAGGACAAAGATGTCTTTGCTTATACCGATGATAAGATTACTGTGCATTACGACGACCGTTCCCGGGTTCGTCAATCTCCAGAAGTATATCTTCCAAGCACTGATCTTGAAGGTGCAATTCATCTATTCGAAGAAATCCTTGCAAACGCCTTTGATGAGCTTATGGCTCCTGATTCCGGCGGATACGAAATTATTATTACCTTTGACGAAAAGACTCGTACCATAACAATTCAAGATGATGGTCGTGGTATACCTTTAGGTAAACTATTCGACCTCTGTGAAGTTATCAGTTCCTCCGGTAAGATGGGAACTAAAAATCGTGCCTATAACCATTCGACTGGTGCGTTTGGTATGGGTATGAAACTCGTAAACTTCCTTTCTGAGTATATGACGGTTAAAGTAGAACGTGACGGAGTCTTTAAAGAAGTACATTATGTTGATGGCTTCCGCAAAGAAGTAATTGAAGGGAAATCCAAATCTACTGGCACTTATGTTGAGTGGAAGGTCGATAAACGATTCTTCTCTGATATAGGTATCAAGATGGAACACCTGTTAGATAAAATTAAAAAGAAGAGTTATGTTGGTGGTAAAACTAACATGATCTTCACTGCTAAGAATAAAAAAGGTGAAGAAATTACTAAAACCTTTAAGAACGGTAAGCTGAAAGATTATGTAACTCAATTCAATATCTCCAGCCCAATTGCTGAATACAAAAGACAAGAGGGTAACTCTAAAGTTGAATTTGTATTCGGTTATGATATGGAGACTCTGGAAGAAACTGAAGTTATTGGCTTCACAAACTATTCCTACAATAAGATCGGTGGATCTCATGTGAATGGTTTGATTGAAGGTATTTCCTCATTCATGAGGAAGTATATGTTAGAATCCTACTTGACTGAAAAAGAAAAGAAGGACTTAACTGAAACTGATAAGAAAGAAGTAAGAATCCTCAATGACGATATCAAAGATGGTTTGATTGGTATCGTAGCTGTATATGCCCTTAATCCGAAATATAAGGGTCAATATAAAGAGGGTCTTGATGATAACAACTTGAAGAATTTTGTATATAACTCTGTGAGGAAGTATTTGAGAGAATTGGATAAAGCCACACTCAATAAATTTGCTCAAGTTATTAAAGGTAATATCAGAACTAGAATCGCCTCTGAAAAGGAAAAGAAGCGTACAAAGAGAGATATTACAAATGCTTTCTCTGCAGATAAAATTCCTGAGTACCTTCCTATCTCTAAATTTTCGATGAGTAAATTTAAAGAGATGTTTATTGTTGAAGGACTCAGTGCCCGCGGGGGCTTTAAAGCAGTACGTGATAAGGACTCAATGGCAGTTCTTGCTATTAGGGGTAAAGTTGAAAACGTATTTGACTTAACACCTTCTGAAGCTGTAAAATCTTCTAAGTTCCTGCAGAATCTTATGCAGATCTATGAAGTTGAAAATGAAAATATCAAGAATTTTGATATCAAGAAATTCCCATTTGATCGAGTTAATATCGTAACAGATGCTGACTCTGATGGTGGGGAAATCGCATGTCAATTAGCGATGACGTATGGTAGATTCTTACCAGCGATTGTAACTGCTGGTCGTCTGTATAAAATCGTACCACCTCTATATGAAGTCAAGATTAAGGATGCTAAGTTCTTTATTCCTACGGTCAGAGACTATGCTAAATATACTCAAGATAGCTTTATTAAAGCTCACAAGTTGTATATTAAAGATAAAGAAATCAAAGGCGAAGATCTTTTAGATTTCTTAATTGAATTCCACGAATATAAGAATAATCTAGAATATCTGGCAAATCAATATATTCTATCTCCTGAACTGACGGAGTTCTTCGTTAATAATCTGGATATCGGCTATGAAAATGATAAGATCGATATCTGGAACAACAAGATTCTACCAGCTAAGTATCGTTTCCTTAAAGCTAAGACTACTGTCACTGGATATCTGCGTATTGTAGGTACCATTCCTAATGATGGTTTTAGTCTATTTGATTTTACTGAAGAATTTATTGAAGATGCTGTTGATAAATATAAAATTAATACTAAAGCGTATTTCTATGGATATAAAGTTGACGATGTCGATATGAGCCTGTATCAAGTCATGAAAGAGGTAGGTAAATATGCCCCTAAGATCATTACAAGATTTAAAGGTCTTGGTGAGATGCCTTCTGCTGACTTGGAAAGAACTATCGTCAATAGAAAGATTCGCCACAGTATTCGTTTAACTATGAAAGATATTGAAGATGCCTACGAACGTATGGCTGTAATGCACTCTAAAAAGAAAGACTACCCGACGAAACGTAAGATATTCATGAGGAACTTTGAATTCGGAATCATGGATATCGATACCTAGTATCGTTGAAGGGATGGGTGCTACTTGAGTAAAAAGAAACAGTTTAGAATCAAATATTATGATTATGACGACTCTGAATTGTATACCATTATTCAAGTAGCATCGAATACCTCAAAAGCTGTTTCTGATGCGACTAAAAGGTTAGAGAATTCTTCTAGCCAATTCAAAATCATTGATATCAAAGAAATAAATACACCTGGGTATTACTTGGAGGAAATAAGAAAAATACTTACTAAACCTGAAAGGGATGAATCCTCGTGGCTGCGAAAAAGAAAAAGAAAGACGATGGTTTGAAAAACTTTATCATTTCCTATACTACCCAGTATTCGACCAGCACTCTTACTTATACTCAAAGAGCAATCGATAAGCATGATGCAATCTTGAAATTCAAACAACTGACTCCTGGAATCAAAATCAAAGATGTCAAGGAAGAAGTTAAACAACCAGAGCCTAACATCGGCCGTGGCTTATCAGCATCGCATCTGTATATTGATGATGTAGGTAAAAATGGCTCTTATATCATCGGTGTGGATTTAGGCAAAGACGAAAAAACTAACCAAGAAGGAAAGATCGAATGACATATATCGTTAGTCCGAAGAGAGGCTTCTGGAAAAACGTTGAAAATATTGAGCAAATGAACATTGCCGATTTCGACGAGCAAGGAATGGCTCTCCATGGCGTAAACCGAAACCTGCAGAGAAATATTGCACTATTCTTCGATAATCTTAAAGTAGTTCATAGACGGATTCTTATGGCTATGGCTTCTATGGGAGTTAAACCTGAAAAGAATCATGTTAAATCTGCTGGTGTAATTGGTAGAACCATTGAAAAGTATCATCCTCATGGTGATGCCGCAGCATATGAAGCATTGGTATTCATGGGTCAACCTTGGAGAAATATTATGCCATTGGTTGATGTTAAAGGTATTTATGGAAATGCTGAAGGGCCTGATGAGTATGCAGCAATGCGCTATGTTGAGTGTAGACTCAGCAAATTCGCCTGGGACTGCTTCTTCAATATTGATGGAAAACATGACTGGGATTTGAAAACTGAATTGGTTGATATGAGAACCACTTTTAATGGTGAGGATCGAGAACCAATTTACTTCCCAGCAAAATATCCATTGTTTCTGATGAACTGGGGTAGTGGTATGGGATACGGATTAGCAACTTCGAGTCCAGGTTTCTTACCTCAGGAAGCAATGCAAGCTGTTATTGATCTCATTAGAAATCCTAATGCTAAGATCGTGTTATATCCTGAAGATCCGATGGGTTGTACAATCATCGGCAAGAAAGTCTTCCATAAATTCGTTGATCACGTATTTAAAGATGAAGACGATGATGCTAATACTCTGAAGTTTAGAGTTAGGGCTGATTATGAAGTAGTGAACGGCATGATCAGAATCCTGAATACTCCTTATGAAGTAAATCCTAGTACAGTCGTTAAGAAGATCGTCAGTCTAAAGAATGATAAGAAGCTTGATGGTATCGTGGACATGGAAGTTGAGCTTGGTGTAGGTAAGAATCCTTATCTCAAAGCGAAAGATGATTCCATGAATATCGTCATTGAATATGCTAAAGGTGTAGATCCTCACATTCTGATGGATAGACTGTATAAACTTACAGATTTGGAAAAAGGATTCTCTTTAAACTGCGTCTATGTAGATATGAATAAGAACGTTAAATTCAATCTCAGAGACAGCATTCTTGGCTGGATTAAAACTAGAAAGAAAGTTATGAAGCGTATGTATAGAGTTGAGTTGACCGAGAAATCTAGAAGAAACTATGTCTTGGATGTTCTCATCGATCTATTCGAAAAGAATCAACTCGATACTGTTATCAATCTCTTTAAGAAGCATAAGCGTGCGGAAATCGCTGAGATCCTGATCAAGAAATATGATATCAGTGATTATCAGGCTAAACGAGTTTCCGAAATGCAATTAGCACACTTATCTCCTGACACTCATGAGGGCAATCTCAAAGAGTATAAGGAGAATAAAGCTCGTATCAAGGAACTTGAGGATATCCTGCAGAATAATAAGATTGAAGATGTTATCATTAGGCAGATGGAAGAGGGTATTGAAAGATATTCTCGTAAACGTCAGTCTAGGGTAATTGAAGCTACTAATGTAGATAAAGAAGAACAATTCTTCGATATCGAAGTTATTCACTCTGGTAATGTGCGTAAAATAAAAACTGGAGTTTCGGTTGAACTTAACAACGATGAATCCAGTCTTATTGATAAGTACATTAATGCCGCGGATACTAATAAATTATTCTTATTTACGAATACTGGACTGGTGTTCAATGATTTAATCTCAAATATTAGAGTTTCTAAAGACTCTAGTCTTGGAAGTATTATCTCCAAGAGATATGATGGTACTAAATATAATACGATTGGATCTGTTGTGGGCAAAGAATCCACTCCTAATAATATTATTTGCGTGACGAAGTTTGGATTGGTCAAGAACAGTAAGTTCTCCGACTACTTCATCTCGTCGCAAGGAAGTTTCGGTATCAAACTCGCTAAGAATGATGAGTTGGTATCGGTGCTTGAATTCACACCTGCTGATATTAAGAATTCCAAGATTCTCATTTATACTAAATCTGGTAAATGTGGAATGTTCTCTGTTGATGATCTCACAGTTACTTCCAGATTCACCATGGGCAATATTGGGATCAAACTCGAAGATGGAGATCAAGTAATCGGGGCTGAGTTGGTTAAACAATCCGACGAAGTGATGGTTACTATATCTCAAAGTGGACATATTAAGAAATTCTCCATAGAGAATACCTTCAGTAATATGAAGCGTGGATCTTTTGGTGTATCTGTGGTATCTTCGGGTGAAGACCTGTATAAGATTGCTACTGTAGGACCAAAGATATCCAAACTTCTATTGGTATCTCTCCAAGGAACTGAAGAAGTTATCTTGGCTGAATTGCCGAGCAAAACAAGGCTGTCATCCGGAGATAAGATCCTCAAAGCCAAGAGGAAGAATGAAATTATCTTCAAGGAAAAATAAAAAGCGGAGAAGAGGAGAAATCCTCTTCTCTTTTCTTTTTTTCTTCTAAAACACTCAAATAATACGACTACGTTGAAAGGAATGATAGAATGTCTGATACACTAATCATAGATACACTATATCCCAAGGCAGCTAAAGCTCTTGGTGATCCTGCTAATGTAACAAAATTGAAGATGCATCTGTCTAAATACTTTGACAGAAACTCCAATATTCTTTTTTCTTTGAATCTCACTGATAGACTTATTGTATTCGAATCTGATAAGGAAGTTTTATTTGAAGTATTGCATATAACCGATAAGGAAATCCAGAAAGT
>Ga0182739_1000623_pt1 | contig 42880 bp, 31 predicted proteins | sample eDN5th30CBELigBY_FD_128873 | JGI IMG/M metagenome (GOLD analysis project Ga0182739, IMG submission 128873) | Enriched backyard soil microbial communities from Emeryville, California, USA - eDNA 5th pass 30_C BE-Lig BY (version 2) (version 2) | ecosystem: Environmental > Terrestrial > Soil >... | reverse complement strand
TCGCGCCTGTCGCGCCTGTTGCTCCTGTTGCTCCGGTTGCTCCTGTCGCGCCTGTTTCACCTGTTGCTCCTGTTTCACCGGTTGCTCCGGTTGCTCCCGTTGCTCCGGTTGCCCCAGTTGCTCCCGTTGCTCCCGTTGCTCCTGCTTCACCTGTTGCTCCCGTTGCTCCCGTTGCTCCTGTTGCCCCCGTTGCTCCTGCTTCACCTGTTGCTCCAGTTGCTCCTGTCGCGCCTGTTGCCCCTTCGTCTCCTGTCGCGCCTGTCGCTCCTGTCGCGCCTGTTGCGCCCGTTGCACCTGTTGCTCCTTCGTCACCTGTTGCTCCGGTTGCTCCTGTTGCTCCTGTTGCTCCGGTTGCTCCCGTTGCTCCTGGATCACCCGTTGCTCCTGTTGCTCCTGTTGGTCCTGCTTCACCTGTTGCTCCGGTTGCTCCTGTCGCTCCCGTTGCTCCTGTCGCTCCTGTTGGTCCTGTTGGTCCTGTTGGTCCTCTTTTACCATGAGTAGGGCATACACCTTTTATTTGCACTTCTTTAATAAGTTCTTCTGCTTCTTCCCTCACATTGACATCTCCTTTCTTAATCTAATTTATTAATCTATCAAGCGTTTTGTAACAGACATTCAACCACGGGCTAGTTGAGAGTATTTTTATTGGATTTGCTGCGGACGAACATATATTTAGAAGCAATACTATTTTTATCATGGAATCAGCTCTTGACTAAATTTGTTATAAAGCACATGTATTCTCGAACGAGCGCCTAGTTATAAGATATGAATTTATTACTAAATTACTAGCACTAAGCTCTATCATTTCTATATAGTAGACCAAAAATAAATTTTTGTGAAATATTTACCAACATATCTCGTTTCCTAGTGTACAATAAGAGTAATATGCAATTTTAATAATCAGAACAAGAGAGGAATGATGAAACATTGCATGTGCTAACTGAAAAGTTTAAGGAAGTATTTTTTGCTGTTTTACCTATAACTCTAATCGTCATACTACTCCACTTCACACTTACACCTCTAGACACCTTGGTATTATTTCGTTTTCTGATCGGTTCATTACTTATCGTCATCGGCTTATCTATTTTCTTATTCGGAGTGGATATCGGCATTACACCAATCGGTTCTAAAATGGGGTCGACAATAACAAAATCTAATAAAATCTGGATTGTACTTATTGCAGGTCTCGCCCTCGGATTTTTTATTTCTATTGCTGAACCAGACTTACATATTCTCGCTGGACAAATCTCTCTTGTTACCAACGGAGAAATTTCGAAGCTACTCATTGTGGTCGTTGTTTCAGTGGGAATTGCAGTATTGCTTGCTATCGGTCTTATACGAATTGTCTACAATATCCCGCTATATAAGCTGTTAACGCTTCTTTACTTTATTATTTTTGGATTAGCGATCTTTACTTCACCAGAGTTTTTAGCGATCTCATTTGACTCATCTGGAGCTACGACAGGAGCACTAACCGTACCATTTATGTTGGCGCTTGCATATGGTGTTTCATCACTCAAAAAAGACAGTATGGCTTCGGAAAAGGATAGCTTTGGTCTGGTCGCGATTGTATCTGCTGGTGCGATCATCGCAGTTATGATGATGAGTATCGTCACTAAGCAAGAGAAAATCCAAGGCAGCCTCGGAGAACACCATGCCTATCCTGGTTCAGTGCTTGCTCCGTTCTTTTACAAATTTCCGATCATTGCCGGAGAGATTACACTTGCCCTACTGCCTATCGTTCTAATTCTCATTATTTTTAATAAAATCTCCTTTAAGCTATCTAAAATTGTGTTTCGCAAAATGCTAATCGGTGTCCTATTCACGTTTATTGGGCTAGTTACGTTTCTCGTCGGGGTAAATGCAGGCTTTATGGATGCAGGAAGCATCGTTGGCTTCGAGCTAGCTAAGTTAGAAAATAAGACGTTCATTATCCTTGTTGCACTGCTGCTAGGATTATTGGTTATACTAGCTGAACCAGCTGTATATGTTCTTACGAAGCAGGTCGAGGATGTAACAAGTGGTTATGTTAGTCGAAAAGCGATATTAATTTCGCTATCCATAGGAGTTGGCGCCGCCGTCGCATTATCTATCGTTCGAATTATTATTCCTGAAGTTCAATTGTGGCATTATTTATTGCCGGGTTATATTATCTCCATTGCATTAATGTACATCGTACCAAAGTTATTTGTCGGGATGGCATTTGATGCAGGTGGAGTAGCATCAGGACCTATGACAGCTACGTTTATCCTCGCTTTCGCACAAGGAGCGGCGGAATCCATTCATAGTGCCGACGTTTTAGTCGATGGGTTTGGAATAATTGCTATGGTAGCAATGACACCAATTATTGCCCTGCAAATTATGGGGCTGATCTTCAAGCTAAAATCGAAACGTGAGGGGGTTGTGCAACATGACTGAGCATACTGAACTAGCCAATATTGAATTGCTATGTGTTATCGTAAATATTGGTCAGGGAGGGAAAGTGCTGCATACAGCTAGGCAAAATGGAATTCAAGGAGGAACCATCTTTCTTGGTAGAGGAACAATCAATCATAAGCTGCTACGACTTTTCGCAGAGGTAAGGAAAGAAGTGGTGCTTATGGTTACCAGTAAGGAAATTATTCCTCAAGTAATGGGTATCCTTAATTCTCAATTTCAATTTGATAAACCGAATCACGGGATTGCCTTCACAACAGCCATTACTTCCATTCACGGGGTAAGAAGCTATAGCAGTGAAATTCCGATAAAATGCGAGGGAGATGAACCTATGTATCATTTAATTACGATTATCGTAAATAAAGGACTTGCTGATGATGTCATTGATGCAGCATATCAGGCAGGCTCCAAAGGGGGAACGATTATTAATGCTCGCGGTGCAGGCATTCATGAGACAAGTAAAGTATTCTCGATGGATATCGTCCCTGAAAAAGAAATCGTAACGATCCTTGCAGAACGTGAACAAAGTGATCAGATCGTAAGTAAAATTCGTACTGATCTAAACATGGACCAACCAGGCAACGGGATCATCTACATTCAAGAAGTGCATAACACCTATGGTCTATATAAAAGCTAGTAAATAAAAAGAGGTTACGCTGAAGGGCCCGACTAATGGTAGTCTAGCACTTCAGCGTAACCTCTTTATTTTAGATGAGCTTAATCATAAATGCTTGTGAGCAGCTTACCCAGCTCTTGCAGCGCTTCTTGCTCCTGCTCCCCGTCACACTCTAGCACAACATCATCACCTACAGTAATGCCTAAAGTAAGCATCGTGAGCGAGCTTTTTCCGTTTGCTTTCTTCCCTTTGTTATGAACAGTAATTTTACAAGGATATTGGCTGGCGGCCTGCACGAATGTTTTCGTAGGTCTAACGTGAAATCCAGTCGGATTTACAATTTTATATGTCTCACTTACCATGTAAATCACTCCATTCCTTTATATTAACAATGCTCTATGATTAATTTCTCAACAGCTGCTGCTGTAGGTAAGGCTAATGCTTGATTCGCTAAATCCTCCCACCTAGTGCGGTCAAGTAATCCAATTTGCTCTCGAGTTGCTAGAATAGACGTTGCACTCATGCTGAACTCGTGAAGCCCTAGTCCTAACAATAACGGAACTGCCTTAGCATCTCCAGCCATCTCACCGCACATACCGACCCATTTCCCTGCTTGTTTACCTGCTTCGATGACCATTTTAACTAGTCGTAAAATAGAAGGATGAAGCGGCTGATACAGGTAGCTTATACTTTGGTTCATTCGATCTGCCGCCATTGTATATTGGATTAAATCATTGGTTCCAATGCTAAAGAAATCGATATGTGGTGCAAAGAGATCTGCGGATATCGCTACAGACGGAATTTCTACCATCATCCCGACCTCGATGCTTTGACTTACCGCAATGCCCTCATCTTGCAGACGCTGCTTTTCCTCGGCAAGAAGCTGCTTCGCTTGGAGCAATTCTTCAAGCACTGCAATCATTGGAAACATAATCTTTAGATTACCGTAGACGCTTGCTCGCAGTAACGCTCGCAGTTGAGTGCGAAACAGCTCAGGATTAGCGAGACAAAAACGTAGCGCACGCTGCCCAAGAAAAGGATTCTCTTCTTTAGGTAATTGTAAATAGCTTAGCTCTTTATCCCCGCCGATATCTAATGTTCGAATGACAACCGGCTTGCCATTCATTTTTTCCAGTGCAAATTTGTAGCAGTTGTATTGTTCCTCCTCAGACGGAAGCTCACTTCGGCTCATATATAGAAATTCCGTGCGGAATAACCCTATTCCTTCAGCACCATGTTGAATGGCTCGCTCAATATCCTCTAGCTTACCTACATTGGCAGCTAGCTCAACCTGATGTCCATCAGCAGAAATCGTAGGCGCTTGGACAAGCTTGCGAAGATCAGCCTGCTTCTGATCATAAGCTAGCTTAGCTGCTTCATATTCATTACGAAGCTGCTGATCTGGATCAACGAACACCTCACCCTTCATACCGTCTATAATAAGTATGCTTCCAGTTTCAATCTTGAAAATGTCGGCACCTGTCCCTACAATTGCTGGCAGCTCTAATGATCTAGCCATAATTGCCGAGTGTGAGGTTCTGCTGCCCGCTTCCGTAATAAAACCACGAACTAACTCAAGCTGTAGCTGTGCTGTGTCTGATGGGGTCAGATCATGCGCAACAATAATGCATTCCTCATTAAGTGCAGAAAGATCAACATGCTTAACACCGCGCAAATGACTCATCATCCGCGCTGTAATATCTTCAATATCTGTTGCTCTGCCGCGGAGAGTATCATCATCTAGCTCTAGCAGCATACGAATAAACTGCTGTGCTGTTGTATGCAACGCATATTCAGCTTTATATGACTCTTCCTTAATTGCAGCTTCTACACCATCATTGAGCTCAGGATCATCCAAAATTAATAGATGGCCTTCAAATATTTCGGCATGCTGCTCACCTAATTTCTCAATCGTTAATTGATGTATCTGTTCAATTTCTCCTTTAGCAGCTTGCAGAGCAGCTTGATATCTAGTCCATTCTGCTTCCGTATCCGTTACTGTAGATAGGGGAGGAGCATACTTCTCTTGTTTTACTACAATCGCCTTGGCAATTGCAATGCCTGGTGACGCTGCAATGCCTTTATATATTATCGTCACAACCACACCTCCATTACTTTTCAATCTCTAAGTTGTGCTTCCAATTGACATGAAAAGTACGTCGGAAGCATTAGCTTGACTTGTTGTTCAGCAGCTCGTAGTGAGCTTTAATTTTATAATGAAGCGGATGCTCGAGATGTATTCCCGTATACTTGGTAATGGTCGAATCTACCCCATGCTGCTGCAAATGCCCCTTTAACTCCAAGGCCTCCTGATCTTCTTCATCATGGAAGAATAGTGCTGCAGCCATAACCTTGGGCAATGCTTGAACATCAATTCCGTGTTGCAGTGCAAGCAAGGCAGGGCGCACAAAGCGATCCTGCGGTGAGAGCTTGCGAATTGGCGATCTCCCTACACGTTTTATGTCATCCGATAAATAAGGATTGCCAAAACGCTCAATAATTTGTCCGATATATAACTCGTGCTCCTCAGAATTAAACCGATATTGAGCGATAAGCGCATCGCCCGTTTCGCGCAGCACTTGCATCACTTCAGCTACAAGTGTCTTATCCTGCATTGCTTCTTGTATCGTGCGATAGCCTTTTAGTTGACCGAGATACGCTGTCGTAGCATGACCAGTATTAACTGTAAAGAGTTTGCGTTCAATGTAAGGCTCCAGAAGCTCAACATAATGAACGCCTTTAATGAACGGAAGCTGCTGCGGCCAATCCCTGCTCTCAATCGTCCATTCGTAAAATGGCTCGACTGTTACGAATAATGGATCGTCGTGCTGCTGCAGCGGAACGATTCGGTCAACTGCTGCGTCCGGAAAAGTCGCAAAGTGATCTAACGCCTCAACAAGCTCAGCTGTTAGATGCAACGAGATCTCCCGCCTCAATTGACTAGTAGCACGTATCGCATTCTCGCAAGCAATAATCGTAAGCGGAGGCAAATTCAGCTTAGCACGTTGCTTAATCCCTTCTGCAATTGCTGGTGCGATATGCTTCAATATATTAACACCAACTGCGGTCGTAATAAGATCAGCTTTAAGGATCGCTTCACTTACGGCAAGAAGATTAGAGCCAACAAGTGCATCTACATTTTCAACGACAACCCTCTCTCCTGTTGCATTAGCAAGCTGGACCTCGTAGCGTTGACGTTCATTCAGTAGCTTCACTAGCGCCTCATTGACATCGACGAAGGTAACGGAGTAGCCAGCTTGTGACAATAATAGCCCGATAAACCCTCGACCAATATTGCCTGCTCCAAAATGAATGGCTCTCATCCTACAATCCTCCATTAAAGATTGCAACGAGCTTTTCTGGAGAAGTTTCAGTCAAAATGCTTTTTAGCTCATCCTCATCTGATACGAGCATCGCTACATTCGTCAAAATTTCCATATGATCATCTCCAATTGCAGCAAGCCCAATAATTAAACGTGCAGGCTCCTCGCCGCCAAAATCTACTCCTTCAGGTATCGTTAAGATTGCGATACCGGTAGATTGAATTAAAGCTTTAGCCTCGTTGGTACCATGTGGCATTGCTAATCCGCCGCCAAGATCAGTGGACAAGAGGTGCTCACGTTCAATCATTTTCTCTATATATTCAGCAGGCACATGGCCAGCATCAACGAGCATTTGACCAACCAATGTAATAGCCTCGTATTTATCTGCAACCTTGGCATGAATTTTAATTTTGTCTACGGATAGCATTGTCATCTTAATCTCTCCAATTCAATTTTTGTTTAAAATGCTTCTCTAGCTGAGTGGAAATATATGATTTAATTAGTGTCGTGTCTGCATTCTGTAACAGCTCAGTAAGCTCTGGCTGAAGCAGCATCGCACTAATTTCGCTTAATATTTCTAGGCTATATCGATCTAGCTGCTTCGGTGCGAGCATAAATAGAATGTTCTGAATCGTAATAGCATCGTCATCATTACGCATGTACAATGGCATGTCTAGGGAAATTAAAGCTAGCAATGGCTTGTTAACCGCATCATGACGTGTATGCAGCAGAGCAAGCGTTGTATCTGGCAGAACAATGCTTCCTTGTTCTTCTCTAAGCAGCAGCTGCTCTGTTACAGCATGAACATCCTCTATAGCATCTCTTGCGTTTTCCTTCAAAACTACCATCAGTTCTGGGAGTAGCTGATGAATGCTAGATTCAGGTCGAGCTACATGATAGGAATAGACCTCAAAGGGATTAATTATTTGCAAGGCTGCTTGTGTAATCTCCTGCAGCTCTCTAAACCATTGCTCCCCCTCTGAATGTCCTTTGAAAGCTGTTGATTGTGTATTCGCTCTAGATTGCACATGCTGCTTAATAAACTGTTTTAGCTTAACGATCTCCTCATCAGTGATGAGCGGACTAAGACGAATATATGGATTGGCTTCAAGCGGAAGCATTACGGTTGACACAATAAAGTCGTATTGTGTCTTAGGCAACCGTGCTGCCTCAAACCAGCTATAATGGCCAACCTGCTCGATTTGTGGAAATTCCTTCGCTAATCGAATCGCTAGCATCTTGGACGAGCCGATGCCGCTTGTGCATACTATGACTGCTTTTAGCTGCTGAGGAATTTGCTTTATTCGCTCAAGCGCTGCGCCATAATGCATCGTAATATAGCCGATTTCCTCTTCAGGTATTTCCCATTGCGGCAATAATTCCTTAACCTGCTGTGCGATAATCCCAAAAAGCAAAGCGTAATCCTTCTTAATTTGCGAAAGCATCGGGTTACGAACAGGCTGCCCCATTTTTATTTGCTGAATCGCAGGTAGCATATGTCTGACTAGCCCCTCACTAAGTGAAGCATCCTTCGATATCGGCTCCTGCATATACTCCTCTACAATCGTTGTAAGTCTCTGAATAACCTCTGTTAAATAAGGCTGCTCACTATAAACATTAAATTGCTGATCCTGCTCGAAAGCTTGCATAAGCAAACGTGAAAGATTGTATCTTTCTTCTATTGGAAGCTGAGCCTCCAGCTTGTCATCGATAAGCTTCGTAATTTCTGCAATCATTACTGGCTGATCTTCATATGCTGATATTTCCTTTTTTTGCAGCTGTGGCAGTGGATGAGCGCCTTGATACCTCGTCAATGCAATCGATATTTGCATAAGCAAATTAGTATAGGAGCTTTCTTGAAGCGGATTATTCAGCTTGGTTTGTACAGACCATAAAATCTCTTCAATCGCCTGAAAGCTTTGCTGTCCAATTAAGTTCAGCAGCTGTGAAGCGATCGGCTCAATTCCTTCATTAGAGTGCGCGTAACTAATGATTTGTGACTCATCAAGATAGCTTTTTACGATCGTTACAATAAGCTTACGTTTGTTCCGTTCATCACCAGTAAGCTCTATTCCATAGCCGCGTCGACGAATAAGCTTGAGCTGATGCAGCGACACGATAGATTCAAGCTCATCCAAGTCATTGCCAACGGTTGGCATCGTGACATGCAGATCGCGTGCTAGGCTGTATAGCTTGATCGGCTCATGCTGCTGGAGCAATATACATAGCAGCATCATTTTTCGATCTGATGCCTCTAGCTCAGAGGGCAGCTTCGTATGCACCTGATCTTGCAATGCTCGAAGCTGCTTATCCGTACCAAATATCCGGATTCCGTACCCTGATTTTTTAAGCAGCTTTATGTCAAATGAAGCTAGGTATGTTTCAATGAAAGCTAGCTCTCGATGAACCGTTCGTGGACTTATTCCTAGCGTATCTGCAACATAAGCAATCGTAATATCACGCTGCTGCTCCTCAAGCAACAAATCAATTAACCGATGTTGTCTCGTTGATAAAGCAACCATGCTACACCTCCTTTCAGAATAATTCTGTTAAAGCAGGCATAACGTTAACGCCAAGGCGTCAACGTTATAAATAGAGCAATTATGACAGGCGTTCAACCAATTGGTCATATGCCGGACTTTTCATAAAGTTCTCGATGGAAATATGCTCTGCCTGAGGAGCTTTAAGCTTAGCTCTCTCTGTTAATGTCTTTTGGGTAATGACGATATCCGCATCAGCTGGGATGTCATTGATCGCTGTATTAACTACAACAACATTCGCTCCGGCGTTACTCAATTTCTTACGAAGCACGGATGCCCCCATCGCACTTGAGCCCATACCAGCATCGCAAGCAAACACAATTTTCTTTATTTCTTCCTTCGCTTTCGTTACATTGCTAATAACCTCAGCAGCAGCAGCAACAGTGCTAGCTGCACTAGCTGTAATTCCTGCAGCAGCAGTTCCTTTCGCTTGTGCCTTCATCGCTTGCATTTTTGCTTGTGCTTCTTCTAGTGATTCTTCTTCTTCCTTTTGCTTACTCGTTTTTAGAATAAAGGAAGCCACCACGAAGGAAACGACAGCTGCGACTAGAACACCTGCTAGCATTCCTAGATGCCCGCCCTTAGGTGTCATCGTAAAGTAAGCAATGATACTGCCTGGTGAAGGTGCAGCGACTAGACCCGCTCCGAAAATTTGGAATGTAAATACGCCTGCAGCACCACCAGCAATTGCTGCCAAAATTAGAACTGGACGCATAAGAATGTATGGGAAATAAATTTCATGAATTCCACCAAAGAAGTGGATAATAGTCGCTCCAGGTGCGGAGCTCTTAGCCATGCCTTTACCAAACAACCAATAGGCAAGCAGAATACCTAAGCCTGGTCCTGGGTTGGATTCAAGCATATAAATGACCGATTGACCTACCTTAGAGGCTTGGTCTAGCGCCAGCGGTCCAAGAATCCCGTGATTAATTGCATTATTAAGGAATAATACCTTGGCTGGTTCAATTAATATATTTGCCAGTGGCAGCAAGCCAGAATCAATTAAAAACTCGACACCTTTAGCTAAAATATTGCTGATGCTTTCTACAAAAGGACCGATTGCCTTATAGGCAAGTAATGCAAGTCCACCGCCAATAATACCGGAGGAGAAGTTGTTAACGAGCATCTCAAAGCCCGATGGAATTTTCCCGTCGATAGACTGATCGAATTTCTTCAAAATCCATGCTGATAATGGAGCGACGATCATTGCTCCAAGAAACATTGGAATGTCTGAACCGACGATGACCCCCATTGTAACGACAGCACCGATTACCCCACCTCTTACGCCATGAATCATTGAACCGCCTGTGTAACCGATTAATAAAGGAAGCAAGTAAGAAATCATCGGACCTACGAGTGATGCAAGATCCTCGTTAGGCAGCCATCCTGTTGGAATAAATAGTGCAGTAATTAAACCCCAAGCAATAAAAGCACCGATATTCGGCATAACCATTCCACTTAAAAATCTACCGAAATGCTGCACCTTAACTTTGAAGCCGCTGGATTGAGATTGATTTGAAGCAGCTTTACTCATAGCTAAACCTCCACTTCATAAAATGATTAGGCGTCTGACACGTATTAATGTTGTCAGCTGTTAGGTATATAGTAATGGGGAGCGCTTACATATTCAACAAATGGATAATTTGGTTACGACAGCATAGCTGTTGCCATTTTTTTATGAAAAGATATATGGAAAGTAAGAAGTTTAGGTTCTAAGTAGCAATATTAAGAGGTTGATTGGGGTTGTAGCGCTTCTGGTGCATACTTTTGGATTAGTCGTTCTGCATCATCAAGCGTAAGTCGTCGCTTGATATGCTCTTCTTTCATTCCATTTCACCTACCTGCTTCCAATTATCATTTAAGGTGACGGTCTCCTTAGAACGCTTCAATAGTATTTTCTTGCATACATTAACTAATGTCACGCAAAAAAATAAATATAGCATTCTCTACTTTTACGAAATCAAAGCGATATACACTTAAGGAACAATTTGCTAAAATAGGTACAACATATTATTACTAGACAAAAGGAGATTTGAAATGCAACGAAGATTATTCAACATCAAGGTACTAAAATATTCACTTATTCTTTTTCTAACCTTATCTCTACTTACCCAATCCTTCCCGATCATCAACAAAGCTGAGGCTGCTTACGTGCCTAGCTGTGGTCAAGTCATTGACGAAATCGAGAACGACCGTGATTGGATGCGACTGCATTTAAGTGAGTATAAGCGCATTACCCAGTATATTATTCCTAGCCCACTACATGCAGAGTACTTAGATTATTGGATTGAAGCAGCACAAAAAGATTTAGAGTCGTTCAGAAAAGCACTTTCTTGGCTGACAAATGATATAGATGGTTTATTCGCATGCGAAGATAACAATCCATACTGGAGCAATGTTACGACTGAAGACTTAGAAAACATCTTGATTGATGCTCTGCTGTTATTTGGGGACTCTATCATGGATGAAGTGAAGGAGAAAGACGCAGAAATTCATGTAGGATTTAACAAGTTTCTTAATAAGATTAAACTGCTCAGCGAGGAACGAAATAAATATGCGGACCTCTTTATTAATGTAGTCATTAAAGATGAGGATACAAGAAAGCTAGCGTCACACTATACGCAAAATCTACTGGCTTCACTTGACGACCGGATAACGCTGCGAATGATGTCGTATAATAAGGAAGCAGACAGTGAGTTATCTAAGCTCGCCAATTTGGTTGTTGTATCTGACGGTGTAAATATTTTAAAAGGGTATATCTCTGACTTTCTAGAACGAAGTGCCAATAACGCGGTAAGTGACAAGCCAGACTCATCGATAAAACTTTCTGCAAAATCATTCCTATTTGATTTTAGTAAATCCAATATTATAAGTATGGCGCCACGTGCAATGTACATGACTTATTTTGAGCAGCAGCTTGCTGTACCTTATATTAGCGCATCAGATACGGCATTCCGTAAGGATCTCGCAGGCAATCTAGCGTCCTTTATGGTTTCACCTACGGATATTGTTTCCTTCGGACTAGCATATTCAGAGCTTGTGCTGGACCTTTACGATTATATCGAGAAGGAATTAGCCGCGGTCGTTGACATCGCTAATGCTAGTCTCAAAGATTACAAGCATGCTGAACGAGAAATCACTCAAAAGATGCAGACGCTTGAGCATGTGAATACATTTGCTACGAAAGTACATAAGATCTACTTCGTAGACGAGCTCTCTGACAAGCAGCTAAAAGAGGAAGTCCAACTAGCTTATAATGATCTTGAAACAGACATTAAAAATGTTTATAAGCTAGAGCCTAATGCGATCAAGCTGTATATCAATGGCAAACCAATCGTCATGCCTCAGCCTGCCTATATAACGAGCGGTACAACAATGGTTCCATTACGATTGATCTCGGAAGAGCTTGGCGTAAAGCCGATCTGGAATGGAAAGGCACAAACCATTACGTTCACTACAAGTAAGTCTCCTATGTCACCGATTAAGCCGATCGACATTATTCTGACGGTAGGAAGCAAGCGCGTAGCGGTTGGAAGCTTCACTGAATATGTAACGGTTGCACCAACAATTAAAAATGGAACGACCTTTGTTCCGCTCGCCTTCATCGCTAATCATCTAGGCTTGGATTCTACCTGGGAAGCCGGCAGTAAAAGCGTTATTCTGAAGAGCAGAGGCAAGTAAGTTCCACTAAAGTTAGTAAGGGGAACCAGTTATCCGTGAGAGAGCTGGTTCCCCTATTTTATTATAAGATAACCTTTAACTTAAATATCATGCCTAGCTTTAATCTTCTACCCGAGGTTTATCTGCATCGCAGTTAGGAGGAGATACTAGACCAAGCTGCGCTAGCTTCGTTAAATAATAGCATTCCTCACGCATCATATGATCTGGCATTAGCGGACTAATTCGATCTAACACTTCTGCTGAGAACTCCATCTCCTCTAATTCGTTCAAAAAGCCAACAAAGAGCTTCAGCTCTACGTCCACTTCCTTGTGAAGTCTGCGGAATGCGGGAAAGTCTTTCAGATTAGTTCTCATGTAACCGGCCATTTCAATACTTTTCATATAGAGCTGTTCAAAATGCTTCTTGAATTTTTTGCTTTGCGCGATTAATCTGCTCTCCACACTATCAAGATCACTTGCAATAGCTGCAGCATGCCCTGCGGCATCAGGTAGCCACAAAAAATCATGATGTAAAGCATCGAAAGTAGGTACAGGCTTTCCTTGTACCAGCTCGTTGAGTATACGTAAATATTCTTCTAGTTCATTGACCATGTGATTAATGAATGTTGGTGTCAATCCAATCTTCACTTTCCCCAGTATAGCTCGGCTTAGTAAATCAAGCTTAAACGTTCGAAAATGAATCGTAAATTCGCGTGCTTGTATCGCTAGCTCTCTCAACTCTGGCTCAGATTGATTGCCTCTGGCTACAGTAAGTAAAGAATCAAAAGCATCAATATACGATGCTGCCACCTCAATATCTTGTTTCTCCGCTGGTGATAATGTATTGAAAATAAAACGCGCATGATCTCCTAAAATTTGCAGCCAAAATCGATGCTCAAACTGAGAATTACTCACTACTAATCCCTCCACTACATTTAATTCTTCCAGTATATGCAGCGTAGCTTGACAGGGCTAATATCACGAAAAAATATAGTAGTGAGATTTTAAAAATGCCCCCACTAGTTAGATTACACATCTAACTAGTGAGGGCTAAATAAGGTTACTATCAAAGGATTGTAGTAATCTGCTTCCACATAAACTCCGACATCTTCTGATGTCCTTCTTTATTAAGGTGCATATAATCAATCTCATTCATAACAACATACTGCTTAGCATCTGCGAAATGTATATCGGTAGGCGCGAGCAGCCTTTCAAGATGTGTGGAAAGCTCTGAAGCCTTCACGTCACATTGTTTTCCCATCGCATTGCCGATATCGGTACTGATATATTCCGGTCTAATTGGCGGAGGGGCAACAACAAGAACTTCTGGAGCTTTTCCACCAGCACCTACTGCCATTCCCTTTGCCTTTTGCGCTAATCTAACGATTCCTTGTGCAATATTGAAGGAGGTTAAGTTAAATCTTTCTTTCGTATCATTGGTTCCTAGCATGATGATGACTAGATGGAGTGGGGAATGTGACAATAAACAAGGATGAATGTAAGAGATGCCGCTTAAGCCTTCAAATAAAGGGTCCTCGCATACACTTGTTCTTCCGCTTAGACCTTCCTCTACAACATAGTATGAATCACCTAAGCGTTCTCTTAATAAACATGTCCATCTTGTGTTCTCATCAAATCTGCCACCTGATCCAGCATCGTATCCCCAAGTGTTGGAATCTCCGAAGCATACAATTGTTTTTTTCATATTTGTCACCACTGATTCTCTATACTTTTATTTTTACAACTGCTTTTTTAATACGCTGACCAGCTGTGCCCATATTAGGACGGTGGATATCCTCAGGATAGAATACAGCAAACATCCCTGGTTTCATCGTTAACAGCACTTCATCCTCTGCAGGGGCATAGAGCATATAATCATTTTCATCATCATAGGCCTTAGTTGGCGAGATCTCTTGACGCTGCGGTGACCAGCCGATAATTTCATCACCTGAGAACAGATAATGAACATCGATATATTTCTCATGCTTCTCAGCAACCTGCTCTTCCGTTGACTTAACTTCGAGCTCCATCACGTTAATGTACATATTGTCTCCATCGATTTCAATGCGGCCAGGCTCAGGATTCGAATTAGCAAGCTTTGCTAATTCCTCTACCGCCCGAAAGATGTTCGTCGCAACTGACTCTCGCTGCTGTTCCCAAGTTGTTAATGCTCCTAGTATCATATTTCCCGCTCCTTGTACTGTCGTATACTACATCAGCTTACCGATAACTGATTCCGCTGTGCTTTCCTTATTGCTACTAGACTCTTCGAATGTACGTTTGAAATATTCGACATATAATACGTCCATTAAGTATAGCTGGGATATTTTTGCCGATAATGATCCACTTTGCAGAGGACCTTCATTCGCTCCACAAAGCAACGTTAAATCTGAGTATGACGTCAACGGAGATTTCTCAAACCTCGTAATCGAAATAACGGTTGCTCCTCGTTCCTTCGCTTTTTTGGCAACCTCGATCGAATCGACCGTCGAACCCGAATAGGAAATAACGACGGCTACATCGTTTTTCGTCATCAAGGCTGCTTGCATCATCTGCAAATGCGAATCGATCGAGCAGCCTGTTTTATTAGTAATCCGCATAAATTTGATATTCGATTCCATCGCAGTCATAAGTGATGAACCAACACCAAAGAAAAGAATTCGCTCCGCTGAAGTAAAATAATCAATTGCTTTTGTAATTTTGTCACTATCAATTAGACCGAACGTTTCATTCAAGGCACTAATATTGGTAGCTAGCACCTTCGATGCTACCTGCGCGACGGTATCGTCCATTAAAATTTTATCCGTTAGCTGTGGAATTTCATTACCTGAAGTAAGACTGTGCGCCAGCGCTATTTTAAAATCCTGATAGCCTTTAAAGTTTAAAGATTTGCAGAATCTAAAGATGCTTGACTCACCTACGCCACAAATATCGGCAATATCGGTAATGGACATGTACACCACTTGACTAGCATGCTCAAGTACATAGTCGGCTACCTTTTTTTCCGTATTCGTCAGGTTATTGTACTTAGAATGAATCGTTGAAAAAATATTAATCCCGTTCAATCTATCGCCTACTTTCTTGTCATGACAAGCTTACATTAGCGTGACTGATTGGTTACTCAAAAAAGTGCGAAGCAGCTCCGATGAGACCGGCTTTATTTCCAAGTTCAGCTTTTCGAATGCAAACACCCATGTAGCTTGGCATAATCAATTGTTTTGTTTGTTGTTCAACGAGTCGAACAAGAAAATCCTGTTCCATAACCCCTCCGCCAACAATGATGGCAGAAGGATTAAATATATGAATAAGAGAAGCAAGTCCAACGCTTACCTCATTCACCCATTCATTTAGGACAGCTTTTAAATTTTCGTCTCCATTTTTAATTTTACCAAACAATTGTTTTCCGTCTACTACTTGTTGATCATATTCTTTCGCCATTCGAATAAGCGCCGTTGTAGAAGCATGATACTCGTAGAACGATTTTCTTGGGCTGGTCTCACTGCTGTTCCACGCATGCGTGAACATATGTCCAAATTCAGCTGCTACACCATCCGCTCCACGATATATTTTACGATTCATGACGATCGCTCCGCCGATGCCAGTGCCAAACGTCAAGCATAAAAAGCTTTTGTGCGCTTTTGCTGCACCGAATCTTGCTTCCCCGAGTGCAGCGGCATTTACATCATTTTCAACCTTTACTGGCTTGCCAAAGCGCGCCTGTACGATCTCGGCAAGCTTGGTTCCAGTATAGTTTGGAATATTTTCATTGGCGTAAACGATTGTGCCTTCGTCGACATTCACTTGCCCCGCTGTACTAATAGCAATGGCATCATAATTTTTGTATTGCTCCATATGCAGAAGCAGTCGCTCAACGACATGAGGACCGCCCTGCATACTTTCCGTTGCATATTCCATAACATCACTGAGTGTACCGTCTTGATGGCAGATTGCCATCTTGGTAGTCGTACCGCCAATATCAGCAGCTAAGATGTTCACGGTCTCACCGCCTGAACTGCTTGAACATAACGCTTCGTGATTTCCATCGGTCTCGTAATCGCTGAGCCTACCACTGCGGAGTGAATGCCTAAGCTAAACATGCGACCCAATTGCTCAGGGCTCCATATGCCTCCTTCTGCAATGATCGGAACGGATAGCGTCTTCGTTAATTTCTCAACTAATTGGAAGTCGGGTAATTCGTTGCCCTTCGTTTTCTCTGTATAGCCACTTAATGTTGTACCTACACAATCGAATCCAAGCTCGGCAGCAAGCACGGCCTCTTCATATGTCGAGCAATCCGCCATAAACAATTGATCCTTATATTTTTCTCTAATTGTCGGGAAGATCTGTTCAATCGTTGTTCCGTCTGGTCTTACACGATCCGTTGCGTCTATCGCGATAATGTCGACACCTTCTTGGTATAAGGCATCGATTTCCTTCATCGTCGGGGTAATAAAGACGCTGGAACCCTCGTAAACCTGCTTAATAATACCGATAATCGGTAAATCCACCTGCGTTTTAATTTCTGCAATGTCAACGACACTATTGGCGCGAATACCAGCAGCACCTCCTAAATATGCGGCAACCGCCATTCTCCCCATAATATATGAGCTATGCAGTGGTTCTTCAGGTAACGCCTGACAAGAGACAACTAGCTTTCCTTTAATTTGCTCCAACATATTTCCAGTATTTTTCATATCCATCGCTCTCCAAGCCCAATTAGTTTTTTATTCCTTCACTGCTCCTGCTGTAATACCCTGTGTAAAGTAACGCTGGAACAATATAAAAATAATTAACATCGGTATCGCGGCAACCGTTGCACCTGCCATCTTATATGCAAAATTCGGATTCAAATCCTGCATCAAGGTTGCAGTACCTACCATCAACGTCTTCATTGTTTTCTCTTGTCCGATAACCATTTGCCACAGGTAATCGTTCCACACCTGTACAAAGTTCAAAATAAATAGTGCACCAATACCTGGCTTTACAATCGGCAACATAATTTGCATAAATGTTCTCCACTCACCAGCGCCATCTATTCTCGCAGCTTCTCTTAGCGCATCTGGTGTGGAATCGAAGAACCCTTTTAGTAGAAATACCCCGAACGCAGTAGCGACATTGGGCCAGATCATCCCGTTCAAGCTATTGACCATACCGAAATCCTGCACGATACGGAACAACGGAACAATCATAATTTCCTTAGGAATCATCAAGCTTGAGATAAAAATAACAAAAATGATGTTTTTTCCTTTGAAATTAATTTTAGAGAAGGCATAGGCAGCCATTGCCCCAACAATAATAACTAACACCGTGCTGACGCCTGATACGAATAAACTGTTATACGTCCAGCGAAGCGCTGGTTGACTTTTGAACACTTCGATATAATTCGAAAAGGTGATCGTTGTTGGAAACCAGTCAGGTGGCATCTTTACAACGTCAGAGCTATTTTTTAGTGAGCTTGTTAACAACCAATAAAGCGGAAAAAGGTTTAGAATCGCAAAGAACGTAATGATGATATTAGAGATCATATCAAAGCGTTCCAGCCTTTTCTTCGGTTTAACTTTTTGCGTCATGCTAATACCCCTCACTTCTGTTTAATCATGCTTCGTAATTGAGGCACAGATAGCAATAATGTAATTAGGAACATGATAACCCCTACTGCAGATGCAGTACCCAGTTGATTGAATTTGAATGCATTGTTGTATAGGTAGTACATTAACGTTACAGAGGAGTTGTTCGGTCCGCCACCAGTCAATAGCTGAATAACAACGAATATTTTCAGTACAGCAATAATGTTAATAATTGTAATGTACAGCGTTGAAGGTCTAACAGACGGAATTAATATTTTCGTAATAACATGCCATCTGTTCGCTCCATCCACTTCAGCAGCTTCGAATAAATCCTTCGGAACCCCGATCATTGCAGCAATATATAGAATAATCGCTTGCCCAACATTTGTAGCGAAGGTTACAAATATGATGACAGGCATAACTGATTTTGAATTCCCAAGTAAGTTAACATAGCCAAAACCAGCCTCTTGTGCAAAATAAGAGATCAGACCGTTTGCTGGATTCAGCAAAAAGCTCCAAACCATACTCATAACAACCATGGATACCATAACAGGAATGTAATAGCTTCCTCGAATAAACGATACATATCTTGCATTTTTATCAAATACGGATGCTGCTACAAATAGTGCAAAGCCGACAGTCAATAACACGATAAATACAACAAAAATAACGGTATTAATTAATGCTTTGAAAAATATTGGATCACTAAACAGCGTAATGTAATTGTCGAACCCGACAAATTTTTCGCTTTGATAATTGATTTGATACATGCTGAGTCGAATGCCCTCTAAGATGGGATATACTAAAAACAGCAGGAAAATCAACATTTGCGGGAAGATAAACAAATATCCTGTAATATTTTCTTTAAAGGCATTACCACGTAGTCTCATATTGTGTTTACCCCTTTAGCTGGCTTGGGGTCATCCAGCGTTAACCTTCAGACCCCACCGCCGTAAATGTTTTATTTTTGATAGATCACGGAGCTTGCTTTGTTCTGTTCGATGATTTTGTTACCTTTATCTTGATAATCTTTTAGCGCTTGCTCAGGTGTTTTAGCACCCATGTACAAAGCTTGTAGCTCTGGGTATAACACCTCACGAAGCTGGCTGTAACCAGGTACGTTACCTGTGAAGTTGAACAAGTATTGAGAGTTTGCATTATAAGCTTCAAAGAATGGTTGCTCAGCTTTGTAAGCTTCTGCAACAGAGCCTCTAACTGGAATACCATTTTTCGATGATTTCACTAATTCTTCGTCAGTAGAGAAGAACTTAACAAAATCTTTAGACACTTCGATACGTTTTTCATCACCTGTGTTGAATACGCTTGCACCAACTACATAAGTGAAGGTTAGTGGATCGCCACTTTCAGATGGAATGTTAGCTACACGCATATCGAATTTATTAAGCTTACCGCTAGCCATATCTGCTTTCGCATTGTTGAATAGAACTGGGTTTGTAAAGCTAATTGCAATTTGTTGATTTTGGAACATACCGTTTACATCATTGGATGATACGGATTCTGCACCTGGATTGGTGTATCCATTTTCTCTAATGCTCTTCAACCACTGTGCTGCCTTAACACCTTTCTCATCTGCAACTACGATATTGCCTTCTTCATCAAAGAACTGACTGCCAAACATTCTCAAGTAAGCAAGGTTCCAAGTGTCACCTTGGTTGTTCATAGCGAATTGAGCCATTGCATATGCATTTGGATATTGATCTTTTGGAAGGTTTTCTTTAATCCCTTTCAAAATTTGCTCATATTCTTCTAATGTCCATGTTTTAATTTCTGTTTCGCCACCGATATATTGATCAAGTCCAGCCGCTTTGAACATATCTGCGTTGTATACCAAAGTTCCCGGGTTGTTCTGGAACGGGTAGAAATAGATGTCGTCGCCAAATGTTACTGCTTCCCAATAGTTTTCAGCGATATCGCTTTTTGCAGCATCATCAACGATGTCAGTTAACGGCACTAGTGCACCACGATGTACATAGTCACCCATTGCAAAAACGCTTTCAAAGAAAACATCAGGAGGCGTATTACTGCTTAGATTAACGTTTAGCATTTGGTCACGCTGATCACCAGCGATAACCTCTACATTAACCTTCGCATCATATTTATCATATTGCTTAGCAAATTTTTCAGCTGCATATTTGAAGAAGCTATCGTAATCTGCTCCTTCTTCCGTAGAATCGAGTACACCTTTCCATTGCGGTGTTAACCAAACTTTAATTTCAACCTTTTCTTTACCATTACCTGAGTTGCCAGTATTATTACCTGTTTGAGTGTTATTGCCGGAACATGCCGCAACAATTGATGTCAGCATCATAAGAGAGATAAAAACCAGTAGAGAACGCTTTCTTTTCACAAAAAACAACTCCTCTTTAATGTTAGTAAATACTTGCTTTTGTTGAAGTTGGTTTACTTTAAGCTAATGGTTGGACTATTTACAATAAGCTGCGATTGCTTGATCGATTTTGTTCATTGTATCTTCGATCAACGGAATATCTTCTTCATAAATTCCTTCAAGCGGTCCTCTAACACTTCCGATGTTAGCTCCTCTTCTTTTCAAAATCTCCTTAATCCCCGCATACATTGAACCTTTTAGCGAGCAAAGCGCGATAATGATATCGTTAATTTCACTTTGTAGTGCAGTCGCTTCTTGAAATTTACCTTCCCTTAGTAACTCATTGGCTTGAAGATAAAGCTCTGGCATTGCACCATAAGTACCGCCGATTCCTGCATCAGCACCCATCATGCGTCCAGCAACAAACTGCTCATCTGGGCCGTTGAATACGACAACATCTTTACCGCCTACACGCTTGAAGCGCTCGATATCTAAAGTAGGCATTGAGGAGTTTTTCACTCCGATCACCTTTTTGTTTTGAATCATTTTTTCAAACAATACTGGTGAAAGTGTATAACCTGTCGTTTGCGGAATGTTGTAAATAATAAAGCTGAGCTCAGTAGAATCAACAATTTCACTCCAGTAACGATAAACCGCACGATCCGGAAGCTTGAAGTAAATTGGCGGGATCGCTGATAATGCATCGTAGCCAAGCTCTTCAGCGTGCTTCGCTAGCGCAATACTATCTCTCGTTGAAGGTGCACCGACATGTGCGATCAATGTCATTTTCCCTTTCAGGTATTTGGCTACATAGGTTAGAACATCTTTGCGCTCTTCAATGCTTTGATAAATACATTCACCTGAGCTGCCTCCTACATATACACCTTGTACCTTCTTGTCATGCAAATACTCACAAAGCACTTTCGTTCTCGCTTCCGAAATATTTCCCTCGTCATCGTAGCATGCATAGAACGCTGGAATAATTCCGTGAAATTTTGTCAAATCCATGATGTGTACTCCCCCTTAAACTACAATCGTTTGTATCCGTTTGCATGGCTAGTATATCATATGTAAATAATTTTCTCCATATTTATTTTTATGAAAATAATTTCCTACAGCTTCCCGCTTTATTTTCAAATGTAATTTGTTTTATTAAACGTTGCTTATTCATTAGTGAAAACATTTATGGACCACATAAGTTCATTGATCATGTGTATATTACTTTAGAATTTATAAGATTGCTCTAAGAGGAAGTTAAATACATTTCAAAGTCCCAAAAGCCGCTCGTTTAACTTATTGCGATATAAATACGACTGCGGCACTGCAAGTAAATGACAAAGCTCACCATCATTACCGATACAAGCCGAAAAGTAAAGATGTCGACTGTTGATAAGCATGTTACCCCTTTAGTTTCGATTAAGGAGCTTGATGCGAAGGAAGCGGATGTTGAGACTTTGGAAACCAATGCAATAAGGATGCTACAGCAGCGACTAACCTTCGCAAGCCGAAGCTTGAAGAGGTTATGCAAATTATTCGCAATGCGATGTAACACCCCTTAACCATAAAATAAAAAGACGATCAATATGTTCACCTTAAGGGACACTTGATCGTCTTTTTCTAATTACGATACTGCTCTCGATATTCTCCTGGAGTTAAGCCAAACTCCTTTTTAAACATTCGGTTAAAGTAACTTTGCTGGTTGTAGCCTACACTTTCAGCAATATCCTTAATCTTCACATCTGTATCCTTCAATAATTCCTTTGCTTTCGTTAATCGAACATGCGTCAAATAATCAATGAAATTCCACCCTGATATATCCTTGAATATTTTGCTAAGAAACGAAGGGTATAGATTGGCTTCCCTAGCCCACTCTTCCAATGAAATGTCTTCCATATAGTTGGAATCCACCTTACTTATCAACGACTGAACAATCAGCCGGTACTTCCGATCCTGGCTATTAGACATTTCCTCGATGATAGGTTGAACGACCTTATGCTCAAACCAATAACTAATTTCCTCTGGGTCCTTCAGCTTATATAGTCTCTCATAAAGACTCTCTCCAGCTTTAGAAAATTCCTCATTAATCCCCGTTTGTAACACGATATGAAAAATCGAACCTAATAATTTAAATGCAATCTGCTTAATTGTTGCTTCATTCATCTCATTTTCAGTTAAGAAAGCAAAAAAATCATGTGTAAGCAGCGCAGCTCGTTCTTGATCCTTTGACCGAATTGCTTGAATTAGCTCCTTTTCTAAGTCAAAGGGATACTCATAATTGTTTACACCTTGAAAAAGTCCATCAAGCTTACTCATTTCAATTAACTGATTCACTTCTTGCGCATTTCTTAAACTTAAGGCAAGCTTTAATTCCTCGAAAGTACGATGAACGAGCTTCAAGGAATTCGCAATACGGCTTATTCCTACAGAAACATTCATCTTACATATGGAATTAATGTACTGAATCAGTGATTCACCAAATTGATGTACCTTCGGCTCTATCTCATCATCTGACAGCACTTTATCAAATGACAACAATATTCCGAACGATAAGTCATGAAAATTGATGACATCTGCCTCAAAGTGGGAAGTATTCGATAATTCTTCTGCAATATTTACCGCAACGAAGGTGACTAAAGATTCATCACCCTCTGAATATCGATTCATCATTCGCTGAAAGCCAGACAATTGAACGTAGATGATAATGTACTTCTTGTCTATGTAATCAAAGCCTAACTGTACAATCTTCTCTTGCAGTTGTTTCTCATTATAAGAGGATAGATATCCCTGTACTAGCTGCAGGATAAAACCTGAGCGTAATTGAGGTAACTGTGTTTCTATCTGAGTTTGTAGCTCCTCACTTGTTGACAATAAATTCTCCAAATGAGTTTCTATCAGATTAAATTCGTTGCTGTGACCATGCTCCTTCTCGCGAATTCGATTCGTTAGCTTCTCGATTGGTCGATATAAATTACTAGAAGCAAACAAAGCAAGAACCATCGCTCCGGTCAGAACAATCACATTTAATACTAAAAAAGTTTTTGATATAAACACAACTGGCGAAGTAATATTGGTCATTGAAGCGACAGATACATAATACCACTCCTCTCCTAAGCGATTAAATACATCGTAGGAAACGGTATATTCAATCTTGGAGTCACGATGTATAAAGGCCTTAGGCATATCTTGTTGGTCATTAGCTAAAATATACTCCATAATTTCTTGTTGTAATGAGGATGGTTCAGTTATATTTTTCTCACCAAATAACCACTTTTCTCGATTTCGCACTAAAAAAGCTGAGCCCTCTTTATAAGGAGATTGCAGCATATGCTGAATCCTCTCTTCCTCCATAAAAACGAGTAATGATCCATAAGGGATATTGGTGTAATTATCCAAGTTATAAACAAGCACTAGCGGTGAATGCTTCACCATTACAGATTGATTGATACTCTTTACCTTGTCATCCCAGAATAAATACTTTTTAGAATGTAATAGTTGGTTATAGGGGGTTTGTTGCTCTTCATCTTCTAAAAATAAATACCCCGTTTCCGAATAAACTCGTGGATTTGCATCATTAATAAAAAGTTCTACATTGCCTACCATCGGATTGTAATTAGCCATAAATGCTAATCTTTGATATAGCTCTCTTAACTTGGCATAATCCATTACTGTATCAATATTACGGTAATCTGTTTTATTCGCCTCATATGCCCAATTGGCTGCTAATCTTTCTAGATCCGTAAATTGTTCCTGTATTAATCTAATGTTATCTGCCAAGTGAGCTTGATGTAATCGTTGTAATTCTTCTTCCATCTGATGTTTACTAATAAATATTAATAAGAAATTAAAGATGATACCTGGAAAGCTTGTGATCAAAAGAACGATAACGAGTTTTTTACGATAACTACCTTTCATACGAAGTACATTCATTTCGACCACTCCATTTTCTTAAAGATGCACAACACCCTCTAAAGCCAGTTTACTAGCTTTAGAGGGTATAGTTACTGTATTAATGAATTACTTACGCCCTTGATAACTTTCATTAATTTCTTTAATTGTTTGCTGCATTTTCGGATCGTTTTGTAATTTTGTCACTAGAGCATCCCAAGACGAAATTGGTTCATGTCCTAGAATAATTTTGATTTTCATATCATTCAGATCCTTAATAACCTCTGGCAAATACGTGCTACCTGTCTCGGAAGCAAGTCCAACGAACGGAGCAGTACTTACCTTTGCTCTTTCTTCTTGAATATTTTTAAACAGAGTAATTGCTTCTTCAGGATAATCCTCACGATAAGCATTGCCATATTCGTTAGCAACGAACACAATTTGCGTATATTCAGCTAATCCATCCGCTACTACCTTCTCAGTATCGATCACTACTTTACCATTTTCAAGCGTATGGTGAATACCCTCAATACCTTGGGAGTGCATTGCGAAAATATCATCTTCCATCCATGCATTGATCATAGACAAAATACGCTTCATTTTTTCTTCTGGGACTGTTTTTGGAATTGCATTGCCTCCATTAAAGCCTACGCTTTTTGGCGTATATCCGTTAATCGCAGTCGCTGGTATTAAATCCATTAGATCAAAATCTGGAGTATGCTGTGAGATCACATCGACCAAAGTCGGGAACGTAGCTGAATTATAGATGAGAACCCCAGCTTTTCCACCCGTAAAGATCGCTGTTTTTTGATCATTGGTCACCGATGCAAAGTCTTGAATAATTAGCCCTTCATCATAAGCTTTTTTTAGGAATTCGATCGCTTTACGCTCTCCTTCATCGAAAGCAGAGTACACTAAGCTACCATTTTCCTCTTTCCAATCTCCGTTAGCAGAGGTAAAGAGCGATTCAAAGCTTTTATAATCACCGAAGCTACCAGTCCACATATGCCCAGTGAATCCAGTCGTATCATCTTTTCCATTGCCGTCTGGATCATTATAAGTAAACGCCTTCATAACTTCATATAATTCCTCATCAGTAGTAGGTACAGAAAGTCCAAGATTATCTAACCAGTCCTTGCGGAATACGAAGAACCAATCACTTTCTGATGTACGTGGACGTGGTATAAAGTAGTTTTTACCGTCGATTTTATTAGAATCCCAAGCTACTTCGGCAATTTTATTTTTAATATTAGGATAATATTCAATGTACGGAGTAAGATCCCAGAAAATATCGTTCTTTACTGCCTGTACGAACACATTATTATCAAGTGGGACCGAATTAGGAATAAGCACCAAATCAGCTAGCTGCTGAGATGCAATAGAAACATTGAGCTTATCAAGATAGTTATTTGCCGAATTCCATTGAATATTTAATGTTGTATTGGTCGCTTCTTCAATAGCTTTTTGAACAGGTCCTTCCTTATCAGGAGGAGTAGCACCATGGAAATGCGTCATAATCGAAACTTCAATTGGCTCTTCTTTAGCCTTTTCATTGGAACCAGATTGAGTGGATTCTGTCGGTGTTCCTGTTGGCGCATTCGTACTTACATTACCACTATTTCCTCCGTTACTACAAGCTGTTAACAATACTGATGCAAGCGTAGCTACTACAAGATACTTTTTCATTAAATTGCCTCCCCTTATTATTATACAATAGGTGTCTGCAAACGTTGTTGCGCTTTAATCTTTTTGTATGGCAAAGGGCTATAACCAATCACCCTTTAACCGAACCAACCATCACCCCTTTCGCAAAATGCTTTTGTAGAAATGGATAAACACAAACGATTGGTGCGATCGCTGTTATGACAGCAGCCATCTTTAATTGTTGAGAAGCAGGTCGTGCAACCGTTGTATCTGCTGCACTTACGCCACTTGCCGAGGCGTCTACTAGCATATTTTGTAAAAGCACTTGTATTGGCCATTTCTCATGATCATTTAGATAAAGTAGTGCATTAAAAAATTGATTCCAATTCGCTACAGCAAAGAATAGACCGAATGCTGCAATTGAAGGTAATGATAAAGGTAAAACAATTTTCACCCATGCGGTAATGTCCGAGCATCCATCAATCGCTGCCGCCTCAATCAATGCGTCTGGAATGCTATCGTAAAAGCCCTTCATCAGAATGACATACCAACCACTCGTTAATGACACAAGAATAACTGCCCATAGATTGTTAATCAGTCCTAGAGAATTGACCAGTAAGTAGTTTGGAATAATCCCAGGGCTGAATAGAATCGTAAATAAAACCGCCATTAGAATAAACTTTCTACCTCTGAACTTTTTACGAGATATCGCATAAGCAAAGGAAGACGTAAGCAGTAAGCTACAGAACGTTCCAATCGTAGCAAGATACGCACTTACACCAATTGCCCTTAAAAATGTAGGTGCAGATAATAAATATCGATACGCATCTAATGACCATTGCTCAGGCCATATAACAATTGTTTTCTTTACAAATTCTGAAGGCTCTGTAAAGGAAACAATGAACACGTAATAAACAGGAAACAATGTGATTAGAGCAACTAATCCTAGTAGCGCAATATTAAAGACGTTGAATATTTTCTCTCCAGTTGTTAATTTCATATGTGATAAGCTCCTTCCTAGTACAAGCCTTCTTCGCCAAATTTCTTCGTAAGCCGGTTCGCAATGACAACTAAAACTAGCCCAACTGCTGATTTGAATATACCGACGGCTGTACTATAGCTAAACTGCCCTTGCTGCAAACCAACGCGATATACGTACGTGTCGAACACCTCGGCAACATCGGCAACGGCTCCGTTATACATTAAGAAAATCTGTTCGAAGCCCGCTTCAAGTACATCTCCAAGCTTAAGAATTAATAAAATGAAAATTACATTACGAATCGCAGGTAATGTGACATGCCAAGTCTGTCTTAAGCGGTTCGCTCCATCAATTCTTGCTGCCTCATATAGATCTGTATTGACCCCAGCGATAGCAGCTAGGAAAATAATTGTACCCCAGCCTACTTCTTTCCATATCGCTTGTCCTGTAATCAACAACCAGAACGCGTTCGGATTGGTTAAAAAGTCAAAGCTTTTGAAGCCTAACTCGTTTAATACGAAATTCACAATTCCATCTGACTTACCTAACAAAATAACGGAAAGACTTGCAATAATAACCCAAGATAAGAAATGCGGTAAATATACAAGCGATTGAATCGTACGCTTATAAATTTGATTGCGTAGCTCATTTAATAACAGTGACAAAATAATAGGTAATGGGAAAAACAAACAAATATTTAATGCACTGATCGCAAGCGTATTTCGCAGCATCTGATAAAAATCTTCTTCACTAAATAAACGCTGAAAATGATCAAATCCTACCCATGCGCTGTCCATTACCCCTTTAAATATGGAGTAATCCTGAAAAGCAATAATTATCCCGTACATAGGTGCATACTTGAAAATGATGAAATATAAAATTCCAGGAAGCGCCAATAAGTATAGATATTTCTCTCTGTAAATATCTGTTATTAGTTTCTTTGCTTTATTAGGCTTTTTACTTGGTTCAATCATTTTTTTGTTGTCGTTCAACACTGCATCCTTTTGCATCTGCATGACCACTTCCTCAACCGAAATTTACTCGTCTCTTGCTTGCCTCTCTACGATATAAAAATAAAAAATTGCCTGCAATAACATACTTTTATAGCGGTTACAAAAGCCAGTTGCACATTAATATTATCTTGTAATGTAATAATTAATAATGTGCAACCGCAGCGAAAAACCCAGTAGTTATGCGGTTTCCTGGCAATACATGAATAGAATTCATAGATTTACTTTGCGTGAACGACAAAATATCGATGAAGCGCAAAAAGACGATCAAAGTATTCCGCTATTGATCGTCTTTTTCTACCTCTGTAATTGATTAACGTCTACTCCACTTACCAAGAATCAGCTTTGCTTTCTCTGAACACATATAACTAGTACAACTGATTACAGGTATAATTTACAAGAAAAGTTTATTATTAATGAATGAAGGGATGATCGTCTTAACAAAAATATATTAGGGTATATCAAACAGGAGCATATGGAGATGAATATGACGAACATCCCCCCTCGAACAACTGAGTAGCTATGGGGCTACTTTTTTCTTATCAGATAGATCTCCTTCAAGACCAGTTCGCTTCCTCACGATACTGACCTGGAGTTTTACCTACAATTTTACGGAAGGAGCGAATAAAGTTCGCTGAATTGTTATAGCATAGTCGCTCGGCGATCTCTCCGACCTTCATATCACTTTCCTTGAGCCATTTCTTCGCGATCTCAATTCGATACTGGATCAAATACTCGCCAAAATTGACTCCTGTTTCCTGACGGAAAACGCGACTGACATAATGCGGATGATAGTTAATTCTAGCGGCACAGTCCTCTAGCGTAAGCTCTGTATCGTACTGCCCCTCGATCATCTCAATAATCGCCTCGGAGATATGCTTGTGCTGATTATCTCTACGTTTATTAAGTTCCTCGATATACGGATGAATCATCTGCTCCAGTAGCCATACCTTTATCTCATGAATGTCTCTAAATTTAAACAGTGTTTGCAGCAGTGCACTTTGATCTACGCTGCCATCACGCATCGGCAGATTCATTTCCTGACCAAATCTCAATAGTCCGATAATAAAGCGCATTAATTTCAGCTGATAGTCATGAATTTCCGTATTCGGCTGGAACAGCTCCTTCAATAGCTCATCTAACGCCTGATCCGCCTTTGCCTGATCGCCCGTCCGCATTGCATCACATAATGCCTGCTCCTGCTCATGCGGGAATCTTAACCAGTCCTCCTTCTCAGGCTGAACGTCCTCAATAAACAGTATAGCCTCCTGCCCAAGACCGATTCGATAATGCAGCGCTGACTTCGCCTCGCGTAATGCCTGCTGAACCTCATCAAAGCTAGAAAATGCCCGACTAATCCCCACGCTCACTTTAATATCAAGATACTGATAGATAGCATTTTGAATCTCACTATACATCGCAAATATACTATTGTTGAACGAAGCACCTTGCTCCTCACTGCCTATTAACGTCACCTGATAATCGTTATAGATAATCGGCACTAAGCGTTGCTCACTCAGCACCAGCTCACTCACAATATTGTTAATGGCAAACATTAATAGATCTCGATTGGATTCCTCATATCTTGTGCCTTGCAACGTATCGATCTGAATCGCAACAACACTCATCGACTGCCAGAGCTTCTCGATATTGTACAAATGCAATTGCTCTTCAAAAGTACTTCCTTTAATCGTACCGTTAAACAGCTTCTGTACATAAAATTCCTTTAACTGCCCTTGCTGACCCTGCAATTGATCCATAATGACCGATTGATTTTCAATTAAATAGTTGACCCCTTCACCAATCGTTGCAAGCTCCTCCTTCGGCTTATTTCGCTCAAACATTGTAGGCAATGAAAGCAGATCGTTATAAATCTTCTTGATCGGCTTATACATGCTTTTGGAGCCAAACCACGATACTAGAATAGTAATCATCATAATCGTCAAGCAAACAATTAGCGTTAACCAGCCGATTTTACTGCTTTCAGCTTTAATAAGATTATTACTGACCACCGTAATATAGGTCCATCCATTATATGCCGATTTGCGATAAGTGACGGTTACCTTTGTTCCGCCATCATTAGAAACATATTGACCTTGCTGCTCACTAGAAGCAAACATCGGTTCAAGATAACTGACATTGGCCAGGCTTGTTCCTACAAGAGCGCTTTCATTATGTACCACAATGTTGGCATGCTCATCTATAATAAACGTACTGCCCATATTTTTATTAAATACGTGATCGCCACCAGTTACCTTGTTCGAATTCAGCACAACACAGATAATACCAGTAGGATTGATAGCATTAAACGGATATTTTTTAACGTAATATATATGCTCGGCATCACCAGACATACCTGTCCAGAAGGAACCGAGATACGAGCTAGAAAATAATTGGAGCTGCGGAATAAATGCAGGATCGCTATATTCATTGAATCCTTTACTTGAAAGCAGCCAGTTTTGATTCATACTATAAAGATAAACCTCTTCAATACCATATTCATAGCTTTGCAGCACAGAAATGCTTCGATATAAATCATGCACAAGCTGGAAATCATAATTCGTTAGCTGCATATCGAATATCCCCGTCATCAACGAGGATTGTAATAGCTGCGTTGCGGAATTGTCGACTGTTTTGAGCATTTGCTCGACTTGCAGCTTCGTTTGTAATAGTAGCTGTTCATTACTTATATTAACCTTTTCCTGCACCGTACGTGAGGAATTGTAGTAGGCATAGCTTCCTAATATAATGACTGGCAGTGTTCCTATAATAATTGAAAGAATCATCAGCTTAAGCTGATAGGATGAAAAGCGAATTTTCATAGATCCTCCGTGTTTAGCTCAGATTGTACTACCAATTCTACAGCAATCTGATTTCATTATCTATACAAGTGCCAAAATGAGGAGGGTGTTGCTCCCTCCTCATCTCGCTTCTAGTCTCGTAAAACCATACAACCGAGCCCTCTTATTGCGCTAGCTTAGCATATTCAGCATTAAACTCTTCCATAATTTTGCTTCCGCCGCTTTGCAGCCATTTTTCAACCTCTTTGTCCCACTGCTCTTCGTCAATGGAACCCATAATGAATTTTACAGTAGCGTCAGCAATAATTTTAGAAATTTCAGTTCCTTTTTCAATTTCTGTTTCAGAGATAAAGCCTGCTGCTGGGTTTGGAATCGCGATTTCCACGTTATCATTAAACTTATCCACTGCTAGCTTTTCAAGCTCCGTTCCGTAGCTAACGACTTTATCCTGAAGCACCATAAACTGATTGCTGTCATTGAGCTCTGCACGTACCTTCGCATCCTCGTTCGCGCTATAGTTTCCACCGTCAACGGTATAATGCGAGCCTTCAACACCGTACTTCATTAGATTTTGAATATCCTCTTCAGATACACGATCCAAATACGTTAGAATGCGCTTAAGCTCATCCTCGGTTTTTACACTTGTTTTGGGAATCATAAACATTCCGAGATAACCATTACCTGCACGAGTGCGGTCACCAGCAGGACCTGCAATACGGTTTACTAGCGTTATTTTCGCCTCAGCAGTGATCTTCTGAATATTATCTTGAATGCCTTTACCATCAACCATATTATCGATCCATACACCAGCAGTTCCTTTATTGATGACTGCTCGACCATCCTGCACTACGGCGAAGTCCTGATTAATAATGTTCTCGTCATACAGCTTTTTATAGAATAACATCGTATCCATATAAGCGTCGGTCATATGGGCAGGGATAAGCTGACCATCCTGTACCTCCCACTCATTCGGACCACCGTGATACACGAGAATATCCTTAAAGCCGGCGATCACACTGCCTTGCATACCAACCGCTAAGCCAATTGTATCGTCCTTACCATTTTTATCAGGATCGCTATACGTAAATTCCTTCAGTACATTATACAGCTCATCTAAATTAGTAGGTTCTTCTAATTGTAAATTATCCAGCCAATCCTGGCGCATCATCAAACCGAAGCGTGCAAGATCACGCTCACGATAAATACCGTACACCTTTCCATCGATGGAGATATTATTTAATACGATATTCGACATACGCCTTAGGTTTGGATAATCCTGTAGATATGGTCCAATCTCCCAGAACATTCCTGAGCGAACAGCATTCACAATATAGGAAGCTTTAGGAGTTAAGGCTACTAGTGCTTGTGGCAATTCACCAGAAGCAACCGTTGCACTTAATTTATCAGCATAGGTTGTAGAAGGAACCCAAGTAACAGACAAGTCCGTATTTGTTTTTTCCTCTAGCAGCTTTAACACAGAGCTGCTTTCTGGCATTTGCTCAGGGCTATAGGATGGCAGCATAAGACTTAGCTTGAATGGTGTTTCTTCCTGAGTAGTAGCTGGAGTTGAAGTACTTGTATTGTTATTCTTAGGAGTGTTCGTCCCGCTGTTAGTTGTAGGGTTAGCGTTACCACCACATGCACTTAGGAACAATGAAACTGCTGACACTGCCACTGCTGTTTTCACAATCGACTTCTTCACAATAAAATCCTCCCTTTTTATCCTTATCTATATGTTAACCCTTAACTGATCCTAAAAGCACACCTTTTGCAAAATGCTTTTGCAAGAACGGATAGACTAATAGAATCGGAAGAGTAGACATCACAATGACTGCCATTTTTACGGCTTGCTCAGGTGGAGTTACGTATTCTGATTCCATCGCTGTCGAATCACCAATTCCACCAGAGGCTAGTATAACAATTTGACGTAATAACACTTGGATCGGCCATTTGTTGTTATCATTAATGTACAGAATTGCGTTAAAGAACGTATTCCAATGACCAACCGCATAAAACAAACTGAACGTTGCAATTGCTGGCATAGAAAGCGGAAGCACAATTTTAATGAAAATCATAAGATCGTTACAGCCGTCGATTTTTGCCGATTCTTCCAAGCTCTCAGGTAGTTGCTGAAAGAAGTTTTTAATAATGATTAGGTTAAAAGCACTAATTGCACCCGGAACAAGTAAAGACCAATATGTGTCAATCATGCCAAGCTGCTTAACGACTAGGAAGGTTGGAATCATACCTCCGCTAAATAGCATTGTAAAAATGATCATGAGCATGACTGGCTTACGAAAATCCATATCTCTTCTTGCTAGCGGATACGCCATTAGACAGGTCATAAATATGTTAATCAATGTTCCCACGACCGTAATATAGATGGTCACGCCTAAGCTTCTCATTAACGTTCCAGTCGAGAAAATATAGCGGTAGGCATCTAATGAAAACTCGGTAGGGAATAGAATAAACCCTTTCGTCAATAGCTCCTTCTGCGTAGCAAAGGAACCTGCGATTACATAAATAAATGGAATGATGGTCGCGAGTGCAAATAATATCAACAGCCCCATATTGACGCCATCGAACACTTTACTTCCTAAGCTTGCTTTAATTCGCATGGTGATCCTTGCTCCCTTCTAGTAAATTCCTTCTTCACCGAATTTTTTAGCCAAGTAATTAGATAGCAGAACGAGAATTAAGCCTATGATCGACTTAAATAATCCTACTGCTGTACTAAAGCTGTATTGACCTTGACTAATACCGACAGAGTATACATAAGTATCAAAAACCTCACCAACGTCACGGTTCATTGCGTTAAGCATTAGGAAAATTTGCTCGAATCCAGTATCTAAGAATGAACCGAGTCTTAGTATCAGCAGGATGACAATCGTGCTTTTTATCGCTGGAAGCGTAATATGCCAAATTTGTCGCATACGATTAGCTCCATCAATTTTCGCTGCTTCATATAGTTGTGGATCAACTCCTGCTAACGCTGCAAGGAATATAATCGTGCCCCAGCCTGTTTCTTTCCAAATTACCTCGAAGGTTACTAGTGGTCTAAACCAGTCATTACTTAATAGAAAGTTAATCTTCTCGCCGCCTAGTGAATCGATCAACTCATTAACTAGACCGCCTTCCGTAGTTAAGAAGATATAGGCAATCCCTACTACGACGACCCATGACATAAAATGCGGAATATAGATCAAGGTTTGAATACTACGTTTTACAAATTCAACCCTCAGCTCATTGAGCATTAATGAAATAATGATCGGCAGTGGGAAGAAAAAGATAATGTTGTACAGGGCGAGAATTAATGTATTCATAAATAGAGTCATAAAGTTTGATTCAAAAAATAGACGATTGAAATGCTTTAAGCCAACAAATGGACTTTCCAAAAAGCCTAAAAATGGTTGAAAATCTTTAAAGGCGATTAGTACACCATACATTGGCCAATATTTGAAAATAATGAAATACAGTAGTCCAGGTAATAGCATGAAATATAACCAACGGTTTTTTACTAGTCTTTTTAATAGTGTGGATTCCTTACCAGCCGAGCTAACTGAGTTCTTTCTCGCTAGCGTATTTTGCATGTTAGCCATTCCGTTTTCCCTTCCCTTCCTCCAAATAAGCTGCAAATTGCGGTGACCCATTAAACTGTGACCCCATCATATCTAACAATCTCATTACCGTACATAGTCCTCAGTTGTTCACTTGCTAAAGCCTTGTGCTGCTTAAGGTTTGAAGGGTGGTATTGTCATTACTTCAGATCATAGTCATTAGTTGCGATGGTGAAATTCCCTGTATTTATGCGGGTTTTACGTGATAAGGAGGGCGAAGCTGGGGGAGTGGAAGCATGAAGGGGAATGTAGCAGAAAGTATAAATTGTTCTCAAACGAGACAATAACTGAAATCTACAAAATTAACCGTCATAGCATCGCCGCACATAATAAAACAAGGGAGCTCCGTGTAAGCTGGAGCTCCCTTGTTTTATTGATACCGTTTTCTATTTTCGACGTCTTTTTTCGAAACGACTGAATACAATAATTGCCGCAATAACCATACCCATAAACCCTAAATTTTCAGCGGTCGCTGGTTCCATTCCAAGCAGCATGCACAGATTTGTCACGATACTCTTAGTTAATAAGGCAATCGCTATTAGAAAAATTGGACGCCATACATTATATTTTCTCATAAGTAGTATACACTCCTGCCCTCTACTGTTATTAGTCTGTCTTCCTATTAGTATAACAGAAGCTTACACGAGCATCATTAATAATTAATATTTTTCCTAGATGTCATTTCATCCTTTGCATTGCTGTCTCTTAATTTGAGCTTAAGACTCTCTCCAAATATTCAAACCTCCCCTTCTATCGTGACCTTTGAACTATAGAGCTTATCTATGTATCTGATTCCAATTAACTGATAATGTAATGTATATCACACAAAACAAAGATTTCATACTGGTGGATATTGACATATAGCGTTATCACCAATAGAATTAGCTAAAGCATAGATAATATATATCTAATTATTAATAAAATCTATATTATTCTCAAGGTGGTGCTGTATAACGAAAAGAGTTAGGAAGATTATGGATTTATCTTTTCAAAGCAAACATTTTATTAATTTATTAATTTATGATGGGAAGGTGTAACAATGATTGAAAAACAGAAACCAAGTTTTACCAAAAAGCTTGGTAAGCTATTTCTTTCAGCAACATTAGTTGTCTCAGCTTTTACTGCACAATTAGCAGTCCCTAAAACTGAGGCAGCAGCAGCTCCGAATGATTTTATTTCGAATTTTTATGTAAACAGCTTTAAGGTTACTCCAAATTCTAGTTTCGAGAACATCACTTTTACCGTGGCTCCATTCAATATGAGCACTAACCAGCTTTCAACTTCTGAAGGATTATCTGTAACAAAAATTTTGGAAAATTCCGGTACTCGCTATATTGGAGCAATGGCTGTCAGTTCAAATGGTAATTATATGGCTTTTGCTTATAAAAGAAATGGCAATGATACGATCATTTATATTGTCGATAGAATTAATAATCGTATAAGATCAACGTTTACTCAACAAACTTTTTATCCAACGGATGCAGCATTCTCACCAGATGGTAGTAAACTTATTCTTTTAGGACGAAATAGTGACAATGACAACACAGCGAAAAGCATTGTGCTTTCTTATAACACAAGTGACCTAGCAAATAACTCGAATGCTAACTTTGTTGTAAATCCTAATGCAGCATTTGAGGTTACTAATCGTTTTCAGCCAAGCTCTATCGTTGCAGTTGGTGACTATTATTATTTAGGATTTAAAGCCGCGAATGGTGGATATCCAACACCACCTTCTATTGTTGAATTATATTCCATCAGTAATAGTAATCATGTAAAATCGATCAACTTATCCAAAGATTCTGCGTTTTCTTTACGTGTCAATCAATTAATCGTTAGCCCAGATGGAACTAAGATTTATGCACATGAAATTACTGACAGAAAGGTTTCAGTAATCAATACGATTACGAATACAGTTGAATCAATTCATGAATTAGATGGAACGTTTTTTGAGAATGCAGATTCAACTGGTACTGCACTGTCACCAGATGGTGAAACATTTTATGTAGCGTATAAAAAGAAATATACGCATCCATCCAAAAGCGGTCTAGCTAAGTATGATATTACGAATAATTTTGAGCTTGAAGGTACAGTAGAAATTGATCTTCCAAGCGATCCTAATGATCAATACGCTGGCTTATTCCCACATAATGTTGGCGTTAGCCCAGAGGGTTCACGTGTGTTTGTACATGCAACGACGAATACTGGTGGTCATAAAATTATTACGTTAAACGAGGATACACTCGAGAAAGTATCTGAAACAACATTGGATAATAACTCTAGTTACGCATTTCCAACAAAACAATTGAACTTCCCAGTTCAATATGGTTACTCTGCTACGTTAGAAATTGATGCTGATGATATTAATCTTACTAGCACATTGCCTTTCACACCTTCGATTGAAGCAGTCTACAACACTAATATTACAACTGATGTAGTTGGTGGCGAGATTACAGCTACATCGAATGATACTAGCATCGTAGAAATCAATAACAACAATCAGCTTGTTGCTAGAAGCAGCGGGAATACGACAGTAACACTTGAATATCGTGGAGCAACCGTTACGGTACCAGTTACAGTTGACCTAGTTCCTGCTACTATTGGTTTCCCTTCAATGAATGAATCACTTAGTCAGGGGGCTTCGTTACAATTAGAGGTTCTAGGCTTTAACAGCGCTGGTGATCCAGTTGGGGGAATGACGGATAATATCACATTTAGCACTACTGCAACCAATATTACGTTAAGTAATACCGGTTTAGTTACAGCTTTGGAGCCTGGTAGTGCAACCGTTTATGCACAATTTATTAACCCAATTAACCAAACACAAGTTACTGCTGGAGTAACGATAACTGTATCAAGTGCAACGCTTACCGACTTTACAGCAGTAGACAATACCGTATCTCTTACGCAAGGACAGCCAGCAGTAGTTGACTTTAATGCAGTATACGGTCAAAATACACTAGCAATTGACAGTTTAAGAAGTGGCGTTACACTACAATCTAGCGACACCGAAGTTGTTCAAGTTATCAACAAGCAATTGCTTGGTTTGAAAAATGGTTCAGTAACGATTACAGCAAGTTATAATGGAAAGCAAACAACGTTCACTGCTTCTGTAGATCATTTGATTGATCGATTGGAGTTCGATTCTACAGAATATTTGCTAGCTCCATTGGCAAGTGAAGCAATAACTATCACTGCACACTATGAGGATGGTTCTTCAGCGGAGCTTCTTGATGGTAGTGGTGTAGGTTTATCACTAAGTAATAACATAGCTTCTGTAGCTCTTGATATGGATGACAAAAAGTATTATCTATCAACCTTAGGAACTTTTTCAGAAGGTGAAGCAACATTAACAGCGACAATCGGTAATATTTCTGTATCAGCTCCAGTAAAAACGTATTATTCCATGATTGGAATTTACGTAGAAAACAATCCGCTAGAAGTAACGGTTGGAGGTTCTGAAACATTAACATTAGTGCGAGAAATAGATCATAATGGAGCGATTCAATATCTTAATGATAGTTCCAATGTAACACTAAGCTCCAATAACACTGCAATCGCAACGGTTGATGCTGATGGTCAGGTTAATGGCGTAGCAGTTGGTACTACGACAATTGACGTAACTTTTGACAATGTCGATGGTAATACGTATTCAACAACAGTTGATGTAGAAGTTAAAGAGCCGACTCCTAATCCAACACCTACTCCTAGCGATAATGGTGGTGGTGGTGATGCTGGCGGGGGTGACAACAACCCTAGCCCTAGTCCGAGCACTAGCCCTAATCCTGGTGACGGTGATGCTGGCGGGGGTGACAACAACCCTAGCCCTAGTCCGAGCACCAGCCCTAATCCGGGTGACGGCGATACTGGCGGCGGCGATAACAACCCTAGCCCTAGCCCTAGTCCGAGCACCAGCCCTAATCCGGGTGGCGGCGATACTGGCGGCGGCGATAACAACCCTAGCCCTAGTCCGAGCACCAGCCCTAATCCGGGTGACGGCGATACTGGTGGCGGCGATAACAATCCTAGCCCTAGTCCGAGCACCAGCCCTAATCCGGGTGACGGCAATACTGGCGGCGACGATAACAATCCTAGCCCTAGTCCGAGCACCAGCCCTAATCCGGGTGGCGGCGATACTGGCGGCGGCGATAACAATCCTAGCCCTAGTCCGAGCACCAGCCCTAATCCTGGTGGTGGTGGCGGCACTGGCAACGATGGCGACACTATTAACACAAGTCCATCACCAAGCCCCAGCCCAACACCAGAAGACGAAACAGCGCCTAGTCCTAGCCCAACACCTGAGACTAATACAGCATCTGCAAGCTTTACAGATGTTTCAAATCACTGGGCAGCTAGCTCAATTGCGCGCGGGGTTGAACTCGGATTAATCCAAGGCTATAGCGATGGAACATTCCGTCCTGAAGACGATTTAACTCGCGGCCAATTTGCAGTAATGCTATATCGTGGATTAGGCTTAACTGGCAGTGAAGAAGCACTGTTCTCAGATAATGTACCGGCTTGGGCTAAAGATGCAGTAAATGCGGTGGCTAAAGCAGGATATATCCAAGGATATCCAGATGGAAGCTTTAAACAAGAGCAAGCCATGACACGTGGAGAATTAGCTGTAATTATTGCGAGAGTATTGAATTTACAAACAGAACAAGCAGCATCCTTCAATGATGCAGCATCCATTCCAACATGGGCAAATTCTGCTGTAAATGCTGTATCCAATGCAGGCATTATGAGTGGCTATACAGATGGTTCATTCAGAGCAGATGCTGTAGTTACTCGTGCTGAAGCACTTGTTGTGTTGCTTCGAGCTCTTAATTACATGAATAAACAATAATAAGTGTTAATCAAAAAGGTTGGAAGAGACATCTTCCAACCTTTTTGTCATTACAGCTTATTCTTTTAAGTTCAATCCTTATTCATAAACAACGATTGTTCTAATATTACCGATAACCACTTGATATACGCCTTTAGCTGGTAAGGATAGCTCGATATCAATATTGCTACCTTCACCCAGATCTGTTACCTTCTCTTCTTTCGTAGCTAGATCAGTAATCGTTGCAGCTGCATGATGTCCTGGGTTTCCTTGCAGACTCAAGCTTCCATCCGCTGAATATATGACACTCGGTACAAGATTAGTACCTTCTAATAATGTATCTTCATGCGGATAGGTTTCACCCTGACTGCGTTGCTCCACCCATTTACGGAAGGCTGCAACCTGCTCCACCGTAGGTGTACCAAACTGCCCACTATGGCCATCACGCACTGCTTCTGGCATAAAAGCTATAACAAAGTCCTCTGCAAAGTTTTCGCCAATACGATTAGCCCAATCATTATTTTTCGGAGAATAGCCCGCTTTTCCGCGCAGCTTCAAATATTCAGCCTCGTCACCAAACATCGCATCCCAGTTATGACCTAGCTCATGATAGAAGGTTCCTTTACCTGAATTAACGACAAGCATATCTTTGCTACCCCGAGCTAATCCAGACCAAGTATACTGTTGACCGCTAGCATCTGTTTCATTAATACTAAATGGAATTCCGTGAATAACTAGACCGTCAAATAATGCGTAGTCTAACGGGAATTCATTTTGCAACGTATGAATAATGGTTTGCTTATTACTTTCATAATGATCGAAGTTATGATCATAAACAATATAGTTAAAGGTGTAATTGCTACTTGAGCTGAATGTACCTAGTGCTCCGCTTTTCCCAATCTCAGGATAGCTATAGCTCATTGGATCATATAGCAATATATAACGTGCTTGAATCGCACGACTAAGCGCATCAAGCTTACCAGTTACATTGTCAGAATAGTACGTAATACCTTTTACGACTGTTTTCTCACGCTCAGCTTTGAAATAAGCCTCGGTAAGCTGCTTCATTTCATTAAGAAGCTGAGCTTTTTTCGAAGTAACCTCTTTATTTTTCTTAATTAACTCTAAGTAATCACGATCTCGTTTCGCCCAATGCCAATATGGTTGTTTTTTATGAATGACATCAATCGCCGATTGCGGCATCTGCTTAATAATATCTTCTGCGGTAATTTTTGGCTTCTCTAGCGCAATTAAAAAGTCGTTTGGATAGAAAACAATCGGCGTTTCTAATGCTCTAAATATGCCAGATGCTCCGATATAAAGCTTGCCATCATATTGAATGACTGGCTGTTCAATCTCTACTGAGGTTTCCCCTACCCAAATCTCCTCTTCTCCTTGCTGTAACTCAATCTTCACTCCCTCATGATTGACTAGCGTGATTCGATCGCTTGCTGTTGAATTAATATAGAATCCTACCTTCTCAAACAGCTCAACTGGTGCGTACCATTTATCAAGTAAGACAAGCGGGTTATTCAATTGATAAAACTGACCACCCACTTCTAGGTCATAAATAACCCCTTCAACTTCATCAGTTAATGCACTAGTCAGACGAAAACGATCCTCCATAGCTCTTGATAGGAACACAGCAAATTCAGCGCGAGTCACGTTCGTATCTGGACGAAAGGTTCCATCAGGATAGCCATATGTAATATTACTTCCAGTTAAAGTCTGAATAGAAGTATAAGCCCAGTGCTCTGGAGTCAGGTCTGTATATTTCCCTGCCTTAATACTGAAGAGATCAAATCGGTTTACAAGAATATCTGCCATCTCAGCACGAGTTAGCGGAAGATTCGGTTGAAATTTGCTCCCACTCGGCTTGAAGATATCCATTTCCGCCATACCTGCGATCGCATTGTAAGCCCAATGGGTTGTTTTCACATCACTATAGCCAGGGTTCTGCCATTCCCCTTCCCAGCCAAATGTTCTCATTATTAAACTAGAAGCTTCTGCACGAGTAATCGGCTTATTAACGCCAAAGCTTCCATCTTCATAGCCTTTAATAAATTGCTTACCTACGAGATAGTCAATCTCCTGCTTCGCCCAATGCTTTGATGATACGTCAGTAAATGATTTTGACGCGGCCGATGCAGAGGCACTCCACACGACAGAGACCAACGTAAGCAAAAACATGAGCTTAATGCTGAACTTCATGTTAGTATACGCTCCTTTTTCATCGCTAAGTTAGCGAGCTTTTTATTAAGTCTCATCGTAAGGAAAGCTGCGCAATTATACAAGTAAATTAATTCACAAATAACCAATAATAACTATTTAAACGATTATTCGCTAGCTTTATGTCATGATTTCCGCTGCTTCAGGTAACAATATAGTCATTATATATTAAGATAGGAGTTGTTCACCAAATGTCACAAACAGATCATGAAAAAGCTTTAGAAACTGTTCGTAAATTAATTAAAGGCATTGATATTGCAATGTTGACGACAGTCACGTCAGAAGGCTTAGTATCCAGACCAATGAAAACTCAAGAAGTGGAGTTTGACGGGGATCTATATTTTTTAACGACGAAGGATAGTAGTAAATATGAAGAGCTTGAAAACAACCCACATGTAAATGTCGGCTATGTCGGTGATTCCTACGTTTCGATCCGCGGAAAAGCTCAAATACTTCAATCTCGCGAAAAGATAAAAGAGTATTGGAATGTAGCTTATGAAAAAATGCTTAAAACAACAAGTGATGATCCTAATCTTATTCTCATTAAAGTCAATGCTGAAACCGCGGAGTATTGGGAAACTGGAAATTGGATCAAATCAGCCCTTGCCTTTGTATATCAGTTAAGCGGCAAAAAGGAGGCACAGGACACAAATATCAACAATATCATCGAGTTAACTTAAAACACTTCATTACGTAGCTGTTCAATGAGTAATCTCAATGATTCAAGCTCATGCCGACGCTTTTCCTCTTGATAGCGGTCTAGAAACTGAAGAAATTGCAATTTCTTAATGCGATAATCTTCCAGGTGAGTTCGATACAGATCAATATTCTTCATATGTCTTTCTACTACGGATAGCTTATATTCTAAAATTTGAATTACCTTTTGGCGATCGACATGCTGGATAAAAGCTATCCCTACGATCATGTCAGTTATGGTATTTGCCTTTTCGAACAGCCCATATATTTTCTCTGGAAGAATCTTTCTTCCTAGCTCAGTAATTCCGAATACTTGCTTGTCTGGTCGATTCTCTTCCTTAATTACTTCAACTGGAACAACTAAGCCTTGCTTCGTTAACGATTCAAAATGATAATACAGCTTACTTTCAGTTAAGCTTGTCATCTCTGCAAAAGGAATCGGATCGGACAGCTCCTTCTTTAGCTGATATGGGTATGTGTTATTTTCGATGAGCTTACTTAAGATGTAAATTTGTATCGACATAGACATGAACTAACCCCTTCCTATAACTGCTAAGAAAACAACTCGTACGAACGTACGAGTTGTTCAGACTGTCGACAAAGTCTCCGGACTTTATCGGCAGTCTGTTTTGTTTTAAAATAGAATTAACTAATTTGGAGGTGAGAAATGATGCTAACGAAGCAAACGTCAGAAAATCGAGTACAGCT
>Ga0182739_1000622_pt1 | contig 42881 bp, 44 predicted proteins | sample eDN5th30CBELigBY_FD_128873 | JGI IMG/M metagenome (GOLD analysis project Ga0182739, IMG submission 128873) | Enriched backyard soil microbial communities from Emeryville, California, USA - eDNA 5th pass 30_C BE-Lig BY (version 2) (version 2) | ecosystem: Environmental > Terrestrial > Soil >... | reverse complement strand
TCCCCGCGAGGGTACGGACCGTTCACTGGCGTTCGGGTGCAGCCAGCCAGCATGCATAGCGCGAGCACGGCCCACCACAGGCGGCGATACAGGGCGTCGCGGCTTAACACTGCTGCTGCTTCCAGCAGCGATAGCGCCAGACCCACGGCGGAACCGCGTCGCCTTGGCGCCACACGCCCAACCGCTCGCGGCGAGCTTCGGACTCGAGCGCCGGCAACGCGGGATCCCGCATGTACTTGCCGCCTTTTTCGCGGTTCACGAAAGCCATGCCGCTGGCCACCTGCTGCTGATTGGCAGTCAGTCGGCCGGTGAGCGGCACATCGCAGATGTGCCGTCCGTAGTGGTCCTTTTCATAGCAGGCGAGGGTCAGTGTCTTCCCCGCAATCAGAACCGACAGGGCTTCCCTGGACGCTCGCGCCTGAGGTTGTCCTGGCCGCTGCGCGTCCTTGCCGAGTTCCGGTGCATCGATGCTGGCCATGCGAACCTTGTACTGCCGCCCTTTGACCAGCAACTGGAAGGTATCGCCGTCGCTCACGCGAACGACCCGGCCGGTCAGTGGATAAACCGCCGAGGTGGATGCAGTCGGGGACTTGGCGGTGTCGGCCGTTGCCATGGAGGCTGGCAGCAGCCAAGCCGCGCCAGCAAGCACCAATACAGCTGCCGAGGCGAGCCATCGCGCGCCGGCCCATCTGGCCGCGCGCGCCCGCGTTGTGTTCGAAGAGCTAGGCACCGCACTCCCGTTCAGGCAATTCAAGGACAAAGGCGCGATGACCGCACCGCCATCCGGCGTGCCGGTATGGCGGGACGATTATAGGGGTTCGATATCGCTGCCGGAAGGCGGAAATCCCTGATGCATCGCGCCAGGCAATGGCCATCACTCGTTCCATGCGCGTTGGAGGACACTGTGCAGGGCCGTGGGACCGGCCGCCACGCCCAGCACGCGCCCCGCCGTCCGCTCGTTGAAGCGGCTCTGCATGAAGGCATCCGCAACCACCGGCGGAGCGTAACGGCGCAGCAAATGTGCCTGTGTGAGGAGCACGAGTTCCTGCGCCACATAACGCGCCGAAAATTCGAGCTGCGGGCCGGCCGTGGTCAACAAGCCCAGCAAGCTTGCGGTCCGTCCGGCAAGCAACGGCTCATCGGCGCCTGCGGCTTCCAGGTGGGCCGTCAGCGCGCCCGCCAGCTCGGGATGACGCCTGAGTGCCCGCAACACATCCAGGCACATGATGTTCCCCGACCCTTCCCAAATGGAGTTCACCGGCGCCTCGCGATAGAGCCTTGCCATGGGGCCTTCCTCGACGTAGCCATTGCCACCCCAGATCTCCATGCATTCGGCCACGGCCTCGATACTGCGCTTGCAGATCCAGAATTTAGCCGCTGGCGTCATGATGCGGCGATAGGCGAGACTCAGCGGGTCGTCCGCGTCGAGAGCGCCTGCCAGCCGTACCGCAAGCGCGGTCGCCGCTTCACTTTCCAGGGCGAGGTCCATCAAGACACTCTGCATCAACGGCTGGCTGATCAGGGTCTGGCCGAAGGCCATGCGGTGCCGCGCATGGTGCAGTGCCTGCACCAGCGCCTGGCGCAACAGCGCCGTGCTGCCCAGCACACAATCCAGGCGCGTGTACGAGGCCATGTCGACCAGCGCCGCGATGCCCCGACCTTCCTCACCCACGAGCACTCCGACGGCATCCTGGAACTCGACCTCGGCGCTGGCATTGGAGCGATTGCCCAGCTTGTCCTTGAGGCGCTGTATCCGGACGGCATTCCTGCTCCCGTCGTCCAGCCATCGCGGCACATAGAAGCAGGAAAAAACGTCGTTATGGCGCGCCAGCACCAGATGCGCGTCCGACATCGGCACGGAGAAAAACCATTTGTGGCCAGTCAGCCGGTATGGCTGGCCGCGCCCCGCCCCGTCCAGCGGCACGGCGCTGGTCGTGTTGCCGCGCAGATCCGAGCCGCCTTGCTTCTCGGTCATGCCCATGCCGACCAGCATCGAGGTCTTGGCGGCCAGCGGCGCATCGGCTTCGTCATACTGATGGCTGTACAGATGCTGTGCCACGGAGGGAAACCAGCTTTCCTTCTGCAACAGCGGAATGGCCGCCGATGTCATCGTGACAGGGCACAGGGAACCCGCCTCGACCTGGCCATGCATCATGAAGGCCGCTGCGCGGGCGACATGCGCGCCTTCGCCCGGACTGGACCATGCGCTGCTATGCAAGCCGTGCATCATCGCCAGACGCATGAAACGGTGCCAGGCAGGATGAAAACGGACCCGGTCCACGCGCCGTCCCTGAGGATCATACGATTCAAGTTCAGGCACATGACGATTCGCCTCCCTGGCGAGCTCGGCCATCTCGCGCATGCCCAGCCTCGCCCCCTGGCGGAGCAACGCGTCGCGATGCGCTTCGCCGCCTTCGCGCTGCACCGCCTCCTGCAAGGCAACATCGCAAAGATACAGGTTGTAGTCGCCCAGAGCCAGCACCTGATTGGTCACTTCGTGCGTTGTCCACGTCATCCCGCCACCTCGCTCATCGCTTCAGCGATTCAAAGCCACTTGGCTTTCTTGAACTTCCAATAAAGCACGCCGCACACGGCAAATGTGGCGCCCATGACCAGTGGATAGCCATAGGCCCAATGAAGTTCCGGCATATGCTCGAAATTCATGCCATAAATGCCCGCCACGGCCGTGGGCACCGCCAGAATGGCGGCCCATGCCGCCAGCTTGCGCGTCGTATCCGTCTGCTGCGCCTGCCCTATCATGAGGCTTGCCTCGAAGGCGAAGGCCAAGGCCTCGCGCAGGCTATTGATGAATTCGTTGGCGCGCAGCACCCGGTCGGCGACCTCGCCGAAATAGGCGCGGCTATCTGCGTCGACGTGTCGCATCTCCACGCGCGCCAGCCTGCGGCAAATCTCGGCCATCGGCGCGATGACGGTATGAATGCGCAACAGGTCGCGGCGTTGCTTATACAGGCGCCTGATGTCGCTTTCGCGAAAGCCCCGCAGCAGGAACTGCTGTTCGGCCCCTTCGACGACCGCCTCCAGCTTGGCCAGGGCTGCCATATAGCGGTCCACCAGCAGGTCCAGCAACGACGAGGCGACGAAGTCGCTGCCGCGCCCGAGGAATTCCGGCGAGCTTTCGAGCTGCTCCCGCAGGGCCTGGTGGGTGGCCGTAGCCCCGCGCCGTATCGTGATGAGGAATCCGCCACCAATCAGTATTTGCGTTTCGCCGAAGCTCGGCCGCAGCGTATCTACCTCGACGGTAATGGCCACGACCAAGGTCAGCTGTTCGTATTCGATGATCTTGGGGCGGCGATGCGGGCTGACAATTTCGTCGATGATGCGGTCCGAGAAGCCCAATTGCTTTCCCAGGTCCTGGAGCAGTTCGGGCTCTGGCTGCTTGAGGCCGATCCAGAGCAAGCCATGACCCTCGCCAGCCACCGCGCTGGCCTCCGACAAGGGTATCGTCCGGGGCGCCTGCCCGGGCCGGTACAGGACGGACGCCACGACCGACTGATCGGCAGGCCCCGAAGCCGGGGAGTCAATGGCCATACCAGGTGCTCCTGTTGATGCAGGCGCCCAGCCGTGCCCAGGCGCAACCGATAAAGACGAAAATCATCATATCACCACCCTGATGCAGATCAGTCCGGACCGAATTGCCGGGCGGCAAGGCCGCTGACGCAGTTCCGGTGCTGTTAAAGTATGGGTTCCAGCTTATATCCACGCAAAAACATCATGATCCGCGATCCTGAAACCCAGACTCTGCTTGAAGACGGTGTGCGCCGCTTCGTCCACGAAGTACTTATTCCCCGCGAGGCGGAGGTCGCCGAAACAGACGAGATCCCAACCGAGCTCATCGCACAGATGAAAGAACTCGGCTTGTTCGGGCTGTCCTTGCCCGAAGAGTACGATGGCCTGGGCGTGACCATGGAAGAGGAAGTCCGGATCGCGTTCGAACTGGGGCAGACCTCCCCCGCATTCCGCTCGCTGATCGGCACCAACAACGGCATTGGCGCCATGGGGATATTTCTGGACGGCACCGAAGAGCAAAAACAACGCTACCTGCCGCGCCTGGCCAGGGGCGAACTCATCGGCTCGTTCGCCCTCACCGAGCCCGAAGCCGGCTCGGATGCAGCCTCGCTGCGCACTTCGGCTGTGCGGGACGGCGACGACTACATCCTCAACGGCACCAAGCGTTTTATCACGAATGCACCCGAAGCCGGCATCTTTACCGTCATGGCGCGCACCGACCCGACCATCAAGGGCGCAGGCGGCATTTCAGCCTTCATCGTCGAAGCAGGCAGCCCGGGCTTGTCGCTGGGCCGCATTGACAAGAAGATGGGACAACGCGGTGCGCACACCTGCGATGTCATCTTCGAAAATTGCCGGGTGCCTGCTGCCAACCTCATCGGCGGCCGAGAGGGCGTCGGTTTCAAGACGGCCATGAAAGTGCTGGACAAAGGCAGGCTGCACATCGGCGCCGTAGCCGTCGGCGCGGCCAAGCGCATGCTGCGCGACGCCGTCGACTACGCCATGAATCGCAAGCAATTCGGCCGCCCGATCAGTGACTTTCAATTGGTGCAAGGGATGCTGGCCGATTGCAAGACAGAACTGTACGCAGCGGAATGCATGGTTCTCGATGCCGCGCGCAAACGCGACGAGGGGCAGGACGTATCGATCGAAGCGTCCTGCGCAAAGTATTTCGCGACCGAAATGTGCGGCCGTGTGGCCGACAGGGCCGTACAGATCCATGGCGGCTCCGGCTATGTCAGCGAATACGCCATCGAGCGCTTCTACCGCGACGTTCGCCTGTTCCGTCTGTACGAAGGCACGTCCCAGGTCCAGCAAGTCATCATCGCCCGCGGGCTTACCCGCGGCGCCCGCATCTGAATCGGGAAGCCTCGTCATGACTGACCGACAGCTCGTCATTGCCGCAGCACTCACCTTGCTCGTGGGCGTCGCGGCCGGTGCTTTCGGCGCCCACGCGATGCGCGACCGGCTGGCTCCCGACATGATGGCAGTCTGGCAGACCGCCGTGCTGTACCAACTGGTTCACGGCCTGGGCATGCTGGCCATTGCTGCCCTGGGCAGCCGCATGCCGTCGCCACTTCTCACCACGTCAGGTACGCTGATGCTGGCGGGTGTCGTCATCTTCAGCGGCAGCCTGTATGTGCTGTCCGCCACCGGCATCAAGTGGCTGGGCGCCATCACCCCCTTGGGCGGGCTAGCCTTTATCGTGGCGTGGGCCATGGTGGCCCTCGCGGCTTATCGCAGCGCGGACTTTTAGCGAGTAAACATGAACGCCCTTGAACTGCTGCAGCAGAGCCCGGTCATGCCGGTCATAGTCATCAACGATCTCGACACGGCCGCCGACCTTGCGCGTGCGCTGGTGGCGGGCGGCGTGCGCAGTCTCGAGATCACCCTCCGGTCGGATTTCGCGCTTCAGGCCATCGCGCTGATCAGCGCTGAAGTCCCGGACGCATTGGTGGGAGTCGGCACCGTGCGCAGCGCGAAGCAACTCGAAGAAGCCATCGAAGCCGGCGCTCGATTCGGTGTCAGCCCCGGCCTGACCTCCGACATTGCGCGGGCCGCGCGCGAATCGGGCCTGCCTTTCCTTCCCGGCGTCGCAACGCCGTCCGAGGCGATGTATGCCGCAGACGCGGGCTTCACCGTCCAGAAGCTGTTCCCCGCGTCGGCCGTCGGCGGCGTGCCCTTGTTGAAAGCCCTGTACGGCCCTCTGCCCGACATCATGTTTTGTCCGACAGGGGGCATCAACGCAAGCAATGCGCGCGACTATCTCGACCTGCCCAACGTGGCGTGTGTCGGCGGATCCTGGCTGACGCCCGAAGCCGCCGTTTCCGCGACCGATTGGGGCGCGATCACGGCGCTGGCCCGGCAGGCGTGCGAGCTGGCGAAACCTCAGGCCCGGTAAGCAGCCAGCGGCGTTTCGCCGCGTAGTGCGAGCAGCAGATTGCTCGTCGCCATCTCGGCCATCGCCAAACGGGTTTCATGGGTGGCTGACCCCGCATGCGGGAGTGCAAGTATCTTGGGATGGCCGCGCAAGGGAGAATCGAGGGGCAAGGGCTCGACATCGAACACGTCCAGCGCCGCGGCCCGCAGGGAGCCGTGGTCCAAGGCGTCGAGCAAGGCGTCTTCCCGAACGATGGGGCCGCGCGCGCCATTCACGAGAATGGCGCCGGGCTTCATCCTGGCAAAGGCGTCGGCGTCCAGCATGCCGCGGGTCTCGTCGGTAAGGGGCAGGACGATCACGACGAAATCGGATTGCGCCAGCAGCTCGTCCCGCGTAACGGCCTTTGCGCAGCCATCCGGCAGGCCGCTGGGGACGTTGCTGCGGCTGTGATACAGCACGGGCATATTGAAACCCAACGCGGCGCGACGCGCCACGGCATGGCCGATGCGGCCATAGCCCAGTATGCCCAGCGTCTTGCCATGCACGTCCCAACCGAACAGATCACTGCCTATGTTGGCCTTCCACTGGCCTGCTTCGACAAGGCGGGCCAGTTCGGGAATGCGGCGGCTGGTCGCCAACACCATGCCGAAAAGCAGGTCGGCCACGGTTTCCGTGAGAACGCCCGGGGTATGGCACAGCATGATGCCGCGACGCTGCAGTTCGAGCGGTTCGTACTTGTCGACGCCGACTGAAATGCTGGAGATGACTTCGAGCCTCGGTGCACGATCGAGCAACTCGCGCCCGATGGCATAGCTGGACCCGATCAAGCCCTGCGCCTGCGGCAAGGCCTCCAGGAACGCCCGCTCCTGCCCCGGGATACGCGGATCCGCCTGCACGACCTCGTGCTCGTTGCGTATGCGGTCCATTTGCTCGGCGGGCAGCGCCCGGTACGCCAATACACACTTGCGGCTCATCGTCCCCTCTCCTCCAGTGGTTGCGCCATGAACATCGCGTCCATGATAACGGCGTATCGAGGTTAGAGGCCGGCCTCGACCAGCTCGCCGCGCGTCGGCAGACCTTCTGTATCGCCCAGGACCTGGACGGCGCGTGCGCCTATCCACGCGCCCCGCCTCACGGCCTCGAGCGCCGACCGGCCTTCCAGCAGACTGCTGATCACGCCGACGGCAAAGCCGTCACCCGCGCCCACCGTATCGAGGACGTTGGTGACTGGAAAACCCGGCACATATCCGCAGCCCTCGTTGCCGTCGACGTACACGCCCTCGGCGCCCAACTTGACAGCGACGAGGCTTGCGCCACCCGAACGGTAAAAAGCCGCGATGGCTTCGGGCGTCGTTTCACCCGTCAACTGACGGCCCTCGTCCAGCCCCGGAAACACCCAATCTGCCGCAAGAGCGAGCTCATTCACACGCTGGCGCATCAGCGCGGCGGTAGGCCACAAGCTGGGCCGCAGATTCGTATCGAAGGATACCGACTTGCCGGCATCCCGCATCATTTGCATCGTTGTTCGAGAGACCTCGAAACAGTTGTCGGACAGCGCCGCGAAGACACCGGTACTGTGCAAATGGCGCGCCCCGCGCAACCACGCCTCATCGATGTCGGCCAGCTGCATCTGGCTCGCGGCCGAGCCCCTGCGGTGGTATTCGACGGGAGGATCGCTGCCGTCCGTGACCCGACCCTTGAACAACATCCCCGTCCGCTGCTGCGGATCGCACACCACGCGCGAACAGTCGACGCCTTCGCGCTGCATCTCGGCGAGCAGGTAGCGCGCCATCGAGTCGGCGCCGAGCCGACTTGCCCAACCCGACTTCAAGCCCAGGCGTGCGAGGCCGATGGCCACATTGGTTTCCGCCCCCGCGGTCCGCTTGTGAAAAACCTTGGCCTCTTCCAGAGGCCCGGGCTGGTCGGCGACCAGCATCATCATCGCCTCGCCAAATGTCACGACGTCCAATGCACTGCTCACAATCCCGTCTCCGTCTGTTCGGTTCTCAATGCCTCTACCGCCTTACGCGCGACCTCGGTCAGGTCCTCGCCAACCAGCGGATATTCGATGGCGCGCGGCACGTCGCCGGGCAAACTGCGCAATATACTGCGCCACGGGGCCGAGGAGTCGGCCAGCGGGACAGCAACCCAGCGGGCGGGCTGGCGTTGCACACCCTTGCAATGCACATAACGAACGCGCGAAGCGAACGTACGCGCCGCCTCTTGCGGGCACTCGCCGGCCCAGTGCCAATTGCCCATGTCGAACGTCATGCCCAGGTCCAGGCCGTCGCGGTCGGCATCCGCGAAAAAGCGGACCAGTGCGGCGACCGTGCCGCCGCTTGCGGTCTGGTCGTTTTCGATCAGCAAGCGGACCGGCAGTCCCTGTATGCGCTCGCGCACCGCGGACAACGAGCCGCGCGCTGCAGCGCCATACCGACCGATCGACATCTTCAGGACCGTCGCACCCAGCGTCTCGGCCCGCGCCAGTCCCTGGTCCAGCACCTTCCAATCAGGCGCCCCTTGCGCGTCCCACAGCAACTCGGGACTGGAATAGACGCAAGCAAGGCCGGCAGCGCGGACGACTTGCGCAAGCTCGTCAATCTCGACGTCACCATCGCGCAGGAGTTCGCCCCGTATCTCGACACCGTCGGCCCCTGCGGCACGGCACAGGGCGACGAAACGCGCCTGCCCGTCCCGAAGCACGTCAGTGGATCCAAACGAAGACAGGGAAACAAGGATGGGCGCCGTTCTCACAGCACCGGCGTCTGCAGCGGCATGCATGATGAATTGGCTCAGGAATTCAGGATCTGGCCCAGGAAACTGCGGGTCTTTTCGTGCTGTGGATTGGTGAAGAAACTTTGCGGCGGCGCCTGCTCGATGATGCGTCCATCCGCCATGAAGATGACCCGGTCCGCCACGCTGCGCGCAAAACCCATTTCGTGCGTCACGCAAAGCATCGTCATCCCGTCTTCGGCCAGGCCGATCATGGTATCCAGGACTTCCTTGACCATTTCCGGATCAAGGGCCGACGTCGGCTCGTCGAACAGCATGATCTTCGGCGTCATGCATAACGCGCGCGCAATGGCGACCCGTTGCTGCTGGCCGCCGGACAACTGGCTGGGATACTTCCGCGCCTGGTCCGCGATGCGCACGCGCGTCAGGTATTTCATGGCCGTGGCCTCGGCTTCAGCCTTGCTGATGCGCCGTGAGCGCATCGGCGCCAGCATGCAATTCTGCAGCACGGTCATGTGGGGAAAGAGATTGAACTGCTGAAAGACCATGCCGACTTCCTGACGCACGGCATCGACATTGTGCTTCTCGGCAGTGAGGTCGATGCCATCGACCACGATGCGCCCCTTCTGCACCCGTTCGAGCCCGTTGATGCAGCGTATCAACGTGGACTTGCCGGAACCCGAAGGGCCGCAAATGACGATGCGCTCGCCCGATGCCACCGTGAGGTCAATGTTGGTCAGGACGTGGAACTTGTCGTACCACTTGTCGAGGGCTTCGATCTGGATGATCGGCCCGCCCTGCATGGCGGACCGATCTGTTCCGTCGACAGCCGTTGAGGTCTGTCTTGCTGTCATGTCGAGTCGCTATGAGTTCAGGAGGCTTTCAAGGCCGGCAGAGGCGTGCCCAGCCACTTCTCGTACAGTTTGCTGAATTCACCACTCTTGATGTTCTTCTCTACGAGCTCGTTCACCGCCTTCAGCGTGTTGGGTTCCCCCGGACGCATGGCGACGGCCATTTCCTGCTGGAGCAGCACGAACTTGTTCTCGAAGCGATCCGGAGCCCGTTTGGCGATCTGCGCCGCCACGGTGGTCGAGCACCCGATGGCGTCGACCTGGCCGGAAAGCAAGGCCTGCATGGCCGATGCATCATCATCGAAGCGGCGGATGTTGGCATCCTTGGGCGCAATCTTGGTCACGGCAATATCCTGCGTGCTGGCGCGGGCCACGCCGATACGCAATCCGGCAAGGTCTTCAGCCTTGGCGATCTTGGCATCCTTGCCGCCGAACACGACGATTTGCGCCGCCGAATACGGATCGGAGAATTGCACTTGCTTCGCTCGCTCGGGTGTGATGGCCAGCGAGGCGATCAGCATGTCCACCTTGTTGGTCAGCAAGAAGGGAATGCGGTTGGGTCCCGTCACCGGAACGATATTCAGTTTGACGCCCAGGTCTTTCGCCAACTGGCGCGCCACGTCGGCGTCGTACCCGTCGGGCTTGTTCTCGGTATTCAAGATGCCATACGGAGGGAAATCCACCAGCATGCCGACGGTCAACGTGCCCTTTTCCTTGACTTGGTCGATGGTCTCGGCGCTGGACACCGATGTGCCGAGCGCCAGGGCCGCACAACCGGCGAGCAGCGTGGCGCCGGCAAGACTGCGTATTCTTTTCATTGCAAACATGTCATGTCTCCATGGAGGGGGATTAAACATCGATATAAACGACCGTCAGGAACGCCAGACCGGGCCTGCCGCCGTCAGCGCGACAGCGACACGGACAAGCGGCGTTCCATGTATGCCGCCAACAGCGACAACGGCCAGCAAAGCATGAAATAGATCAACGCCACCACCGAAAACACCACCATCGGCTCGAACGTTGCGTTATTGATGATCTGTCCGGCGCGCGTCAACTCGGTGAAGCCGATGATGGCGGCCAGCGAAGTGCCCTTGACGATCTGGACCAAATAGCCCACCGTGGGCGGCACGGCGATCTTGAGCGCCTGCGGCAAGACGACATCCCGCATCTTGTAGCGATAGCGCAGGCCCAAGGCCTCGGCCGCTTCCCACTGGCCACGCGGAATGGCTTCGATGCAGCCGCGCCATATCTCGCCCAGAAAGGCACCGCTGTTCAGTGTCAGCGCGACGGCGGCGGCGACCCACGGGTTGATATCGAGCCCGATGACCGGCGCGCCGAAAAACACCAGGAACAATTGCAAGAGCAACGGCGTTCCGCGGAACAACTGGATGAAGCCCATGGACAGCGTCCGGGCGAGCTGGTTCTCGGACGTGCGCGACAACGCAATGATGAGGCCGACCACGCCGCCCCCGGCGAAGGCGATGAGCGACAAGATGACCGTCCACTGGGCAGCTTCGAGGATGAACCACAGGTCGGAATAGCCAAATGTGCGCATTATCGACGGTCCGGATAGTTGAGGCCCCACTGGAATATCAGTCGGAACAGGTACGAGAATGCCAGCGTGAGCAGCAGATAGATGCCGGTGATGACGATATAGATTTCGAAACTGCGGAAGGTCTGGGATTGCAGATTGGCCGCCACGGATGTGAGGTCGTCCGCGGAAATGACCGAGACCACGCTCGAGGCCAGCATGAGGAGGATAAACTGGCTGGTCAGCGCGGGATAGATGGCGCGCAGGGCCGGCTTCAGGACCACATAGCGGAAGATCTCGATCCGGGACAAATTAAGGGCGAGCCCCGCTTCGATCTGGCCTTTGGGTATGGAGTCTATGCCTGCCCGAACGATCTCGGTGGCATAGGCGCCCAGGTTGAACACCATGGCCACGAGCGCAGCCGTATAAGGCGACCAGCGTACACCTACCGCCGGCAAGGCAAAGAAAAAGAAGAACAACTGCACCAGGAAGGGTGTGTTGCGAATGATCTCGATATAGACGTTGATGAGCCAGCGTACGGGCGCCGGCCCCGTGTTTTTGCCCCAGGCACAGACGATGGCCACCAGCAGACCAAACAGCATGGCCAGGAAGGACAACTGGATAGTCATCCAGGTCCCGTGCAGCAATAAAGGCCAGGCGTCGAAAACCGGACCGAATTGGAAGGAATAGTTCACTTTGTCTTCGAACCTTAGGCACGGCGGGCTTTAAAAGCTTACCGCGAGATCGATGAAATGCCTACAGAAAATCCTGAAACCGGTTTCATATACGGGCGACAAAACCCGAGAATTATATCAGCACTCAGAAAACGGCTCGTGAAGGCGAGGTTGAGCCACGGGGCGACAGCACACCCGGAAGCAGTATCTTGCGGGCCGCCACATGCGAGCCGCCCAGCCGCTGCATGAGGCAGCGGACCGCCATCCTTCCGAGTTCCCCAGTGGGCTGCGCGACCGTGGTGATTCCCGGTCCGACATAAGGCGCCCAGTCGGTCTCGTCGATGCCCACCAGGCCGATGTCCCGGCCCAGACGCCATCCCAACTGCGCGATGGCGGCCACGACGCGCAGTGTGACGACAGCATTGCTGGTAATGACGGCGGGCAAGACGGCGCCACGCTTCCATCCGGCCGATGATGCATCCTTCAGGTGTGTGCCGTCGCCCTTCGCACGCGCATCAGCGCGTTCACGCAGGGCGCGCAGTGCGGCCACCAGCGCCTCAAGGTTCTGCGCCTGGCTTTCCACGCAACGGCCCGCCACCTCCGGGCCATTGGCCTGAACAAAGGCCTTGAAAGCCCGGGCCCGTTCGATACGGGAGCTCACGGTGCCGAGCGGCTCGGTCACCAGCAGCAGCTCGCGGTAGCCGCCCTCGACCAGGTGTCCGGCGCTAAGACCGATGGCGTCATCGTTGTCGAGCGACACGAAATCGACGTCCAGGCCTTGGTGCAGGCGGTCCACCAGCACGATGGGCTTGCCCTGTCGCGCGGTTTCGAGCACGGCGCCGGCGTCGTGACCCATCGTGTTGAGGATGAATCCCTCGACCTTATAGGAAAGCAGCGCCCGGATCCCGGCGCTTTCGCGCTCGCTTTCATTGCCGATATTGAACAGCATGACCAGGTAGCCCGCCTCGCGGCACGCCTGTTCAGCGCCTTGCAGCACCGCCACGGAATACGGATTGGTGATGTCCGCCACCACCAGGCCAATCAACCGCGATCGGCCGCGCTTCAAGGCCTGGGCCATCGGGCTGGGCGTATATCCGAGCTCGGCGATGGCCGCTTCCACCTTGCGCGCGATGTCAACGGAAAGCAGCCGGTCGCGATGATTGAGAAAGCGGGACACGGTCGCTTTCGAGACGCCCGCATGGCGTGCGACATCGGCAATCGTGCTACGAGCCAGGGTCTTGCTCATCACTGTAGGGTCCGGGCAAAAGCGATCGCGGTGCGATCGGACGCCGGACATTGTAACGACTCGCAAGCAGGTGCGGATCCTGCTTGGCCTATGAGGCCCGATACGCCAGCTTTACAACCGGCGGAGCATGTAGCCTAATGATGAAGACTTTCCTTTGCGGCGGGTGCGCAAGGGCACAAGGAGACTTTCTATGTGGCATGACTTCGACAGCGCGGCGGCCAGCACCGAGGCACAGAGCCGACAAATAGCACAACTCTTGTCCTCGGCCGTGGACCGCGGACAAAAGGCCCGATTGGCCGTGTCCGGCGGACGGTCGCCCATCCCGCTGTTCGAACGGCTCAGCAACGAGGACATCCCGTGGCACAACGTGGCCATCACCCTGGTCGATGACCGCTACGTGCCTGTGGACCACGAAGACAGCAACGAAGCGCTCGTCCGCCGGTACCTGCTGCAAAACCGTGCCAGCGCGGCGTCGTTCACCGGCCTGGTCGGCGACGCCGACGACATCGCGCGCAGCGTCGAGCGCGCAAACCGCCTGACCGGACACATCGACGTCGCCGTGCTGGGCATGGGGGACGACGGTCACACGGCTTCGCTGTTTCCGGACGCGGCGCAATTGCCGGACGCCCTCGATCCGCAGCAGGTCCGCCGCTATCTGCACATCACCCCACCGACCGCCGCGCACGAGCGCATCAGCATGACACTGGCAGCATTACTGGCCGTCGGCCATCTAATCCTGCCGATTGCGGGCGAACATAAACGCAACGTGCTGCGCAAGGCGCAGGAAGCGCCTACGCCTGCCCTGCCCGTCAGCTACGTAGCCACCCAGCACGGAGTCCCGCTCGATGTCTACTGGCACCCCTGATCATCTGCCCTTCCTGGTCGCCGACATCGGCGGCACACGCACCCGCTTTGCCCTGTGCACCGCAGCGGGCATCGTTGACAGGATCAGCGTGACGGCCACCGCGGACTTCCCGTCCATAGAGCACGCGATTCGGCACTATCTGCATGACCAGGGCAATCCGGCCATCGCCGGAGCGGTGATCGGCATCGCAACCCCCATCATCGGCGATCACATCCAGATGACGAACTCGTCCTGGTCGTTCGCCATCTCTCGTACGCGTGAAGCGCTGGGACTGGGATTTCTCCATGTCATCAACGACTTCACCGCGCTGGCCCTCTCCGTGCCCCTGCTTCAGGCGCACGAACTTCAGAAAGTGGGCGGCGGCGATGTCGTCGGACACACTCCCGTCGGGTTGATCGGACCCGGCACCGGACTGGGGGTTTCGGCCCTCATTCCCGTGGGCGACGGCCGGTGGGTGCCCTTGGCGGCGGAAGGTGGCCACGTCAGTTTCGCCCCAGGCGACGAAAGAGAACAGATGCTGTGGACGGTGGCGCATCGCCAGCACGGCCACGTCTCGATGGAGCGACTCTTGTCGGGTGCGGGACTGCAGTTCATGTATGACGCGTTTTGCCGGGACCAAGGCGTGACGCCTCGCGCCTACACGCCCATCGACATCACCTCCAACGCCCTCGCCGGCAAAGATGACCTTTGCAACCTCGCGGTCGATACCTTTTGCGCCATCCTGGGCACCGCCGCCAGCGATCTCGCCGTGACGCTGGGCGCCCGCGGCGGCATCTATATCGGAGGCGGGATCGTGCCGAAGCTGGGCGATTACTTCACCCAATCGCCCTTTCGCCGCCGTTTCGAGGACAAGGGGCGATTCTCGTCCTACCTCGCCTTGATCCCGGTTTTCGTCATTACCTCCCCGTACCCGGCACTGCTCGGCGCGGCGGCCTATCCCGCCCTGCTCGGCGCAACGGCGGCCCCGGGGCAGCCGGAGCCCCTTACATCGTCGCCGTGAGCCCCCCGTCCACGACCAGTACCTGACCCGTAACGTAACGGGACTCGGAGGCGGCCAGGAAGACCAGGGCGGACGCAATATCGGCCGGCTCGCCCCAGCGCTTCTGTGGCACCCTGGCCTCGAGCCAATCGCTGAACTCGGCGTCGTCCCACAGCTTTCGAGTGAGTTCCGTCTTGATATAACCTGGCGCGATGGCGTTGACCGTAATGCCGCTATCACCCAGTTCGGCCGCCCATTGGCGGACAACGCCATGCATGGCGGCCTTGGCCGCGGTATACGCGGAAATGCCCTGCCTCCCCAACAAGGCCGTGATGGATCCGGTGAAAATGATGCGTCCGTAGCGCCTGTCCGCCATGCTTGCGGCAATATGCCGCCCCAAGGCCCACTGAGCGGTCAGGTTGGCAAAGACGACCCGTTCGAACTCCGGCAAAGGAAAGGCTGCCAGAGTCTCGCGATACTGGATGCCGGCATTGGAAAAGAAAATATCTATCTTGCCGCGGGACTTCAACACGCCATCCACTGCGGCGGTTGCCGCCGGGATGTCGGCAATGTCGAAGGGCAGGATGTTGGCGTCGATGCCCTCGCCGCGCAGTGCGGCAGCGGCTTGCTCGAGCGTCGCCGGATCGCGGCCGTTAAGAAAGACGATCGCGCCTTGCCGGCCCAAGGCTCGTGCAGCCGCCAGCCCGATGCCCCGCGAAGCGCCCGTGACCAGCGCCACCTGATTCGAAAGATCAAACATGAGTCCTTCCCGAGTCAAAACGCTACCTGCGACGCGCCTTTCAGCTGCAGCATCGACCGCGCCTCATCGGGCGTGGCGATATCCAGGTTGAGTGCCTCGAGTATGGTGCGCATGCGAGAGACTTGCTCGGCATTCGACGAAGCCAGTTGCCCGGGACCGATCCACAGGGAATCCTCCAGGCCGACCCGCACATTGGACCCCATGGCCGCCCCCATCGTGGCCAGCGGAATCTGGTTGCGTCCTGCGCCCAGGATGCTCCACTGATAATCATCGCCGAACAAGCGATCGGCAGTGCGCCGCATGTGCATGAGGTCTTCGGGGTCGGGGCCTATCCCGCCCAGGATGCCGAACACGGACTGAATGAACGGCGGGCTCTTGACCAGGCCACGATCCAGGAAATGCGCCAGGTTGTACAGGTGGCTGATGTCGTAGCATTCGAACTCGAATCGGGTGCCGTTCTCGGTGCCCTGACGCAGGATGGTCTCGATGTCCTTGTAGGTATTCTTGAAAATCAGGTCCCGGCTGTTTTCAAGGTGTTCGCGTTCCCATTCATGCTCGAAGGTCTTGAATCGCTGCAGCATGGGAAACAGGCCGAAGTTCATCGAGCCCATGTTCAGCGATGCCAGCTCGGGCTTGAACGTCATGGCGGGCCGCATGCGTTCCTGCACCGTCATGTGCGGACTGCCCCCCGTCGTGATATTGACGACGGCGTCGGTCTGGGCCTTGATTTTCTGCAGAAAAGGCCTGAACAAATCCGGTTCCTGGGACGGACGGCCGTCCTTGGGATCGCGGGCATGCAGATGCAGCACTGCAGCGCCCGCCTGGGCCGCGGCTATTCCCGCCTCGGCGATCTCGTCGGCCGTGACCGGCAGATATTTCGACATGCTGGGGGTGTGTATGGCACCCGTTACCGCACACGTGATGATCACTTTCTTCTTGCTTGCCATGTTAGCTTCCTGTTGTTGACTTCCAGTACGTCAAACCGACCCGTTGCCCTGCTTGTGCCGCATCAGGGCCATCAGGCGCTCGTCGCGCCACAGCCGGCGATTCAACAGCTCTTCGCGCGGCAACACCGCACGACGCTGCTCATCCACCGATTCAATCAAGGCCTCGTCCCAGGGCTCCGTCCCCGTCTGTTCCCGGGAAATGGACTCGAACATGCCGCCATAGCGCTGGCAATAATCGCGCACGCCCTCGGGCGCGTTCAGGTCGATGGTTTCGAAGGGGCCCATGAAGGCCCAGCGCAGGCCCAGCCCGTCCTTGATCGTGGTATCCAGGTCTTCCACGCTCACGGCGCCGCGCTCGACGAGTCGAAACGCCTCGCGCAGCAGCGCTCCCTGAAGCCGGTTCAAGATGAAGCCTTCGAGCTCCTGATTGACCGTGACAGGTTTCTGTCCCACCGCAAGCATGATGGACCGGGCACGCTCGATCACGCCGGGGTCGGTCCAGGGTGCGCCGCACAGTTCCACGACGGGAATCAAATACGGCGGGTTGACCGGATGGGCGACCAGGCAGCGCTGCCGGGCGGCCAGGTCGCCGGTAAAGGCGGAAGCGGGGATGCTGGACGTCGAGCTGGCCAGTATCGCGGTCGCCGGCGCGAGTGCGTCCATCCGCCCGAAGATATCGCGCTTCAGGTCCACCCGCTCGGGCAGGTTTTCCTGGACGTAGTCCACTCCCTTCAGCGCCTCGTCCAGCGAGCCCGCCCCTTGAACGCGGCCGATGACGGATGCCGCATCGGTCAGCAGCCCCTGGTTCTCGAGCTCGCGTACTTGCTGCGCGATCAAGGGGAGCGCCCGGGCCAGGGCCTGTGCATCACCGTCCCATACCCGCACGTCGCAACCTCCGCGTGCAAACACGATTGCCCATGCCTGCCCGATCAGACCGGCGCCCACCACTGCAATTTTTGTCATTGCCTTATTCCTTTCAAATCAGATCAACACCTGCGTATGGCCATCCACCACCAGGGCCTGCCCCGTCACGCTGCCTGCGGCGGCGCTGGCCGTGAACAAGGCCATGTTGGCAATATCCTGGGCACTCACCATGCGGCCGAGGGCGGCCTGCTGCTCATAGCCGCGCGCTACCTCGTCGACGGGTCGTCCCATCGTGCCCGCCTTGGCTTCAATGACGGCACGGATGCGGGGCCCCTCGACGGCGCCCGGAAGGATGGCATTCACGCGGATGCCCGCGCCGCCAAGCTCGATGGCCAGTGTCTTGGTGAAGCCGACCACCGCCCACTTGGATGCGGAGTAAGCCGCGCGCCCTGCGAAGCCCAGATGCCCCGCCACCGAGGACATGTTGATCATCACACCCGCGTCGGACTTCTTTAGCAGCGGAATGGCCAGTCGCGCGCAGAGAAACTGCCCCGTGATATTCACGGCCAGCGTGCGATCCCAATCGGCCTTGTTAAGGGTTTCGACGTAGCCGGTCGGGCCCGCGATACCCGCGTTATTGATTAATACATCGAGCATGCCGAATTCCTCTTCCACCCGCTTGAACAGCGCCGCCACATGCCCTTCATTCGACACATCCGCCACGGCGGTGTGGATGAGCGGATACGCCTCCTGCGCGGCCCTCAGCATGTCCTCGTTGATATCGCAGATGAAAATGTCACAGCCTTCGGCGGCAAAAACCCTCACCATCTCCAGTCCCAGCCCGCTCGCTCCTGCCGTGATCAGGACTTTTTTCCCGGCCATGCGTATGCCTTCAAACATTACCCTCTCCTCTCAAATCCATAGTTTCTGCTTTCGAAAATCAAGATCAACCAATAGCGGCCGCGCTTCTCCCTGATAGGTGATCCTGCCGCGATCGAGGACCAGTGACGTATCGGCGACGGCCAGCGCCAGGTCCAGGTTGTGATCGACGATCAGGATCGTCATGCGGGACTTCAGCTTCAGGACCGCGTTGAACACTTCTTCCGTCATGGACGGCGACAAGCCTTCGAAGGGCTCGTCCAGCAACAGCACCTCGACATGGCCGGCCAACGCCCGGGCAATGGCCACCATCTGCTGCTCCCCGCCCGACAGCAGGGCGGCATCGACCTGGTAGCGTTGACGCAACCGCGGAAAGACGGAGAATATTTCCTCGTCGGTCCAGCCATTGCCCCCCGTCCGCGATCGCTTCAATCGACCCAGCATAAGGTTGTCCTTGACCGTCAGCCCGGAAAACAGCCGCCTGCCCTGCGGGACAAACGCAATGCCCAGTCGGGCCATGGCCTCCGGAACCGGCAGCGACAGTCGCCGCCCCGCTATCTCGATGAAGCCGGCACCCAAACGGGCCAGGCCCAGCATGCTCTTCAACAGCGTCGACTTGCCCGCTCCGTTCCGGCCCAGGACGGCGATGATCTCGCCCCTGCGGGCCTGGAAAGAAATATCGGACAGGATATGGCTTTTGCCGTAGTACGCGTCCATGTCGTTGACACGCAAGACCACCTCGGCCGATACCTGGGCCGGCGGCACCTTGGCCGCCAGCGCCTGGCTGCCCGAACCGATATAGATCTCGCGCACTTCGGGGTCCGCCCGGACGGCGTCGGCGTCGCCTTCGAGCAGGACGCGGCCCTGGTTCATGACTGTGATGGTGTCCGCCATGGCCAGCACCCGGTCGACATCGTGCTCGACCAGCAGGACGCCGATACGGTCGCCAAGCCTGCGGATCAGCTTGCCGATCCGATCCCTTTCTGCGGCTGCCAGTCCGGCCAGCGGCTCATCCAGCAAAATGATGCTCGGGCTCGTTCCCAGCGCCAGCCCCATGTCCAATACGCGCTGGCCGCCATACGACAGATCTTCGGCAATGGCGCCTTCCATCCCGCGCACGCCGAGGTAGCGGACCAGTTCATCGGTGCGTGTCTGCGTGGCTTGCAGCGCATCCAGACGCTTCCATACCGAAAAGCAGGCGGGGTCGCGGGCCAGCACGGACAAGCACAGATTTTCGCGCACCGTGAGGCCCTTGAAGAGATTCGTGATCTGGAATGATCGCGCCAGCCCCCGAGTACAGATGCTTGCGGGGCTCAAGCCACTCAGCGAGGCGTCACCTAGAGTCACGGTGCCGTGGTCGGCGGGGAACATGCCGGAGATCAGGTTGAATAACGACGTCTTGCCCGCGCCGTTGGGGCCAATCAACGCATGCACGCCTTGCGCGCGCACCGTCAGATCGACATCATCCACCGCCCGGATACCGCCGAAAGTCTTGGTGACCTTTGCGCAGTTCAAGTCCGCGGCATCGACCCGTTTCAGGAAATCGGGAAAGAAATCTGTTTCGGCCTCGACGACCCGCCCGCCCATGGCGGCCGACGTCGTTTTCTCGGGCACGAACAGTCTAACCAGCCGCAACCACGTGCCGGTCAGTCCGGAAGGCGTGACAAGAATGAAAAAGATGAAGATCAGGCCGAAGTAGAGCAACCAGTCGGAGGTATACATCGACAGGTATTCGCGGAACAGCACATAGAACAAGGCGCCCACGATGGGCCCCATGAAACTGCGCATCCCGCCTATCAGCACGATCGCCAGAAGTTCGCCGGAAAAGATCAGCGACATGGCTTCCGCCGACGCAATACGGTGGCTGAGCGCCGACAAGCCGCCCGCCAGGCCCGTGACGGCCGCCGACACGATGAATGCGAGGAGTTTGTAGGCGTTCACGTCGAAACCGATGAAGCGGGTCCGGACCTCGTTCTCGCGGATGGCCGTCAAGACCTTCCCGAAAGGCGACTGCGTGAGCCGCAGCAGAAAGGCGGCAACAAAGAAGGCCAGCAAGGCGACGAGGGTATAGAAGCGCTGTGACGTGTCGAGGTCGAAGCCCAGCACCGGGTAGCGCTCTATGCCGCCGAAGCCATTCTCGCCCCCGGTCAGGGCTGTCCAGCGAAACGCCACCGCAAAGCACAGGGCGCCGAACGCAAGCGTCAGCAAGGAGAAATACACGCCACGGCGACGGAGGATCAGCATGCCGATCAACAATGCCACGACGGCGACGAGCAGTACTGCTGCCACCAGCGGAACCAGCGTGGACGAGGGGAAATAACGCTGCTGCAGGATGCCCACCGCATACGCGCCGATGCCGAACCAGGCGCCATGCCCAAAGGACACCAGACCCGTATAGCCCAGCAAGATATTCAATGCCAGGCCTGCCATGGCAAGCACCACGCATTCGATGGCCGTGCTATAGGTCAACCCCCCGAATTCCAATGCGATGGGGAGTATCACCAAGCCCGCAGCGATGGCGCCCAGTCGTTTGAGTTCAAAGTTCGACATGGGCTACTCCAGCCGCTCGAAGCGCTCGCCCAGCAAACCTCTGGGGCGCACGATCAGTATGAGGAGCATGAGCAGGTAAAGAGACGCTTCCGACGCGGGAGGATAGAAAAAGGAAGTCAGTCCCCGTATGACGCCGACCAGCATGGCGGCAAGCACCACCCCCCAAAAGCTGCCCAAACCTCCGATCACGACGACGACGAATGCCGCCGTCAGTATCTCCTGTCCCATCGCGGGTTGCACGCCCGTGATCGGGGCCAGCAACACGCCGGACAAGCCTGCCAATCCTATGCCCAATCCGCACACCGCCGTCATGACCGGATTCAGCGATATGCCCATGGCGCGCACCATGTCCGGATCATTGATTCCTGCCTTGACGATCTTGCCGAAGGCCGTCTTGTTGAGCAGCAGCCACGTCCCCGCGACGGCGGCGATGGCGACGGCCAGCATCCCGATCCGGTAGATGGGGTAGAAGAAATCACCGACGATGAACTGTCCGTGCGCAAACTCGGGAATTGAAAACGTCAAGGGCGAGGCACCGAAGATCATGCGCAGCCCTTGCTCGATCACCATGGACAAGGCGAAGGTGAACAGCAGGCTCAACGCGGGATCAGCGCGGTAGAAGCGCTGAAGAAAGAGGCGCTCGACAATCATGCCGAGGATGCCGACCAGCACCGGCGACGCGACGAAGGCCCAGCCATAGCCGATTTGATCGCTGAGGAAGACGATCAGGTAGGCGCCGATCGCATAAAAGGCGCCGTGGGCGAGATTGACGATCCCGCCCAGGCTGAAAATGATCGACAGGCCCAATGCGATGAGGAGGTAATAAAAACCCAGCAGCAAGCCGTTGGCCACTTGCTGAAGCACAAAGGTCAACTCCGCCAAGACACCCCCTCGTGGTGTGGGCGGACGGCCAGGCCGTCCGCACTGCAGAGACTGCTCATCAGGCGAACTTGCACATGTTTTCTTCCTGCGTCGGAGCGAGCACTTCGAGGCTTTCGGACGGTCCCGGCACTGGCGCGCTGGTCGTCATGAAATCGAACTTGCCCGCGTTCTTGTCCGGGTTCGGCATGACGGTGTACATCTCATAGACCAGTTGATGATCCCACGGACGGAAATAGCCGGGGCGTGCGCGAAGAAGGTCGAACTTGACGTCGCTTTCGAGGTAGGAAATGATTTTGTCGGGTTCGATCGACTTCGTCTTCGTCATGGCCTCGGCCAGGATCTTGATGGCCAGGTAGTCGTTGACGGCCTGGTTTCCGGGCAACCGGTTCCAGCGCTTCTGGAAGCGGGCCACGAAGTCCTTCGCGGAAGGCGCGTCCACCTGATGAGTCCAGATGATGGGCCATACCCCACTGAATCCCGCCTTGCCCGCGCCCCAGATGCTGGTCATGTTCATGTCCGCGCCGGCAAACGGCACATCAATGTCGAACTCGTGATATTGCTTCGTGAAGTTGGTCGTCTGGTTGCCCGCCAGGTTGCTGATGACCAAGTCCGGCTTCTGCTGGCGGATTTTCAGCAGCGATGCGCTGAACTCGGTGGCGTCGGTGGGCAGCATGTCGTTCGACACGAAGACGCCGCCGTGTTCGTCCATGAATTTACGGGTCTGCTTGAACAGGTCATGTCCGAAGGCGTAGTCGGCCGTGAACGCCATCCATTTCTTGCCTTTCACCATGCCATCGCGCAACAAGGCCTGGCCTATCGTGCGCACATACATGGTGTTGCACGCTTCGAGGTGGAACATGTAGCGGTTGCAGCTCTTGCCCCGCAATTCGTCCGAGTTGCAGCCCGTCTGCATGAATAGCGTCTTCGTGCGATTCGCCACCTGGGCAATGGCCAGCCCGGACGCCGAGCTGATCTCACCCACCAGTGCATGGACCTTGTCCCGTTCGACCATACGCTGCGCTTTGGTCGACGCCGTCTGCGGGTTGACGCTGTCTTCGGTGAGGAGTTCGATCTTTCGGCCCAATACCCCGCCGGCCGCATTCACTTCTTCGACGGCCATGGTGACACCCAGGACCGCATACTCGCCCATGGGGCCCAGAAAGCCCGTGCGTGGCGTAAGGTGCCCGATCCGCAATGGTCCGGCGTCCTGGGCCCGCAACACCGCGGGCATGGCCAGGCCGGCCGCCATGGCCGCCGAGCCCTGCAACAACAGTCTTCGCCCGGGCATCGGCGCCGACGATTTTGGTTCGCTCATGCTAGTCTCCTGTGAATTTACACTCGGGTCCCTGCGACCTCTATACTAGTAATCCGTGATCACAGATCACAGTTAGTGATAACCCTGAATCAACGCACAATGTCGACACGCCTGAACATTGCCCCGAGGGCGGAAACCCTAGGCGCCAACGTGCTGCTCCAGATCAAGGAACTGATCCTGGGCGGACAGCTGATGCCGGGCGAGCAATTGTCCCTACGCTCGATGGCCGAGGCACTGGGCGTGAGCGTCATGCCGGTACGGGCCGCTGTCTACCAGCTTGTGGCCGACCAGGCGCTGGAGGTTGCTCCGAACCGATCGGTCAGGGTGCCGACGATGACGGCAGACCAGTTTCGCGAGATCACTGCCATACGGCTGCAGATTGAAGGGTACGCGGTCGAACAGGCCGCCTTGCGGGTCACGCCGTCGCTGGTCCGGTCACTGCGAAAGCTGAACGCCGCGCTGTCAAAGGCCATGGCCAGGGGCGACACCGGCAGGTCGGACATCGTCAGGCTCAACAAGGACCTGCATTTTTCGATTTATGAAACAGCCGCCATGCCGATGCTGATCAAGATCATTGAAACCCTGTGGCTGAGAATAGGGCCGGTCCTGAACTATGACTTACGGGCAGGCTCCGAAAGAACCGACAAACGCATTGCCGTCGCGCACCATGCCAGGATGATCGACGCCTTGGCCGCCAAAGACGCGGACGCCGCGCGCGACGCCTTGAAAAGCGACATCGAAAGCGCCTTCCAGCACATCCTTGCCAAACAATTTTCATGAGTGCGCCATGACCGACACCGCCGTTGAACGCCCTGCCGATCCCGAAACAGCCGACCTGGCGTCCTACATTCGATCCTTGCCCAAGGCCGAGCTCCATGTCCACATTGAAGGTACGCTGGAACCCGAACTGCTTTTCGAGCTGGCCGAGCGGAACCGAATTGCGCTGCCCTACCCGTCCGTCGACGCGCTGCGCAAGGCCTACCAGTTCGATGACCTTCAGTCGTTCCTGGACCTGTATTACGCCGGCGCCGACGTGCTGCGCACCGAGCAGGGCTTCCACGACATGACCATGGCCTACCTGCGGAGGGCCAAGGCAGACGGCGTCGTCCATGCCGAAATCATGTTCGATCCGCAAACCCACACGGCGCGCGGCATTCCCATGCCCGTGATTTTTTCCGGGATCGCCGCCGCGCTGCGCGAAGCGCAGAGCGCCCTGGGCATCAGCGCCACCCTGCTGCTGAGCTTCCTGCGCCATCTTCCGGAAAGCGAGGCCTTCGCCACCCTCGAGTCGGCGCTGCCTTTGCGCAGGAAATACGACGACGTCTGGATCGGCGTCGGACTCGACTCCGCCGAAAGAGGAAATCCCCCGGCCAAGTTTGCCCGTGTTTTCGAACGATGCAGGGAACTGGGATTCCGGCGTGTGGCCCATGCGGGCGAAGAAGGTCCCGCGGCCTATGTGCGTGATGCCCTCGACCTGCTGAAGGCCGAGCGGATCGATCATGGCGTGCGCAGTGAAGAGGACCCGGCACTCATGCAACGGCTCATTGACGCCCAGGTCCCCTTGACCGTGTGTCCGCTGTCCAACGTGAAGCTGAAGGTCGTCGACACCCTGAAGAATCATAACCTTCGGCGCATGTTGCAAGCGGGCGTCCTGGTCACCATCAATTCAGACGACCCGGCCTACTTCGGTGGTTATGTCGGCGACAATTACAGGGCCTGTGCCCAGGATCTAGGCCTGAGCCGCGACGAACTCGCGCTGTTGGCCTGCAACAGTATCAAGGCGTCCTTCCTTCCCGACGCGCAGAAGCAGCGCTTGCTGGCGGAGAAATGAAAAAACCCACCTCGAGGGTGGGTTTTCGACCTGCACAAGCTAACAAGCGATATGCTTAGATAACTTGGATGGACTTGGCTTGAGGGCCCTTTTGGCCTTCGGCCGCCACGTAGGAAACACGCTGGTTTTCTTCGAGCGACTTGAATCCGGTGCCGATGATGTCGGTGTGGTGGACGAACAGGTCCTTGCCACCCGATTCAGGCTTGATGAAACCAAAGCCTTTTTCGTTGTTGAACCACTTTACAATACCAGTTTCTGTTTGCATTTTTTGCAATCCCTAAAAAGACGAGCGACATGCTCTATAGAAGACTGTCAAGGTAGAGAATTTGAGCAAAAAAGTACTGTTTTATGGGTACTGGATTGTACTAACTTCATCGAACTTGAAAATCTAAGGTCGCATATTATAGTCATGCTTCAACCGAGTCAACAAGTTATTTTCAGGACTGTGTGCATTTCGGGCCACACCGTGTCGGCGAAATGCAAAAACTGACGCGCGAGTTTTACGACCGGGACACCATTCAAGTCGCTCATGAACTGCTCGGCAAGCTGCTCGTGCGACGCGTAGACGGCACGGATCGCATAGGAAGAATCGTCGAAGTCGAGGCCTACTTGGGTCCGCACGACCTGGCCGCCCATACGTCAAAAGGCATCACACCGCGCACAAAGGTCATGTACGGCCCGCCTGGCTACGCCTACGTCTACCTTATCTATGGCATGCATCACTGCATGAACGTGGTGACCGAAGCTGACGGAACGGGTGCAGCCGTCTTGCTGCGCGCGCTCGAGCCGGTGGCCAACCTGTCGACCAATACGAAGGGACCGGGCCGGCTGTGCAAGGCCATGGGCATCGATCGCAGCCATTATGGCCACGACTTGTGCAGCGAAGACTTCTTTATCGCGAAAGCCGCCGATACGACTAAACCAGCGATCGTGGAACGTCCGCGCATCGGCGTCGACTATGCGGGCGAATGGGCGGGCAAGCTGCTTCGCTACTATATAGAAGGCAACCCCTACGTGTCCCGAAAATGAGCTGCCAGGACATGATGAAAATTCTATGTTATAGTTACGCCTCTTTTGCAGCGGCTGTAGCTCAGTTGGATAGAGTACTTGGCTACGAACCAAGGGGTCGTGGGTTCGAATCCTGCCAGCCGCGCCAGAATTATCCAGTGTATCCAGCTGGTTTAAACCGCCTGAAGCGTCATGCTTCAGGCGGTTTTTCTTTGTACTGGGCTTTTCGAGCCATCCGGAACAGCCGGAATGCCGCATTTGCACAACGCTTTCTACGCGTTTTCCTGCATGCACTTCTTATACATTCTCTGACAAAATCGCTCATCGGTAGAGCAAGGCACGTGAACCTTCAAGTAGTTGCCTTTGACAAATGCATCTGATCAAAATGTAACTAAACATTCTGACCTAACCCGTTAGTGTTACCATAAGAAAATATATATGTCTGGCCAAGGATACCGGGATGCTAGAGCGATGAAGAGCGTGGTGATTATCGATCCGAATCCGCTGCTCCGGCGTGCCCTGGTTCACCTTTTGACCGAAATCTCGGCAGAACTCAGTTTTGAAGAAAGCGATTACGCTCCGCTCTTCGCGCGTAAATCCCTGGGGCCATCCCCCGATCTGGTCATCCTGGCATTTTCACGGCTGGAGGACCTCCATGATCTCGCAACGTCCGTCCAGCACGTCTATGCGCCCCAGGCCATATTGCTGCTGCCCGATTCGGATGCCATCTACCCCTCCATCGAAGGCCTGCCCCCTTCCGTCGCCGGATACGTCGCCAAAGATTCACCGTGCGAGGTCATTCGCGCGGCAACGCGCCTCGTCTTGGCCGGGGGAACCTGCTTTCCGTTAGCCCTCAGTATCAACGGAGCCGAATCGATGCAACCGGCACAGGGCGATCTGTTCGGCAATAGCGCACCGCGGCCCGCGCCCATGGCTTCGGCGCCGCCCAGCCTGCCCACCCCGCCCGACAACACGGGCTACAGCCGCGGCAGCGTCCAGGGAACGGTCGCCGCTCCCGCTCAAGCAAGGACAGTACAAGCCGAATGCGAGATGCTCGGCATCACACCGCGCCAGTATGAAGTTCTCGTGCTGCTGGCCCGCGGCCATTCAGTCAAGTCGATCAGCCGCCATATGGCGATCTCCATCGCCACCGTGAAAAGCCACGCCGAAACGCTCTATAAACGACTCGGCGTCAATAATCGCAATGCCGCTGTCTACGAAGCCGTGTCGCGCGGGGCCAACCTCGACCAGACCTTTACGCTGGACGAAGCCTATACTGAATCTCAAGACGCTGCCCGCCGCACCCCTACATAAACACCATGTCGCGCCCGCTTGCTGCATTCCCTTATGATTATTCGCGGATAGAGGCCGTCATTTCCGGGTTCGTACCCATCTGGCGTGAAGAGGGCTTCGACGCAGTCGTGGCCATTGCGCGTGGGGGTCTTGCGCCGGGCATGATGGCATCGAGCCAGCTTAGCGTTCCGCTGCATGCGCTGACCTATAGCCGGCAGGATCGCAGCGTGTCGTGGTTCACCGCCAGCCGTCCGGCCGCGGGGTCAAAAGTGCTTGTCGTGGAAGATGTCGCCGGTCGAGGCACGACGCTCTTCGACAGTATTGAGTTCCTGCGCCGCGAAGGGCATCATCCGTCCGTCTTCGCCTTGGCCTACGATGCGCAATCCCGCGTCACCCCCGATTTCGGCATCGAGATCCCCGCAGGGTTCCGCGCCTGGTTTCCCTGGGAGCGCGAATCCATCACCCCTTCGTTCGCCGCTACATCGAACCAGCCAACCCGCCCCGAATACGAATATGCCTCGTGGGCGATCGACCTGGACGGGGTCCTGCTTGCCGATCTGCCCGAACATCTGTACGCAGAAGCATTGCAGGAAACGCTGGCACAACGCGACCTGCTCGTGCCCAACGAGGTGCTGCCGGGCCTGGACCTGAGCGACATCAGCATCATCACCGGGCGACCCGAACAGGACCGCGGACGAACCCAGGCCTGGCTGGATCGCCATGGCTTCCACGGCCCGCTCGTCATGCGCGATGAGCGCCGCTACACAGCGGCGCAAACGTCCATCTATAAGGCGGACATGCTCCTCGCCCGATGCCATACGCACTTCATTGAAAGCGATCCGATACAGGCGCTGGATATAGCGAGCCGCGCACGGGTCGCCAGGGTGATCTGGTGGAACGGCAGCAAAGCCATGCTCGTCTATGCCAATGAGGTCGACGTGCTGCACCGCGCATGAACCGGCGGCCGCGACCTGCCCATTAACATCTTGTCGGATTCCGGTTTAAGGGGCATCATTCCGGCAGTAAGCGGCCCCTGGACCGATCCGCCGCAACGGCCGGCCGCTAGATCAACAACTAGGAGACCTTCTTGTCCACAGCAACACGTATCACCTGCGTCGAAGATTTTCGGCAACTGGCACAACGCCGTGTGCCCCGGATGTTCTACGATTATGCCGATTCAGGTTCATGGACCGAAGGAACCTACCGCGCCAACGAGCTCGATTTCCAGAAGCTGAAGTTTCGCCAGCGCGTCGCCGTCGATATCGAAAAACGCACGCACCGGTCCTCCATGATCGGCATCGATGTGGCCATGCCGGTCGCCATCGCCCCCACCGGGCTGACCGGCATGCAGCACGCCGACGGTGAAATCCTGGGCGCCCGGGCAGCGGAAAAGTTCGGCATCCCGTTCACGCTTTCAACCATGAGCATCTGCTCCATCGAAGACGTGGCGGCGAACACCACCAAGCCCTTCTGGTTCCAGCTTTATGTCATGCGCGATCGCGATTTCATCGAGCGCCTCATCGATCGGGCCAAGGCAGCCAACTGCTCCGCGCTGGTATTGACACTGGACCTTCAGGTGTTGGGCCAGCGCCACAAGGACATACGCAATGGCCTGTCCACGCCGCCCAAGCCGACACTGGCCAATCTCATCAACCTGGCCACCAAGCCGCGCTGGTGCATGGGGATGCTGGGCACAAAACGGCGCAGCTTCGGCAACATCGTCGGGCATGCCAAGGGTGTGGGGGACCTTTCCTCGCTCTCGTCCTGGACAGCAGAACAGTTCGATCCCAGCCTTAGCTGGAAAGACATTGAATGGATCAAGAAACGCTGGGGCGGCAAGCTGGTCCTGAAAGGCATCATGGACGCGCAGGACGCGCGCCTGGCCGTCGACACGGGCGCCGACGCCCTGATCGTATCGAACCACGGCGGCCGGCAACTGGATGGTGCACCCTCTTCGATTTCGGCGCTCCCTGCCATCGCCCACGCCGTCGGCAAGGAAATCGAGGTCTGGATGGATGGCGGCATCCGGTCCGGACAAGACATCCTGAAGGCAATCGCCTTGGGCGCCAAGGGAACGATGATAGGACGATCGTTCCTGTATTCGTTGGGCGCCATGGGCGAGGCCGGCGTGCTTCGTTGCCTGCAGATGCTGGCCAACGAACTGGACATCACCATGGGCTTTTGCGGCCACACCGATATCCACAATATCGACCGCTCCATCCTGCTGAACGGCGATATCTTCGATTAAGCCATCAAGAGCCCGGCTCGGTCTGCGCGCGGGTCAGGCGTGCGCGGTCGGGCTCGACCTGCGACAGCGGCGCCACGACCTCCATCGTCTCGAGGCATCGCTGCGTCAGTTTTTGATATTGGCGCGTACCGTAGCTCTTGCGGCCGATATGATCATCGCTGAGTTCTCGCACGACGCGCGCCGGCGCCCCCATCACGAGACTGCGCGGCGGGATCACCATGCCGCTCTTCACAAAAGCCATCGCGCCGACGATGCTGGACTCGCCTATCACGGCCTGATCCATCACTACGGCATTCATGCCGACCATCGCGTTGCGTCCTATCGTGCAGCCATGCAGCACGGCGCCATGCCCGATGTGTCCGTCTACCTCGATCACGGTATCGTTTTCCGACACGCCATGGACCACACAGCTGTCCTGGACGTTGGATCCTTCCATCATGACAATGCGCCCAAAGTCGCCTCGAAGGCTGGCCAGCGGTCCGACATAGGTTCCCGGACCGACAATGACGTCGCCGATCAGCACCGCAGTGGGATGCACATAGGCACTGGGATCGACGACAGGCGTGATGCCGTTGATGGCATAGACTTTCAACATACAGGTTGTCTCCGTGTAGGCGTAAGGGTTGCGGCTCGCGAGCGTCGCGGACGCCGTCCAATGTAGCAGTTTACGGAACTGACGCAGCCGCGCGACGACGGTGTCCCAAGGCTTGTCAGTCCCCCGGCCTTATTTTATTCTTGGCTTGTGGCGCATTGAATCGGAGGTTCTTGATGAAGATCTTTGAAACAATCACCGAACAGGCCCAGGCGATGGATCTACCGCTGTTTGCCGTCACCATGTCCGCAGCAGCCCGCGTCGATACGCCTGTTCTGCTCATGATGCACTGGCATGGCTTCCAGCGCGCGACGCCGCTCACCATACCGGGCATCCATTTCCTGCCGCGCGCCTTGCCCGGGTCTGCGCTGCAATTGAATCAACGCTGGGACTGCTTCGAAATGCTGGACAGCGCCATGCTCGAAGCCGCCTGGCAATTGGGCGCGTGGGATGTCGAACGCCTGGTGCAGCGTCCATGCTCGCGACTCGGCGCCGACTCCAGCGAAGCGTTGGCCTGCCGACGCGCCTTTGCCGACTATCCCGATGTCGAGACCAGCGACGAGGCCGTCGTCATCGAGGCGCCCGACCGCGACGAACTCCTGGAACTCGCAGCCAAGAAGGGCTACATACGCTGGATGTTCCGCCCCCGCAAAGGCGGTATCTGGCAGACGCTGAATGACGAAGACAGCACCGTGGCGCCAGAGGGCGGACGTGCGCTCCCCTGTCCCGTGGGGCCCCTGCCGTATGACGGCGCCAGTCCGAGCCGACTGGTGTACCGTCTCGGCCGCGTCGAACGGGTCATTGTCCCTGATACACACTGATACAAAATTCCATATCCGGTCGCCTTGAAAAGCAGGCGCCGGTCCCTATCTTCGTTTGCGCAGCCCCAGCGGCTGCCATGATCGCCGTAGTATCGGACAAGCACCGCTACACGGCACCTATTCCTCGATTATCTGTTTTCGCATAGGAGATCTCTTATGAAGATTCGTCCACTGCACGACCGGGTCATCGTCAAACGGATCGAGCAGCAACGCAAGACTGCATCCGGCATCGTCATTCCAGATTCTGCAGCAGAAAAACCTGAACAAGGTGAAGTCATCGCCGTGGGCGACGGCAAAGTCCTCCAGGACGGCAGCGTGCGCGCCTTGTCACTCAAGGTCGGCGACCAGGTGCTCTTCGGCAAATACGCCGGCCAGGCCGTCAAGGTCGACGACGAGGAGCTTCTGGTTCTGCGGGAAGACGACGTATTCGCCGTCCTCGAAGGCGGCCGCGATGAGCTGAAGAAGGCCGCTTGATCCGTGTCAGGATATCGTTAAGGAGAAATTGAAAATGAGCGCAAAAGAGGTCAAATTCCACGACAGCGCCCGTGGACGGATAGTCAAAGGCGTCAACATCCTGGCTGACGCCGTGAAAGTCACCTTGGGTCCCAAGGGCCGCAACGTCCTGCTGGAGCGCAGTTTTGGCGCGCCCGTCATCACGAAGGACGGCGTCTCCGTAGCCAAGGAGATCGAGCTTCAGGACAAATTCGAAAACATGGGTGCGCAGATCGTCAAACAGGTCGCGTCCAAGACCGCCGACGTTGCCGGCGACGGCACGACCACGGCGACAGTGCTGGCCCAGTCCATCGTGCGGGAAGGCATGAAGCACGTGGCATCGGGCATGAACCCCATGGATCTCAAACGCGGCATAGACCAGGCCGTCGCCGCTGTGGTCGAGGAGCTGCACAAGCTGTCCAAGCCCATCTCCACCGGCAAGGAAATCGCACAGGTTGCCACCCTGTCGGCGAACTCGGACGAGGCCATCGGCAAGATCATCGCCGATGCCATGGACAAGGTCGGCAAGGAAGGCGTCATCACTGTCGAGGACGGAAAGTCGCTGGACAACGAGCTGGACGTGGTCGAAGGGATGCAATTCGACCGCGGTTACCTGAGCCCGTATTTCATCAACAACCCGGACAAGCAGGTTGCCTATCTCGATGATCCGCTGATTCTGCTGCACGACAAGAAGATCTCGAACATCCGGGACCTGCTGCCCATACTGGAAGCCGCCGCCAAGGCCGGCAAGCCGCTGCTGATCGTGGCCGAAGACGTCGAAGGCGAAGCGCTGGCAACCCTGGTCGTGAATGCGATGCGCGGCGTCCTGAAAGTGGCCGCCGTGAAGGCTCCGGGCTTTGGCGATCGCCGCAAGGCCATGCTCGAGGACATCGCCATCCTGACCGGGGCGACGGTGATTTCCGAAGAGACCGGCAAGCAACTCGAGAAGGCCACCCTGGAAGACCTGGGCCGCGCCAAGCGCGTCGAGGTGCAGAAGGAAAACACCATCATCATCGATGGCGCTGGCGACCAAGCCCGCATCGACGCCCGCGTCAAGTCGATCCAGGCCCAGATCGAGCAGGCCACGAGCGACTATGACCGCGAGAAGCTGCAGGAACGCGTCGCCAAGCTGGCCGGCGGAGTGGCGGTGATCAAGGTAGGCGCTGCCACGGAAGTCGAGATGAAGGAAAAGAAGGACCGTGTGGACGACGCCCTGCATGCGACCCGGGCCGCGATCGAGGAAGGCATCGTGGCGGGCGGCGGCGTAGCCTTGCTGCGCGCGCGGGCGGCTATCGACAAGCTCCAGGGCGCCAACACCGATCAGGACGCCGGCATCAAGATCGTCATGCGGGCGCTCGAGGCGCCGCTGCGCTGCATCGTGACCAATGCCGGTGAAGAACCCTCCGTCGTGGTGGCCAAGGTGCTTGAGGGCAAGGGCAATTACGGCTACAACGCAGCGACCGGCGAGTTTGGTGACCTGGTCGAGACCGGCGTGGTCGACCCAACCAAAGTCACGCGCACGGCATTGCAGAATGCCGCGTCCATCGCGAGCCTCATCCTGACGACCGACGCCTCGGTGGCCGAAGCGCCGAAGGAAGAGAAGACGCCCGCCGTACCGGCCGGCGACATGGACTTCTAAACTTCCGTTCCCGGCAGTCGGCGGAGGAATGGCGGCCCTCTTTAAGGGGGCCGCATCCTATAATCGAACATCCCCTTTCTTCCGGAGACCGACATGCGAATCAAACACGTCCTTTTAGGCGCCGCGTTCGCCGCCGCAGCCGGCACGGCATGGGCGCATCATGGCTGGAGCTCTTACGACGCCGACAAGGCGCTGAAGATCGAAACCGCCCTCGTCGACGTCCAATATCGCAATCCTCATGCGGAGGCGGACATCGAATACCAAGGCAATCGCTGGGACGTAATCCTGGCGCCGACCCGTCGCATGGAATCCCGCGGCCTGCCTGCCGACGCCCTCAAACCCGGCAAGACCATCATTATCGAAGGCTACCCCCGACGTGACGGCACGCACGAGATCCGCGCGGAACGGATCACGGTAGACGGCAAGACCATAGAGCTGCGCTAATGGATCTGCTTGCATGGGCGGCGTGGATCGAGCATTCCGCCCTGGGCGCCTGGATGCGCAGCTCCAGCGTCGCCTACCCGTTGGTCAACGTCATACACGTATTCGGCCTGGTGTTGCTGATCGGGTCCATGCTGTTGCTGGATCTGCGACTTATGGGTTTCGTGCGGCGCTTGCCCCTGCCCGATGTTTCCGACATCCTCACGCCCCTGGCCATTGCAGGCCTTGTAGCCTTGATCGCCAGCGGGTTTTTGCTATTTGCGGCGGACGCGGGCCCGCTCCTGGACAATCCCCTGTTCCCCGTCAAGCTCCTGTTCATCGCCCTGGGCACGATCAACGCCCTGGCCTTTCGCGCCCTATGGGGATCGCGGCTGGCACTATGGGACCAACATCCCCCACTTGCCGGGCGTCTGCAAGCGCTGGCCTCCCTGCTGACCTGGGTGATCGCCGGCACGCTGGGCCGCCTGCTCGCCTACGTCTAATGCCCCTGGTCATTCTTTAGGGCTAGAACGCCTGGCCGCTGGCGCGCAAAGGTAAAAATATCCTACCGTACGCCTGAGCCCCCTCTGCCGTTCCTTGCAATGCTGCAGTCTGGCCGCCCCCACTGAGAGCCGGCCGACCCCAGCCTCACACCACCGTCGTGAGGCTGGTGCCCCTTGTTGCCTTGTGGTTCTTTCTTACATTTCGTAAGCCTGACGCGGGAGTGCAATGCTATGATTTTGAAGGAAAAATGTGGCGCCCCAGGGCGCCATGCATCAATAAATCACACCGTAGCACGACTATACGACCGCGTTTCCCTGTCGGAAACGGTTGGTCCTCGCCTGCACCAGACTCCATCGACGACGACTTTTTTGATTCGTCGGAAGAGGCTCGTGCGCCTAAGGGCGGGTTGTGGCGGCCCAGGACCAATGACGAATTTAACCGATCTTGAACACTCCCTTCCAGTAGCACGAGACTACACACCGAATCTCAGCGCAAAACGACTTGTCGCCGCACTGGTACTGGCCATGGGCTTGGTCGGGTCGCCGGTCATGGCCGCCGACAAACTCAGCGCGCAGGCGACGGAGCCTGTCGAACGCGTCAGTCAGGAAGCCGTGAAGCAAGTCGCCGACGCCGCCGCAAAACAAGCCAGTGCGAAAATCGCCGTCCACATGCCGCCGCCTGAACGCATTGCCCCCCTGCTGGAGCACTCACAATTCGACTACCCGGCGTACCGGCGCTACGTCAAAGAACAAAAAGAAGCCAAGATACGCGCGCAGACGCAGTACCTGGCGGCCAAATTCGGCCACAGCGAGTCCAATATCCGCAAATACGTGGAGCTGGCGTGGAAGGAAGCCAGCCAGCGTGAAGGCGTGCCACCCGAGCTTCTTATCGCCATGATGTCGAAAGAGAGCTCGCTGCAGCCCAAGGTGCAAAGCAACTACGGCGCCCAGGGTCTGATGCAGGTCGTTCGCCGCTGGCATCACGACAAGCTGCAACCGTCGGAATCCCTGTTTGATCCGGAAGTGAACATTCGAGTCGGGGCCGACGTCCTGGAAGAATATCTGGAGAAAGCCGACGGCAGCCTGACCAAGGCGCTGAAGCAATATTCCGGCAATGCCCGAGGTTACGCCACGAAAGTCCTGAACGAGTCGTATAAGCTGGCCCGTGTGGCGGCCGAGGCAGCCCGGGACGTCCTCGCGTCGCAGGGCTGACCCGGGTACTGCATTTCAGTATAAGGACGTCACACAGACGTCCCAATGCCGGGCGTTCAGTCCAGCTTGATGCCCAGTTCGCCGATCAGCTTGTGCCAGCGGGCGGTTTCCTTTTCAAGCAAGGCCGTATATTCCTCGGGCGTGTTGCCTGCGGGCTGGATACCGAAATCCACCAGACGCTGATGCACGGCCGGCTCGTTCAGGGTGGCCACGACTTGCTTGTTCAGGGCGTCGATCGTGGCTTTGGGCGTGCCCGCCGTCGTGACCATGCCAACTTGGGCCGCTGCGACGACATTGGGGTAACCCAGTTCCGCAAACGTCGGCACATCCGGCAACTGCGGCAGGCGTTCCGGATTGGCCACGGCCAACGCCTTCACCTTGCCGCCTTTCAGGAATCCCGCCCCCGCCGCCAGGTCGACCATCATGACGGGCACTTGTCCGCCGGCCACGTCCGTCAGCGACGGCGCCGCGCCACGATAAGGAATGTGCACCATATTCAACTTCAGTTCCGCCTTGAAGAGCTCCATGGCCAAATGGTGCGGGCTGCCTGCGCCGGCTGACGCGTAATTCAGTCCATTGGGCTCGGATCGCGCACGCTCGATGACGTCCTTGACGCTGTTCAAGCCCGAATTCGGGCTGGTCACCATGATCATGGGAAAGCTGCCCAGCAAGGTGACGGGCGCCAATTCCTTCTTTGGATCGTAGCTGAGCTTCTTGTACAGGGCCGGATTGAACACCAGCGTGCCATTGTCGGCCGACAGTACGGTATAGCCGTCGGGCGCCGCCCGCGCGACATCGCTGGCTGCGATCGAGGTATTGCCGCCCGGCTTGTTCTCGATGACGACCGTCTGGCCCACGCGCTTGGACAGCGCATCACCGATCGTGCGCGCCAGGAAATCCGAGCCGCCGCCCGCGGGGTACGGGACCAGCCAGCGTATCTGTTTATCCGGATAGTCGGCCGCATTGGCGGATGCCGCCATGGCCAATGGCAGTGCGAACAGGGCTGCCGCCATCACTTTCTTGAGTGCACGCATGTAAATTCTCCGGTAGTCGGGGTCGGATTATTGAAGCGTAAACTATATACGCGTTGCGTAATTTTCAGGAATACAAGAAAACCCTAGGCGTCAATCTACATGGCCCAGGGCGGCGCTGATCGTCGCGCCCTCCACCTGCAATGCGCGGGCCACGCGGCTGTCGGGCGAGGCATCGAAAGCACCGGTCGATCCCAGCACCGTCAACACCGCCGCCACGCGATTCGAAAAGTCGAAAATCGGCACGCCGATGGCGCTGATGCCCTGCAGGTTGGTATCGCGCACGATCGCCATGCCCGCGGCGCGCACTTCCTTCTTGATGGCAGCGATGGGATTCGTCTTGTCCAAGAGTGTGCGCTTGGCTTCGGTGATGTCGGCCAGCTCTTCGCGAGCCATCCGTTCCACCCGCGCGTCATCCATGAAGCCCAGGAAGACCCGACCGGTGGCCGACGTCAGGAAAGGCAAGACCGACCCCACGCGTACGTTCAACGTGACGGGCAAGCCCGGCTCTTCGAATCGCACGATGGTCGGCCCCTTATTGCCCATCACGGCGATGAAGCACGTCATTTCCAGCGATTCACGCAAGCGGATCAGCGCCGGCTCGGCCACCCGTATGGGATCGGCCAGACGCATGGCCGCCAGGCCAATGTGAATAGAGCCTGCTCCCAGGTAATACTGCAGCGACACCGGATCCTGCGCGATAAGACCTTCCTCCATCATGCTGATCAGATATCGATGGACCTTCGCGGGGTTCTCGGAAATATGCTTGGCCAGCACGGTAAGGCTGGCACGCCCGCCGAGACGAGCCAGACCCTTGAGCACGGCGATGCCGGTCGTAATGGCTTGTACGCGCTGGCGGCGTCCGCGCGTCGCGCCCGCTGTTTCGTTGTCCGTCGTTGTAGTCATAGATGGGTGTCGGCGTTAAATTGGTCCTAAGTATATGTCGGCAACCGGCGCCGCAAAGCGGCGATATGCAGGCATACAAATGTGCGGGTTCGAGTGCTTCGGCGAGCCAATAAAAAATTACGCAATGCGTGTTGATATTACGCTAAAATAAAAATGACATCAGGGCCTGGCTCTCCTTTTCCCGGCCCGACGGAGGAAGACATGAACATGCCCGCCCACGACATGCCTGCGGCCTGCCCCTACGCTGCCAAGGTGGCGTCGCCGTCATCGACCGGACAATGCCCGGTCGACCACAAGGCCGCCGAATTCGATCCGTTCCAGGATGCCTACATGGAGAACCCGTCGGAGTTCGTCCGTTGGGCGCGGGAACAGAAGCCCGTGTTCTACAGCCCCAAGCTGGATTATTGGGTCGTGACGCGCTATCAGGCCATCAAGGACATCTTCCGGGACCCCATCACCTTCAGTCCCTCGAATGTGCTCGAGCCGGTCGGCGAGCCCTCGCCCGAGGCGGCCGCCATCCTCAAGCAGTACGGTTACGCGATGAACAGCACGCTGGTGAATGAAGACGAGCCCATCCATATGGCGCGACGACGCGTGCTGATGGAACCCTTCACGCCCGAGCATCTGCGCAAGCACGAGCCCATGGTTCGCCGGCTCGTCACCGAGGCCATCGACAAGTTTGTAGACGATGGCCGTGTCGACCTGATGCAAAAGCTGCTGTGGGACGTCCCCTTCTCGGTCGCCTTGCACTTCCTGGGAATCGATGACGACTCGGACCGCGAAACCATGCACCGGTTCTCCATTGCGCATACCATCAATGCCTTCGGCCGTCCGACGCCCGAAGAGCGAACCTCGGTAGCCCATACCGTGGGGCAATTCTGGGAGTTCTCGGGCCAGGTGCTGGAGAAAATGAAACGCACGCCGGACGGTCCGGGCTGGATGCGCTACTCGATCCGGCAACAGAAGGCGCATCCCGATGTGGTCACCGACTCGTACCTCCACTCGATGATGATGGCCATCATCGTCGCCGCGCACGAATCGACCTCGTTCGCCTCGGCCAATGCCATCAAGCTCCTGCTCGAGCACCCGGACAGCTGGGCCGACATCTGCAAGAATCCCGGCCTGATCTCGCCCGCCATCGAAGAGTGTTTACGCTATAACGGCTCCATCGGATCCTGGCGCCGCCGCACGACACGCGATGTCGAAATCGAAGGCGTGGCGATCCCTGCCGGCGCGCGCCTGCTGATGGTTGTCTCATCCGGCAACCACGACCCGCGCCACTTCGGCGATCCCGACTTCTTCGACATCCGGCGCGACAACACCGTCGAGCACCTGACCTTCGGATTCGGCGCGCACCAATGCCTGGGCAAGAATATCGGCCGCATGGAAATGCAGATCATCATCGGCGAACTGACGCGCCGCCTGCCGCACATGAAGCTCGCCGACCAAACCTACAAGTATGTGCACAACCTGGCCTTCCGCGGCCCCAAGAACCTGGTCGTGGAATGGGACCCGGCGCTGAACCCCGAGAGGATCGATCCGTCGGTGCGCCAGTCCACGCAAGAAGTACGTTTCGGCGGCCCCCTGGCCAAGCACATCGTGCGCGACCTCCAGGTCGAATCGGCCCAGCCGCTGACCGACGACATCCTGCTGCTGCGCCTGATTTCCTCCACCGGCGCGCCCCTGCCCAAGTGGACACCCGGCGCACACCTGGACATCGAATGCGGCCACACGGGGCTTTCGCGCCAGTATTCATTGTGCGGCAACCTGGAAGACCGCCATGCCTGGGAAGTCGCCATCCTGCGCGACCCGGAAAGCCGAGGCGGCTCCACATGGATACACGAACACGCCAAGGCCGGCAGCGGCCTGCGCGTGCGCGGCCCGCGCAACCACTTTCGCATGGACGAGTCCCACCGCGGCCGCATGCTGCTCGTGGCGGGCGGCATTGGCATCACCCCCATCATGGCCATGGCGCAACGCGCGCAGGCCCTGGGCATGGATTACGAACTGCACTTCAGCGCACGATCGCGCTCTGCCCTGCCCTTCCATGAGCGGCTTCAGAAGCTGCATGGCGCGCGTCTGCATGTGCATATCAGCGATGAAGGAAACCGCTGCGACTTCGACCAGCTGCTGAAGACCTTCGACGACACGACCCAGGTCTACGCCTGCGGCCCCACCCGCATGCTCGACGCACTGGAAGCCGCCGTCTCGCGCCGCGGACTACCCGACACTGCATTGCACATCGAGCACTTCGTCAATACCGTGGCGGTGCTCGATCCAGCCAAGGAGCATGCCTTCGAGGTCGAACTCAGGAATTCCGGCTTGACCTTGACCGTCGGCAACGACCAGACCTTGCTGCACGTACTGCGGGCCTCCAACATCGACGTCCAAAGCGATTGCGAAGAAGGCCTGTGCGGCGCGTGCGAGGTCAATGTCCTGGAAGGCGAAGTCGACCATCGCGACAGCGTACTGACGACTGCAGAACGGCGCGAGAACAAGCGGCTGATGGCCTGCTGTTCGCGTGCGGCCAACAAGAAGCTGGTGCTTGATCTTTGAGGTGCAGTAAGCTGACTCCTGGACGGGTTTCAACCTAAACAGCAATCCAGGAGAGGAGGCGGCATGGCACACGCAATAAGCACATTCCTGATGTTCGAGGGCAAGGCCGAAGAAGCAATGATGTTCTACATCGAGCTCTTCAAAGGCAAAGTGACGGCCATCCAGCGCCGTGAGCCGTTGGAGAGCGGCAAGCCGTCAGTTGAGCTGGCCACCTTTACGCTGGGCGGGCAGACCTTCATGTGCTCGGACAGCAGCGTCAAGCACAACTTCAGCTTCACTCCCTCCACGTCGATATATGTGCAGTGCGACGACGAGATGGAACTCGCCAGCGCATTTCATCAACTTGCTGAAGGCGGGCAAATCCTGATGCCCGTGGATAACTACGGCTTCAGCAAGAAGTTCGCGTGGGTGCAGGACCGGTTCGGAGTGTCGTGGCAGCTGAATGTTGCGTGAAGGCGCGGCATATTTTGGGAGCCGGACATGAGCGCAAGAACGCACCATTACAAGCTGCGTGTCACTTGGACAGGCAATCAAGGAACGGGCACCTCTTCATATAGCGCCTATAGCCGGTCGCATGAGATTAGCGCGCCAGGCAAGCCTTCCATTGACGGGTCCTCCGACCCGAATTTTCGCGGGGATCCGGCGCGATGGAGCCCTGAAGATTTGCTGGTCGCGTCTTTGTCAGCTTGCCACAAGCTATGGTACCTGGGGCTTTGTGCTAAGGCAGGCATTGTGGTGGTCAGCTATGAAGATGATGCGGAAGGATCCATGGCTGAGGACGGCAATGGGTCTGGGCAGTTTACTGAGGTTGTGTTAAAGCCCAGGGTGGTCGTCGCTGCGGGGTCGGATCTGGAGAAGGCAGAGGCGCTTCACCATACGGCTCACGAGAAGTGCTTTATTGCTAGGTCGGTGAATTTTTCGGTGCGGTGTGAGGCGGAGATTTTGATGTGACCCTAGATTTCGCCGTCGCGCGGTGACATTGAGTACGGCTCGCCTCGCTGGAGGCGATTCATTAGGCCGTCGGCTTTCGGCCATGAGCGGCCATCATATCGACAGCCGAAGGCGAATGAACTCTAATAATCGTTAGTCCTTAAATCCTCTAGGGGAGGCTGCAATGATTGACCATACTGGTATCGGAGTGGCAGATGTCGTCCGTTCCGCCGCATTCTACGACTCAATCTTAGGAGTTCTTGGCCTCCGTCGCGTCATGCAACTTTCCAGCGGCGACGGAGTCGACGGTGTTGGCTATGGTGTCGATTATCCGGTCTTCTGGATTGACCGGTTTCATCCCCATAGCGTGATGCAGCACACAGCCTTCGCGGCCCAGAACCGCGCCGAAGTCGACGCTTTCCACGCTGCCGCTATGAAGGCTGGCGGAGGCAATAATGGCTCACCTGGACTCCGTGATATCGCCAAAGGCTACCCGCCCGGCTACTATGCCGCGTTCGTGCTCGATCCCGACGGCAACAATATAGAGGCAGTCTTCCGTGGAGGCTGAAATCCGCTGCACGCCTGCTTAGCAGGCAAATGCACTTATGATCAAAGGTTCCTGTACAAATGGATCAAACACTTGCCTTGACGAGCCGGATTGGGTCGATTGCCGGCATCCGGGCGACCCGTAAGCGCCAAGCCAATTTCAAGTTCATATAGCAAGCGCATCTAGACATTTTCCAAGTCGCCGCGTTATGGTAAACATGCCCGGTCAGCGTACGCCGCAGAGAGAATCCATGCCCACCTGCAACGACATCGCCCTGTTAGCCACCTACAACGCTCACATGAACCGCAAGCTCTATTCCGCGGCAGCGAAATTACCTTCGGTCGAGCAGCTTGCAAACCGCGGGGCATTCTTTACTTCGATACTCGGCACCTTGAACCATATCATCGCAGGCGACACCATCTGGCTGATGCGCTTTGCCCTGCACCCTTCGCAATTCCGCGCGTTGGCGTCCCTGCGCGGCCGCCCTATTCCCAACGACCTCACGCAGTCCTACGCCGACAACTTGCCGGGCCTGGAGGCGCACCGAACAAAACTCGACAGCATCATTCTGACGTTAGCCGAAGAATTGCGTCGGTCCGATTTGGATCAAACCCTCACTTATCGGAACTCACGCGGACTGGAGTTCCACAGGAACTTCGGACAACTGCTGCTCCACTTCTTTAATCATCAGACGCATCATCGCGGCCAGGCGAGCACTTTGTTGACACAGGTCGGTATCGACATCGGTGTTACCGATTTGCTTGAAATCATCCCCGACGTCCAGGACTGACGGAGCAAATTTCAGGTTAGTATGAATACTTACCGATGGGGCTGCGCATGCAAAAGAACCGAAGCACCAGCGGCGGCTGGCAACATCCGCCCGCCGATACACCCCCCGGCTCGCAGGGATCACCTGGACAACCCAAGGTGCCACCGCGCAAAACCTGGCTGATCTTTGCCGCCGTCCTGCTGGCTAACTATCTTCTCGTGCGGATGTTCGCACCGGGCACCGACCAAACGGTCGCAATACCGTACACGCTCTTCAAGCAGCAAGTTGCGCAAGGCAACGTGCAGTCCATCTATAGCCAGGGAAGCGCCATCGAGGGGCAGTTCGCAGCGCCCGTCGCCGTCCCTCCGTCCGAAACGACCGCGCCCGGGGAAAAGCCCCGCACGGGGCCTCCCATCACCGCCACGACGTTCACCACGCTGCTGCCGGACTTCGTTGATCCGGGCCTTGAATCGTTCCTAATCGACCATAACGTCGAAATCCGTGCCGTGCCGATCAAGACGGCGAGCCCTTGGGCCACGATGTTGTTCGGCTTTGGCCCCGCCCTGCTCATCATCGTGTTCTACGTATGGTTGTATCGTCGCGCAACGCGTCAGGCGGGCGGGATGGGCGGGGGCATGTTCGGCATGGGGAAAAGCAAGGCACGCCGCTACGATCAGAACCAGGAAAACAAGGTTTCGTTTGATGACGTCGCGGGCATCGACGAGGCAGAGAACGAACTGGTCGAAATCGTGGACTTCCTGCGAAATCCTGAAAAGTACACGCGTCTTGGCGGCAGCGCGCCGAAGGGCGTACTGCTCGTCGGCGCGCCCGGCACAGGTAAAACCCTGCTGGCCCGGGCGGTGGCCGGGGAAGCGAACGTACCCTTCTTCTCCATGAGCGCATCGGAGTTCGTCGAGATGATCGTCGGCGTGGGCGCCGCACGCGTTCGGGATCTGTTCAAACAGGCGCGCGAGCATGCGCCGTCGATCATTTTCATTGACGAAATCGACTCGATCGGGCGCGCCCGGGGCCAGGCGGTTATGGGCGGGGCGAGCGAACAAGAACAGACACTGAACCAGATCCTGACCGAGATGGACGG
>Ga0182739_1000620_pt1 | contig 42898 bp, 25 predicted proteins | sample eDN5th30CBELigBY_FD_128873 | JGI IMG/M metagenome (GOLD analysis project Ga0182739, IMG submission 128873) | Enriched backyard soil microbial communities from Emeryville, California, USA - eDNA 5th pass 30_C BE-Lig BY (version 2) (version 2) | ecosystem: Environmental > Terrestrial > Soil >... | reverse complement strand
TTTGGTTTGTTCAACTATGCGACCACGACCCCCGGCGGTTACGTTGATTTTGACCTTTTCCACGTGAGCGATCATTTATCCAAATAACGTTAAGGCGATACGTCGCTTATACATTAAATTGATAACATACCCGGCGCTAATGAATGTGTATAGCTCAAATCATCAGCGCCATTAACATACACGAGTAATGAACACAAAAAATCTATTCAAACGGCAGTCGATATACCATGGGTTAGCGACTTTATGCCTTGCTTTCGTAATCTCCAATAGCTATGGCCAGGAAGGTCCGGCCGCCTCGCTGAAAGAGACCTTCAAAGACGATTTCCTTATCGGTACTGCACCAAATGGCCGCCAGCTCTCCGGCAACAACGAAGCGGAACAGCAACTCATCATCAGCCAGTTCAACGCCGTTACCCCCGAAAACCTAATGAAGTCGCAGTCGTTGCAGCCGGAATGGGGCCGTTATGAGTTTGATCAGGTCGATCGGTTCATTGCTTATGCTTCCGAACATAACATGAAGGTAAATGGCCACACCTTGATTTGGCATAGCCAATTGCCCCGGTTCATGCGGCATATGGAAGACATAGATTCGGTCAGGCAATTCTTTGAAGGCCACATCAAAACCGTAGCCGGCCGGTACGACGGCAAAGTCGACTCCTGGGATGTGGTCAATGAAGCACTCAATGAAGACGGAACACTCCGTAATTCGGTCTTTCTCCGTGCGCTCGGCGATGATTATATCGTTGAAGCCTTCAAATTGGCACAGGAAGCATCGCCACAATCAAAACTCTATTACAACGACTACAACATCGAACAGCCTAAGAAAAGAGCCGGGGCGCTTAGGATAGTGAAAAAGATACAGGAAGCAGGGGTACGAATCGATGGTGTGGGCATCCAGGGGCATTGGCACCTCGGCCGTGTTCCAATGGAGTACATCGAACAAAGTATACAAGCGTTTGCAGCCCTCGGTGTGGACGTGATGTTTACCGAACTCGACATCAGCGTACTCCCGAATGCCGCTGGCGGCAACACTGCCGAAATCAGCCAAACTTCTGGATATAGCGAACGCCTTAACCCCTACCCTGACGGATTACCGGATAGTGTACAACAGGCACTGGCCCAGGATTATGAAGATCTGTTCCGTCTTTTCTTAACCTACCGGGACAACGTAAGCCGGGTTACTTTCTGGGGCGCCCATGACGGTCAAACATGGCTGAACAATTGGCCAATACGTCGTCGCACCAATTATCCCTTATTGTTTGACCGGAATCTAGCGCCAAAACCCGCGTTCTATCGGGTGATAGCCACGAAATCGGATGAATAGCAGGTAAATTATTGGGAAAAGTCTCCAACTTTCTTTTACATTTGTAATAATTTAAATGTTACTTTGACACGAATGACCAATCGTAAAGGAAAATAGAATGAGCGAAACGTATGTTATCGGTGTGGATTTCGGAACAGATTCGGTCCGGTCGGTGCTGGTAAGCACCGAAACCGGTGAAGAAGTGGCCACATCAGTATTTGAATACCCGCGCTGGAAAGCCGGTTTGTACTGCGATGCGGGCAACAATCAATTCAGGCAACATCCACTTGACTATATTGAAGGACTGGAATATACAGTACGGGCATGCACAGATCAGGCAGGTCCCGCTGTTGCAAAGCAGGTAATTGGCCTGTCTGTAGATACCACCGGTTCTACTCCCGTTGCCGTAGATGCACACGGCATACCGTTATCGCTTCTCCCGGAATTTTCGGAAAACCCAAATGCGATGTTTGTGTTGTGGAAGGACCACACGTCGGTAAATGAAGCTGCTGAAATCAATGCACACGCTCAACGGTTTGAAACAAACTACCTGCAGTATGTCGGCGGCATCTATTCATCGGAATGGTTCTGGGCCAAATTGCTGCATGTATTGCGCGAAGACGAACAGGTACGTGCGGCTACCCACTCCTGGGTGGAACATTGCGACTGGATTCCGTTTTTGCTTTGCGGCGGAAAGGAAGCTTCAGCTATCAAGCGGGGCGTTTGCTCCGCCGGTCACAAATCACTATGGGCCGAAGAATTCAACGGATTCCCGCCTAATGACTTCTTCGCTACGCTCGATCCATTACTGGATGGATTTACCGCCAGGTTGCCCGCTCTGACATTTACCGCCGCCGATCCGGCGGGCAAGTTGAGTGAAGAATGGGCAGAAAGACTGGGACTCACGACAGACGTAACCATTGGTATCGGGGCCTTCGACTGTCACATGGGCGCAGTCGGTGGACAAATAGAGCCGTATTACCTTAGCAAAATCATCGGCACCTCCACCTGCGACATCCTCGTTGCCCCGCAGAACGAAATGAAAGGCAAGCTTGTCGCGGGTATCTGCGGGCAGGTAAACGGCTCGGTCATACCGGGTATGATCGGCCTGGAGGCAGGCCAGTCGGCGTTCGGCGATGTCTACGCGTGGTTTAAAAATTTACTCATGTGGCCGTTAAGGACGCTTTTGGCCGACGGCACCGTTGCTCCTTCCGTCATCCGCGCCACTGAAAACGCCTTGCTAGCAGAATTGAGCAAAAGGGCCAGTCAGCTTCAACCGACGGAAGCCAGCGAATTAGCCATTGACTGGCTCAACGGCAGGCGTACACCTGATGCCAACCAGCTCCTCAAAGGTGCGCTCACCGGAATCACTTTAGCTTCTGATGCACCCCGGCTGTTCCGTGCCTTCGTCGAAGCAACTGCTTTCGGCGCAAAGAAAATCGTGGATCGCTTTATCGAACAGGGCATTCCCGTGAAGGGCCTGATAGCACTCGGCGGAATACCACGTAAATCGCCGTTTGTAATGCAGGTGATGGCCGACGTCATCGGTATGCCAATCAGGGTACACCGTTCGGAACAAACTTGCGCCATCGGCGCCGCGATGTTTGCCGCAACTGCCGCCGGTAGATTCAACAGGGTGGAAGATGCCATGCAACAGATGGGTCAGGGATTTGACATGGAATACCGGCCGAATCCCGCTTACGCCAAGCTATATGCCGATCGGTATGCACAATACATACGGACAGGCCATTTTATTGAAAACCAGCTAACAACCGAAGTGCCATGAGCAAGTATGAAGCCATCAAACTAGACGCATATCAGCAAAACATGCAACTCCCGCAACTGGGGCTCGTGCTGTTTACATTCGGCAACGTCAGTGTAGCCGATCATGAATCCGGTGTTTTCGCCATCAAGCCCAGCGGCGTCGCATATAGTGAGCTGGCACCAGAAAAGATGGTCATCGTCGACTTCGAGGGGAACATCGTTGAAGGCGATCTCCGCCCTTCGTCCGATACCAAAACACACGCCGTGCTTTACAAGCATTGGCCGGAAATAAATGGAATCGTACACACTCACTCCACTTACGCCACCGCGTGGGCACAAAGCCAACGGGACATTCCCATATATGGCACAACCCACGCCGATCACCTCACCACCGATATCCCCTGCGCGCCACCCATGACCGACGAAATGATCGCCGGCGATTACGAATACGAAACCGGATTCCAAATTCTCAATCATTTCGATCGACATGGATTGGATTACAGAGAGATTGAAATGGTGCTGGTAGGCAACCATGCCCCGTTTACGTGGGGCAAAACAGGCGAGAAGGCTATTTATAATAGTGCTGTATTGGAGTACGTGGCAAAAATGGCCGCACTCACCGAAGGGATCAACCCGAACGCGCCGCGCCTGAAAGATGCCCTCATCAAAAAGCATTACGAACGGAAACACGGACCTGATTCCTATTACGGGCAGTAAACTAACTATAAAACATAAAATAAAAAAGAACCACATACATGATCGATCTTAAACAATTTGAAGTATGGTTTCTGACCGGAAGCCAACACTTGTATGGAGAAGAGACACTGAAACAAGCGGCAGCACACGCAGCAGAAATTGCAAACCACCTGGACCACTCCGAACAAATCCCCGTCAACATCGTTTTCAAGCCGATTGTTAAGACCCCGGAAGAAATTCATGCCACCATCGCTGAGGCCAACCAAACTTCCGCATGTATCGGCATTATGACCTGGATGCATACATTCTCGCCTGCTAAAATGTGGATCAGGGGGCTGAACATCCTCCAGAAACCGTTACTGCACCTCCACACGCAGTACAACCGGGATATTCCGTGGGATACTATCGATATGGATTTCATGAACCTGAACCAAAGTGCCCATGGCGACCGTGAGTTTGGCCATATCGTCTCCAAACTACGCATCAACCGGAAGGTCGTGACGGGCCACTGGAAAGATCACGATGTTATCGACCAAATCAACGTATGGACCCGGGCAGCAGCAGCCTGGCATGACTGGCAAGGTGCACGCTTCGCCCGCTTCGGTGATAATATGCGTTATGTAGCGGTAACCGACGGTGACAAGGTCGATGCCGAAACCAAATTCGGCTTTTCGGTAAACACCTACGCTGTAGGCGATTTGGTAGCGGTAATCGATGCCGTTTCGGATAAGCAAATCGACGAACTGATTGAAGAATACGAGGCGGTGTATACACTCGCTCCCGCCGTAAAAACAGGCGGCGGAAACCACCAGAATGTCCGCGATGCAGCACAAATCGAAATCGGCCTCCGAAAATTTCTCGTAGATGGGGGTTTCAAGGGGTTTTCTAATACCTTCGAAGACCTTCACGGGATGAAACAATTGCCGGGTATTGCCACGCAACGGCTCATGCAGGCCGGATTCGGCTATGCCGGTGAGGGCGATTGGAAAACTGCTGCACTCGTACGGGCGGCGAAGGTGATGGGTAGTGGCATGCCTGGTGGCAACGCCTTCATGGAAGACTACACCTACCATTTTGATCCGAAAAACAGCCTGGTACTCGGCGCACATATGCTTGAAGTAGACCCCGCACTGGCGAGCGGCAAACCGTCACTGGAAGTACATCCGCTAGGTATCGGTGGGAAAGCAGACCCGGCACGGCTTGTCTTCGACGCCGCAGGAGGTCCGGCACTGAATGCCAGCCTTGTTGATATGGGCGACCGCTTCCGGCTTGTCGTTAACGACGTGGAAGGCCAAGACCCACAGCACCAGCTACCCAAACTGCCGGTAGCGCGGGTGTTATGGAAACCCCTTCCCGACATGAAAACGGGGTGCTCCGCGTGGATACATGCGGGTGGAGCCCATCATACAGTGTACAGCCAAAATCTCGCCGCGCAGCATTTTCAGGATTTTGCCGCACTGGCTGACATTGAACTCCTTCATATTGGAAAAGACACCCGTTTGACTGATTTCCTGAAGGAAATCCGGTGGAACGACCGGTACTATCACAACCATCATTAATATTAATTAAAAATTATAAACCGTTATGCAACTCCTTGAAACACTCGATTGGCTGGTTATAGGTCTCTATTTCCTACTGGTAGCCGGCATTGCGATCTGGTCAATGCGGAAGAAGAACGACTCGGCACAAGATTATTTCCTCGCGGGCAAAAGCCTCGGCTGGTTTGTCATCGGAGCCTCAATTTTTGCTTCGAATATCGGGTCCGAGCACCTTGTTGGACTGGCCGGTTCGGGCGCTACAGATGGCGTGGCCATGGCACACTACGAGCTCCATGCATGGTGCTTGCTTATACTCGCGTGGGTCCTGGTGCCGTTTTACATGCGCTCCAAAGTCTTCACCATGCCCGAATTTCTGGAGAGGCGGTTTTCACCGCGTGCAAGGACGGTGTTGTCGGCCATTTCTTTGGTCGCCTATATCCTCACCAAGCTGGCCGTCGGCGTATACGCCGGTGGAATGGTGTTTACGGGCCTGCTTCCCGAAGTCAGCTTTATGGGCTTCGATAGCTTTTGGGTGGGATCGGTGCTCATTATCATCCTTACTGGGATGTACACTGTTATCGGCGGTATGAAAGCCGTTGCCTACACCGAAGCCCTCCAGACCGTGGTGCTGATCATCGGTTCGGCACTGGTGACTATTCTCGGTCTTCAGGCCCTCGGGGGCTGGTCGGAGCTGCGCGCCACCGTGGGCGACGAGATGTTCAACCTCTGGAAACCACTGGTACCCGACGGCGTGGAAGCCACATGGGCGCCGGTGAAGGAGAGCAGCAAAATGGCTTGGTACTTTAACGACAACTATCCTTGGATTGGTATGCTGTTCTGCGCACCCATCATCGGTCTATGGTATTGGACAACAGACCAGTACATTGTGCAACGGGTGCTTGGCGCTCCGAACGAGACCGAAGCCCGGAGAGGCTCCATTGCCGCAGCATTCTTCAAATTATTCCCCGTATTCATATTCATCATTCCGGGCATGATATGTTATGCGCTGGCAGTGAGTGGCAAATTGCCCGTACTGACCGAACAGTTAATTGGTGCAGATGGCAAGATTATCCGCGACCAGGCCCAGCAGGCGTTCCCACTGATGGTGGCCCACGTACTCCCTGTAGGTATCCGAGGCATCGTGGTGGCGGGGCTACTGGCCGCGCTGATGAGTTCGTTGGCCGGTGCCTTCAACGCGTCCTCCACATTATTTACCATCGACTTCTATTCGAAATTAAGGCCCAATGTGTCACAGGAGAGACTGGTGTGGATAGGCCGTATTGCTACGGTGGCCATGATTGTCATCGGTTTACTCTGGATTCCGGTGATACGCGGCGGAAAAGGGCTATATGACTACCTCCAGGGCGTGCAGGCGTACCTGGCACCACCTATCGCCGTTGTTTTCTTTGCCGGTATTTTCCATAAGCGACTGAACGCACAGGGGTGCCTCGCCGCCCTCTATACTGGCTTTGCTCTCGGACTACTAAGGCTGGCCATCGATACACCAGTGAAACTGACGGAAGGCTTCACTTATGCCGAAGGTTCCTTTTTCTGGATACTGAACAACATGTTTTTCCAGTACTACAGTTTGGCAATCTTCCTTATCAGCCTGGCCGTGATGTTTGCCGTGAGCTACGCCACTGCACCGCCTGCTTATGAAAAAATTGAAGGACTAACCTACGGTACAACCACCGCGGAACATAAAAAAGAAACCCGCGCAAGCTGGAATAAGTGGGATGTCATTACGTCTGTTATTGTCGTTGCCCTGATTGTCGCCGCGTACGTGTATTTCAGCGGTTAATCAATGGAGGGGCGGATTTAATTTTGTATTTACCGCCTCAAACGTTTACATTAGTCTGTTAAAACCGAGCAATGAATAATAGACGAACTTTCCTAAAACAAGCGGGAATCGGTATGGCGGCCGCTTATTTCAGTCCAACGCTCCTCTCCTGCTCACCGCAGGGGAAGTCACCATCGGCGCTGGACGAGATCGGCCTCCAGCTTTACACCCTGCGTGATCAACTGGCTACAGACGTGATTTCCACCCTCGATCGGGTAGCCGGAATCGGGTACAACCACGTCGAGACCTTCGGCCCGGACATCGATGCAGCCGGGAAAGTCACTTTCTGGGACATGGATGTTCCGTCGTTGTCAGCAAGGCTCGCGGCAAACAACTTGAAAACCTACAGCGGGCACTATGATCTCGGGGAGTTCCTCACACCGGGCAATGGTAACCAGGATGCACTAAAAGTGTTTATCGAAACCGCTGCTACATTGGGCCAACATTACCTGATCGCTCCCGTGCCGCCCATCCTGTTGATTGATAAACTGACAGCCGACGATTACCGTTTTATGGCCGACCAACTCAACGTGGGCGGTGAGCTGGCTGCCAAATCGGGCCTTAAGATCGGCTACCATAACCATTTCTGGGAGTTCCGTACCCTGACTGATGGTAGCAGGGGACTGGATATACTTATCGAAAATACCGACGATGCGCTGGTGGCCTTTGAATTGGATTTATTTTGGAGCGAAAAGTCTGGAACAGACAGTGCTGCGTATTTCGAAAAGCATCCGGGCCGCTTCCCGCTTTGGCACATCAAAGACATGGATAAAAACAACTCCACGGTCATTACCGGAGGCGAATATGACACCAAGCCATTCATGGAGATCACTCAAAACATTACCTATACCGAAGTAGGGACAGGGAGTATCGATTTCAAGAAAATCATGGCGGAGGAAAAAACAGCCGGATTGCAATACGCATTTGTCGAACAGGACTTCATTACGATTGACCCGTTTGAAAGCATCACAAGAAGCTATAACTATGTCAAAAGCGAGTTGATTGGATAAATAACAGCGTTTCTCAAGAAGTCATCGTTTATACAATGCTCCCCTCTCGTCAGCAATCGACAGGGGAGCATCTGCTTATATTACCTAAACTGATAAACTGTCTTTGTCGTGTATTCAGCCCCGGGTTCCAATACCGTAGACGGAAATTCCGGGTGGTTTGGTGCATCGGGAAAATGCTGGGTTTCCAGACAAAACGCAGCACGGTGGCCATATGTCTTTCCTCCCTTGGCGTTCTGCACGTTATCCATGAAATTGCCGCTATAGAACTGCAAGCCCGGTTCTTCCGTCAACACGTCCATCACGATGCCGGTCTTCGGGCTTTCCACCGTTGCAATAAGTTGCAGACCTGGGTCTTTCTTCAACACGAAGTTGTGGTCATATCCCTTACCCAACAACAGCTGTGCATCCGTTGTGTCAATACGTGCGCCGATGGCCGTAGGCTGGCGGAAATCGAATGGCGTACCGTCCACGGGCGTGATTTCACCTGTGGGGATCAGCGTTTCATCCACCGGCGTATACCCATCGGCACGGATGGTCATTAGATGATCCAGAATGGTGCTGTCCCCTTCTCCACTCAGGTTGAAATACGCGTGATTGGTCAGGTTTACCACCGTAGCCTTGTCGGTCGTTGCATGATAGGCAATTTCAAGTCCATTGGCAGCCGTCAACGTATAAACTACGGTTACCTCCAATTTTCCGGGATAACCCGCTTCACCATCGGCCGATATGTATTGCAATTCCAGGCTGCTATCGGTCACATGCTTCACTCCCCACACCTTCCCAAAAAACCCATTCGTACCGCCGTGCAACGTATTCGGACCGTCATTGAGTTCCAATTGGTATTGTTGTCCGCCAAGTTCAAACTGCCCTCCGGCAATGCGGTTACCGTACCGGCCCACGATGGCGCCATAAAAACCATCACCCGGTCGCTGATAGGTCGCTAAGTTTTTATAGCCCAGCACCACGTCAACCAAATCTCCGTTCGCGGTGGGTACATGCAGGCTCACTACACGGGCACCGTAATTGGTAATTGCCGCGACGATCCCACCATTGGTCAGCGTATACAATTTTACGGAATCGCCACCCACTTCGGCCTCGAAGTCAGCCGGAACAACGGTCAAAACGGATGTATCGGACGCCGAAGACTGCTCCTGTGATGGGTTGCAGGCCCACACGCCGGCCAGTACCAGCGCAAAAGCGATTGACTTGCTTGTTTTTTCTATCATGATACAAAAATCAGGTTTACAAAATAGGTGACATCACATGCCGCCATTTTAATAATAATGCTATTTTCGCAAAGGTAACAGGAAAATCCGCATATAAAACATGTAGCCGTTTTTTTTTGCCGACGGCCGCACCCTCCTATCAAAATAGGGTTGCAATCAGCTAATTTACGACCAATTAATAGCAAGCCTCCTATTTACATTTGTTATTATATAAATCGACACCATGCATATCCCAAAAATCACCTTACTGTTTCTGATTACGGTGGCAATATTGCCGGTTTCCGCCCAATCTCCATGGGAGCGCATTGCCCAGCGCCCATCCACATTGGGCCTGGAGCATGGCACGTCTGAATGGACTGTCGCCCCCTTTAAACTCCAACTAGTCAATGCGTCACAAACCGTATCCGGTCTGAAACTGTTGGCAGACACCGCATTTGATTACACGCCCGACGAGCGGCTGGAAGCGCGTGCGAAAGATGGGCTATACCACCTGGGCGATATTAACTTCCGGGTACGATCCGATAAAGACACGGCTTGGCAATCCTTTTCCACCGCCGCCAAACGTGTACCGGTCATTCCGGTCACCGCATCAGGTCAGACACTGGCAGCAGCCGACCTTGCGCCCTCGTTACCTGAAAACGCCCCACTTGCTGTAACGCGCTACTGGCAATCGGTAGATGGAAACCTGGTACTCCGGTTCGATCTGACCAACAAAACGGCAGCACCACTTGAAATCGGCGGGCTTGGCATTCCCATGATATTCAACAACATCCTGCAAGACAAACACCTCGATGAAGCCCACGCCGACAATGTATTTTTCGACCCCTACATCGGTCAGGATGCCGGCTACCTGCAAGTAAACCGTCTGCATGGCGAGGGGCCCGTCTTACTGGTCCTTCCCCATGAAAACGCAGCCTTTGAGGCTTACCGTCCACTGAATGATGACCCTACACCGCGCAGCATCGTCTTCGAGGGCTTTCATGAATGGATGATTCATAGTAAAGCTTACGCCGATACGGAGTGGAACGGCGTGGAACAATGGAACGAACCAACTTCGTCTCTCCTTCAGCCGGGTGAAACCACCTCGGTCGCGCTTCGTTTTGTCATGGCTCCCGGCATCCGACAGATTGAAGAAACGCTTGTCCGGCAAAAGCGGCCCGTTGCAGTGGGTATACCGGGCTATGTCGTACCGCGTGACGTACCGGCCAAGCTCTTCCTCCAATACCCCGGTAAAATAAATTCGTTGGAGTCCTATCCTGTCGAGGCGCTCGCTATTAAGAAAAGTGATAAAACGGAAAATGGATGGCAAGCGTATGAGGTTATTGGAAACAAGTGGGGACGAGCACGGTTAACCGTTACCTATGCCGATGGATTGAAGCAGACCATCAATTATAAAGTTATCAAATCCGAAAAAGAGGCCGTGGCCGATCTTGGCCATTTTCTCACTACCGAACAATGGTATGAAGATGAAAGCGATCCGTTTGGTCGCTCCCCTTCGGTCATCAACTACGATTACGAGTCTAAAAGACTCCTCACGCAGGAGTCGCGCGCATGGTTTGCCGGATTGAGCGATGAAGCAGGCGCCGGTAGCTGGCTGGCGGCCGTCATGAAGCAGGCAATTCGCCCAGATAAAGCCGAGGTAGACAAACTGAAACGCTTTGTCAACGAAACCGTATGGGGTGGTATCCAATATGCCGATGGTGAGTTGCAATACGGGGTGAGGAAGAGCCTCTTCTATTACGAGCCCGATTCGATGCCAGTCGGCACTTACAGCGACAGCATCAACTACGGGGGCTGGGCCGCATGGAAGAAAAAGGAAGCCAACAGTCCGGGCCGCTCCTATAATTATCCGCATGTTACCGCAGCCCATTGGGTGATGTACCGACTGGCCCGGCACCACACCGGGCTGGTTACCGAAACACCGTGGCAAACTTCGCTGGAACGCGCTTACCATACCGCGATGGCCATGGTGAAATTTGCACCGCATTATGCGCAGTTCGGGCAAATGGAAGGTTCTGTTTTCTTATTGGTGTTAAACGATCTCAAAAATGAGGGCTATACCGAAATGGCCAACCAGCTGGAAGCGGCCATGCGCAAACGGGCCGAGCACTGGCATACCTTAGCCTATCCGTTCGGGAGCGAGATGCCGTGGGACTCCACCGGGCAGGAAGAAGTTTACCTGTGGTCGCGATATTTCGGATTTGATGACAAGGCAATGGTTACGCTCAATGCCATTCTCGCCTATATGCCCACAGTGCCACATTGGGGGTACAATGGCAGTGCCCGGCGCTATTGGGACTTTGTGTATGGCGGCAAACTTTCCCGTATCGAACGGCAGTTGCATCATTATGGATCCGCACTGAACGCTATACCCGTACTTACCCACTACCGAGACCAGCCCAATGATTTTTACCTGCTACGCGTAGGGCATGCGGGCGCGATGGGTGCCCTAGCTAACATCACCGAGGATGGGTTCGGCCCGGCAGCCTTCCACTCCTACCCGTCTACGCTGGCAATCGACGGTTATGCGGGCGACTATGGTTGCGGTTTCTATGGTTATGCCGTTAACTCGGGCACCTATATTGTTAAGCATCCCGAATTTGGATGGCTGGCATTTAGCGGCCTGTTGAAACAGGACAGGGATTGGGTAACAACCAACGTAACCACTGCCGCCCAGTCACGGGTCTTCGTTGCACCGATCGGCTTGTGGATCACCACGGATGCCGGCCGTATAGATGAAGTGGCATATAATGAGAAAACAGCCGAAATCCGCATCTCACTAGCCGAAGCTGAACCCTATACACCCGCCGCTTACCTGCGGTTGGAACAGACCATGTCTGAGGGTAAGGCGTATGCATTGAACGGATATACAAAAAATGACAGAGGACAATATGTGGTTCCCTTAACGCAGCAACAACAAATCCTCGCCATTACGCCCGATGCAACCGCACCGTAGGGCTGGTTGTATAACGTTACCTACCAATACTGTCATTTGAGCGGCTCCCGGTCGATAGCCGCTCACTTTCAAGCCCTCCCTAGGCCAGGCAATACGCCCCCAACGCCCCCAATTCAAAATAACATACTGTAAAACAATCAATTATTAAAAACGTTCGGACAATACTTGATTTAATATAAGAAACATCGTATAATTGTATTCAACTTCATTCACTGACAGTGAATGAAGTTTTTTAATAACAGTTTCGACACAGTCGAATGATAACCGAATTATGAGTAAGACACTTCTTATACAAATAAGAATAGGAATCGCCGGTTTTAAAACAAACGCCAGAAGCAAACCGCTCATTTGATATCCAAACGAATAAATTCGATTACTAACCTTTATTAATGAATTCAACATGAAAAGTAAAGCTAACCAGAAAACCGTAAGGGCAACACTTGTATTGTTGTTAGGGTTTTATTGTTGTATCCCCTGGCCGTCATGGGCGCAAGAACTGCAACGCGTCAGCGGGGTTGTAAAGGACGCTACAGGCGGTTCGCCGATGGCCGGTGTGCGTGTGGCCGTCAAATCTTCGGGCTTGGAAACCTCCACGAACCCGGAAGGACAGTATGTTATTCAAGCCGAAGAAGGTGATTTGCTGGTCTTCTCGTACATCGGCTATATTACCCACGAGTTAACGGTGGCGGGCGGTGCGCCCATCGACGTATTCCTTGAGGCCGGGCTGGAAGCCCTCGACGAAGTAGTCGTTGTGGGGTACGGTACGCAGAAACGCGCGACAGTTACGGGCGCAGTCAGTTCGATCAACTCCGAGAACCTGTCGCGTACCTCAGCAACCACTACAGCTGATGCCCTCGTGGGTAAAATACAGGGCATCACCACCCGGGCAACCAATAGCTATGAGGGCGACTCCAGGCCAGGCTCCCCCGCGGTAGTTCAAATCAGAAATATGGGCGAGCCTCTATTTATTATAGACGGCGTTCCCCAGACCAGCGGCCAATTCAATAACCTGAATGTGAATGATATTGAAAACATATCCATCCTGAAGGATGCCTCTGCCTCGGTATACGGATTCAGGGCGGCAAATGGGGTGGTTCTGGTGACCACCAAGCGTGGCCAGAACCAAGCGCCACAGATTAACCTCAATGCCTATTACGGTTGGCAGAACCTCACCCGATTCCCCTTTGAAACACCGGCCAACGCCTACCTTTTTCATTTAACGAGGGCAGAATCGCAGCAAAACCGCGGGCTTCCCGTAAGCATCACGCCAGAAGAACTGGAAAAATGGCGCTTAGGTACTGAACCGGGATACCAAAGTTACAATCAATACGACTACGTCGTAAACAATCCCAACGCACCCCAATACAATGCCAATCTCAGTGTCTCGGGCGGCTCAGAAAAAACCTCGTACTATGTATCCGCGGGGCATGTGGGGCAGCAATTTGTTATGAAAGGTCACGATTTCAGTCGTACAAACATCCAGAGCAACATCCAGACCACCCTGGCGAAGGGCCTTGTGGTCGGCACCCAGCTGAGCTATCGCATCGAAGACCGCGATAACGTCGCGATTCCCGGCAGGGACGATCCTATCTGGAATGCCTTTCTGGGAACAAACAGTTCCTGGCCAATGGATAACCCATATGCCAACGGCAACCCCGATTACATCAATGGGGACGTCCGTTACCTCACCCGGCTGGCTTCCACGTATACCAAAGAAATAGCCGGCTGGCAGGAAGACATCTGGAACAATGCCGGTGGAAATTTCTTTGCGGAATACACATTCCCTTTCCAGCTGAAGGCGAAAGCGATGTACTCTCATAATTATAAACAAAACAAATTCGACAGACAGCGGTACAGCTATGATGCATACCGTTATGTGCCGGAAACGGACACTTATGAGGTCTACGGTGGCTTCGCAAGCCCCCTACGAAACAGGAACAGGCGAGAGGTACAGGACCGGTTCGTTCAAATGCAGCTGAGCTATGACAAAACCATCGGCAACCACTCGTTGGCTGTGGTAGCGGCATATGAACGATCAGACAGCGAAGAAAACTATACCGCCGTTCAATCGGTCCCTCCCATCAACGACAATAAACTCATTGACTTTGTCGATGTCAACGATGTATCTACCGACTGGACCGTGAGCGCCCGCTCTTCCTATATCGGAAAACTCAATTACAACTATGCTGGCCGGTATCTGGTTGAGGTACTCGGACGGTATGATGGCTCCTATTTATATGCAAAAGACAAGCGTTGGGGATTGTTTCCTGGGGTGTCAGTAGGATGGCGCATTTCGGAGGAAGCATTTCTAGCCGACAAACTCAATTTCCTATCCGACCTTAAAATACGGGCCTCGTGGGGCCAAGCGGGCCGTGAGCAGGGCATCTCACCATGGGATTATCTAGGTGGTGCCACCTATGGAAGTAGCCAATTTTTGCTTGATGGGTCCGTTGTTACAGGCGCAAGGCCGCGTGGTTTGCCCGTGACCAACCTTAGTTGGGTAACAAGCACCTCGTCAAACATCGGCGTTGACATCGCGCTATGGAACAACAAAATAACCGCGCAGTTTGACGTATTCGAACGTAAGCTTTCCGGGCTACCGGCTTCCCGATATGACGTACTACTCCCTAGCGAGGTGGGTTACTCCCTTCCTCAGGAAAACCTGGAATCGGAGGCGAATAGGGGTATAGAAGGAATTATAACCTATTACGATAAAAGCGGCGATTTCGAATATTCGGTAGGCGTGAATGCCACGCTCGCGCGGCGAAAAATCTACGACCGGTACAAACCCCGTTTCGGAAATTCATGGGATGAATATCGGAATGCAACTGAAAACAGGTGGTCTGGCGTTAGTTTTGGCCATCAGGTCATCGGCCAGTTTAAATCGATGGAAGAAATCGAAAACTATCCCATCAACAACGACGGGCAAGGCAATACCACGCTATTGCCCGGCGACTTCATCTACAAGGACGCCAATGGCGACGGCATCATCGACGACCTTGATCAGCGGCCCATCGGCTACGCGCTTTACGACAACCCGATACTCGGGTTCGGGCTCAACAGCAGTTTCGCCTACAAAGGAGTTTCGTTAAATGTTGACCTGGCGGGTGGAAGTATGTATTCCTATGTCCAGAACCTGGAGCTTCGGTACCCTTTTCAAGGCGGTCACAACTCGCCAACCTGGATGTTGTCCGACCGTTGGCACCGGGCAGATGTATTTGACAACAACAGCGAATGGATACCGGGAAGATATCCCCCCATTCGTGAAAACCCGAATCACGCGAATTACCGTACCAGCAATTACTGGCGCACAAACGTCAGCTACGTACGCATTAGGCGAATCGAACTCGGGTATGCTTTGCCACAGTCAGTACTTAGCAATCTAGGGATTACCGCCACTCGCGTATACGTCAGCGGCACCAACCTGTTCACATTCGATAACCTTAGCCATATCGAACTGGATCCCGAACTGGCTATGGATTCCGGGCTGAGATACCCGTCACAGAAAATTATAAACATTGGTTTCAACTGCACATTTTAACCTAAAAAACTGAAGGATGAAAACGCTTTATAAACTTACAGTCTCCTTTTTTATACTCATATCCGTTTCAGCATGCAAGTCCGACTGGCTGGAACGCGAACCCGAGGAGATTCTGACGGACGAACAATTATGGAATAATCCAGAGCTGATTATCAGCACAATCGCCGATTATTACAGCCGGCTTCCACAGCATACCGACTTTGGCGGCCCTTATAACTGCGGATCTCCCTCGGCTTACTGCGGCTGGAAAGACTATGCGTCGTATGACGAAGCTATGTGGTCGGGAGTGAGTAACTTCGACTTCGAATTCCGCAATAACCTGATCGAATATCCCTTCGCACGATGGAGCCTATGGAATTACGATCTGGTTAGGGATATCAATCTCGCAATTGACAAAATCGGTGCGGTCAACAGCCCCAAGGTTCCCGATGCAATGAAGAATCAATTCATTGCTGAACTTCGTTTTATCCGGGCACTGAATTACTTCGAGCTCGTCAAAAGAATGGGTGGCGTACCGATTATTACCGAGCAGTTAATCTATGATTTTGAAGGCGACCCCACTTATTTGCAGCATCCCCGTAATTCGGAAGAAGAGGTTTATTTATTCATCGAATCCGAGCTGGATGCGATAACGGATCTGCTTGGGAATGAAGGTAGCAAAACCCGGGCAAATAAATATACAGCCATCGCCCTCAAAAGTCGCGCAATGCTTTACGCGGGTTCCATTGCCAAATACAACAACCTGATGGCATCGCCGATTACGTTGCCTAACGGTGAAGTGGGGATCCCCGCTTCGAAAGCAGCCTATTTTTATGAATCGTCATTGCAGGCGTCTAAGGCGATCATTGAAAGCGGTGCCTACCAACTTTACGAAAGCAATCCTGATCGGGGCATGAATTTCTACGAGGCCCTCACGGTTAAAAATGGCAACAACGAGGTCATCATGGCTGTTGACTACGCCGTAAGTCAGGGGTTGCGCCACCTGTTTACCCTGGAAAACATCCCCCGGTCATTACGGCAAGATGTCGAGAATGTCAGTGGCTCATCCGCACTTTCGCCTTCGCTCAACCTGGTGGAATCCTACGAATACCTGGATGGTTCCGTCGGTACATTGAAAGGTGTAGGTACGGGCAGCAATACCGCCGAAGGCCAGGCCAACTGGATTTTCTACGACAGCCCGGCAGCGATTTTCGCCGACAAAGACCCACGGTTGTCGGGAACCATCATCCTACCGGGAAGCACATTTGCAGGGCAGGCATTAAATATCCAGGCAGGTGTGTATACCTGGAATGCTTCGGCCAATAAATATGACCGGGTAGAAGGCTCGCTCAATTCGCAATACACAGATGGTGGTGTTCTCACCGGTGGTGACGGTCCGTTACGAAACGAAACCTATGTCTCCGCAACCGGGTTCTATCTCCGAAAATACCTAGACAGCGCACCGGGTGCAGCAACGAGTGCAGTCAGGAGTGACATCTGGTGGGTCCGGTTCCGTCTGGGCGAAATTTACCTCAACGCCGGTGAAGCCGCATTCGAGCTCGGCCTTCCCGAAGGAGTGTCTTACGTAAACCGCCTGCGCGAACGGGCCGGCTTCGGTCCTAACAGCCTCACCGAACTCTCGCTTGCACGGATCATGAACGAGCGCAAGGTCGAGCTGGCCTTTGAAGACCATCGCGTTTGGGATCTGCGCCGCTGGCGTGTAGCGCACGAGCGCTGGGATGGCACGACAACCAATCCAAATGCGAACATCTACGCGTTGTTTCCGTACCGTATTATCCGGCCCGGGCATCCCGATGATGGTAAATACGTATTCGATAAATTCCGTTCATCCAGAACCACCAGACCCCGTTACTTCCGCTATGGAAACTATTATGCTGAAATTCCGCAGACAGTTATCAATAATAACCCAAAAATTGCGCGTAACCCATTTCATTAATTGTTAAATCAGCCAATCATGATACACTATATCAAACTTATTGTTCCATTGATTATCCTATCTTTTGCTTCCTGCGAACTTGATAATTACGAACCGCCTACCTCCACCCTTACCGGCACGGTTACCTACGATGGCAAACCTATCGGGGTAAGAAGCGGCGGCGTACAGCTGGAACTGTGGCAGCCCGGTTTTGCACTCAATACGAAAATCCCTGTTAATATCGATCAGGAGGGCCGATTTTCCGCTTCCCTTTTTGATGGGACTTACAAGTTGACATTCCTCGCCGGCAACGGCCCGTGGGTTGTCTCGACAGATACCATTGTTGTCCATCTTAACGGTTCAGCGGACATCACCGTTCCAGCCGAGCCCTACTACACGATAAGTGAGGAGACCGTCGCGCGAAATGGCGAAAACATCGAGGCTTCTTTCCGCGCTTTGGCCGTAAACGATTCCCGCGCATTGCAAAGCGTCGGCCTGTACGTTGGTACAACAGCCATCCTCGATAATATCAACAACAAATTGAAAGTGGAACTTCCGGCAGCCGATATCGCCACGCTGGACGACCCGATCAGTTTGGCTGTAAATTTGGGACCAGAGCTATCGTCAAGGGCTTATGTCTATGCACGGATTGGCGTTCGGACTTCTGGGGTCAATGAAATGCTATTCTCTCCAGTGTTTAAAATAAATCGTTAACAGCCTTCGTCGCTAAAACAGACAAACATGAAACAACACATCCGAAAGAAACGAAGAGGTATTACCCGAAAAGGTGCGATCTATGCCTGTGCCTTAGCCTCCTTGGTCACCGTGGCAACCACCAGGCCGGCACATCAGAAACACGTAGTTCCATCTCATGATACGGTATCCATCGCCGTAGACATCAACAACAAAATTGGCGACATGACCCCTATCTGGGCCTTTGTAGGGTATGACGAGGGCAACTACACCTATCTTCCCGACAGCAGGAAACTTCTGAAAGATCTGGCGGATCTCAGTGAGGGGCCTATTTATGTTCGTGCCCACAACCTGCTCAACACCCACGAAGGATCACCCCTGGCACTCAAATGGGGTTCCACCAATGCCTATACGGAAGATGAGCAGGGCAACCCCGTGTACGATTGGACGATGGTAGACAAAATCGTAGACACATGGATCAACCTTGGCATGAAGCCGGTTATGGAAATCGGGTTTATGCCGAAAGCTCTGTCTACCAAACCCGACCCTTATCGCCATCATTGGTCGCCCGGCGATGCTTACAGCGATATCTGGACGGGATGGGCCTATCCGCCCAATGACTACGATAAGTGGGAGGAATTGATTTATCAATGGGTCCGGCATTCTATAGACCGATATGGCAGCGAAGAAGTGGCCAGTTGGTGGTGGCAGCTGTGGAATGAGCCCGACGCGGGCTATTGGGCTGGCACAGATGAAGAGTACCATCAGCTCTATGATTACACGGCCAAAGCCGTCAAGCGGGCGCTACCTACCGCGCGGGTAGGAGGGCCAAATGTCACCGGTGGCCTGTCATCCCGGCAAGCCAAGTTCCTTACAGATTTCCTGGAACACTGCCGAAGCGGTGTCAACTACGCAACGGGCGAAAAAGGAACGCCCATCGACTTTGTCGGCTTCCATGCCAAGGGAGCGCCGACCGTTTCTGAACAGGGCAACGTACAGATGCGAATGTCCACACACATGAAGCAGATCGATGCGGCCTTCCGGATTATCCGGTCCTTTCCCGAATTTGCTGACCTTCCAATTATCATTGGGGAATCCGATCCGGAGGGGTGTGCGGCCTGCTCAACAAATTCCGGATACACCCAAATGGGCTACCGAAACGGAACATTATTCTCCAGTTACCTCGCATCCTCTTTCGCAAAAAAATACGAACTTGCCGACAAACATGGCGCCAATCTTATCGGGGCGGTAAACTGGACGTTTACATTTCCCGGACAGCCTTGGTTTGATGGTTTCCGATCTTTCGCTACCAACGGCATCAACAAGCCTGTTTTAAATGTATTGCGGATGTTTGGTCTCATGGGTGGCGAGCGGTTACGGGTTTCCCAGGCTCAGTCTTATACGGTTGAAAAAGTAATGGAAAAAGGCGTACTGGAAAATCCAGATATCAACGGGTTGGCCTCCATTGAAGGCAACACGGCATCCATCATGGTTTGGAATTATCACGACGAAGATGTCGCGCTCGATTCGTCTCCCGTTTCACTCACCATCAAGGGACTATCATCAGATCGCGTGCTCATCCATCATTACCGGATAGATGAGCAGCACAGCAATGCATTTACCACCTGGCGCGAAATGGGAGCACCGCAACAATTGACACGCAAGCAATACAGGCAACTCGAAGAATCGAGCGAGTTGAAACTACTGGAGTCACCGAAGCGAGTGGATGCCCGTTCGGGCATTATTACGCTACCGTTCGACTTGCCTGGTCATGGTGTTTCACTCATTCAGGTTACCTGGTAAATTAATCTATCAACAGTCACGCCCCCCTGAAGCTGGGGCGGATACTAGCAATTAAAAATTAAAAAATGAAAACTCGTAACGGTTACTTAGCAGCACTCCTTGTGGGGGCATTTATTCTGGCATCATTTACCTGGCAGCAAAAGTGGGAGTCACCCGGCCAGCATGACGACCAACCTGTATCCATCAATGTAAACTTAGCCAATAAAAAAGGGCCAATGAAACCCATCTGGTCGTGGTTTGGGTATGACGAACCTAACTATACCTACATGAAAGATGGTAAAAAATTACTTACCGAACTGTCTGAGGCCATGCCGGTACCTGTACACGTACGGGTACACAGCTTGTTGGTAACGGGCGATGGCCAAGCCGCCCTGAAATGGGGTTCTACGAATGCCTACACCGAAGACGCGCAGGGAAACCCTATTTATAATTGGACTATCATTGACAGCATATTCGATACCTTTATTGAGCGCGGCATGAAACCTATGCCCCAGATAGGATTTATGCCCGAAGCACTCTCTACAAAACCGGATCCCTATCGCCATCACTGGAAACCCGGCGATGATTATAACGATATCTATACCGGTTGGGCATACCCACCCAATAACTATGAGAAATTTGCCACGCTGGTTTACGAATGGGTAAAACATTCCGTTGAGCGATACGGCAAGGCAGAAGTCGAGTCGTGGTATTGGGAGTTATGGAATGAGCCGAATATCGGTTATTGGAAAGGAACTACCGAAGAATACATCAAGCTCTACGATTACACCGCCGATGCCGTGAAACGGGCACTGCCTACCGCCAAAATCGGCGGTCCGGAGGTTACCGGTCCACGGTCCGAAGGTGCTTCCAAGTTCCTGCGGACGTTCCTGGATCATGTCGCAAATGGCAAAAATTATGTCACCGGAAAAAAAGGCAGTCCACTCGATTTCGTGACCTTCCACGCCAAGGGTTCCCCGCGTGTGGTCGATGGCGTTGTGCAGATGAGTATCCGGAACCAACTACGTGATATCGAAAGCGGTTTCGCCATCCTGCAATCCTATCCGCAATTCAAACACCTTCCGGTCGTTATCGGCGAATCGGACCCCGAAGGTTGTGCTGCATGCTCCGAGGCTATCTACCCGCATAACGCGTACCGCAATGGCACCATGTATTCCAGCTATACCGCGGCATCCTTTGCCCGTAAACTGGATATCGCCGACCATCACAACACGGATTTACTCGGCGCCGTCAGCTGGTCTTTTGAATTTGAAGACCAACCGTGGTTTGCCGGCTTTCGCGACCTGGCAACAAACGGCGTCGACAAGCCGGTATTAAACGTATTCCGGATGTTCGGAATGATGACCGGAGATCGGGTCGATGTTGCCGGCCAGTTCAACTATGACTTTAAAAAAATATTGGAAAACGGCGTAAGGGATGAACGCGACATCAACGCTCTGGCGTCTATGGATGAACAGCACGCGGCCGTCATGGTCTGGAATTATCACGATGACAATGTTATCGGAGAAGCCGCTCCGGTAACGGTGAATATCGAAGGCCTTCCTGCTGAAAAAATATACCTTCAGCACTACCGCATCGATAGTGAGTTCAGCAATTCCTATGAAGCCTGGAAAAAAATGGGATCGCCGCAATCACCCAGCGAGGCGCAAATCCGCGAGTTGGAAAAAGCCGGACAGCTTCAGCTGCTGGAGTCGCCTCAATGGATTTCTGCCCAGAACGGGAAAGCTTCACTCGCATTCGAACTTCCTCAGCAGGGCGTCTCTTTACTGCGCCTGACATGGTAGGCCGACAGGCATCAAAATATGGTTGGTTATAAGCAAAATACGACTTGAATTATTCCTTCATTATATTCAACTTTGTTTAATACAAATACACTGTGTTCTTGAAAGTACACATTGTTTCATCGTGCCTCCGGTGATGGCTATCACCGGAGGCACGAATTGTAACCCAAAGTCCGGCCCACACGTCGTGGCCCGTTGAAAACCAAATTATGAAAACAGATCACGATATCTTAGGCAACGAAAAGCTATCAAAGCTACGCTGGGCGATGGTCCTTATGGCTTTCTTCGCCACCGTATTGAACTATGTCCACCGGCTCTCCTTCAACTACCTGAGCGCCGATGGTGAACTGCGAGAGCTAATTTCGGACGAAGCATTCGGATATATAGGCACTGCGTTCTTTATTGCTTATATGATATCAAATGCTTTCTCGGGCTTGGCAATTGACAAGTTGGGTACGCGGCTGGGTTACGCAATATGTATGGCCTTCTGGACAACCGCGGCCCTGGTACATGCTTTTGTAATCACACCCTTCCAATTCGGTATCGTGCGCTTTTTCCTGGGCCTGGGTGAGGCGGGAAACTGGCCCGCAGCCATCAAATTGATCGGCGAATGGTTTCCGCCGCATGAGCGGTCTACCGCTTCCGGCATCTTCAACAGCGGTTCGGCACTGGGAGCCATCATTGCTCCCCCGCTGGTTGCATTCCTCGGCATCAATTACGGCTGGCAATCTACATTCATTATTCTCGGTCTTGCGGGATACTTATGGCTGGCTATCTTCTGGTTCACCTATTACACCCCCGAACGCGCGACCAAAGCGTCACAAGCCCGGATTATCCCTCCTATGAAGCTTTTCAAAACACGGTTTCTGCGTATGTTTACCCTTTCCAAGTTTTTCATGGATCCCATCTGGTACTTCGTGACGTTCTGGATCGGTCGCTACCTCGCCGACGTGCATGGCTGGGATATGGGTCAAATTGGATGGTATGCTATCATTCCGTTCCTCATCGCGGATGTGGGCAACCTCATCGGCGGCTATTTTACCCAATTTATCATCAAAAAGGGAGTTCCAATCCCCAAAGCCCGCAAAATAGCCGTGGGGATAGCCGGCTCAGTGATGTGTTTGCCGCTCCTGCTCGCTCCCTTCATCGTGAACTCGCCAATGTCGGCTTTGATTCTGTTCGGTCTTTCGGGCTTTGGATATACGGCATATACTGCAAATTCACTCGCATTTCCGGCAGATGTGGTACCTAAAAGTGCCACTGCATCGGTTTGGGGGTTGGCCTGCGTCGGCACCGGGCTTGGCGGGGCTGTCTTCCAGGCACTGTCCGGGATTACACTTGAAGCATATTCAGCGACTCACGGCTACACCACGGCTTATGATATCCTGTTCATCGGCTTCGGTGCCGCGGGGCTCATCGGCCTGCTTATTATGCTTCTTTTTATGGGTCCCTTGACAAAAAATGAGGAACTGCATCGGTATGTGGAAGCAGATGAAGCAGACAAGTCAAGTAATAACTAACCTTTAAATGATATGCAAAGCTTCAATTCACTCCGATGGTTATGCGCCGTCTATTTAATTAGCATGTTTCCGCTGGCTGGCATGGCACAGCGGGAAGTCAGGGGAAAAATCACCGACGCCGGCTCTGGTGAATCACTTGCCGGCGTTACCGTAAAGGCAAAACTCGCCAATGGAAGCACATCGACCGATAGCAGCGGGAATTATGCGATCGCTGCACAACCTGGCGATACGCTAACCATTGCATTTTTGGGATACATCACCCAAACACTTGCCGTTGGCTCACAATCTACCCTAAACATTGCACTAGCAACTGATGTTTCCGAATTGGGAGAAGTGGTGGTCATCGGGTATGGCACCCAGCGGAAAGGTGACGTAACCAGTGCAATCGCCAGTTTGAAAGAGGAAGATTTCACCAAGGGCGCCATGCGCGACGCCTCCGAACTCATCCGGGGAAAAGTGGCCGGGCTGAACATTACCAACGGATCTGGCGATCCCTCCGCTACCCCAAACATCGTTTTGAGAGGCATCTCTTCCCTTCAGGGAAACACGGCGCCATTGGTCCTGATTAATGGAATCCCAGGTGAATTCAATACCGTGGCGCCTCAGGAGATTGAATCCATCGATGTATTGAAAGATGCTTCCGCAGCCGCCATATACGGTACCCGCGGAGCTAACGGTGTGATTTTAATCACTACCAAGCAAGTCGATCGCGATATCCCAACCACACTCGATTACAGCACGTACTTTTCGCAGTCAGACTTCTACCAAAAAGCAGACTTCGTAGACGCCGGTCAGATGCGGAACCTTATCCAACAGGGTTTGCTCCCAGAATCGTACGACGAAGGGCATACCACAGATTGGCTGGATGAAATCACCCGGAAGGGATTCATCCAAAATCACAATGTGAATATAAAAGGTGGGAACTCACGGTCCAACTATGTGGGTAATTTCAACTATCTGGGGAACGACGGGGTGTTCATCCGGTCATATAACAACGAGCTGAGGTTATCTTTTGATGTCAATCACAGCATGTTCGATAATCGGTTAAAACTAAACGCCAGTATCCTTAGAGGATCACGGACGGGAAGTGCCTTGGGCGACGGCTCCCCGTTCAATCAGGAGATTTATCGGCAGGCCCTGATCCGCAATCCTACGGAAAAGGTCGTTGATGAACAGGGAAATTGGTATGAGACTTCTTTGCGGGAGTCTACCAATCCCGTCGCGATGATCCGGGAGACCGACGGCATCATCACCAACGACTGGACCCGTGTGACGGCCAATGCAACCGTTTCGATCCTTGATGGTTGGGATGCCAAACTGATGCTCGCGACAGACAGGCGAACGCGGTTGGAAGGATATTCAGAAACTAAAAAACACGCCTCTAACACCAAAAATGGTTTAAATGGTTATGCTTCCCGAGGCGACAACAAACGTACAACGGACTATCTGGAAATGACGTCAACCTATTCAAAAACAACCAATAACCACCGATTTAATGCCCTAGCTGGTTATAGTTACCAATACCACGTCAATTCCGGCGGCTTCTACACCAATTCAGATTTTCCGACGGACAAATATTCGTACCACAATATGACTACGGGCGCGGCTTTACTGGAAGGCCGCGCGACGATGGGCAGTAATAAGGATGACGATCGGCTTATCGGTTTTTTTGGTCGGGTGAGTTACGGTTATGATAACCGATATAATATCCTGGCAAGTGTAAGACGCGAGGGTTCTTCGAAGTTCGGGGCAAACAATAAATGGGGTACATTCCCGTCGGTCTCCTTGGGCTGGACGATAAGCAATGAGCAATTCATGCAAAATATCACCTTCTTGAATAACCTGAAAATCCGGGGTGGATACGGCGTTACGGGGGTCATTCCGAATGACTCTTATCTTTCGCAAACCTTATTGACCTACGAGGGGAATTTCTATACCAATAGTCAATGGATACAAGGTCTTGTGCCGGTCAGCAATCCAAATCCCGACCTGCGTTGGGAACGAAGCAATGAAATAAACGTCGGTCTGGATTTCGCGCTCTTCGCCAACCGGCTGAACGGTAGCGTGGATATCTACAACAAAGTAACCAAAGATATGCTTTGGGATTATACAGTCCCCGTGCCCCCCTATCTTTATAACCGGATTAAGGCCAACGTAGGCGAAATGCAAAACAAGGGAGTCGAAGTGTTGTTGAACGCGAGTCCTGTAAAGAATACTAACTTCGAATGGGATGCGTCTATCACCTTTTCCCACAATAAGAATCGACTGAATAGCCTTTCGAACGATCTGTTTGAGGTTGTCGGCGACTATTTCAACACCGGAGCCACCGGAGCACCCATCCAAACCTACACCCACCGCCTGGAAGTCGGAAAGGCCGTGGGCAATTTCTTTGGCTTAAAGACGGTCGACATCAATGAGAGCGGCGAATGGGTTATCGAAACTGCAGACGGCACACAGAAACCGATATCTGCGGCAACCAGTGATGACGACAAGCAATATCTGGGCAACGGTATACCTTCAATGAGCGGAGGAATCACCAATACATTCCGCTATAAAAATATTGACCTCAGCGTCGTCATCACGGGCGAATTTGATTTTCAAATCCTCAACTTCCAACGGATGTATTATGAAAATCCGACTATACAATACAATATGCTCAACAGCGCGTTTGACAAGATTTACGACAAGACAATGCTCAATTATCCGCAGGCCTACGTAAGCCACTACATCGAAAACGGAGACTACCTCAAAGTACAGAACGTCACCATTGGGTATAATTTACCGGTTCAGACCATCAAATTCTTGAATACCGCGCGGATATATGCTGCGGCGACCAACCTGCTTGTTTTTACGAACTACAAAGGCTTGGACCCGGAAATCGAGCGGCGGAACCAATTGACGGCAGGTAACGATTCCCGGGATAAATACCCGACCTTTAAAACGTTCACTGTTGGATTGAATGTCACTTTTTAATTGTTATCGCCATGAAAAAAATGATAAAATACACATTTGCGTTAAGCGCTGCCGCCCTGATGTCGATTACCCTGTCTTGCACCAAATTGGAGGAATCGGTCTATGATTCTATTATCGCAGAAAGTACGGAACTTACTTCCGAAGACATCAACAACATTGTTGCTCCCGCTTACACGTCACTGCGGGCGTTGTATTGGGGCTGGCACAGTTATTTCGATACCCAGGAAGAATCGTCCGATGTCATCGTAACGCCAGTGCGGCTTCCCAGAGGCGGATGGGATGACGGCGGGGTGTACCGCACGATGCATATGCATACGTGGGATGCCACGCAGAGTCATACCAGGCAGTTATGGAGTCGGTGTTTTGCCGGCATTAACAATGCGAACCGCGCTATGTACCAATTGCAGCAGATTGAAAAGCTCGACAACCTGGAGGCCGCACTCGATGAGTTGCGGGCGCTACGGGCATTCTATTATTATATTCTGCTGGATCATTTCCGGAATGTACCCATTGTTGAGCAATTTGACGTACCGAAAGGGTTTCTGCCTGAGCAAAATTCAGCGGAAGAAGTGTTCGCTTTTATCGAAGATGAACTCACCGAAGTCATGCCCCGTTTAAGCGAAGAACAGAGTGCCGCAACCTATGGTCGGATGAATAAATGGGCTGCCAAAATGGTGCTGGCAAAACTATACCTCAATGCCGAAATCTATACCGGAACGCCGGATTGGGAAGATGCGATAACGCAGGTGGATGACATCATCAACAGCCAGAAATTCAGCTTGGCGGCAAACTATAAAGATCCTTTCATCACCGATAATGAGGGATCGGTCGAACAGATTTTTTCCATACCTTTCGATGAAATATATGCCAAAGAGTTCAACTATCATATGAAAACCCTGCACGCACTCAGTAAACAAACGTTCGGGATCCAAGCAGAACCATGGGGAGGGAGTTGTGCCATTCCACAGTTCATAGACACTTATGATCCGGACGATAGCCGACTGAACGACACCTGGCTCTCCGGACCACAATACGCAGCCACTGGGCAGCCGCTTATACTGGGCGGGAAGCCTTTGGATTACACGAATAGGTTGACCGAAATGACCGGCTCGCAGGAAAATGAAGGGCTGCGGTTCATTAAATACGAAATCAATCAGGGATCGTTAGCCGGATTGAGTAACGATGTTCCTTTCTTCCGGTATACCGATGCACTGATGATCAAGGCAGAATGCCTCCTCCGGCTGGGCAATACTAGTGATGCTGCAGCCATCGTGACTTCCATCCGACGACGCGCGTTCGCCAATACCGCCCCAGAGAAGGCCACCGTGACAGGTGCGCAGCTGACGGAGGGCAGCCGCTATGTGTACGGCAATTATGCCGACGGAAAAATGGTATCGACAACGGGCGGCGCTGATATTCGCCTAGGCGGATTCTTGGATGAACTCGGATGGGAATTCGCGGGCGAGCATCACCGGAGGCAGGACCTTATACGTTTTGGTGTATTTACCACCAAATCCTGGTTTGCGCATAAACCAAACGGGGAGCACCGAGTATATTTCCCCATACCGCAGGTCCAATTGGACGTAAACGGCAATTTGAAACAAAACGAAGGTTATAATTAATTTTCATCAACTTCATACGACATGAAAAAACCGAATTTCTTCCTTACCCTGTTTTTCCTATTTGTGGGATGTATCCCGACGTTGCTCGCGCAGCAAGCTATCACATCCGCAGGGAAACCAGCACAACTTGACATCAGGGCTGCTGGTGAACACAGCATCCGGATCACCTTGAAACCCATCAGTTTTAAGGCTGATTTTCCGAAAAACCCGGCCATTGATGACATTGCATATCCAAAACCGGCAATCAGTCTCACCGAGATTTCCGGAGCAGTTACCGAAAAAATAGGTAACCTGAACGTGTCTGTCAATGGCGATCCGCTGACCGTGACGGTAACCAATGCGAAGGGACAGGAAATCCAGAAATTGGTTTTCGACAATGAGGGAAAGTTATCGTTCAACATCGGGGATGAACAAATATTGGGGATGGGTGAAGGCGGCCCAAAGCCAGAACGCGGATCCGACTGGAGAAATGAAAAAATCGAATACGACAGAAGGGGGCGTTACCATAAGATGGAGCCCCGTTGGCAGAGCGACGCTTATGGATCACGGAATCCGGTTGCAATGCTGTGGGGAACACAGGGATGGGGTATTTTTGTGGCTACCCCCTGGGTTGAAGTAGACCTGGAGAGTAACGACCAACAAGGGGTTTTCGTCCCCTGGAAAGCACCGGCAGATGTGGAACAACCTCAAACGCAGCGTAACCAACATGATCAGAACGGCAAAGGAAGACATCCGGTAAAGGATATGGTCCCCGGTTTATATGACCTTTTTGTGTTTGATGCCCACGAACCAACCCTTTCATTGAAAGACTTTTCAACGATTACCGGTAAAGCAGCCATGCCGCCTAAATGGGCGATGGGGTATATGCAATCACACCGGACCCTCAAAGACGAGGATCAGATGATCGGCATTGTCGACACATTCCGCATGCGGAACATCCCGCTGGATGCCGTCATTTATCTGGGCACGGGATTTACCCCTCGGGGATGGAACGAAGAACAGCCTTCCTTTGAGCCAAACCCCGATGTTTTCAAACGTAAACCCATTGATTTCTTCAATGACATGAAAGATCGGAACGTCAAGGTCGTCCTGCACATGGTACCTTTTGACCGGGACAAACTGCCGACCTTACAAGGAACTATCCCTCCAAAGCCCAATGAGGTGCTTGACAACTCACATATCTTCAATTACTGGAAACTCCATGAAAACCTGGTGAACATGGGGACTGACGCATTCTGGCCTGATGAAGGCGACTGGTTCAACTTGTTCGAACGGATCAAACGTCATCAGTTATATTATCAAGGATCACTATATACAACGCCTAATGTCCGCCCGTGGAGCCTGCAACGCAATGGCTTCCCCGGTATTGCGAAGTGGGGCGGTTGGGTTTGGTCAGGCGATACCCAGTCAACCTGGAAAACCCTTGAGGGTCAGATTGCAGTTGGCATTAATTATTCCTTGAGTATCGGGCCTTTCTGGGGTTCCGACATCGGCGGGTTCTATGTCACTTCAGAACGCACCGGCGAAATGTATACTCGCTGGTTTCAGTTTGCAGCATTCTGTGGATCATTCCGTTCACACACCAGGACCTGGCACTTAGGTCTACCTTGGGGCTGGGGGCTGAACGACATGGGTGTGAAGGAAGACAACGGAAGAAATGAACCTTCTACAGATCCAGATCGTATTATCGCACAGTCGGAAATGAACAACCCGGTAGTTGAGCCCATCGTAAAAAAGTACGACGAACTGCGGTATCAATTGCTTCCCTATAACTATACCCTAGCAGCTCAGGCCCGAAGTGAAGGGTTACCAATGATGCGCGCCATGTGGCTTTATTATCCACAAGACGAAAAAGCGACCAGCCTGGGTGACCAATACCTTTGGGGCCGCGATATGCTGATTGCGCCGGTCTATAAAAAAGGAGCAACCCAACGGGAAGTCTATTTGCCCGAAGGTGAGTGGTACGACTGGTGGACCAACAAAAAGGAAACCGGAAAACGGACCGTTTCCCGTGCGGTAGATCTGGCTACCATGCCTATTTATGTGCGCGCAGGAGCCATCATTCCGGTCGATCCTATCCGTCAGTATGCGATGCAGGAGGTAGATGGTCCAACCACAATCAAGGTATATCGTGGCGCCGATGGTGCATTCACACTCTACGAAGATGATGGCGTAACGCTGGATTACGAAAAGGGAGAATCGACGAAGACTCAATTTACCTGGAATAACGCCAGTAACAAACTCACCATCAGCCCATCAGCCTCCGGAACGGCAAAGGCTAGGACCTTCAAAGTTGAACTTCTGCCCGCCGGAACAATCAAAGAGGTCAGCTATAGTGGGAAACCAGTTGAGGTCACGTTTTAACGTGAAATGCTATTTGTGTTGAAATCATGAAAAAAAGAACACTATTATTATTAGGCTTGTACTTGTCGATTTGTGTCGCATGCACTACTAGTGGTTCCAAACTCCAAACAGCTGGCGTACCCGCACAACTTGATATCCGAAAAGCAGGGGATAATAGTCTCCGCATTACACTAAAACCCGTAGACGTTACCGTTATCCCCGAAACGCCAGCTGTCGCCGACCGGCATTATCCTGAGCCGACAATTAGTCTCCGGGAAATAAAGGAGCCGGTCAAAGAGCGGATCGGAGATATGTCTGTTGAGGTAACCGGCAATCCCCTGTCGGTCGTTGTCAGTAATAGTAAATCCGGCAGGATCATCCAACACCTCGTTTTTCTGGACGACGGCACCTTATCTTTCCAAAAGGGCGATGCTCCTATTCTCGGCATGGGCGAAGGTGGCCCTGAGCCTGAAAAAGGCAGTGATTGGCGGACTCTGGACGTCGAGTATGACCGGCGGGGACGCTATCATAACATGCAACCGCGTTGGCAGAGTGATGCATACGGCTCTCGTAATCCGGTAGCCATGTTAATGGGTACCGAAGGTTGGGGGCTCTTTGTAGCAAGCCCGTGGGTAGAGGTTAACCTAGAAAATGGTCAGGAAAGGGGCGTTTTCGTTCCATGGAAACCAGCACAAGGGGAAGACCAGCCCCAAACCCACGACAATCAGGGGTTAAGGCAAACCAAAGGACGCCCACCTGCAGACCAGGTGATTCCCGGACTTTACGATCTTTTTGTTTTTGACGCGGAAGACCCAACAGCAGCCATCAAGGATTTTTCCATCATCACGGGACCGTCAGTGATGCCGCCAAAATGGGCATTGGGTTATATGCAATCGCACCGTACGCTCGATTCTGAAAAACAGATGATCGGAATCGTAGATACCTTCAGGACGAAACGAATCCCCTTAGACGCTGTTATCTATCTTGGTACGGGTTTCGTACCGAAGGGATGGAATACCGAGCAACCGTCTTTTGACTATCACCCGGATATCTTCAAACGGGGAGGAAAGCCGTTCTTCCAGGACATGCATAACCGACATGTCAAAGTAGGACTGCATATGGTACCCTGGGATCGTGACGAACTACCAACACTACATGGCAGCATCCCGGTAGGAGAAGACGAAGTAGTGGATAACGGCCACATTTTAAATTATTGGAAACAACACGAAGCGTTGGTACATGATGGCACGGATTTTTTCTGGCCCGACGAAGGCGACTGGTTCAATCTGCATGAACGAATCAAGCGCCACCAACTCTATTATCAGGGATCGCTTTATACCACGCCGAATATCAGGCCGTGGAGCTTGCAGCGGAATGGCTATCCAGGTATCGCTCAATGGGGTGGCTGGGTGTGGTCGGGTGACACCGACGCATCCTGGAAAACACTCGAAGCACAGATTGCAGTGGGTATAAACTACTCGTTAAGCATCGGGCCTTTCTGGGGCTCGGATATCGGTGGATTTTACTCCAACAAGGAGAAGACCGGCGAACTGTATGCGCGGTGGTTCCAGTTTGGGGCTTTCTGCGGATCTTTCCGATCGCACGCAAGGACGTGGCGATTGAGCCTTCCCTGGGGTTGGGGTTCCGACAACGTCGGTGTCCGGGAAAACACCAACGACAACTCCCCTACCGGGCGACCCGATCGGAATATCCTATTGTCCGAACTTAACAACCACACGATCGAGCCAATTGCCAAACGCTATACCGAGTTGCGTTATCAGCTGATGCCCTACATCTACACGCTCACCTGGGAAGCCCGCAACGAAGGATTGCCATTGATGCGGGCCATGTGGCTCCATTACCCAAATGATGAAATTGCGCGTACGCTCGGAAATCAATACCTCTGGGGCCGCGACATGCTGATCGCACCAGTATTTCAGAAAGGCGCCGAAACGCGAGACGTTTACCTACCTGATGGTCTTTGGTATGATTGGTGGACCAACAAAAAGGAAAACGGGAAACAGACGATTTCCCGAACCGTGGATTTGGCAACCATGCCAATTTTTGTACGCGCGGGAGCTATCATTCCTTTTGATCCTATCCGTCAGTATGCCATGCAGAAAGTAAACGAGCCCACCACAATCAAAATTTACAGCGGTGATGATGGTCGGTTCACGCTGTATGAGGATGATGGTACGAGTCTGGACTACCTACAGGGGGAAGCCGCGTTCACCACGTTTGCTTGGGACGACGCAGCTAAAAAACTGACCGTAACCCCGGGTGAAAACAACGGATACGCTGTCGGTGCCCGGACGTTCAAGGTACAGGTACTTCCGCAAGGGACCATCCGAGAAATCACGTATACAGGCAAGCCTACCGAACTTACCTTTTAATTTATGCTATCATGAAAATCTTTTGGACGATAACAGCGGTTTTACTATCCAGTATAATGGTTTACGGGCAGAGCGGCACCGAAATCCGTTATGGAAAAAGAAAAGCCGAACTGGCTATCTCACAGGTTTCCGACCTGACGTTGGAAATCAAATTGTCTCCATTCGGAGCCGATGGAAAACCTACTGTATCTCCACCTTCCGATGTGCTCATCGACTATCCCCGGACCTTGCTCTGGCGGGGAACGAGCATAGAAGGTGGTGAAATAACCAAAAAAACCGGTGCGCTCACTCTTCATATCCGCTCATCCCCGCTTTCGGTAAGCATCGAAGATCGAGAAGGCACCATCATACAAGAGTTCGCCTGGCCTGATGAAGAGACGGGTGCCACATCATTTCAGACACCAGCACCAGTTTATGGAATGGGCGAAGGCGGAAGGCTGGATCACCTAGATCGCAGAGGCTTCCTTCACCCGATGAAGGATGGAAATGCATCATACGAGTTGGCTACGCATGGCGCCTACATCGCAGCTCCGATGTTAATCGGACTCAACGGCTGGTCGCTATTTTTCCATCAGCCCATTAGCAGGGGTAACTTCATTGATATGCGCCATGAAAACGGAAAATTCCTCCCGGCATCCGAAGTGTTGGAACAACCGTTAACGTTCGTCGTTACCTGCTGGACCAAACCGATCGATATTTTCACGGAATACAGGAAAATAGCCGGTGTTACGCCGCTGCCGCCGAAGTGGTCGTTGGGATACATGCAATCCCATCGTACACTTTCCGGGCCCGATGAGCTCTTCTGGGTAGCCCACAACCTACGTGAGCGTAATCTGCCTACCGATGCACTCATTTATTTAGGAACAGGTTTTACACCCACCGGCTGGAATAACGGGCACGATTCGTTCGACTTCAATCCCCTCATATTTCCCAATCCCGAGGAAATTATCGATAGTTTACAACACATGGATTTCAAGGTGGTGCTTCATAACTATGCCCCGCCTCGAAATCTCCATGGCGCGTCGATCGACGGTTCCAATCCGACTGATACAGGTGACATCAACCATTTTTGGAACAGGCATCGTACAGCGAACAACTTAGTAGACGCCTGGTGGCCTGATGGTGGCGAGGGACTCTCTGCCGAATCCCGCATCGCACGGCATAAGATGTACTATCAGGGCCCACTAAGCGAAAAACCAGGCGTCAGGCCCTGGAGCCTGCACCGAACGGGGTACAGCGGCGTCAACCGTTACGGCGGCTGGATATGGTCTGGAGATCCCAGTAGCCGATGGAAAACCCTTCAAACGCATATCGCGGTCGGTCTCAATCATTCGGTCAGCCTAACGCCCTATTGGGGGGCAGACATTGCCGCATTCGTTCCAACAAACGAGTTGACCGGCGAACTGTATATCCGATGGTTCCAGTTTGCGGCGTTTACCCCCTCTTTCCGGGCTCACGGCCGTACCTGGCATCTGCGGCTCCCCTGGGGATGGAATCAAGGCCATGTCGGCCCACCTGAATCATCTATCTTCGACAGTGAGAACCGCGATGCGACGCTTCAGCATGGATATCCGTATCCCGACGAATTGAGGAACGCCTTGATCGAGCCGATTGCACGTCAATACCTCAACCTGAGGTATCAATTGCTTCCGTACAATTACTCCATTTTCAAACAAACGTACGACACCGGCATTCCACCAATGCGGGCCATGTGGGTCGCTTATCCGGACGATCGTCATGTTGCAAACATGGACGATCAGTACCTCTGGGGGGACGACTTTCTTGTGGCTCCGATATACGAACCTGGACAAACCTCCCGGCCACTGTATCTTCCTCAGGGCAATTGGTATGACTTCTGGACCGGCGAGGTGATCGACGGCGGACGCTTTATTGCACGAAAGCTCGACCTGGCAACCTTGCCGCTATATGTCCGTGCCGGGGCCATCATTCCTTTCGATCCCGTTAGGCAGTATACCGCTGAAAATGTGACCGGAAATACGACCTTAAAGGTCTATAGCGGAGCAAATGGTTCATTTACATTGTACGAGGATGATGGCAGCAGCCAGGATTACCTCAAAGGCGCATTCAATCAAACAACGATTATGTGGGACGACGCCAGCCGCACCTTGACATTGAAACCGACACATAGCGACGGGAAAAAGGCTACTGACCGTGTATTCACCGTCGAATTGTTTCCTGGCGGTCAGTTCAAGACCATCACTTATCGTGGAAAAGAAACCAGTTTCAAGCTGTAAATCATAAAAACATTTAAACGAAAAAATAAATATCAATTATCAAATGAACATCAAGTCCATCAAAACGAAATTGTATGTCTGGAAAGGCCCGGTAAAGACAACCGATACGATTTTTGCTACGCCTGTTAGCTTGCTTCCTTTCCAAACCGATGCGCAGGCGCCATACCGCTTCTTTTCGTGGTTGGTTGTCGAAGTGGAGACGACCGATGGCCATGTCGGCATCGGCAATGCCGGTTTATGTCCTGATGCAACCAAGCTCATCGTAGACACCAAACTTACCCCATTGCTTATCGGCGAGTCGGTCCTCAATACGGAGTACCTCTATGAAAAGATGTACCGATCTACGGTCGCATACGGCCGCAAAGGTGCGGTGATGGCTGCTATCAGCGCGGTGGATATTGCGCTCTGGGATATCAAAGGGCAGGTAATGAAACAGCCCGTGTTCATGTTGCTGGGCGGTCGGACGAAGGAACACATCCCTGCCTACTACAGCAGGCTATACACCCGCAACCTGGATGATCTCCAAGCGGAAGCTTCACACTATAAATCGCTGGGATTTACCGGCATGAAACTGCGCTGTGGCTATCCGCTCACCGACGGCCTTGCCGGCATGAAGAAAAACGTCGAAATGGTCCGGCTGGTACGCGAAACCGTGGGTGATGATGTCGATATCATGCTCGAAGCCTATATGGGATTCAATTTCCCCTACGCAAAGCGATTGTTGCAGGAGCTTGAACCCTATAACCTGCGCTGGGTTGAGGAACTCCTTCTCCCAGACGAAATCCATCTATTCAACAAATTGAAGCAATACACAGCGATTCCGCTCTCCGGCGGCGAACATGAATATGGCCATTTCGGATTCTACGATTTGGTAAAGGCCGATGCACTTGATATCTTCCAGTTCGACACCAACCGGGTGGGTGGGTTTACGCAGGCACAAAAGATCTGCACCCTGGCTTACAACGAGGGGATAGAGGTCATTCCACATGGCGGACAAATGCACAACCTGCACGTGGTCATGAGCTCATTCGCGTCGCCCATGGCCGAGTACTTCCCACAAACCGAAATCGAAGTAGGGAACGAGATGTTCTGGTACATCTTCGATGGCGAAGCCGTAGCCGAAGGCGGAAACCTGCAGCTCGACGATAAAAAACCCGGGATGGGCCTGTCTCTGAAAACCACAGACTTGGAAAATTTCACTATTATTCAATAACAACCGGTGGCCATATATGGAACCTGCTCTATCATTACCTGATACAGAGGCGATGAACAAGCAGGTTCCATCAAGCCACTAAAACAATTTATTATTATCCTGATGAAATACACTATTTTAGAACAATTCAAACTAAACGGAAAATCTGCGCTCATATTCGGCGGTAACCGGGGGCTGGGCCTTGCCATGGCCAATGCCCTGGCAGACGCTGGGGCAAACATCGCCATCGCGGCCCGCGATACGGCAACCAACGAGAAGTCGGCCGAGTCCATCCGGGACGCGTATCAGGTCGATTGCATCGGGCTTACCTGCGATGTCTCCGCTGAAGAACAAATTGTGTCTACCGTTAAACAAGCAGCCGATCGGTTTGGCAAAATAGACATCCTCATCAATTCCGCGGGTATCAATATTCGTGGTCGGATTGAGGAGTTATCATTTGCAGATTTCCAAAAGGTACAGCAGGTAAATGTCAATGGGGCATGGATTGCCTCCCGGGAAGTAATCCCCCATATGAAGAAAAATGGCTACGGGAGAATCATCAATATCGGCTCCATGCTATCGCTAACCGCAATTCCCGAACGCACCCCTTATGCTACGAGTAAGGGTGCCATCCTCCAACTCACCCGTTCGCTTGCCATCGAACTCGCAAAAGACCAAATCAACGTAAATGCGTTGTTACCCGGGCCTTTTGCCACCGAACTTAATTTGCCACTCCTCGAAGATCCCGAAAAATACCAGGCCTTCATTTCCAAGATTCCCATGAACCGATGGGCCGAACCTGAGGAAATAGGCGGACTTGCCCTATATCTTGCCAGTCCCGCATCGGGGTTTGTCACCGGCGCCGGATTTGCGATTGATGGTGGTTGGATAGCACAATAGATTAATGCACGAAGATTATTCGATATGGAAACGATAAGATTAGTTCAATTGACTCATCCGCAACACGGGCGACGTGTTGCAGTGGTCAACGAACCGCAGCTTGTGCTGCTGAATAAAAATTTCAACTCCGTGTATTTCCTCGTTCTGGAAGCCACCGAACAGGGGTTATCTTTTGGTGACCTCGTACGTACAGAAATGACCGATGAAACACTGGATTACGGAGCAGTATACCATGGGGAGACGCCCTGGAATCTATTGCCACCCCTCGACCATCCTGATAATCCATCTGCCTGTCTCGTTTCGGGAACCGGTTTGACGCACCAGTCAAGTGCCTTAAACAGGCAGTCCATGCATATCAAAGAACCCGAAGGACTCACCGACAGCATGAAAATATACCGGTGGGGATTGGAAGGTGGGAAACCCGAAACCGGACAGATCGGCACACAACCCGAATGGTTTTATAAAGGAACCGGGGCTATCCTTCGGGCGCATGGACAATCGCTGCTCATACCGCCTTACGGCGACGATGGCGGCGAAGAGGCCGAGGTCGCCGGCTTATATATCATCGACCGGAGCGGAACACCCCTCCGGATAGGGTTTTGCAACGGCAATGAATTTTCCGACCACGTGATGGAAAAAAAGAATTACCTCTACCTCGCCCCTTCGAAACTGCGTCAATGCGCAATCGGTCCGGAACTAGCTGTGGGAATCTCGTTTTCAACGCTCGCAGGCCGTGTCAAAATCCACCGGGACGGAAACGAAATCTGGCATCATGATATCATGAGTGGAGAAGAATATATGGCACATTCATTGGCAAACCTGGAACACCACCACTTTAAATACGATGCTCATCGCATTCCCGGACAAGTTCATGTCCATTTTTTCGGGGCTGATGCCTTCAGTTTCGGCAATCAACTCCGGCTTGAGCATGGCGATAGTTGCGAAGTGAGTTGGCAACATCTGGGGCGACCACTTGTCAATCCGGTTTATCACAGTGATGAAAACGACACATTAACACGCGTAACTCCCATTGTACTGTAAAATTAACTAATTATAAAACAGTAGGTTAAAACATAACCAAACATTTTTTTTGTTTAGGTTGATTAAACCTTGTATAATTGATTCAACACAGTTTACTGTCACTTGTTGTTTAAACGCGTTTTTGTATCACATCATTAGTAGAAATGAGTCCTCAATTAAACATTGGAGATAGGGTAAAGGCATTGCGGCTAAATCAGAAAAGAACTCTCCAGGAAGTAGCAGATGCCAGCGGATTATCAAAGAGCATGATTTCCAAGATTGAAAATAACCTCACCGTACCTTCAGTGGCTACCTTAGTAAAAGTTGCACAGGCCCTTGCCACCGATATTTCGAGTCTTTTGGAAGAGCAGGGCTGGCTGAATGCCATCCATACGAAAAAAAGCACGGCAGAAGGGAGTCTGACGCGTACCGACAAAGGGTACCATATTTTCCCTTTTGCATCGGGTTTCCACAAGAAAAAGATGCAGCCATTTCTCTTTGTTGCCCGCAAGGGTGAAGTGAAAACGCATCAACTATCGCACGATGGCGAAGAATTCATCTATGTAATCAAGGGGGAGATGTCAATGAAGGTAGGCGATACCGAATACCATCTTTCTGAAGGGGATAGCCTATATTTCAACTCACTGCAAAAGCATGGCATTATGCCCGTGGCAGACGAAGTGGTTTATATTGATATTTTTGTCTGATTACGTTTCGTCAGTCGTTCAGACTGATTACCATTATATTCTCCAAAAAAAATCCGCCTGAATGTATTATTCAGGCGGATTTTTTTTCTAGTTCTTCCGGTTGGTTTAGTTGGTCACTTTCATGATTCCATGCATGATGCGCCAGTGCCCTGGGAACGTACACACGTACGGATAATCACCCGGTGTGGACGGAACCGTAAAGGTCAGCTCATACTTGTCGTCTGGATTAACCAACGGCGTGCTGAACAATACATCCGGAGTGGCCGGGATATATTGCATTTCAACCCCATTGGGCTGTTTAGCCAGTTCGTCCGCAGCTTCACCCACTTTTTCAAAAGTCCCGGGCTTCAAAATCAACAGGTTATGCTGCATATGATCCGGGTTCTCAAAGACAATTTTTAAGGTTTGGCCCGCTTTGACCGTAAAGTTGGTCACGTCATACTTCATTTCGCCGATAATCGCTTTTATGGTAACGGAATTCTCAGCTACCACGGTTGCTTCCTGGCCTACTTCCTGTGTATTGACAATCACAAGGCGTGCATTTTTCAGCTCCCCGGTAAAGTCAAAATCCTCGGGATAGTCGCCAACGTTCTGAATACGCGGTGCGTCGCCCCACCTGCGCTGCCGGTTGTTGCCCACGCGGATAATTCCATCCGGTACTTCAGCAAATAAACTCGCTGTCTTACCGTCTGCCACCTGTTTACCATCAACAGACAGGGTCATTTTCCCATCGGCAAGCAATGACGCCTTCACATGAAACTCACGGGGCAGTGAATCGATAGAGCTGATAATTGCCTTTCTCCCCTTTTGGTTTACCTGGAATTGCAACTTACCGTCCCTTAAGAAAACGGCATAACCATCCCGGTTATCTCCGTGCGATATCAATACGCCTTCCAACGGTCCACGGCGCATGGCGGCGCGGTTTACGTCTGTCACGAAACTGATTTCCTGGTTGGCGAAGTCGGGTATCTGACGCCCTGCAATCGTTCCGCCACGCTCTGTGCTTAGCGGCAATACAGACATTTGTTTCCCGGCAAAGATACGTTCAGCCAGCGATCCATCGGTGTTTGACAAATCGGGGTGGCCGAACTTTTGATGGTAGCCATCCATAAACGCCTGCCGGTGTACGGCACCTGCAATCAGCAGTGAATGCGAAATCCACTTATCGGCTACGTTTTCGGGGTGTTGCACCGCATCAAACAGCGCCTTTCCAATCTCAGCGGTCGGAGCTGCGTCTGATAGGGTTAGAAACGCCGCCAGCCGCACACGCAAATCCGAATCCTGAGTAACACCGGAATTAAGGATTTCCTGTACCACTTGGGCATTGCCAGCCGGAAGTGTCTGGATAGCGGCCTTGCGAACGCCTGGAGCGGGGTGCTTCAGCGCCTCGATAACCACCGACAAACTCTTCTCGTCGGAACCATCCAACAGTCCCAATCCATGCAATGTCCATAGGGCATGGATAGCTGCCCCGTTTACATTTACCTCATCTACTGATTTGTCGCGAATCAGCTTGTGCAGATCGCCAGCAACGTCCTTATTACCCGATTCGACCAGCAGACGCTGTGCGGTAAGCCGCCAGAACATGTTATCGCTCTTCAAGGCATCGATCAATGTGTTCGGGCGCTCCGGATTAAGCTTATAGGACTTTTGTTTTCCGGCATCTTCGTGCACCAGCCTGTAAATACGGCCTTTGACGTTGTCGCGCAGGGGGTCGATATAGGCATTTCCTTCGCCGTTTTCAAAGCCATCGGGCGTAGGGTTGTGCTGGATAATAAAGTTATACCAATCCGCTACCCACAGTGCCCCATCGGGCCCTACCTCGGCAGCAACCGGGCCAAACCAGTTGTCGGAGCTGGCTACCATATTCCAACCATCGCCTTTTTCCTTAAACCCGGAACCATCCTGCTCCAGAATATGGCGGTGAACAAGCCTACCGGTAGGTTCAGAGATAAATGCTATCCGGTTCCAATATTCCTGCGGAAACGCCCTCGCAGTGTATAGGTTGTGCCCTGCAGCAGCCGTAAACCCTCCATGAACGTCTACCTGCCTCAGCTCCTTGGTAAGCACGTGCATGTTATAATGCGCATCGATTTTTTCGATACCGCGCTCACGCAGGTTTGCTTTCTCGTAATAACGGGCCGGAATAGCAAAAAAGTCACTATGCTCGTTATTGGCCGTAGATATAAATACGTCGTTATCTTCCGAGAAGCCCAGTCCCCAGGTATTATTTGAGGTCTGCCCCAAATACTCAAAGTGTTTGGCCTGCGAGTCAAACTGGTATACACCCGAACCAAACTTAAACGGCTGGCCGCCGATGGTACCTTCAAAGCCAGAATAACCCACGGTACCCCAAATTTTGTTATCTAGTCCATACTTCAGGTGCGAAGGGCCCGCGTGGGTATCATAGGTACCCCACCCTTCAATCAGCACTTCGCGCACATCGGCCTTGTCATCGCCATCGGTATCTTTCAGAAAGAGGAATTCAGGTGCCTGTGCCACGATAACGCCGCCATTGGCAAATGTAAATGACGTAGGAATATTCAAACCATCTGCAAAAACAGTAAATTTATCAGCTTTGCCATCACCATCGGTATCCTCACAAATCGTTATGCGGTCATCGCCTCTGCTGTTATCGTTACGGACGGTGTTGGGGTAATCAACAGTTTCCACAACCCACAGGCGTCCTTTTTCATCCCAGTTCATTGCGATAGGCTTTTGGATATCCGGTTCACTCGCGAAAAGCTCCAGCTTGAAGCCAACAGGCACCTGAGTCAGTGTCTGTGACTCTTCCGGGCTGAGTGGTAGCTGGTAACGCGGGGCCGGATCACGGCGCTCGTAATTTGGCATCCTGCCTTCCTCGTAGGTAGGCTGTGCAATGGTGTAAGCTTCCATTTTCTTTACGGCTTCATCACCTACAGCCCAACGGATACCGCTTTTCACCAATTGCAGGAATCCCGGGTTGCGGAAGGTACGCTCATCATGGCCAAAAGCCGTATAGAACACCCGTCCTTTGCCGTGTTCCTTTACCCAGGTGTACGGCTCACGACCTGTGCTGTCTACCCGTTCCATCAGCACCTCGATATCGTCGGCAATATGGTCGTGTACGTAAGTTTCATCCCATTCGGTCTCGAACGCCGTTACGCCTTCCAGGGCTGGATGATCAGGCTTGATGATCTCCGCTGAAAAAGCGCCACCGCCATGGCTTTTAAACTGGCCACCGATGAGCGCTACAACTTCTGCCGAATTGCGGAAGCAATATGACGCAGAATGCAGGGGAATGAATCCTTTGCCCGATGCTACATAGTCCAGCAATGCTTTTGCCTGACCCGGACTGATGGAGTCGTGGTTGGCATACAGAATCAATCCGTCATACCGTTGGAGATCTTCCCGTGTCAGGTCTTCGGGATCGGTCGAATAAGTGATGTTCATCCCCTCGCGGGTATACTCCTGTGCCAATATATCGGCCAGCATTTCCGAATCGTGATGCTTGCTTTCATGACCCAGGAAAAACAGCTCCAGCCGCCTTGGCCCATCATCCCGTTTGTTTTGTCCTCCGCAATTCCAGAGGAACAGCGGGACGATTGCTAGTAATAAAACTTTAACTAAATTTTTCATTTTATTGTTCAAATGACGTTTATTGATTTATAATTATTATTTCCATCCAAAAGACAGTTCGTTCTTTACGTCAATATGTGTGGCAGATCTTATTGATTGCTCCACGTAAATTCAGGCAACCGGATAAGCTCGCCGCCTTTCATTGCAGACTCATGCGCCAAAATTCCCACACAGGTTATGTTGGCAGATTGCCGGACATTCGGGAAGGGCTGACGACCTTCTACCAACGCGCTGACAAACTCATGGACCAAGTGTGGGTGCGAACCACCGTGACCGGCTCCCTGGGTAA
>Ga0182739_1000619_pt1 | contig 42924 bp, 35 predicted proteins | sample eDN5th30CBELigBY_FD_128873 | JGI IMG/M metagenome (GOLD analysis project Ga0182739, IMG submission 128873) | Enriched backyard soil microbial communities from Emeryville, California, USA - eDNA 5th pass 30_C BE-Lig BY (version 2) (version 2) | ecosystem: Environmental > Terrestrial > Soil >... | reverse complement strand
CAACCGCCAACGCAGCAGTCAGCCACCAGCCAACCGCCAACGCAGCAGTCAGCCGCCAACCACCAACACAGTAGTAAATCACCAGCCATCCGCCAACGTAACAGTAAATCATCAACCAACCGCCAATGTAGCAGTAGCCGCCAACCAACCGCCAACCAACCGCCAACGTAGCAGTCAGCCGCCAGCCAACCGCCAACGCAGCAGTCAGCCACCAGCCAACCGCCAATATTGCAAGAAACCTTGAGCAACAAGCGGCACACCCAAACTGTAGCGGAAATAACTACCTCTATAAATACTAGGGCTCTAAGCAATCAAACTATAAAGGAAATTTGTTCCTTTATATTGATATGAATAGGTTAGTTACCGAGAAAAATGCAAATTTAAAGGAAGGGTTTACCGTTACAGATATGTTTTATGAGGAAATAAAGCTTCCAGCGGTAGAAAATACCGCTAGGAGCATAAATCCAGCAAGGTGCAAGGTGCGAGGTGCGAGCTAGCATGAACCGTTAGCTGAAGGAACCGAAAGTGTCTCACCCGAAAGCGAAGGCTATTAGCAGTAGGAACTACCGCTAATAGCCTTCGAAGAGAACCACAAAGCCTGTGATGCGTGCGGATACCGCACCTCACGCCTAACCCGCCACAACCGCTTTCTTCCGGTCGAGGGTAACGACTGCGGCGAAGAGCAGTAGTACAATGCTGGTGAAGATGAAGCCGCCTTCGGCTTCGAACGGCAGCCAGCCCAGGACGGTGGAGCCTGCAACAACCCCCAACGAGAAGAAAGCATAGAAGTAGCCGTAAGCTTTGCCGCGCAGCTTTTGCTGTGTTGATTTTACAAGCAGCGTGTTGATCGAAGGGAACATGAAAGCAAAGCCCACTCCGTACAGACCAAGCACGATATACAGGGTTAACGTCGTCGTTGCTTGGCTGATCAACAACTGGCTTATGCCCATAAGGCCAATGCCGAGTGCCAGCGTTTTGACTGGAGCAACACGGTCGAATATACGATTAGTCGGCAATGCAAAAATAAGGACGGCAATGATGCCAAACGTGCTCATCAGTGTGCCGCTCAAACGGGAATCATAGCCCAATGATTGAACATGCAAAGGCAGCAAATAAGCGATGACGCCTTGTGAGAACATTAGGAAAAATGCCCCGCCGTAAGCCTTTATGACCCCCGCATTGAACAATGAGCGAGACAGCGTAGCTTCCTCCGTTTTTTCCTTCTTATTGAGCTTATATTTACGCAGAAGAAGAATAGCGAGCAAAGTTAGTACTAATCCAATGACAGCAACTGTTGTGAACACAAAAGGCGTCGATGTTCTGCTCGCCATAATACCGCTGTAAGCAGGTCCGATAATAGCGGCCAGACCGACAAAAGTGCCGGTAATTGCGCTTTTTTTGCCTTGCTCATGATTAAGCGTCGTATTGGCGGAAAAAGTAAAGGCTGCCGGGACAATTAAGCCGGCCACAAAGCCGTGAATAATCCGAACAATGATCAGAATAGCGGTATTGTCGACCAAGTTATATAGAAGCAATGCGCAGCTTGATAGGAACAAACCTGTAACAAGCATTTTGAAAGGTCCGACCTTATCCGTAAGAATACCGGACATAATATTGCCGAATGTATTCGTCAATGAATAAAGCCCGACTACGATGCCTGCAATAAAAGCGCTGGCGCCGACTGAGGTAGCGAATGTGCTCATAACAGGCAACTGCGTAAATAGGTCGAAAAACGAGAAAAACACGATGCTGTAAACGAGCAAAGTCAGGTTAAACGGCTTTACGCTGTATTTAGCTTCCACTGATTTAAGCTTTCTGTCGAGTATAAAATTTCCGAACGGTATGAAGGCGACAAACAGAGCAATGATTGACCATAAAATATTCCATTGCAGTCGTATAGCCGCGTAGGCTATTGCTAAACAGTAGGCAACAAATATGCCTCCATGCAAGCTTCCGACAATGGCGACGGCTTCCGGCACTCCAAGCCAATATTTTAGGGGCATCGCGATAAGCAGCAGCACCAATAATGAAGTTCCATCCATAATACCAGTAATACGCAATAGCTTAATGGGATTATTCCACATATGATTATGCTCCAATTTCGTAGAAATGTATTTGTAGAATTAACGTAATTGCTCGCAATATGTTGATCCTATATTAAGATTTTAACATAAGGATGAGGGCTAAAGTCTCACAATTGTGTGAAAACATTAATCTTAGCCGTCCGCCTGATGTGATATAATTTGTTGAACGCTATTGTTGAGAACGCCCATGAATATCCGATCTTAACTGGAGACTTAATAACAGGGAGGACCTCATGACCAACGTAACAACGAGTAAACGTGCTTTTACTATTATATTAGGTTTATTAGCTTTAATCATGATTTGTATGACTCCGCTTTCAGCTGCGGCTGCGGAGAAAGAGAAAGAGGCTTTCGTCTCCATAGACGGAGAAGCTGTGGAGCTATCCCAGCCCGCTAAGCTGATTGATGGCAGAGTATATGTGCCAGTTGCGCTAATTGCTGAGAAATTTGATGCTGATGTGAAATGGGATAAGAAAAATGAAGAAGCGACTATACATACTGTAAATGGCGATACAATCGTATTCGGAATTGGCGTTCCAGTCGTTTATTTTAACGATAAGCGTTACATGATGGACGGAAGTCCTTATATTGATGGAGGCCGCACTTATATTCCTCTTCGTCATGCTGCAGAGCTGCTGCATGTGAAGGTGGAGTGGAACAAGGAGTCACAGACGGCTGAGTTGACTACAGTAAAGCCTGCGGTCGTGACCGCTGACTTCGGAATTGAAGAGATTATAGCGGAGCATGAGCTTTCAAAGAGCGAGCTGCTAAAGCGCAATGGACTTGTCAGCACAGAAAGCATCAAGGAAGGGACAGAGCTGCAGGTCATTATTCCTACAATATTAAGCCAAGAAGCCGCTTCGTTTACCGATGAGGACTTGAAGCTGCTTGCGAAGATTACGATGGTGGAAGCAGGCTATGAGTCCTATGAAGGACAGCTCGCAGTTGCCAACATTATACTTAACCGTGTAAAGGATTCAAGATTTCCGAGCACGATTCGCGATGTTATTTATTCGGGCAAGCAATTCCCGCCGGCTCATAACGGTCTGCTTGACAAAAGCGATCCTAATGAGAGCGTGATGCGAGCGGCTAAGGACGCTTTAAATGGAAAGAACAATATTAAAGACGCTGTGTACTTCTTTAATCCGAAGGTATCTAAAGGTAAGTTCTGGTCAAGCTTGGACGTTATTGCAACGATCGGCCATCATAGCTTTGCGAAGTAATCGCACGTTATAGCTATCATAAATAAAAGCTGTTCCTTTGCCGCAAGGCTGAGGAACAGCTTTTTCATTGTATAGCACGCGTGGAGTCTCTAACAACTAGCTCTGCAGGGAATGTTTTATGAATATGCGCAGTTTTCTTTTCAATCATCTCGAACAGGATTTGGATAGTCTCTGCAGCAATTCTATCTAGCGGCTGCTTGATCGTTGTAATGGAAGGATTGTAAAAATGCGATATATCAAGTCCGTCGAAGCCGGCAACAGAATAATCCTCGGGCACTCGTTTCCCTGTATCGAATATTGCTTTGCATGCGCCAATGGCTAGACTGTCGGAGATCGCGAAGATCGCAGTGAAAGACGTACCGGATTCTAGCAATTCCTTCGTTACCGCATAACCGTTAGCCATAGAATAATCCTCGATATTGCCCTTCATATGCCGAACGAGAGCTTCATCATAGGGCAGGCCATGATCTGACAGTGCTTTCTTATACCCTTCTAATCGCAGCTTGCCGATGCTTCGATCGTCCGCAGAGGCAGCTATGATAGCGATACGGTGATGTCCCTGATCGATTAAGTAGTTTGCCATTTTATAGCTTTCAAGATAATCGTTAACGGAGACCGAGGAATAAAGGTTGCGCTCCACATCCTCGGTCATGCCTACTGTACTAAGTATAAAGGGTACGGTTAGCTGCTCCAGTCTTTCCTTCGTATGTGTGAAATACCCGCCAAGAAAAACGATGCCTTTCAGCCTTTTTTCTTTTACCAGCTCGATGGCTACTTCTACTTCATCCTGGTGAGGATCGACCCGCTGCAAATGAAAGGAATAGCGATGCTTCCGAATTTCGTTCTCAATGACTTGAATCATTCTGTTAAAAAAGGGATTATTAATCCCTTTAATAAGAACAGCAATCGTCTTTGACACGGATCGTTTTAGATTGCGCGCGCTGTTATTAGGAACATAATTGTTTTCTTTAATACATTGCAGAACCATTGCTTTCGTTTCTTGATTAATATCGGGATGATTGTTTATCGCTCTGGATACAGTCGTTACGCCGACTCCGCACATTTTGGCTATATCAACAATCGTTATTGACATGACCTTACTTCCTTCGCCGTTATATTTAGCCAGAACGTCATATGATGCATAAGTATTCAGTCTGGTATTATCCTTTGACCGCTCCTGCTACAACACCTTCTATAATATACCTTTGGCAGAATAAATAAAAGATGATGATTGGAACGATAGCAAGGACTAGCATGGCCATCATCGCTCCCATATCAATGGATCCGTATCCGCCCTTCAAATATTGAATAGCAATCGGAATCGTTTTATATTCAGATCCAATTACGAGCAACGGAAGCAAATAGTCATTCCAGATCCACATGACGTTTAGAATCGCAACGGTAATCGCGATAGGCTTCAAGAGCGGCAGCACGATTTTGAAAAAAGATTGTATCGGGTTATAGCCGTCGATCAGTACCGCCTCTTCAATCTCCAGTGGAATCGACTTAACGAAACCGCTGAACAGAAAGACAGACAGACCGGCGCCGAAGCCTACATAGATGGCGATAAGTCCAACCGGGTTATCCAGATGCAGCACATTGGCTGTCTTTGTCATTGTGAACATGACCATTTGGAAAGGAACGACCATCGAGAACACAAACATGAAATAAAGCAAATTTGTAAATTTGGATTTTACACGTGTGATGTACCAAGCTGTCATCGATGTCAGCAAAACAATAACGGCAACGGAGCCGACCGTAATGAACAGTGACAGACCGAAGGCATTGAAGAAGCCTGTTTTGACTACACCGCTTGTGTAGTTGCTTAGCCCGACAAAAGTTTCGCTGTTAGGAAGCTGGAACGGGCTGTCGCTTATGAAGAAACGTCCCTTAAAGGAGTTCATAAGCACGATTAGAATAGGGGCTATGAACAAAACCGCCAGCACAAGCATCACAACGAATATTGCACGGTTTCCAGATTGCTTAGTATGTGTCTGTTCCATTAGCTTTCAACCTCTTTTCTTCTCGTAAGCAACAGCTGTATAAGTACGATTAATGCAACCATAACGAAGAATATAACGGCCTTTGCTTGACCGACGCCTTCCCAGCCCGCTTTGCCGTAGAACGTATTATATATATCAAGCGCAAGCATTGTCGTTTGCTTCATCGGTGCGCCAGCTGTCAACGCTAAGTTAGAATCGAACAGCTTAAAGGAATTAGACAGGGTAAGGAATAAGCATATGGTAATCGAAGGCATAACTAAAGGCATTGTTACGTTGCGTAAAATACCGAACTTAGTTGCTCCGTCTATATTCGCTGCTTCAATTAAGTCTTTAGGAACATTTTGCAAGCCTGCAATATAAATAACCATCATATAACCAATCAACTGCCAGTTCATGAGAATGACAAGTCCCCAGAAGCCGTAGGTTGGACTTACAGTTAAAGTGACATCAAATTTAAATAGCAAACCATTAAGAATGAGTTGCCAAATATAGCCGAGAACAATGCCGCCAATTAGATTCGGCATAAAGAAAATGGTACGGAACATATTAGTGCCTTTAACCTTGCGTGTTAGCAATAATGCAAAGGCGAAAGCAATTACGTTAATGCTTATGACAGATATCACCGTGAACTTGGTTGTAAACCAAAGTGCATTTAGAAAGTCTTTATCGTTTAACAGCTTTGCATAATTGCTAAATCCAACCCATTTCGCATTCGTCACTGTCGTAAACTCTGTAAAGGACAGGTATACCCCCATTATAAAAGGAATAATGAAGGAAATTGCGAATGCAATAAGTGTTGGCAGCACAAAAAGTGGAAAATACTTTTTAATTAATTTTTGCATGCTAATGCTCCTATGCCAGAGTATTGAAGTTCTGGTGTGGCAATGCCGCTGTATATCGAATATACAGCGGCACTCCCATTAAGTTATTTCGCTTTTTCTTTTTTCCAAGCGTCTTGAACAGTTGTTGTTACAGTTGCCCAGTCCATATTGCCTTGAGCGTATTGCAGCAATGCATCTCCGAATACGTTCTTGAATTCCTCACTTGGGAAAGCGGCAAATGTCCAAGCTACGCTTGTTACATCCTTGTTCATCCAGTTCATGACTTCCTTCGCAAGCGGATCAGAAGGCATTTCGTTTTCGCCAAATGTGCTGAAAGGAGCGATAAAGCCAAGCTCTTCTGTTACATACTTCTTGCCTTTTTCGCTTGAGAACAACCATTCCAAAAATGCGATGGAAGCTTGCTGCTTCTCAGCGGAAACTTTGCTGTTGATGGCAAGATAGTTCTCTGTGCCAATAGCCAAACCTTGTTTTTCTTCACCAGCTACACCTGTGTATATTGGCAAAAATTTAATATCTTCAGCAGCTACCGTATTGCCTTGAACATCATTAATTTGTGACCAAGCCCAGTTGCCGTTTTGAACCATTGCGGCTTTGCCAAGTGCAAACTCAGCCATGGAATCCGCTACAGACTTACTGCCTAGAAGAGTGCTCTTCGTTGCAGAATTGTTGATATACAGGTCAAAAATGTTTTTGAAGTTTTCGCCGTAGGAGAATTTGATTTCATCGGTGCCAAGACCAGCAAGAACCGTGTTGTCAAATTCCTTGTTGTCAGCAAATTCATAGAACAGCGGAAGGTTAGCCAGATGCGTCTGCCATCTCCATTGCTCGCCTGCTGCCAGGGAAGTAGATGCGAATACGCCGCTAATGCCAAGCGTGTCCTTCTTAGCTGTCATATCTTCAACGACTGCTTTCAGCTTATCGAAGTTGTTAATCTCTTCCATAGAAGTGTAAGGAACAGCTTTGTCAGTCAGCGCTAAATATTTGCTCATAATTGCGTTGTTGTAAATGATGCCGTAGCCTTCAACAACATACGGGATGCCATAAACGCCTTCGCCGCTAGTTACAGCCAAGCTTGGGTCAGACAAGCTTTTGTACAGCTGTGTATCTTTTAGATCAAGAGAGTAATCTTTCCATGTTTCATAACCGATTGGACCGTTGATTTGAAAAATAGTTGGAGCTTCTGATTTCGCGATTTCCGTACGCAGCGTAGTTTCATAAGTACCGCTTGCTGCTGTAACGACTTTTACTTTAACGCCTGTTTCCGCTTCGTAATCTTTAGCAATTTTCTCGTATACAGAAGCGATTTCCGGTTTAAAGTTCAGGAAGTAAATTTCGCCTGCTTTACCGGTTGCTGCACCTTGATCGTCAGTCTTGCCATCGTTGCCGTTTTTGTCTGCGTTATTGCCGCATGCAGTCATAACGAGCAATGACAAGGCTAGAATCAAGCTTACCCAAGTAAATTTCTTTGTTTGTTTCATGCTAAAAAACCCCTTTCGAAATAATTGCTTTTCTTTGGCAACGTTTTCGGTAACGTTTTCGGTAACGTTTTCAAAGCAAATTTATCTTAGCATGGTTTTTGCTGATGCGCAAATGAAATTTGCATGATATTTACCTGCTGCTAAATGTGAAGATACGATTCGGTTTATCTTGAGTACATAAATGCTGTTGCTTTACGTTAATATGAGCCATGAGTCTTTTTGTTATTCTTGTTGAACAATATCGCCCCATGAATAACTTTGCTGTTTTATGTGCACAAAAATAACGGTTTACATTTAATCGATAATTGGAGTACGATACTAAACATTGAGTTGTTCAAACGATTGCGCTGGAGGCATCAAAAGTATGATCACCATTAAAGACATCGCCAAAGCTGCAGGAGTTGCGCCATCTACAGTCTCAAGAGTAATTGCTGATCATGCAAGAATAAGCAAAGCGACGAAGGATAAAGTAAATCGTATCATGGATGAAATGGGGTATCACCCTAACATGATGGCGAAAAGTCTTGTATCCAAAGTAACGAAAACGATTGTTATTCTACTGCCAAGGCCAGCAGAGGAATTGTTTCAGGATATATTTTTCGGAGAATTGCTTCGCGGTATATTAGCTAATGCTACAAGAAGCGGTTATGATGCGATGCTTGCAGCAGCCTCTTCCCCCAAGGACGAGCAGGGAACCATTTCTCGGCTTGTGCTGGGCCGAAGAGTGGACGGGGTACTTCTCTTGACGTCGAGAATGAATGATCCCTTAGTGGAATCATTGGATTCACAGCAGTTTCCAACCGTGTTGATCGGCAGCTCAGGCGCATATGCAAATGTATTAGCGGTGGATAATGACAATGAACAGGCTGCATTTGATGCGACTAAGCACTTGCTTTCGCAAGGACATGAACGTATCGGGTTTGTATGTGGACCGCCTGAGCTGACTTTTGCCCAAGATCGATTGGCAGGCTATAAGCGAGCTATGTCGGAGGCAAATCTGCCGATTCGCCCAGATTGGATTGTGGAAGGGGAGTTTATGCAGCAAAGCGGATATCGAGCGATTTCCTACTTGATAGACATAGCTGAGCGTCCAAGCGCTTTGGTTGTCATTGACGACGTTGCCGCATTTGGTGTGCTTCGCGGCCTGAATGAGCTTGGCTATACCGTTCCTAAGGATATGAGTATTGTAAGCTTTAACAACATTGCTCTATCTGAATTTGCCAATCCGCCAATTAGCTCAGTAGATATCGGCACCTATCAATTAGGCTATACAGCAGCGCAGCTGCTGATTCAGCGCATTAATGGAGAAGCCGTACAGCAGCATCGAACGATTATTCCGCATCGACTAATCGTGCGTGAATCATCTATATACACCCTATTGAAAAGGAGCTGAACATCATGTCAGACATGAATGTACTTGTTAACAAACCTTATCTTATTGATGCCATCATTGGTAACTCTAGCTTTCTAGCCTCACTTGGCTCTAACGGCCGGATGTATCGAGCTTGGTGGCCTAATATTGATGCGCCGCAGCATGTGGACGCGATACGCACTGGACTTATGATTGACGGTCAATCGGCGGTTGCCTGGTTTGATGATCAGAATAGCTGGTCTCATGAGGCCGCTTATGTGAATCGCAGCAACACCTTCCGTGTGCAAGCGAAATCTAAGGGGCAGCCCATTGCTGTTGATAGCTTGCATTTTGCTGTACCAGACATGGATCTAATCGTTCGTGAGTATACGTTCACAAATACTAGCAAAGAGCCGGTTTCCTTCTCTTTCGTGCAGCATTCTTCTTTTCCAATCAGTGAAAATCATTTATACAATACGACGATGTTTCAATCGTCTGATGACGCCTTACTTCATTTTAGAGGACAATACTACTTTGCACTTTCAAGCGCAAACGTATGCGCAAAATTCCATTGCGGCATCACTTTGGATGAAGCGGTGAAAGGGCCAGTAGCTCTTGGCGGTAAAGTAATTGAAATGCAGCCAACTGGAGCGATGTCTTGGAGGATGGAAGGATTGGCGGCAGGCGAGTCGGTTGTTATTCCTGTTTATATAGCTGCAGGCCATAATGAAGAGCAAGCATTAGAAGTACTTCGAGCTGCGAAAGCAAAGTCTAGTGCTGCTTGGGCTGATGAAACGAATGCGTTCTGGGGACGTTTTTTAGATGATGCTAAGCCATGCCCATTGCCGGATGAGACGATAAGAGAGCTGTATGAGCGGTCTCTTCTCATGTTCAAGCTGATGTCTGATGAGAAAAGCGGAGCTATTATTGCCGCTCCTGAATTTGATGAGCTGTTCACACGCTGCGGCGGCTATTCTTATTGCTGGGGCCGTGACGCTGCGTTTATTACTACAGCATTGGATAAAGCCGGTTTGGAACAGCTATCCGATCACTTCTATGATTGGACATTGACTGCTCAATCGCCTGATGGATCATGGCAGCAGCGTCATTATCATGACGGCAGCTTGGCTCCTTCCTGGGGTCTGCAGATCGACGAAGGCGCGTCCATTATTTGGGGAATGTATGAGCACTATTTAAATGCAGAAAACGTGAATGAGACTGGCGCTGAATTCGCTGCTAAAGTATGGCCTGCTGTGAGCAAGGGCGCGGCGTTCTTGATGGAGTTTCTCGATGAAGAATCGGGTCTTCCTAAACCAAGCATGGATTTATGGGAAGAGCGTGAAGCATCGCATACTTACTCTTCCGCTGCTGTATACGGCGGACTGTCAGCTGCGGCTAAATTCGCGGCGCTTGCTGGTGAAGCGGTGTTGGCAGCGGAGTGGAGCGCTGCAGCAAAGAGAATTTCTGACGCCATCCCTTCGCTCTGCTGGAATGAAGAGAAGGGCAGCCTTTATCGCGGTGTTAACCTGACTGTTGCAGCAGATAAGTTCGAGCAGGCTTCGGCTGCAGGCTCAGAAGGCCAAATCATTGAGTTGAACAAGGGATACCGTAAGCATGTGTTGAAATACGACCCGATTGTTGATATTAGCATGCTTGGCGTTGCTGTACCCTTCGCAGCCGTTCCGGCTGAGAATGATAAAATGCGCCGCACAGCCGATGCGGTCGAGGCGTTGCTCACTTCCCCGGCTGTAGGAGGCATTAAGCGCTACGAGGATGACCCCTACATTGGCGGAAATCCATGGATTCTGACAACGCTGTGGCTGGCACAATATCGCATTTCTATAGGTGAGCTTGACGCTGCGCGCAAGCAGCTTGCGTGGGCGATTGATCATCGCACTTCGACAGGTCTGTTGCCAGAGCAGATCGACAAAACAACAGGCGAGACCGCATGGGTTGTGCCATTAACCTGGTCTCACGCTATGTTCGTGCTGACGGTATGGCAGTTGGCTGAAGCAGAAGGCCGGGCATAGTCTGGTTAGAAGCTGTTGCAGCAGAAGGCCGGGCATAGTCTCGCTTAGGAGTTGATGCAGCGGAAGGCCGAGCCTAGTCTGGCTTAGAAGCTGATGCAGCGGAAGGCCGGGCATAGTCTGGCTTAGAAGCTGATGCAGCGGAAGGCCGGGCATAGTCTGGCTTAGAGGCTGATGCAGCGGAAAGCCGAGCCTAGTCTGCGGCGTAGAAGCTGCTGAAGCGAAACGTCGGGCCTAATCTGCGGTTTAAAAGCTGTTGCAGCGAATTGTCGAGCCTAGTCTGCGGTTTAGTAGCTTGAAGTTGTCTGATGCAAAGCAAGCTAGGTTTTGCATAAATATGTATGTGTGACTGACAGTGACCTCTTAGAGATGACCTCTAAGAGGTCTTTAATGTTGCGCCTCTTGCGACCCCGGGGTTATAGAAACTGATGTATACTAAAAATCGTACAAACGTGCGGGACCCTAGGCTATAGGTGTTCATGCATACGAAAAACCGTACATACGAGCGTGTCCCCGATTTTACAGGTACTTATGCATACGAATAACCGTACAAATGAGCGTGTCCCCAGGGTTACAGTAGCTGATATATACGAATAATCGTACAAACGTGCATGACCCTGAGGTTATCCATGTTCCCCCAACTGCTACATAAGTCAAGTTACAATTCGATAGTGAAATTTTGTATAATAAACTTATATTTAAATTCGAAGGGAATGATCCTGATGAAGTTTACACAATATCCTTATTCACGTCCCGACATGAAAGATGTGGAGCAGCAGTTCAAGGCGTTAATTCAAACGTTTAACGATGCAAGCACCTTCGAAGAGCAGAATACAGCAATGACGGCAATCAATAAGCTGCGCAATCATATGGATACGCAGTTAACGCTCGTCTACATTCGTCATTCGATAGACACGACTGATGTCTTCTACAAAGAAGAGCAGGATTTTATGGATGAGGCTGAGCCGGTATATCAAGAATACATATCTGATTATTACAAAGCCTTGGTGGGCTCCAAGTTCCGGAGCGAGCTGGAGGCGAAGTGGGGCCGTCAGCTGTTCGCTTTAGCAGAGCTGTCGCTGAAGACATTTAGCCCGGCTATTATTGAGGATTTACAGGCGGAAAATAAGCTATCCACGGAATATTCGCAGCTAATCGCATCGGCTAAAATTCCTTTTGATGGAGAAGAGCTTACTCTGTCTCAACTGACACCTTATGAGTTGTCGACAGACCGTGAAGTTCGGAAGCGCGCTTTTGACGCTCGCTTTGGATTTATGGCTGAGCATGAAGCGGATTTTGACCGTATTTATGATGAGCTGGTGAAGGTACGTACGACTATTGCTAGAAAGCTGGGGTATGAGAACTTTGTAGAGCTGGGTTATGCTCGCATGGCGCGCACCGATTACAATGCTGAGATGGTAGCGAGCTTCAGGCAACAAGTGCTGGAGGAAATTGTACCGGTATCCTCTAAGCTTAAGGAGCGTCAAGGCAGCCGAATAGGCGTTGATGAGCTGCTGTTCTACGATGAAGGCTTCAGCTTTAAGTCAGGTAATGCGACGCCGAAAGGCGACCCTGAATGGATCGTGGAGAATGGTAAAAAAATGTACAGCGAGCTGTCTCCGGAGATGAACGAATTTTTCACCTTTATGGTGGACAATGATCTGATGGATTTGGTAAGCAAGAAAGGCAAGCAGGCTGGCGGGTACTGTACATTTATTGCGGATTATCGCGCGCCGTTCATTTTCTCTAATTTTAACGGAACCTCTGGCGATATTGATGTGCTGACACATGAAGCAGGGCATGCTTTCCAAGTGTATGAGAGCCGCGGCTTTGATGTGCCGGAGTACCAATTCCCAACGCATGAAGCCTGTGAAATTCATTCCATGAGCATGGAGTTTTTTACTTGGCCTTGGATGGAGCTGTTCTTTAAGGAAGACGCTGATAAGTATAAATTCAACCATTTGGCAGAAGGTCTGCAATTCATTCCTTATGGCGTATCGGTGGATGAGTTCCAGCATTTCGTCTATGCCAATCCGGATGTGACACCTGCTGAACGCAAGGCAGCTTGGCGAGAAATTGAACGCAAATATTTGCCTCATCGAAATTTTGCGGGCAATGATTATTTAGAGAAGGGCGCTTTCTGGCATAAACAAGGTCATATTTTCAGATCGCCGTTCTATTACATTGACTATACGCTGGCTCAGCTTTGCGCCTTCCAATTCTGGGTTCGCCTGCATAAAAACTATGAAGAGGCATGGGCTGACTATTTAAAGCTTTGCCAAGTTGGCGGCAGCAAATCCTTCACCGAGCTGGTGAAGTACGCGGGCCTTATCTCTCCATTTGAGGACGGCTGCGTTGCCTCTGTTATTGGAGATATAGAAGGCTGGCTGAACAGCGTGGACGACAAAGCGCTTTAACTTACTTTCTTCAAATGCTTGCCGCTCATGTACTGCATAAATGCAGTACATACGGCGGGCCATGGCCGTGAAGATGCCCATGTACTGCATAAATGCAGTACATACGGCCGGCCATGGCCGTGAAGATGCCCATGTACTGCAAAAATGCAGTACATACGTCGGGCCATGACCGTGAAGATGCAGATGTACTGCAAAAATGCAGTACATACGTCCGGCCATGGCCGTGAAGATGCCCATGTACTGCATAAATGCAGTACATACGGCCGGCCATGGCCGTGAAGATGCCCATGTACTGCATAAATGCAGTACATACGGCCGGCCATGGCCGTGAAGATGCCCATGTACTGCAAAAATGCATTACATACGTCGGGCCATGACCGTGAAGATGCCCATGTACTGCAAAAATGCAGTACATACGTCGGGCCATGACCGTGAAGTTGCAGATGTACTGCAAAAATGCAGTACATACGTCTGGCCATGGCCGTGAAGATGCAAATGTATCTGCATAATTGCGTACATTCAACAAGCCGTGGTCACAATGGAGAGCATAATAAAAGCCAAAAGAATGCGAGGATTTATTCCTTGTACATTCTTTTGGCTTTTTTTGAATCATTTGAGACAGTAGCTGCGTAATAGATAGGAAATCCATTTACAATGAGTATGATTTCGAATATTTTCGAGTAAGCCTTGCAAGACAGCAGGGTGGAGGCTCGGCTTAACAATATGGTCTCTTAACATTATTAATGATTCTTTTTCGATATATTCGTCAATTTCATCAATAGTTTGATCCAATATTTCAAGCAGACCATCCCTCGATACTTCCTCGCATAAAGGCTGCTGAAGTATTTTGACGAGCTCATCAGTAATAAACGGAACTGTTGTATGCTTCACTAGCAAATCTGTTTTCTCCGCCAGCGATTTGGCAAGCAGGCTCAGATCCAATGATGTATTGTAAAACAACAGAAGTTCTGAATAGGTTTTCATCAAAGCTTTTATGCACAAAATTATATCATACTTGGTGTGCTTTACCTTATCGCCGTAAACACGCTCGATTAAGTACATAATCGTTCGATCATTTAATTGATCATAATATCTAACCTTTTGGATAAGCTCTTGATTAAAAGATTGCGTCTGCTCCTTCATAAAAAACTTGGCAAAGTTCGCATGCTTTCCAAAGTAATTAAATGTAGCATAATAAAGGTTGTACAACAGCTGGCTGTCGTCCTTAGTATTTCTGACCAGGTGGTCAATTTCTGATATGATCTGCTTCATAAAGTAGTCGATTAAAGCGATAATCAGTTCATCCTTTGACTTGAAGGACAAATAAAAAGCGCCTTTTGATATCCCGCAATGATCGGTGATTTGTTGGACGGATGTAGCGTCGAAGCCTTGTATCGCGAATAGCTCCAATGCTTTTTCCATTATTAATTGTTGTTTAATCATATCGATAGCCGCTCCTCATTCAGGTCACGTTGACAAGTGACTAAGTAGTCATTATTATAAATAATTATAGAAATAAGTCAATTAAGGGTAGGTGTAGAAGTGAGAGGTATTGTTAATTTTGTACTAAAGAATAAGCTTGCAGTATGGTTGCTCACCATCATCATTACGTTCTCCGGTATATACTCCGTTACGCGTATGAAGATGGAGACGATTCCGGACATTTCAATTCCATACTTAATGGTCATGGATGTATATCCGGGAGCAACTCCTGAGAAGGTCATGAATGAAGTGTCGATTCCTCTGGAGAAAGCGATCGAAAATCTAGAGAATGTGAAGACTGTCTATTCAAATTCCTATTCTAACATGGCAAGTATTCAGGTTGAATATGAATATGGCATAGATATGGATGAAGCGAAGCGCGCTTTGAAGTCCGCACTGGAAGCAGTAGTGCTGCCTGACGGAGCAATGGAGCCGAACATTACAGCCATCAGCATGAATATGATGCCTGTAGTCGCACTTAGCGTGAGCAGCTCAACCGAGGATATCGTCGAATTGACATCAACGGTTGAAAGCATTTTGCTTCCTAAGCTAGAGAAGATTGACGGTGTTGCGTCTGCGACGATAACAGGTCAGCATATTGAGGAAGTTGAGCTTACTTACAACCAAGCGAAGCTGGCAGAGCTTGGCATTACAGAAAGCACAGTAAAGCAAATGATTCAAGCAAGCGATATGGCCGTTTCACTTGGCTTGTATGAATTTGAAGTAGGCGAGCAGGCTGTCGCTGTCGACGGCAAGTTTATGACGGCAGATGAGCTTAAAAATATGCTCATTCCGGTTACACCTTCCGAAGCTAACCCAGTGCCATTCGTAAAACTTGGCGATATTGCTGCTATTGAAGTAGTCGGCAATGTTCAATCCGTATCTCGTACGAATGGCAAGGATGCCATTGCTATACAGGTTATAAAGGGGCAACAGGACAATACGGTCACTGTCGTCAACGCTGTAAAAGATCTAATTAAAGAAGAGCAAGCAAATATTGACGGACTTATTATCGACGTATCGCTGGACCAAGGCGCTCCGATTGAAGAATCTGTAGCGACGATGATTGAGAAAGCGTTATTCGGCGGTTTGATTGCCATACTAATCATTTTATTGTTTCTGCGTGATTTCAAATCGACAATTATTTCGATTGTTTCCATTCCGGTTTCGATTTTCATGGCGCTGCTGCTATTGAACTGGCTGGATATCACGCTTAATATTATGACGCTAGGCGCTGTTACAGTAGCGATTGGACGGGTTATTGACGACTCGATTGTCGTCGTGGAAAATATTTACCGGCGTCTGCATTTAAAAGAAGAAAAGCTGTCAGGACGAGCGCTTATACGTGAAGCAACAATAGAAATGTTCAAGCCGATTATGTCTTCCACATTAGTAACGGCTGCTGTTTTCGCGCCGCTGATCTTCGTGGGCGGCATGGTTGGCGAGTTGTTCATGCCATTTGCTTTGACGATGACCTTTGCACTTGGCGCATCATTGATCGTGGCAATTACAATTGTTCCTGCGCTGTCGCACTTCTTATTTAAGAAGAAACTGTACAGCGAGAAAGCTGAAAGCCGTCATAAAGAAGGCGGCAAGCTGGCTAACTGGTACAAGGGTGTACTAAGCTGGTCGCTTAACCATAAAGTGATCACTTCCATAATTGCTATCTTGCTGCTAGTTGGCAGCTTAGGCTTGACACCGATTATTGGCTTCAGCTTCATGGGAAGCGAAGAAGAGAAAGTGATGTATTTGACGTATACGCCAAAGACTGGTGAGTTGATGGAGGATACGGAGAAAAATATCGCGGCTGTCGAAGAAGAGATGCTAAAACGTGAAGACATTGATATCGTTCAATTGTCGATTACGAACAGCGGCGATCCAATGGCAGCGATGATGGGCGGAGGAGGCGGCAGCGGTGCCTTAATGTACCTGATCTTTGATCCGGATATGAAGGACTTCCCTGCAGCCCGTGAAGAAATTGAAGAATATGTATTCAATATCGGACAAACCGGTACTTGGAAGAGTCAGGACTTCTCCTCTATGATGGCTATGTCTTCGAATGAAGTTAGCTACACCTTCTACAGCGAGGATCTGGATAAGCTGAATGAAGCTGTCGTAATGGTCGAAGAGGTTATGAAGAAAAACGCCGGCTTGGAGGATGTATCAACCAGTGCGGAGGATGCTTACGTAGAGCATACCTTTAAAGTCGATCAAGCTGAGCTGCTGCAATACGGCTTGACGACTGGACAGATTGTCATGATGCTAAGCCCGAACAATATGGAAGAAGTAATAACTACAGTTGAGAAGGACGGCGATAAGCTGGAGGTTGTCGTTCAGCAGGAGGAAGCAGCTGTTCCTAAATCGGTTGAGGATATTCTGGCTACAGAAGTACCGACCGCATTCGGAACAACAATGCCGCTCTCTGAGTTAGTCACAGTTGAGGAAGGTACGACTTACAATACGCTTGCCCGCAGTCAGGGTGAATATTATGCAACAGTTTCCGGTAAAATTATCGGAGATGATATTTCCAAAGCTACTGCCGAGGTAGACAAAGAGCTTGATAAATTGAATCTGCCGAAAGGTGTAACGCTCGGAGTCGCCGGGGTAGCGGCTGACATGGCCGAAACCTTTACACAACTTGGTATCGCTATGCTTGCGGCTATCGCAATCGTATACTTTATCCTCGTCGTAACCTTTGGCGAAGGTATTGCGCCATTCTCTATCCTGTTCTCATTGCCATTTGCCATTATCGGCTCTTTCGTTGGCTTGCTGATCGCAGGAGAAACGATTTCGGTTAACGTCATGATGGGTATTCTTATGCTAATAGGTATTGTCGTCACGAACGCCATCGTTCTCGTCGACCGCATCATTCATATGGAGCGGGACGGCATGGAAATGCGTGATGCCATATTGGAAGCAGGCGCGACTCGGCTTCGTCCGATTCTAATGACGGCAATTGCAACGATCGGCGCGCTGATCCCGTTAGCAATAGGTTCAGGCGGAGGAGGCCTTATCTCCAAGGGGCTTGGTATTACGGTTATCGGCGGTCTGGCCAGCTCAACGCTGCTGACGCTAGTTATCGTGCCAATTGTTTATGAGGTGCTCTCTAAGATGTTTAAGAAAAACCGCAGAATAGTTGAACATAATTAATGCATAGGGAAAGGCTGTCCGCGATTGATACTGCGGTCGGCCTTTCTTGAAATATAGGAAAGTATAGCCGTAGCACCTGTCAGTGGGGTCGGCTTTCTAACCATTGTATAAGCTGATATAATAAGAGGAATAGATATGTAAGGAGGTGGCTGAGACGATGGACGATGAGTCTGGGGAAGCGGACAGTAGCAACGAGGCACAATATGTACACAGTACACGAGCAGTCAGCTGCACGATAAAGTATTATCAACGTGAATAACCTATTCATTCCACCGATTAAAGCTAAATACCTGATTAAAGGATGAATAGGAGAGAGACTATTGCTTACCGCTGTATTAGTACTTATATTGCTTATTATTTTGAATGCTTTTTTTGCCGCTTCTGAGATGGCCTTAGTATCGTTGAACGATAATAAAATAAAGGCAATGGCGGAGGATGGCCATAAAAAAGCTAAGCTGCTGCACAATCTTCTTAGAGAACCGAGCCGTTTCTTAGCGACTATCCAAATTGGGATTACGTTAGCCGGCTTCCTTGCGAGCGCATTTGCCGCCGACAGCTTTGCCGGTGTGCTTGCAAATGCCCTGCATCAAGCAGGTGTTCCAGTCCCGCTAGAAATACTAGGGAGCATATCCGTTATTTTGATTACACTGCTGCTGTCATATTTTACATTGGTGCTGGGAGAATTAGTGCCCAAGCGTATTGCGATGGTTAAATCGGAGTCGCTTGCTATGCTCGCGGCGACACCGCTGACAATTTTATCTAAGATTGTCTCGCCATTTGTTAAACTGCTGACACTTTCTACGAATGTGATCGTACGCATGTTCGGCATAGATCCCAATGCTAACAGAGAGCAGGTAACAGAAGAAGAAATTCGAATGATGGTCGATATCGGCCAGGAAAACGGCGCTATTCAAGAAGCCGAAAAAATGATGATCAACAATATTTTTGAATTTGATAATAAAAGTGTTTCAGAAATAATGACGCATCGGATAAACGTCGACGCATTGCCTGTTGAACTCAACTTGAAGGAAGCAATTAGCCGAACGAATAAAACGGGTTGGACTAGATTTCCGGTATATGAGGACAGCATCGACAATGTCATAGGTATTTTCCATGTGAAGGAGCTTCTGCAGTTCATCGAACGAGATAGCGGGGAAGCTTTTAATCTAAGAAAGTTGATACGTAAGCCGTACTTTGTTCCTGAAGCGAAGAAGACGGATGAGCTCTTCTATGAAATGCAGCTCAACAAGATTCATATGGCGATTGTTATTGATGAATACGGCGGTGCAGCTGGGGTTGTAACGTTCGAGGATCTAATCGAAGAAATCGTCGGCAATATTTATGATGAATACGATGTTGAGGAGAAAGAATTCGAGAAGCTGGATGAGAATACTTACAGGCTTAGCGGTGTCATTAGCTTAAGGACATTGAAGGATCAGCTTGATGTAGATGTACCGCATGGTGAATATGACACCCTAGGAGGCTATATTATAAGCGCTCTTGGCCGTATACCAGATGACGGTGAACAGCCTGTTGTCGAGTTTGAGAATTATGTATTCAAGGTTGAAGAAGTAGATGATATGCGGATCGGCAAAATAAAAATGTGCAAGACTCTCGTTGTAGATCCGGCCGAGCAATAAGAAGAGAACATTTCATAAGGATTCCTATAATATAGGGATAAAGGGATGCCTCAATAGTAGAGCCTTCAAATCCACAAGAAAGTGGAGATGAAGGCTCTATTTTTATGCCTATGCCGATTTTGCTCGCTCAACCCGATCTTCGATCGAAATAGCCCATGACCTCAACGGTTTCTGTTATATTGACGAAGGCGTTTGGATCCACTCTGCGAATGGCATGCTTAACTTCAACAAGCTGATAGCGAGTGACAACGGTCATTAACATGTCACGCGCCTCGCCTGAATAAGCGCCAGTAGCGGGAATACGTGTAATGCCTCGCCTGTTCCGCTTGAACAGCTCTGCGATCATCGGATCGATTTCCTTAGTAATGATGTTGACGGTTACCTTTTCATGCTCGATATGTATGATATTAATTACACGACCGCTGATATATACACTAATGGCAGAAGCAAGAGCGATATTCCAATCATCCGTTATATAGCCTGCAACCATGATGACAACACCATTAAGAGTGATGAGCAAGGTGCCAATTGAAAAATCGCGGTATTTACTTATAATCGCACCAATAATATCAAAACCGCCTGAGGAGCCGCCGGACTTGAAGGAGATACCTGTTCCAATGCCGACCATTACGCCGCCAAAAATAGCCGATAGAAGCGGATCGATAGCCACAATTTTAACAGGAATAAAGTAAAGTGCGATAGTTGCTACGACAACGGATAACAGGGAATAGACAACAAATTTTCGACCAATCAAAAACCACGCTGCAATTATGAGAGGCAAATTTAAGGCAAAATAAAGTACGGAGACGCTTAGCGGGCTGAAATAGCTTATAATCATGGCTACACCTGATACGCCGCCTGAGAGCAATGTATGCGGAATGAGAAATAAATTAAAGCCGCATGCAATAACAATAGCGCCGATTATGATGACTATTGATCTTAGCAGTTTATGCAAGCTTGTCCCCTCCATTCTATGTAATGGTATCACATTTACCCTCATTTTATTCTATATTGTGAATGCTGTACAAGTTACAGCTATGTTAACTTTCGTCGGCATTGATTAATCCGACTTGCGAAGCCATCCCAGCTGCTGCTTGCTGATCGATATGATCTGCTGACGCAGCGGCAGGCTGTCTAAGCTGAAATGCGGGATCAGCTGCTGCGCGGCCATTGGTCGCAGTTCATCGAGCCAACCAGCGATATATCCGATTAAGCCGACCAACCGCTCAGGCTTAACGCCGTCTTCGCGAAGAGCGGCAAGCGTTAAGCTTTTGTCCCGCTTAGAGAGACGATGGCCATCCTCATCACCCAGCAGTGGAATATGCGCAAAACGAGGAGGCTGTATACTCAGAGCCTTATACAGCGCTAATTGACGGGGTGTAGAGTCAAGCAGATCTGCTCCGCGCAGCACGTCAGTGACGGCCATTGCCGCATCGTCAACAACAACAGCCAGCTGATAGCTGAACACACCGTCGGCTCGTTTGATGACAAAGTCGCCAAGCTCTTCATTCTTATATGAAGTAACGCCTCGTATCTGATCATCAAAGACGATTGGCTGATCGGGCATGATAAAGCGAAGAGACGGTGATTTATGAATTTCTTTACTGGCGCGTTCCTCTGTTGACAGATGACGGCATATACCGGGATAAGCCGCTCCTTCCGAGGACAGCCCATGAGGTGCGCTTGCAATCATAGCAAGCTCAGCACGGCTGCAATAGCAAGGATAGAGGTGCTCCGATTGCTGCAGCTGACGCAGCGCTGCCTCATACAAGAGCTCTCGCTTGCTTTGCTCATAAGGCGCGAATGCGCCTCCGACATTCGGACCCTCGTCCCAGTCGATGCCGAGCCACCGAAGATCTTCTTGCTGAAGCTTAGCGAACGCAGGCCGAGATCGGGGCTTGTCGATATCTTCGATACGGAGCACATAGGTACCGCCAGATTGGCGGATTTGCAGCCAGGATGCGAGCGCGGCGAAGGCATTGCCGATATGCAGCTCGCCGGACGGGGTTGGGGCAAAACGACCGCGTTTAATCATTTTTACCGTTCACACTCCTTATAGAATGCAAAAAAAGAGCAGCATAGCCGCTCTGTTGGTTATTTATTCATGATCGTACAGGTAAGGTAAATGGCGGAGCTGACGGGATTCGAACCCGCGGTCTCCTGCGTGACAGGCAGGCATGTTAGGCCTCTACACCACAGCTCCGCATCATTAAGGCTGTGTCTTAGACACAAATAGTATAGTAGCATGGATCATGATAGAAAGGCAAGTCTTTTGTGGAAATAATGATTTCACCGCCTTGTCATAGTAGATTTACCGCATCAGCTTATGATTAAACGTACGATATAATAGATCGACCTACTCTAGACGCAGGGTGTGATTGTGATGAAATTGATGAAAACGCTGTCCTTTCGCAACAAGCTAAAATATTCTTTCCTAACCGTTACGATTATGGCTGTGCTGCTGACCGGAGGTCTATCCTACTATATTTCAGCAGGTATACTAGAAGAGGAATCTTTGACACTGACACAGGATTCAGTGATGAAATCAGCTCAGATTGTAGATGAGAAGCTTAGTAAGCTGATGCTCGTTATGATGACCTTTATGATCAGCGAGCCGTTCAAGGATTTGCTGGAAAGTGTGGCGGCAGGTGATTATGAGGAGTATTACAAGCATCTTAACAATATGGATAATGTATTTTCGCAAGCAAGAATAGCAGAGCCGCTTATTCATTCACTCTATGTTACAACACCGATGGGAGACTTCTATCCGCTTTCAATTAATCGGAATCGTGAAGTGACGTTTCAAGATACGCCGATGTATGAGCGCATACTGCAGGAGAAGCGCAATATTTGGGTAGAGGGGCATGAGGATGAGCTGTTCACAGGCAAGCAGCGCGTCGTATCGCTTGTGCTGGAACCGATAACGGATACGACCATTTTCTCCATAAAGGATGTGTATGTGGTCGTGAACATCCGCGAGAGCGGGCTTCGCAGATTGATCGGAACGGACGCCGCGAATGGCGCTTTGCGCTTTCTAGTGAACGGCGACGGAGAACTCGTTGCGAGAGAGAACCATGAGCTCATCCGTCAAGCTGTTGACAGCGGCATGGTTAAAGCAGTTATGAACGAAGAAGAGGCTGGTCAAGCGACGCATGAGCTGAACGGTGAGGATTACTTAATCAATTATGCTTCTTTAGGGCTCAATGACTGGACCATTGTTTCAATTCAAGCGAAGAGCAATGTTCTTCAGGATTTAAGCTATGTGAAGTGGATGATCGCTTTTATCATTCTGGGCTGCTTAGTTGTCGTCATGGTCGTCTCCAGTGGTTTAATACGTTATTTGCTTAGTCCATTCAAAAGCTTACTGATTGTAATGAAGCGAGTGGAAAGCAATGACCTGACCGCTCGCTTTGAGGTGCGAAATGAGGATGAGCTGGCACAAATCGGTATTCGCTTTAATGCGATGCTGGAGCAAATCGTCAGTCTTATTGATGAAGTGAAGCTCGCGGAGACGAATAAGCGGGCTGCGGAGATTAAAGCGCTGTCGGCGCAGATGGACCCGCATTTTTTATATAACACGCTGAATACGATCTATTGGAAAATGAAGCTGAAAAAAACAGAGGAATCGCAGCATATGGTCATGTCCTTGTCACGCTTATTCCAGCTTGGTCTGAATAAGGGGCAGGAGCTCACGACGCTGGAAAAGGAGTTGCTGCATGTCAGGAAATATCTGGAGCTGCAAAAATTTTGCTATGAAGAGCTCTTCGATTATGAGATCGAAAGCGACCCTTTAATTGATGAGCTATACGTACCCAGAATTATGCTGCAGCCGCTTGTGGAGAATAGTATTTTGCACGGATTCGGTGATAGGGAGAACGGCGGAATTATACGGATTAAGGCTGAAACGGATCGGGAAGCGCGGCAATGCGTCTTAACTGTTAGTGACAATGGCAGCGGTGTTGACAAGGCGACGGCTAATGCTTTGTTACGACAAACATCAGAGCATGGCTATGCGATTGGCAACTTGCTGAGCAGACTGCAGCTCAATTATGGCGAGAGAAGCGGAATGCTTAGCATAGAGAGCGAGCCGGGTAATGGAATGACGATCACGATAAGAATACCGATAGAAGGCGAGGGATTGGAATGAGCAACGATGCTTTAGCGAGCATAGTCATTATCGATGATATTAAAAGCGTAGTAGAAGGCTTATCCATGTTGGATTGGGAGAAGCTTGGGGTCACTCTTGCGGGAACGGCGTATAACGGCGAAGAGGGTCTTGCGCTCATTAGGGAACGCAAGCCTGACATTATCATTACCGATATTCGAATGCCGAGAATGGATGGGTTGACGATGCTGCGCGAGGTGCTGCAATTAAAGCATGACTGCAAGATCATTCTGATCAGCAGCTACACCGATTTCGATAATGCCAGACAAGCAGTTAAGCTGGGCGCATTCGATTTTGTCGTGAAGCCATTTACCGAAGAAGATGTTACTGCTGTTGTAAGCAAAGCGCGAGCTATCGTGCTGAGCGAGCGGGCCAGGCTGCTGAATGAGCAGGAAATGGAGCATAAGCTGCGTGAAAGCATTCCCCTTCTAAGAACAGAATATATGGAGCTTCTGCTCAGCTATCCAACACCCTGGGAAAGCGCGCAGAAGAGGTGGGAGTTTCTCGGTCTGACACTGCGTCCTGAATCGATGGCTGTGCTATTGCTTGAAATTGACGGCTTTCAGGAGCGAGTAGAGGAGCTATCTGTTCATCAAGTGGAGCTGACACGCTTCACGCTGCAAAATATAGTGGAAGAAACGTTGCGGGAGCAGACAAGCTGTATCGTATTCCGATCAAAAGGAGATCGATTCGTCGCCATCGTCAATGTGAATGGACCTGCCCATGCTTCGGAACTGGCAGAACATTGCTGCGAGCATATCGCGCAATATTCGAAGTTTACGGTTTCTATCGGCGTCGGCGGCATCTCTGAACGTGTAAGCGGACTGCCGGAATCATGCCGCCAAGCGGAGTGGGCGCTCGCTCATCATCTCTATACGTCCGGCAACAGCGTCATCGCATACAGCGATGTGGATCATAGCAGGCAGCCTGCGCCGATCTCGCTCGAGCATAAGGACGAGCTGCTGCTTGCGCTGCGTTCCGGTAACAGCGATAAGGCGATGGAACTGTTGCAAAAAACAGCAAAGTCGCTCCAGGGACTGGAGCCAAGACCGAGTCCTGATTATTTGCTTAGCTTGTATGAGGAGCTGGCGGCAGCGGCCATGCGCACCTTTCATGAGCTTGGTCTTTCTGCTGAGATTAGGAATGCCGCAGATCGATTCAAGACGGCGCAGCGTTCGAGCGGATTGACGTTGACGCTGCTGCAGCAGCAGCTTGAAGCGCTCTGCGCAGAAGGCGCAGAGCTGGTGAGGAAAGGCACGCTGTCTGAGGGACAGTCTATTATCTATAAATCATTAGAGCTGCTAAACAGCCAGCTTCACCGCGAGGTAACTGTAGCGGAATGCGCCGCAGAGGTCCATCTGAGCGCCAGCTACTATTCGAGCTTGTTCAAGAAAGTGATGGGCATGACGCTTACGCAATATATAACGAATCAACGTATACGCAAAGCGAAGGCGCTGCTTATAGCAGGTATTCCTGTACAAGAAATAGCGGCGGCTATCGGGTACGAAGAAAGACGTTATTTCAGCGATATGTTTAAGCGCTCCACCGGGATGACGCCGTCTGAGTTTCGGGAGAGTTATATGCAGAACGGTTCGGAATCGGATTAACAACAATGATTTTGCCGCACTAGGAGAGTGGCTGTGCCGCACTCCATTATGTAAGGAGCCGCTCTATAATAAAAACGTAGCCACAACCAACAACCTATAATAAAAGAGGGGTTTTGTACATGCGGAAACAATCAACGATTTTTATTTGTGCATTGTCGCTGCTGCTTGTGTTAGCGGCATGCAGCAGTACAGGAAATAAAGCCAACAGCGGAGCGACGAATAAGCCGGCTGACAATGGGAGCGCGCAGTCGACTGACAAGCCGGCAGAAAAGCCCGAAGAGAAGACGACCATTACGTATTGGACGGATGACCGTCATGACCAAGAGTATTTGAAGGAGCTTATCGCAGATTTTAACGCGAACAATCCAGACAATATTGAAGTAGAGCTGACTGTGCTATCCGAGAACTACAACCAGAGCGTGGATATTGCGTTCTCTGGCAATCAAGCGCCTGACCTGCTTCGCATTAAAAGCGCGAATACAGGCACTTTCGTAAAGAAGGGTTATTTAGAGCCGATTGATCCTTACATGACGGATGAGTTGAACAGTAAATTCGGCAGCTTGTTATTGGATGAAGTGAACCGTTTCGGCGGGAAACTGTATTCCCTTCCGAATACAGGCCAGACGCTTCGTCTTGTGTATAATCAGGAACTGTTCGATAAAGCGGGTATTACAGCAGTGCCAGCTTCGCTTCAAGAAATGGTCGATGCAGCGAAGAAAATTACGGAAGCCGGCAAATCTGAAGGCATTTACGGCTTCGCATTGAATTTCAAAAATCCGAAAAGCGCATTCGATCGCTCCGTACGTGAAATTTTAGCGCTGAGCGGTCATCAGGGTCTTGGTTTTGACTTGAAAGCGGGTCAATTCGATTTCGCTCCTTATGGAGAGGTTATTGAATACTTTAAGCAAATGTGGGATGACGGCAGCGTTCTTCCTGGGGCTGAAGCGTTGGACATCGATCCGCTGCGCGCGCAATTTGCGGCAGGGAAGATCGGGATGTACCTGTCCTTCTCGACAGAGCCCGGCGTATATAAGGATCAATTCCCTACCGATATTGCATGGGGCGGGGCGCTCGCGCCTACTATAGACGGAACGATTAAAGGAAAATCGGAAATTGTGTCGGCTGGCACTTGGATGGGAATAAGCGCTAACTCTAAGCATAAAGATGCAGCATGGGAATTCATGGAGTATATGTACGCGGATGAAGTGCTGACGACTTACCACGAGAAAGGCTTCGGCATCGCGGTGGTGCCAAGCATCGCTGAGAAGGCTAAGCAGCCGGAGGTTAAAGGAATGGAAGGCTTCCTGGTAGGGGCGCAAGATGCGATCTGGCCAGTGTCGCCAAGCGTGACGCCTGAAGGGGCTAATTACGGCGATGTATTTTTCAAATACATGCTGACAGGCGGAAACATGAGCGAAATGGTTGCAGATCTGAACAAGCGCTACAACGAAGCATTGGATAAAGCGAAGGAGAAAGGCGAGGTTACAGCTGCTCCAATCGCGGATTTTGATCCAAGCAAGCTGTAAGAGAAGCAGGACTCGGAAGCCTTCGCGCGCAAGCTGCGAAGGCTTCCGACGCTTCCAGTCATGGATGGCGGCTGCTCATCCGACATTGAGGAGGAGAGAAACGTGTCAAAATTAAGAAGGCTTCAGGAAAACTCCTTGTTTCTGCTCCCCAGCGTCATACTGACGTTGACGCTGGGCATATATCCACTGGTCTGGGTTCTAAGGTATATGTTTTATGATTACGCGGGCTATGGACAGGAACTGTTCATTGGGCTGGATAACTTTAGCAGACTGTTCCGAGACGAGCTGTTCTGGGACTCCGTCGTTAACACACTTGTATTTGCCGGAGGGAAGCTGATCTTAACTATCCCGCTTTCCCTGCTGCTTGCTGTTATACTGAATGCCAGCTTCCGCGGTCGTAACTTACTGCGTGCTGTTTATTTTATGCCAACGGTTATAAGTACGGCGGTTATTTCTGTTGTCTTTTACATTCTATTTAATGCTTATAACGGGATGGTCAATCAGCAGCTGTTGAAGCTTGGACTAATCTCTGCACCGATCAATTGGCTTGGCACGGATTACGCGATGCTGACGGTCATTCTCGTGGCGGTGTGGGGAGCCGTTGGGAACTATATGCTGCTATTCCTTGCAGGTCTTCAGAGCATCCCGCGCGATCTGTACGAAAGCGCCGCGATTGACGGAGCGAATGCTGCGCAGCGATTTTGGCGAATTACGATTCCGATGCTTGGTCCAGTGATGCAGGTTATTATTATGCTCGCTATTATCGCTTCTTTGAAGGGCTATGAAAGCATTATGGTCATGACAGAGGGCGGTCCGATCGGCAAAACGGAGGTTATGTACCTGTATCTGTATAAGCTGCTCTTCCCTGTATCAACAGGCTCTCCTGTGGAACAACAGATCGGTTACGGCAGTGCTGTAGGTTTTGCTACCGCTGTTATCGTTGGAGCTATTACCGCTATTTATTACTATTTCAGCAGAAAAATGAACAGGGTATTCTAGGGGGCTGAGCAGACATGAATCAACTATCGATAGGAGCGGGCAGATTGTCCGCGAAATGGGCAGCTCGAGGGCTGATTGGACTGTTCCTGCTGGCGTTGACGATATTTACATTATTTCCTCTAGTCATGATGATAGCCGGTTCGCTGAAAACGAGCGCGGAGCTGCTGAACAGTACGAACTTGCTGCCGATGAAATGGGAATTTCAAAACTATGCCGAGGCTTGGCGGCAGACGAATTTTGCAAGATTTACATGGAACAGCACCTTTATAAGCGTTGTATCCACGATTGGCACGCTGTTGGTTGCGGCTATGGCGGCTTATGTGACCGACCGCAGAGATTTTCCAGGCAAAAGATTGTACATTATCGTTCAATCCGCGACGTTGTTTGTCTCAGTTGGAGCTGTGGTTCTGCGTCCCCAATATGATCTGATGGTCAAACTGCATCTAAACACATCGTTATGGGGCGTTATTCTTATTCTCATTAGCGCGCATGCCAGCACTTATTTTATTCTCTCAGGCTTCTTCAAGGCGATACCGCGTGAGCTGGATGAGGCAGCAATGATTGACGGCTCCGGCTTTGTTCGGACGTTCTTTTCCGTCATTTTACCGTTGCTGAGACCAGGCCTCGGCGTCGCGGGCTTATTCGCTTTCCGCCATGGGTGGAATGAGTATATTTTGCCGTTGGTGTTTACGATGACGAGTCCCGAGCTGCAGCCGCTTACGGTCGGTCTTGCTAATTTGCGTTACGGCTCTTCGGCTGCTATGCAGACGAATCTAATGCTGGCGGGGGCTTGCTTGTCTGTTCTGCCAATGTTGGTCGTATATATTATCGCGAATAAATCGTTTATGCAGATGACAGCAGGGTCTTTGAAGGGTTGAGACATAAATTAGAGGAGGAAGTCTATCATGACTGTTCATTTAATAGGCGAATTGAAATCTAGCGCTGTTATTCATAGACATCATCTTAATCCCGTGCTCGCGCCGAAGGATGTGCCTTATGGACCGGCAATGGTGTTTAATGCAGGGGTAGCCAAGTATGAAGGGAGATACGTTATGGTATTCCGCAATGACTACGGCGATGCTGAGAAAGGGACGATTGAGCCGCATAGCACGACAAATCTGGGGCTTGCCTACAGCGATGACGGCGTCCATTGGAAGGCGCAGCCGGCTCCATGCTGGATGTGGCAGGATGAAGAGGTTGTACGTGTATATGACCCGCGTCTGACCGTTATTGATGGCCGCTGCTATATGTGCTTTGCGGTTGATACGAAGCATGGTCTGCGCGGCGGTATTGCGGTGACGGATGATTTCTCAAGATTCGATGTGATAAGTCTGTCGTTGCCGGATAACCGGAATATGGTGCTGTTCCCTGATCGTATCGATGGACGATATTTGCGCTTGGAGCGCCCAATGCCTGTATACAGCCGTGGCGGAATCGACCGCTTCGATACATGGATGAGCGACTCGCCGGATTTAAAATACTGGGGCAACTCCAAGCTGCTGCTTTCTGTGGAGCAAGTACCGTTTGCTAATGACAAGGTTGGTCCAGGGGCGCCGCCGATTAAGACGGATAAGGGCTATTTGACTGCCTTTCATGCGGTTGATATTGATCGAAGCCGTGGTAAGAACGGCTGGGAGCCTTCCTGGCAAAAACGATACTCCGCAGGCATTATGCTGCTGGATAAGGATGATCCAAGCCGGATTATCGGCATGTCCCGGTCTCCGCTCATCGCTCCGGAAGCTCCGTATGAGACAGAAGGAGGCTTCCGCAACGATGTCGTTTTCCCCGGTGGCATGATTCTAGAGGATTCTGGCGAGGTGAAAATATATTACGGGGCCGCCGATACGGTGGAATGTCTGGCCAGCGCTCATGTCGATGATTTGCTGAAGATTTGCTTAGAGGGCGGCGTTCCAGCAAAAGGAGGAGCGAGACTATGATGATCAAAAACGAAGTGATTACGTTGCCTATGAAAGCAGTCCCTGTTTCTTATGAGACTGATGTAGTTGTCATAGGCGGAGGCGCGTCGGGGATTGCCTCTGCCATAAGCGCGGCTTTGAACGGCGTGCATGTGCTGCTGATCGAGCAGAGGGGATTTCTTGGCGGTATGGGGACAGTGGCGCTTGTCCCGGCTTTTTGCCCGTTCACGGACAAGGAGAAGCCAATTATTCGGGGAGTTGGCATGGAGCTGATGGAGCGGATGAAGCGTGCTTGCTCTGCTGATTATCAGCAGGAATATAAGACGCTGCTTGATTGGGTGCCCATTGATCCAGAAGTGCTGAAGCGGGTATATGATGATGCGGTGTTGGAGCAAAACGTGCAGCTGCTCTATCACACTTTTGTCAGTGAAGTCGTCATGTCGCAGGACAACAGAAAAGTTGATGGCGTCGTAATCGTTAATAAGAGCGGACGCTCCTTCGTACGCTGCAAGTATTTGATAGATGCGACAGGAGACGCTGATATAGCCGCAATGGCGGGCGTGCCTTTTCAGAAGGGCGGCGAGCAGGGAGAGCTGCAGCCGGGCAGCATGTGTTATTTGTTGGCTAATGTGGATCGCACGCGATTCACGCGCTATTTGGAGGAGACTGGGGATACGGGGCAGCTGCATCGGACTGTGGAGCGAGCGATAGAAGAAGGAGCTTTGCCAGAGGGTCGTAAGTCTATTTCCGGACTTGCCTGGGTGAGCGATTATTTGGTAGGCGTGAACTTTGGCCATGTTTTTGGCGTAGACGGCACGAAGGCCGAGGATCTGACAAGAGGAGCTATTGAGGGGCGGCGACTGGCGGAGCGCCAACTGCAGTTCTTCCGCAAGTATGTGCCAGGCTTCGAGGCGGCGCATATGGTGGCAAGCGGTGAGCAGCTCGGCATTCGTGAGACTCGCCGTATTGTAGGCGACTACGTGCTTCAAGTGGAGGACTTTATCGAAGCGAGGACTTTTCAGGACGATATTGCCCGCAATGCTTATTATATCGATATTCATTTGGCGACGAGCAAAGGCAATATGACCTTCAATCATCTGCCGCCAGGGCAATCGCATGGCGTTCCATATCGCGTCTTGCTGCCGATTGGCGTCGACAATATGTGGGTGCCCGGCCGAGCCGCTTCATCGGATCGAGCGGTGCAAGGTTCGTTGCGTGTTATGCCTAACTGCTTCGCCATGGGGCAGGCATCAGGCACAGCAGCAGCAATGGCGTTGCGCGCCAATTCAAGCTCGCGTGAGCTTGACATAACGGAGCTGCAGAAGACGCTTGTCGAGCAGGGAGCATGGCTGGGCGAGGAGTTTGAGAGGTAGCTGGAATGGACTGACTCAAGGATTGGCGAACTACGAACAGTTTTAGTTGATGCAGCGGAAAAAACTTCCGTTATAGTGGCTTGATTTGCTCAAAGATAAATGATAGAGGCAAAATCTACCTTTGCAGCATGGGGTATGCTAATAGTCAGCTATAATAGGTGGTTTTAGGGGTAAGTAATTCCGTTAAAGCTAAATGCAGAGGATATTTCGCATTTTTAAAGGTAGGAATTTCTCTTATCAGATGAAGTGCAGTGTAAGTTATGCTTGACAAACAAACTTCACAAATACTATAGTGTACGTAATATAAATAATAAACGGCTAAGCTTGTGTCTTGGAGAAAGCTCTTATCCGTAATCCTAACCTTCATTGCTGAGGGTCTGGTTTACATGGGATAAGAGCTTTTTATATTGTGTTCATTAAGCTTACAGCCCTTTAAGAGAGGAACATGCATCATGAAAGGATTTATTTTTGACTTGGATGGAACAATTTATTTAGGTGATCGAGTAATTGAAGGCTCGGCTGAGACGATACAAATACTGCGCGACCGTGGAGATCGTGTCGTATTTTTATCAAATAAGCCAATTGCCACGCGACAGTCCTATGTAGAGAAGCTGGTGAAGATGGGTATTCCAGTCACTTTGGACGAAGTGTTGAATTCGTCGCAGATTGTATCTAAATATTTGAAAATGCATATGAAGGAGCAAGAGTCCGTCTATGTCATTGGAGAGGAGCCTATCCATCTGGAGCTTGCTGAACACGGTCTATCCATCACGGATGACAGTGAAAAAGCGGAGTACGTCGTTCTTTCCTGGGACCGTCATTTTACGTATGAAAAGCTGAATGCTGTCTATCAAGCGGCCATTCGAGGTGCTCGTATTATCGCGTCTAATCCAGACGCAACCTGTCCTTTGGATGATGGACAATTGCCGGATACCGGAACCTTCATCGCAGCATTGGAAACCGCTACAGGCAAACCGATTGATATGGTAGCAGGCAAGCCTTCCCTTATCGCCGCAGAAATTGCCGTATCGCTTCTTGGGTTGGATTACAGCAGCTGCTATATGGTAGGAGACCGATTGGAAACGGATATCAAAATGGGCAATGAGGCGGGCATGCAATCGGTGCTAGTTCTTACAGGAGTAAGTACGAAAGAGATGGCTGAGCAAGCGCCGTTTCGTCCGAAATATATTATCGACAGCATTAAAGATATCGTAAATCTATAAGGAATAGCACTATATTCATTCATATGGGGGAGTAGCATGAGCTCTATTGTAGATTTAGTGGAATATCAGACGATCGCAGCTGTACAAAAAATAGAAGATATAGATGCGGCGTTAGACAGCAAGGTAAATGTTATCTTTCTTCTAGTTGGTTCCATCTTTAATGTAAAAGAGCTTGTAGAGAAAATTAAAGCTTCTGGTAAGCATGTTTTTTTGCATATGGAATTTATCGAAGGAATTGCGGCTGATCGCAGCGGCGTTGCTTATGTATCTAAGTACATCCAGCCCACTGGTATTATATCGACCAAAAACAATCTTATCCGAATTGCTAAAGAAGCGGGACTAATGGCTATTCAGCGCATTTTTCTTATCGACCGGGGAGCGGTTATTAGAGGGATTAAATCGGCGGAGCAGTGTCAGCCCGATGCTATTGAGGTTATGCCCGGCATTATGCCTCGTATTATTAATGAAATGACCAATATGACAGCGCTTCCGATTATTGCTGGGGGGCTTGTAGGCAATGAGCAAGAAATAGTGGAAGGGCTTGAAGCAGGGGCGCTCGCTGTATCGGCTGGATCACCGAATTTGTGGTCATAGCAAGCTAACAAGTTGTTCATAAGGATCGACGTTTTGCTGGATGCGAGGGGGTGGGAAAATGGATAGTGTATGGTACATCTCTCAGATGGATTTGACGATTCGAATATTAATAGCGGCTTTACTAGGCGGCTTAATTGGACTTGAGAGAGAGCTCAGTAATCATCCGGCAGGCTTCCGTACTCATATTCTTGTATGTCTTGGTTCGACGGCTATTATGCTGCTGTCTATTTACGGATTTACTGAATTCGCCTATGAATATAATGTTCGCATGGACCCTGCGCGATTAGCGGCCCAAGTTATAAGCGGCATTGGTTTTCTTGGTGCCGGCGCTATATTGCGCACGGGCTCTTCCGTATCGGGCTTGACAACAGCGGCGTCGATCTGGGTTGTAGCTGCTATTGGATTATGCGTAGGGGCAGGATTTTATTATCCAGCGGGACTAACTACGGTTATCGTTCTTCTATGTCTATTTGTTCTCAATAAATTAGAAAAACTGTTCAGGCGGGGGAAACGCCATCAGGAGGTGATGATCAAAATAATAGACGGACCCGGCGTACTCGGGAAAATCGCAACCTTATTCGGCAATCATGGGATCCAGATTGAAAATGTAAAGATGGATCATTCTGACCCTGTAGAATTAGGCGGTGAAGCGTTAAATGCTATGGAGCTGCAAATTACGCTGCAGCCTGCCCAAGCAGATAAAATGATTGCTGCATTGGACGATATTCGTCATATCAGTGAAGTAGTATCATTAGAATCGAATAAGTGGTCGAAATGGCATGCCGCGCAAGTAAATAGCGTTCAGCAGGCGAACAATGGTCAATCCAAGAACACATCTTTCTGACGAGGATATGTCATTCAATTACTTGGCGAATGAGAAAAGTGTTGCAAAACTATGAACATGTGATAAAATTGTAACATGTAAGCGCTTTAAGGATATTTTCATTCAATAGGTTCAATTGGGTTCGGAGACCATGAGAAAACCCAAGAGACGGATGATCTTTCACACATGTATTAGCATGTGCTGACGACGTCGTCGCTTGTGTTCATCGAGGTCTCTTTTTATGTCCTCATTTTATTCTTAAAGCGAAAAAATCTAATTAGGGGGTTACTATTTTATGAAATCACTCTCCAAGGCAATATCTTTACTGACTATCATTGCAATGCTTGTTATTAGCGGCTGCTCTAGCGGCAACAGCGGTAAGGGGGGCAATTCGCCATCAAGCAATATTCCTGAGGCGCCGCCAGTCGAAGACAAGACGCCAATCAAAATTGAGTATTGGCATTCCCATGCAGAGGCTCAGCTTCCTGGATTGGACTACATGATTGCAGAGTTTAATAAAGTCTATCCTCATATTACAGTAGAACCCGTATTCCAAGGTGCTTACACCGATCTTCATAAAAAATTGCAAGCGGCAGTTGCGGCTAAGCAAGTTCCAGCTGTAACGAATGTAGAGGTTTCTGCGTTGTCTACTTTTGCTGACAGCGGTGTCTTCGCCGACTTGACGCCTTACGTTGAGCGCGACAATCTGGATACAGCTGACTTCTCGCAAGGCATGCTCCAAGCGTATCAGTATAATGACCGCCAGTATGGCCTTCCGCTAATCGTCAGCACAAGCATTTTCGTATACAACAAGACCTTGCTTGATGAGCTTGGCGTACAACCACCGCAAACTTGGAGCGAGATCGAGGCATTCAACAGCAAGACAGCTGTCGTTAAGAACGGCGAAACAGAACGCTACGCTTTCTCCGTGCCAGGCTGGGATACTTGGTACTATGACCCTTGGATCTCCAACGGCGGCGGTTCGATTTTCAGCGAAGATATGAAAACCGTTGCGTTTGACAAACCGGAAAGCCAACGCTGGATTCAAAACTTCAGCAAATGGCTGAAGGAAGGATCAATGCATATGGGCTTCGGCACAGGAGCATCCAGCAATATGAGAACAATGTTCCTGGAAGGAAAGATCGCGATGGTTCAGCATACTTCCGCGGTGTTGAAAACCTATTTGAAAGAAGCGACATTTGATGTTGGCGTATCCTTTATTCCTGGAGACGTAGAAAGAAAATCCCATATTGGCGGCGCAGGTATCGTTATGATGGATTTGGCTTCTAAAGAGCAGAAGGAAGCGGCGTGGAAGTTTATTCAATTCATGACCTCGTCAGAACATAACATCAATTGGGCTGAAAAGGTAGGCTATCTGCCAACTCGTAAATCTGCTTTTGAATCCGAAGAAGGCAAGCAGTATTTTGAAAGATGGCCGCAGTATAAAACGGTGTTTGATCATTTCGATGATGTTTCCCCTCGTCCGAAGCACCCGAAATATTCAGAAATGAGCGAGGAATACAAAACGGTTGTCGGTGAAATGATTCTAAACGGCGCTGACCCGCTGCCGCTATTGGAATCGGCCGTGAAGAAGATGAACGAAATACTGAATGATTAATGTTGAATCGGTATAGCTAGCAAAGGCAGCGCTGACGATGAAAGCAATCGTTGGCGTTGCTTGTTAAACAAGAGAGGAGCGGAAGCCATGACGGGATCAGGCACGACTACAACTAAGAATGAACCAAAGAGCCATCGCCGCCAAAAGAAAGTAGTCGAATATTTAAAGGACTTCGCTTTTGCGGTACCAGCGTTAGCAGTGCTGCTTATCTTTATTTATTACCCATTAGTAAATTCATTTTTTCTAAGCTTTACAGATTGGAATATGACTAGACCGGTCAAAAACATGGTAGGCTTCGAAAATTATGAATGGTTGTTCAAGAGCGATACCTTCTACAAAGTGCTTGGCATCACGTTTACCTATACGATTCTAGACGTTGTTCTATCACTCGGACTCGGATTGCTGCTAGCACTGCTATTTAATGTCGCATCTAAGTCCTTTAATTTCATGCGAGCCGTTATTTTTATGCCTCATTATATATCCATGGTTATCGTATCGATGGTTTTCCTCTGGATTTTTAACGGACAATATGGATTTGCAAACGAAGTGCTCAAATATCTTGGTCTTAAGCCTGTACAGTGGCTGCTGAACCCGGACAGCGCATTATGGGTATTGATTATCGTGTCCATCTGGAAGGGTGTAGGTTTTGTCATGATAATCTTTATAGCCGGCCTGCGAGGCATTCCTATGGAATATTACGAAGCGTCCAGCATAGACGGGGCATCGAAATGGACTCAGTTCCGCAAAATCACGCTGCCATTGCTGTCGCCGATCACTCTATTTTTAGTTATAACGAACTTTATTTCATCTATGCAAGTATTCCAGTCTGTCGACGTTATGACGAATGGCGGACCGCTGGAAGCGACGAAAGTAATGGTGTACTGGATTTATACGATGGCTTTTTCTGACTTTAGAGTCGGCAGAGCTTCTGCTTTGGTCATCATTTTCTTTGTCATCATTGTACTTCTTACAGTTCTGCAACTATACATTTCCAATAAAAAAGTCCATTACGAAGGGTAGGCTGATCAATAGCGATGACAAAAATATTAAAATCTACCCGGGTAGCAGTGGCCGTTATTGTAACCTTAATTATTTTTTTCCCGATCTATTGGATGGTCATTACCGGGCTTAAATCACAATCCGAGCTTACATTGGCGGTTCCAACCTTTTGGCCTAATAAGCTGATGTGGGAAAACTTCAGTACTGTATTCGATAAAATACCGTTCTGGACGTATTTCGGCAATACGGTGATTCAGACGGTCGGTATCGTGTTTCTTCAAATTAATATCGGTATTATGGCTGCCTATGCCTTTGCCAAAGGAAAGTTCCCGGGCAGGGAAGCGCTCTTTATTCTTGTACTTGCTGCACTTATCGTGCCTGAACAAATTATTTTTGTTCCTATCTATGTCATGATGGCGGATATTGGCTGGCTAAACACGTTCGGAGCCTTAATTGTTCCGCATGCAGCGTCAGCTTACGGCATTTTCCTATTGCGGCAAAATTTCAGATCGATTAACAACGACGTCATCGAAGCGGCTAAGGTTGATGGGGCGAATCGAATGCATATCTTGTATCGCATTTTAACACCTATGGCTATGCCTACGATTGCTACTTTAACGGTCATTAGCTTCATATCCAGCTGGAACTCTTACTTCTGGCCGCTCGTTATGACCAATTCTAATGGCATGCGCGTTCTGACAGTCGGTATCGCATTCATGCGGGATGCTATCGCAGGCGATGAAATGCTCAATTTCCATTATCTAATGGCGGCAAGCATTATTATGATCATTCCGATCGTAATCGTCTTCGCATCTGCTCAGAAGCATATTATTGCTGCTATGGCCAACTCTACATTTAAATAATAGCTGGAAGGGATAGAAAACAAGTGAACAATACACCGATTCTTGTTATTGCGCATCGCGGGGCAAAAGGGGAGGCGCCTGAAAATACGCTGGCTGCCTTTCGTCTTGGGTTGGAGCAAGGATGCGACGCTGTTGAGCTTGATGTACATCTGTCTCAAGATAACGTTGTTATCGTTTGTCATGATGACACATTGGATCGAACGACCGACTCGAAGGGTGAGATTCGCAGTCTCACCGTAGAGGAGATTAAGCAGGCAGATGCTGGGCAATGGTTCCATGAACGATACAAGGGTGAGCGCATACCGACGATGGAAGAAGTATTTGATCTCATTCCACCAGGAATTATGATCAATATTGAAATTAAGAACTCCTATAATAGTCAGCTAGAGCCAGCATTAATTGAGTTAATTCATAGAAAGCAAAGACTTGCGGATGTCGTTATATCCTCCTTTGACTTCAAAAGTCTTGCGCTTATTAAATTGCTGGAGCCATCGATCAAGATCGGCCTTCTCTATGATGTGAATTTTACTAGACATTCCAGTATAGCAGACTCGCTGGGCTTGCCCGTCTATTCTATGCATCCGAGCTTTAGAAGAATTAATGCGGAAGAGGTTAAAGATTGCAGCAGTAAAGGACTTCAAGTGTATCCTTACACCATTAATGATGAGAAGCAAATGAAGCTAGCGATCCAGTACGGTGTTGCCGGCATTATTACAGATTTTCCTGGCAAGTTAAGAGCTTTGCTGGAAGGCAGTAAATCATGAAGCAGTCGAGGATTGTAGCAGCTGCAGCTTTTATTGTCATACTTTCTGTTGTACTCATCTATTTTTCTAAGGATAGGGGCTCGGAAACCGTCATGGGGATGATGACGCAAGAGGATACAGGGATAACGCTGCGAATCGATATGCCCGAAATAGAAGAGTTTATGGCTATGAGCAAAGAAGGACCGATCGTGCCTGCTTTGCTGCAGGATGCCATCCCTCAAGGCATTACTTATTTGGAAGAGAAGGATTGGCTCGTTATTTCGTATTACCGGGAGAATAAGGAACCGAGCTTGCTGGGGGTTGTGGAAGCGAAGACAGGTGACTTCGTTAAAGCTGTATATTTATATGAGACGGAAAGCACGCCTTATATCGGTCATGCAGGAGGGGTAACGGCGAGTAAAAGCCATCTGTGGATTGCTTCTGGAGGTAATGCGAACTGGATAGAGACTAAGGAATTAATTGATGCGGAGAATGATTCTGCCATTGTTTTCGGCGGAGCCATCCGTACCGATACGCGAGCTTCATTCACGACTTATTCAGATGGTGTGCTTTGGATTGGCGAGTACGCGCTTGGCTCAGACTATCCGACAGAACAGTCTCATTATATGAAGAATAGAGAGAATAAGGAGCATAAGGCATGGGCGGCAGGCTATAAATTGGACGAAGATAGCGATTTGCTGCCGGAGTCTAAGGGAGTTAACGCAGCCGGGCAGGCGGCGCCGGATTATGTGTTGTCATTGCCGGATACAGTTCAAGGCATGCATATCGCGAGTGGTCTGGCTTGGATAAGCCAATCCTATGGAAGCAGCAAACCTAGTACTTTGTCGGGCTATCAAGTAAGCTTAGCAGAAGAGCCTCATGCAACTGCGGTATTTGGAGATCAGACAGTTCCAGTATGGTTTTTGGATAATCAAAATAAAGCGGAAAGCTATACGATTCCGCCAATGTCAGAAGGAATCGTCGAGTACGGGGATAAGATGTACATTTTATTTGAATCAGGCGCTACGAAATTTAGAAGAGCATCAAGCTATGCGCTGGACCGTATTCTCGTTTGGGACAAATAGAACTGGCGGCTTCTTGTTAAGTGAGTTATATTATTTACGAATTCATATAACAAGGAGGTAAGAGCGTGACAGAAGCTATTACAGGCTTAGCCCATCGCGGTTATCCCAAACGTTATCCGGAGAATACGATGATGTCATTCCAAGCTGCTTTGGATTTATGCTACAGTCATTTAGAGCTTGATGTCCATCTCAGCAAGGATGGCATACCGGTAGTCATTCATGATCCTACCGTGGATCGAACAACGAATGGCAAGGGAGCGGTAATTGATTATACATTTGAACAGCTTCGTCAGCTTGATGCAGGTCAAGGGGAGCTCATTCCTACGCTGGAGGAAGTGCTGCTGCTTGCTAAAGGAAGAGCCATTGTCGATATCGAGCTGAAGCAGAGCGGTGACTTGTACGAGAATATCGAAGAGAAGGTGCTCGAAGTTATACAGCAGTGCGGTATGATGGAGCAAGTGTTTGTAACCTCTTTTGATCATTATTCTATTATTCGTATGAGGGAGCTCTCGGAGGATGTCGAGCTAGGACTTGTCATCTACGGCGCAACGCCTTCTGTATTTCCGCTGGCGCGTGATATTCGCGCTCGCTATGTTTCTGTGAAATATATTTATTTGACAGACGACTTCGTCAACCTTTGCGAGAAACAGGGCATTCAGCTTATTGCATGGACGATAGACAACGAGGAACATATGAGAGAGCATATCCAAAGATATCCTGGTGTGTGTGTATGTACAAATGAACTGGAAAAATGGAAGCGCTCATTCGAAAATAATAAATGAATCAAATAGCCAGCAGGGATTAGAGGAGGACTTCTAATCCGTCTGGCTTTTTATTTCTCATTAATAGTATCAAGGGATAGAAAGGAATGAGAGAGAATGAAAAAGCTGCACTTGTCAGAGGAATGGTTCCATGGGGCGGTTTCGCTCGAAAGAAAGGGAGAGGCTGTAAAGCCATGGAGAATTCCTATTCAGGATTATGAGCTGTTCCCGCCGAATGGCTTGAACGGTACGGCTCAAATAACGGCGGGGATCCGTTTGCGCTTTCGTACGGACTCAGAGATCATTGAGCTTAAACTTGAAGCAGCGCCTGCGGCTGCGGTCTTGGACCTTACGGTAGACGGTCAGCTGTTCGGAAGAGCTGACATCTTGGCTGACGAAGCTACTTCCGCTCGTTGGAGCGGGCTACCAAGCGGTTATAAGGACATCGAGATCTGGCTTCCGCAAGGAATTGGCGTTACGATAGGTGGCTTGTATATTGATGAGCATGCGGCCGCTGAGGTGGTGGTCGATTCACGTCCCAAATGGATAACCTATGGCAGCTCCATCACTCAATGCGCAGCGGCTGAAAGCCCGACTCTAACTTGGCCAGCGATCGTTTCGAAATCAATGGATTATAATCTGACTTGCCTTGGTTATTCCGGACAATGCATGATCGAGCCTATGGTTGGGCGCATGATTCGCGATCTTCCAGCTGATTTCATTACGCTTTGTCTAGGCATTAATGTGTATGGGGCTGGGAGTTTGAACGCAAGAACCTTTAAACCTGCTGTTATTGGCCTGCTGCAAATTATTCGTGAAAAGCATAAAGTAACGCCAATAGTCGTTATAAGTCCGATCTTTGCGCCGGATCGCGAGCTAGAGCTGAATAAGGCTGAGCTGAATCTGACGATCATGCGCGAGGAACTGAAGGATACGGTAGCATTGCTGCAAAATCGAGGCGATCAACATATTTATTATCGCAGCGGCAAGGAATGGTTCGGCGAAGCTGATGGGCATTTATTGCCTGACAGGCTGCATCCCAATGCCGAAGGCTATAGGCTGATGGGCGAACGCTTCGAGGAGCGCATCCTTGCAGGGGTGAAATTGTAGCTTTGCCTATCTGGCCGTTGCGGGTCATATTCCCAAAGAATAAAGCAGTACCGCTGTGCATCATGCTTGAAAGAGCGCAGCGGTGCTGCTTTGTTTTGTATTAAAGGTCGATGCCGCTATAGCTTGAAATTTTTTGTGCAAAGATGGCCAATCATTATTTGGCAGCATAGTATTCCTTGTACCTCACATAGCTTAGTAAACTCCGATTATTTCGCTGCTGAATCTGTCCAGGTTAGAGTAACATCGAATGTTTTGCTGTTATCGCTATTTGGTGCCGCGGCGACAGCAAGAGAGCCTTCTTCCAGATTTCCTGACACCATAACGAATTCCTCGCTGCTCATATCAAAGGTATCGCTGTAGCCTTTATCCTTTATATAGTCGCTGTACAGCTTTTGAAGCGCATCTGCTGCGATTTCAACATTGTACATGACCATAACGGTATTGGTGCCGTCGCTTTCACTTTTAATAGAGCTGCTAATTTTGGCGTTGTCCGGGATCGGAATATGGGCTGGAAGTTCCTCCGGAACATCGTTGCTCTCGGAGAACTGTGTAGAAACACTCTTACCGTCAGCGTCCTTTGTTTCAATGACTACATCCTTATTATCATTAGATGATTTTATTTTTGTCTCGCCATCCTCACTGTTGAAGGAAACTTCATTGCCGCTTTCGGACACTTCTAACGTTCCTTTATTGGTTTTGATCGTGGTCGTACTGCCGCAGGCTGCTGCAAGCATCAAGGATACTATGCATACAATAACGCCAGCGAAGCTTCTAAGCTTTTTCATATGGTCACTCCAGTCCAAGTAAGTTAAGCCTCTCTGATTTGTTGGCTTACCATAAATACTCTACATCCGTTAACAATATACGTCAATAAATGAAATGATTTCATAGAAATAAAATATATTATTCGTCCGCCTCATAATGATTAAGACTGAGCTAATCCGAGGAGGGCAGGAGCTTAAAATAGGAGGCGAACGCCATGGATCGATTGCATTATTATGTGGCCAGTGTTGTGCGGGCTTCATCTGCTGCGCTTCCCGAAGGGAAAAGCATTGCCCGAGGCTGGTCAGCTGTATATTTAGGAGAAGGCGTGGATGCCATGGAGTTGGAATGGCCAGAGGTCGAAGGGTTATTGAAGAAGCTCGATGATCAAAAAAGTGCTGGCGGGGCGGGTCCATGCGATCAGTCGGATCAGATCGTTGGAACGGATCATATGATCCGAATGGAGCAATTTAATCAGCACGAACGACTTACATACAGGCTGCGTCTGACGGCAGCCTTGGATTATCGGGATGCGCAGCTTATCGAGATATATGTTCGGAAGTCTAATCGTTTTATCGGAAGCATCGATATTCGCTATGCTTATATGTTTCAACCCTTTGAGCTAAAGCTGGATATCTTCAGCGCGATAGCTGTTCTGCGGGAAGGAGTCCGCTTGGAGGTGCGCGGCGGCAAGGAGCCTTTATGGGTGTTCGATGAGCTGGATGAGAAGCGGGAGCTTGTGAATCGGCAACTAGGGATGAGTGACGGTAAGCGAGAGGATGATGACGACCAACTAGACTTCTTTAACAGATCAACTTGAGAATTCTCCCTCCTCTAAACTTCCGAACTCACGAAAGTGAGCGTGAAGGAGGGAGATGAATTGAGTGTATTTTGGATATAATTTCTAGTTATGGTATGGTATAATAGATTCAGTCGTAGAAACGGTTGGAGGCTGACTTTATTATGCTGCTGGACAATAATAATCATTCGGTATTCTCGATGCACTATCATCTTGTCATGGTCATAAAATACCGTCGTTCCGTGCTGGATGAGCACGTCT
>Ga0182739_1000618_pt1 | contig 42939 bp, 44 predicted proteins | sample eDN5th30CBELigBY_FD_128873 | JGI IMG/M metagenome (GOLD analysis project Ga0182739, IMG submission 128873) | Enriched backyard soil microbial communities from Emeryville, California, USA - eDNA 5th pass 30_C BE-Lig BY (version 2) (version 2) | ecosystem: Environmental > Terrestrial > Soil >... | reverse complement strand
CGCCGGGTCAATCGGGCACCAGCCGGTGCGGTCGGCGACGCCGGCTATTTCCGCGATGCGCCCGGCTTTCTGCGGCGGGATGACATTGGCGACCGCGGCCTTGTGTTTGTCGAAGTCGGTAGTCAGCACCATGCCGGCGGCATCGACGGCGGTAACCTTGCCGCCCTGCGAGAGCGAAACCCATTCGAGGTGGTTCGGATAGAGTTCCTTCCACGCGCTCTGGAACAGCCGCTGCTTGGAGAACGCGTCCTTGGCGTCGAGCACGAGGAGCTTCGACTTCGGCTTGCGAGTCTTGAGATAATGCGCGATCAGGCTCGCGCGTTCGTAAGGCCCCGGCGGACAGCGGAAGGGATTGTCCGGCGCGGACATGATGACGGTGCCGCCATCCTCCATCGCTTCAAGCTGCCGCCGCAGAAGCGCGGTCTGCGCGCCCGCCTTCCAGGCATGCGGCATTTTCTCGGCCGCGCTCTCACCGTAACCGGGCAGCGCGTCCCAGCGGATGTCGATCCCGGGCGCGAGCACGAGCCGGTCGTAGCGCAGCGTGCGGTCCTGATCGAGCGTGACCCGGCGTCCGGCAGCGTCGATACCGAGCGCCTTTGCGATCACGACCTCGATCCCGGCGGCGGAAATTCGGCTGTAGCCGAACTCCTGCGCGGAGAGGTCGCGCAGGCCGGCGATCACGAGGTTGCTGAACGGGCAGGCGGTGAAGGTGCCGTTCGCTTCGACCAGCGTCACCGCGATATTCGGCGCGATCTGCCGCAGCGCGCGCGCGGCCGATGCGCCGGCAAAGCCGCCGCCGATGATGACGACGCGTGGCGTCGCCTGCGCCAGTGCGGGGCGTGTGAGCAGCGATGTTGCGACACCCGCAGCGCCGAGCGCGAGCACATCGCGGCGGGTCGGGGCAGTCTTGCCTTTGCGCGCCATCTTGCGCTCCGTCATTTCTGCGCGGCGTACCAGGCGGCGATGGCCTGGATCTCGGCGTCGGAGAAGCCCTTGGCGAGGCGGTCCATCACGGTCGCGCTCTGCTGCCCGCTGCGGAACGCCTGCATCTGCTGCACGATCTCGGCGGCACTGCGTCCGGCGAGGCGCGGCACCGGTGTGTCGACGCCGGCGCTCGCCGGATGGCAGCCGGTGCAGGATGATGCGCCGGGAGGCGCGGGGGAGGCGGCGAGCGCGGGGGCGGTCAATGCCAGAATGCCTGCACAGGCGATGGTCGCTGCGAAAGCCGCGATTGTCGTTGCCGAGGCGCGGCTGGCTCTCGACTTGCCACCGTCATTGCGAGGAGTGTAGCGACGAAGCAATCCAGCCATTTCAACAGTCTGGATTGCTTCGCGGAGCCTGTCATCGGGCCGCGCGAAGCGCGGACCCGTTGGCTCGCAATGACGGGGAACTAGGCTCAATCCCCGTTCACCACTGTCCAGCGTTTCGTGCGGCATTTTCATTGAGCGGTGCCTATCCTCCGCTCATTCCCGCGTAAGCGGGAATCCAGAAAATCAAAGGAAGCCGGCCCCTTGCTCTGGGTCCCCGCTTTCGCGGGGACGAGCGGATTGAATATCTCCGAGTCGCGTTGGAAGCCGGGCGGCGGGTGTTACCCCGCCGCCCGCTATCGCCGTCATATCAGCGAGATGTTGTGGTTCTTGAGCGGAACGGTGCGGACCCGCTTGCCGGTCGCCTTGAAGTAGGCGTTGAGCACCGCCGGCGCCGCGACGCAGATGGTGGGCTCGCCGACGCCGCCCCACGGTTCCGTGCCGCCGGCCGGCATCAGGATCGAGTCGACATGCGGCATTTGCGCGATGCGCATCGAGTCGTAGCTGTCGAAGTTCGTCTCGGCGATGCGCCCGTCCTTGACCGTGCATTCCTGCATGAACAGTCCCGAAAGGCCGTAGACGAACGAACCCGCCACCTGCCGGTCGACCTGCGCCGGATTGACGACATAGCCCGGATCGGTCGCCGCGATGATGCGGTGGACCTTCACCTGGCTGCCGTTTTCCGCGACGGAGATTTCCGCCACCGCCGCGACATAGGCGCCGAACGCCTTCATCTGCGCAAGCCCGCGGAAGATGCCCTGCGGCGCCGGCTTTCCCCAGCCGGCCTTCTCGGCCACCGCATTGAGCACCGCGAGGTTGCGCGGATGCTTGCCCATCAGCTTGCGGCGGAACTCCAATTCGTCCTGGCCGGTGGCCTGGGCGAGTTCGTCGATGAAGCACTCCATGAAGATGCAGTTCTGGTTGATGTTCACGCCGCGCCAGAAGCCCGGCGGGACGTGCGGATTGCGCATCGAATGGTCGATGAGGAGGTTGGGGAAGGAATAGCCGATGGCGTGCTCGCCGGACGTCGCGACGCCCTGGAACACCAGCGGATCCATGCCCTTGCTCTGCTCGACGACCTGCGGGCGCACCGCGGCCAGGATCGACTGGCCGGACAGCCGCATGTGCAGGCCAGTCAGGTTGTTGTCCTTGTCGAAGGCGCCGACCAGCTTGCACTGCATGACCGGGTGATACCGGCCCTGCACCATGTCCTCCTCGCGCGACCACAGGAGCTTCACCGGCGTGCCCGGCATCTCCTTGGCGATTGCCACCACCTGATGGACATAGTCCTGGAATGCGCCGCGCCGGCCGAAGCCTCCGCCGAGGTGGATCTTGTGCACCTCGCACTTGCTTGCCGGCAGGCCGGAGGCGGCGAGCAGCGCGGCGAAGGAGCCTTCGCCGTCCTGCGTCGGCACCCAGACCTCGCATTTGTCCGGCGTGTAGATCGCCGTGGCGTTCATCGGTTCCATCGGCGCGTGGTTCTGCAGCGGATAGGCGTAGACCGCCTCCACCTTCTTCGCGCCCGCCGCGATCGCGGCCTTGGCGTCACCGTTCTGGTTGCCGACGAAGGCTTGCTCGGCGTCGAGCCCTTCTTTCAGCCAAGCGGCGATGTCCGCGCTGGACACCTTGGCGTGCTCGCCCTCGTCCCATACCACCGGCAACTGGTCGAGCGCCGACTTGGCGTGCCACCAGGTATCGGCCACCACGGCGACGGCGGTGTCGCCGACCTTCATGACCTTCTTGACGCCCGGCATGCCGCTGACCTTGGCGGCATCGAAGCTCTTCACCTTGCCGCCGAATACCGGGGATTCCTTGATCGCGGCATTGACCATGCCCGGCAGCTTGATGTCGAAGCCGTAGACCTGCTTGCCGGTCACCTTGTCGGCGGTGTCGAGCCGCTTGAGCGGCTTGCCGGCGATCTTCCAGTCCTTCGGATCCTTGAGCTTGACGTCCTTCGGCGGCTCCAGCTTGGCGGCGGCGGCCGCGACCTTGCCGAACGTCGTCGTGCGGCCGGAGCCCTTATGCGTGATCACGCTGTTGGCGGCCGTGCATTCGGCGGCCGGCACTTTCCATTCGTTGGCGGCGGCCTGAATCAGCATTTCGCGCGCGGACGCGCCGCCCTTGCGCACATATTCGTGCGACATGCGGATGCCGCGGCTGCCGCCGGTCGAGAAGTCGCCCCAGGCGCGCTTGCGGGCGATGCTCTGGCCCGGCGTCGGATATTCCCAGGTCACCTTCGACCAGTCGCACTCCAGTTCCTCGGCGACGAGTTGCGCGAGGCCGGTGAGGGTGCCCTGGCCCATCTCGGAGCGGGCGATGCGGATCACCACCGTGTCATCCGGGCGGATCACTACCCAGGCATTGATCTCCGGGGTGCCTTCGCTGGCGAGGGCGGCGCTCGGTCCGCCGAGCGGAATGTTGAAGCTGAAGGCAGCGCCGCCACCGACGGCAGCGGCGCCGACGACGAAGGCGCGGCGATTCATTTGCGGGACGTAGTTCATGACTGCCTCCCTGCTCAGGCCTTGGCGGCCGCGTGAATCGCCTCGCGCACCTGCTGGAAGGTGCCGCAGCGACAGATGTTGGTGATCTCGGTGTTGATGTCCTCGTCAGTCGGCGCAGGCTTGGCGCGAAGCAGAGCCGCGACCGCCATGATCATGCCGGTCTGACAGTAGCCGCATTGCGGCACGTCATTGTCGAGCCACGCCTGCTGCACCTTGTGCAGCACGCCGTTCTGCGCCAGCCCTTCGATGGTGGTAATCTGCTGGCCCTCGACGGCGCTCACCGGCATCGCGCAGGAGCGCACCGCCTCGCCGTCGATGTGGACGGTGCAGGCGCCGCACTGGGCGATGCCGCAGCCGTATTTCGTGCCGGTAAGACCGATGTTCTCGCGCAGCACCCAGAGCAGCGGAGTATCGGGTTCGACATCGATGTTATGGAGTTGTCCGTTGACCGTCAGACTCGCCATGACTTGCCTCTCCCACAGAGCTTGGATTTCGCTGTTGTACTTTTTTGTTAGAATACATCCAGACTATGGCGCGCTCAACCAGAGGTATTGCGACATCTCGCAGCAGAAACGGGATGGGGGAAAAACATGGCCGAGCATCTCGACGCCGCCGGACATTTCGATGCGCTGGAAACGCGTGACCCTGTGGTGCGCGAGCGCGCCTTGTTTCAGCGGCTGCCTGACGCCATCCGCCATGCGATGCGTGCATCCGGCTGGGCGCGCCAGCTTGCCGGCGTGGAACCGGAGCGGATCACCAGCCGCGCGGCGCTCGCCACGCTGCCGCTGCTGCGCAAGTCCGATCTGCTGGCGCGTCAGCAGGAAGAGCCGCCATTCGGCGGCTTCGCGGTGACGCCGCCGGGCAAATCGAAGCGACTTTTGATGTCGCCGGGGCCGATCTTCGAGCCGCAAGGGTGGGGCGAAGATTTCGCACAGGCGGCGCGCGCACTGTTCGCCGCCGGCTTTCGCGCCGGCGACATCGTCCACAATTCATTCTCGTACCACCTCACGCCGGGCGCGTTCATGCTCGAAGCCGGCGCGCATGCGCTCGGCTGTGCGGTCATTCCCGGCGGCGTCGGCAATAGCGAGCAGCAGGTCGAGGCGATCGCGCATTACAAGCCGTCCGGCTATGTCGGTACGCCGGATTTTCTCAAAGTGCTGCTCGATACCGCAACCAGGACGGGCAGGGATGTGGGGTCGCTCAAACGCGGACTGGTATCGGGGGCGGCGCTGCCCGCTTCGCTGCGGCAGGAGCTTCTCGAACGCGGTATCGCGGTGCTGCAATGCTATGCCACCGCCGAACTCGGCGTGATCGCCTATGAGTCGGCGGCGCGCGAAGGCATGATCGTCAGCGAAGACCTGATCGTGGAGATCGTGCGGCCGGGCACGGCTGAGCCGGTGCCGGACGGCGAGGTGGGCGAGGTGGTCGCGACCTCGTTCAATCCCGACTATCCGATGGTCCGGATCGCGACCGGCGACCTTTCCGCGGTGCTGGCGGGTGCCTCGCCCTGCGGGCGCACCAATATGCGGATCAAGGGCTGGATGGGGCGCGCCGACCAGACAACGAAGATCAAGGGCATGTTCGTGCGCCCGGAGCAGGTCGCCGAGATCGCGCGCAGGCATCCCGAGATCGGCCGGCTGCGGCTCATGGTCACGCGCGAGGGCGAGCAGGATGCGATGACCCTCGCGGCGGAATGTGCGACGCCAAGTGACCGCTTCGAGACGACGGTGACTGAGACCCTGCAGGCGGTGACCAAACTGCGCGGCGCGGTAAAACTTGTCGCGTCCGGCACATTGCCGAACGACGGCAAGGTGATTGCCGACGAGCGCAGTTACTGATCGCCGGTCCAAGCGGGGAGCGGGCATCCCGGCTTTGCGGGCGGGCGGGCGTTCGCGTTACACTGCCGTCCACAAAGACTGAAGGATGTTGCGATGTCGTTCCTGAAGAAACTTTTCGGCCTGGGCTCCGGCGCCCCGAGCGCGCCTGTGGCCGCGCAGCCGGTCGAGTATCAGGGCTACCGCATCACGCCCGAGCCCTATGAGGCGGAAGGCCAGTTCCAGACCGCCGGGCATATCGTCAAGGAGGTCGAAGGCGAGACGCGCGAGCACCGCTTCATCCGCGCCGATCGCCACCCGTCCTACGATGTCGCGGTCGAGTTCACGGTCGGCAAGGCGCGGCAGATCATCGACGAGCAGGGCGAGCGGATTTTCAAGTAGCACTTTTCGAACCGAAGTCCGGAGCGCTCCCCGTGAATGACCGCAGCCAGCACCGCGACGGCAAGCCGCGCGGCGAACTCACCGTCCGCACCATCGCCATGCCGGCCGACACCAACGCCAATGGCGACATCTTCGGCGGCTGGGTGATGTCGCGCATGGACCAGGCCGGCGGCATCGCCGGGGTCGAGCGCGCGCGCGGCCGCGTGGTCACGGTGGCGATCGACGCCATGACCTTCCTGCGTCCGATGTCGGTCGGCGATGTGCTCGAGGTCTATACCGAGATCGGCGCCGTCGGCCGCACCTCGATGAAGATCCACATCGAAGCCTGGGCCATGCGCTTCCAGACCCACCTGCGCGAGAAGGTGACCTACGGCACCTTCACCTTCGTCGCCGTTGATGACGACGGCCGCCCGCGCTCGATCCGGGCCGCAGGGGACTGATACGATCTCCGGGTGAACAGTTCAGACTCTGCTCCTCGCTGCGAACGCAAAGCCTCTGCGCAAATCTCAGTGGTCATTCCGGGGCGGCGCGTGAGCGCCGAGCCCGGAATCCATAACCCCTGTCTCTGCTTACCAACTCCACAGGGAGTATGGATTCCGGCATTCGCTTCGCTCGGCCGGAATGACGGCCGAGGGTTTCGCAAAGGCTTGCCCAAGAGCGGAGGACAGATCAGCCGTATCCTGTATGGGGCCCCCGACAGCTTTACAGAAGCGATGCCTCACCGCGGGCTATGCGCGCGCAGGAACGAGCGGATCTGCCGCACGGCGAGCGGGATGCGCTCCTTCGGCTCCTTCCACGGGAACATGCTCACTTCCGCCTGCGGCGCGAGCATCGCGGCTTCCATCGCGACGGCATAAGGATGCGCCGGAATGTCGTCGGGCAGGATCAGCACCGGCGTCTCGCACCCACGCACGAAGTCGCGGCTCACGGTGAACACGAAATCGGGATCGGTGCGGTACATGCGCGTCAGGAACCGCTCGACCGTCTCCATCGAGACATCGGGCCGGCGCTTCACGAGTTCCGGACCCCAGCCCTTCATGTTGTTGTCGTAGAACAGGTCTCGCATCTCGGGGCGCGAACCGCTCGGCTGCGCCAGCACGGCGGCGACGATGCGGTTCGGCGCGCGCTTCAACAGGTTCCAGATGAACGGCCCGCCGATGCAGAAGCCGAGCACCATGAATTTGTCGATGCCGAGGTGATCCATCACGCCAAGGTGGTCGTCGGCATAGGAATCCCACGGCCGGTCGATTTCGAGCGGGCCGGAGGACTCGCCGCCATTGGCGTTGCGCAGGTCCGCGCCGATGCAGCGGTACTCGTTCGCAAACTCCGCATAGGGGTTGAACGGCGAATGGTGCTTGAGGTTGGCGATGGTCGAATTCAGTCCGCCGCCGGCGATGAGCATCAGCGGGAAGCCTTTTCCCTGCTCCTCGAAATGGATGCGCACGGGGCCTTTTTCATAGAACGGCATGGCGTGTCCTCCTTGGGTTTTGTCAGAATTATCGGCGATCGTGGCGGATCGGTCGAGAGTCGGCGTCTATGCGCTACCGGTTTCGTCCTGCAGAAAATCGCGGATGGCGTCGAGCGCGCGCGTCCAGGCCGGCTCGTAATCCATGACAAGGTGATTAGCGCTGTCGAGCAGCACGAAGCGCGCGTTCGGAATTCGCGCCGCCATGAAACGTGCCTCGGCGAGCGGCGCCACCGCCTCGCGTGCCGAATGCAGGATCAGCGTCGGCGTGCGCAATTGCGCGAGCCGGTCGCTGACGTCGATGCCGTCGATCGATTCACGCAGCCGCACGGCGTTCTCCGCCGAAGTGGCGATGCGCTGCAACTCGGTCCACCAGCGCACATGCTCGTCGCTGGCTTCGGGCAGATAGAGCGCGGCGAACATCTTGCGGAACGCGGACTCTTCCTTGCCCCAGCCCTGCCGCATGATGGTGCGGAAGGCTTCGCTCTGCGCCGCGTCGTCCGCATTGCCGCGCCGCATGCGGCCGCGCGCGAAGCCGCCCCAGAGGATCAAGTGCGAGACGCGCTCCGGATGGCGCGCGGCATAGTCGATGGCGATGGCCGCGCCCTGCGATATGCCGAGCAGCGCGAAGCGTTCGAGCTTTGCCGCGCCGACGACGGTTTCGAGATCGGCGACCAGATGCGGGAACGCGAAGTCCGACACGTTCCAGTCCGAGAGGCCGACGCCGCGCGAGTCATAGCGCATGAGTTGGCGGTAGGCGCTCAGCGTCCGGAACACCGGCCGCCAGATCGGGCTCTGCCAGTCGTATTCGAGGTGGTTGATCCAGTTCGCTACCTTCACCAGCGGCGGGCCATTGCCGCCGAGCGCGTAGCCAAGCTGAACGCCGTCGGCAGACATGCAATAGCGCAGCGGCGGCGCAGCCGCTTCCGCGGGTGGCGCGGCCACGGCAGGCGCGGAATCCGCAGCGACCTCGGCCACGAAGCGGAAGCCGCGCCGCGGCACCGTCCGGATCACGGTCTGGCTCTCGCCGCTGTCGCCGACCGCCTGCCGCGCGAGGCTGATGCGGCTGCTCAGGGTGGCGTCGGAGACGATGCGGCCGTCCCACACCGCGTCGATGAGTTCGTCCTTGGTGACGACGCGATCGCGGTTCGCGATCAGGCAGGCGAGAATGCCGAACACCTGCGGCTCGACCGCGATCTCGTCCCGCCCGCGGCGCAGCGTGTAGGTCTGCAGATCGAGCGCATAGTCGCCAAACCGGTACAGCATCGCCTGCCCCCGCGAACGGCTCCTACAAATAAAGAACTTCTCAAGGAAAACACAGGGCTGCCTTCAAGCGCGGGCGCGGCCGCGCCGCTAGCGTGTTTCTCGTCGCAGGAAGGAGCACGCAGCATGGAACCCGGCATCGACATCCACAGGCGCGCGGACGGCTCGATCGACATCGAGCACTATCTCAGGGGCGCGCGGGCCTACCGCGCCGCGGCGCTGAAGCAATGCGCTTGGAGTGTCGTTGCATTGCCCGGCCGCCTGCTGCGGTGGATCGCGAGGCTTGGCACGAACCTGCGTGACGCACTTCGTGCGGGCATAACGGCTGATCGAAAGAGGTAGCGCTCCCATTCTGGCCGCCCCACAACAGCCCCAGACCGGGCGTTGACTGCGCCTCGCAGAACCTGGGCTTTTGGGGGCGTGCATGTTGCCGCCGCGCTGTAACTTATCGCGCCGCGGCGAGGGAGCGTCGATGACATCCCGGAATGGACCGAAGCATCGGTCATGGGCGAGCATCGTTCTCGCTGCTGTCGTTTCATGGCCGGCAATGGCGATGGGCGATACACGTGACGCACCGACATCGGATGACAATCCGCCGCCGCCGCGTGCCGAGCCTGTCTCAATCGGCGTGGCGGGGCAGGTGCGTGCGAGGACCGGCACGCCGCTGCGCGGGGTCGTGGTGCTGGTGCGCCCGCTCGACATGCCGCCGCCGCCCATTCCCGACATCGCCAACGCGACCGATGCGGACGGTCGCTACCGCTGGAATCTGCCGCCCGGACGTTACGAACTCACCTTCGTGCGCGACGGAACGCCGATCGCGAAGCGGGAGGTGGTTGTTCCCGCCGATCGCCGCGCCGCGCCGTTGGATGTCGTCATTCCCTGACACGCTCTGCCGTCATTCCGGATTGCCGCCACCGATCTCGCGTTTACGCGAGATCGGCAGTCATCCGTGCCCGGATCGGCTATAGCCGATCTGGGTGGCGGCAAGTCCGGAATCCATGAACACAGACAGGGGTTATGGATTCCGGGTTCGCGGCAAAAGCTCGCGCCCCGGAATGACCGCTGAGGGTTCCCTCAGGGGGGACAGCCGCCCGGTGACTGGCACGCGGCGTGGACCGCATAGAGGATATTGTTGGCGAGGTGCGCGGCGGCGGCGGGTTCCTTGAGCGGAGGAACGACCGGCGAGCGCGAGTTCACCATCGTCACGACGGCGATCCCGGCATCCGGCATCAGCGCGACATAGGTCGAGAACCCCGGCAGGCCGCCGTCCTTGATGACAATCGAGGGGACGCGGTTCACTTTGTCCGCAGGCTGAACCGCCCAGGAAAGACCGGACTGCATCTGGCCGGCAGGGCAGTTGTCGAGACTCGGATCGTCGCCGGTGCAGGCATAGGGCGCCTGCGCAATCCGGAACCCGGCCGCGACGCGGCGCGGAACCGGGTCGCGAAGCCGCTTGGAGAGCAGCGCCGCGCGCGCGAACTGGGAGAGGTCGGTCAGCGAGGTCGTGAGCGCGCCGGCCGGCGCCCAGATCGGGATCGCATTCTGGGTCGCTTCGCCGGGCTCCACGATCACTGAAAGCGGGGTGACGTAGCCTTCGCCGGGATCGTCGATGGTCACATAGGCAACCTGCCCGTTCACCAGATGCGCGGTCGCCTGGGCGTTGCTGCCCGACGGGGCGCGCCCGCCGACGATCGACACATTGGGCACCTGCTTGTAGCCGGCGCCGCCGGCGCGCATGGCGATCGCCACGACCTTCCCGTCCTGAACGATGATGTTCGCCTCGGCCTCGGTCGTGGAGCCGCCATCGTTGAAATTGACCGTCGCGGGTGCGAGATAGCCGGTGCCGCCTTGCGTGACGGTGATCTCCGATACTCTGCCTTCATCAAAGGTCGCCTTGGCGCGCGCGCCGGTGCCGCCGCCGCCGACCAGCCGCACGCGCGGCGCCTGAGTATAGCGCGCGCCGTGACTGGTGAGCGAGATGGCGGTCACCTGTCCACCGCTCACCTCGGCGCGTGCGAGCGCTTGCTGATAGCCGCCCACCAGTCGCGAGGTCTGGTCGGCGGGCACGTCCAGAAAGGTGCTCTGCATGCCGAGCGGTCTGAGGATCTCGCGCGTAACCATTCTGTACCAGCGATTGAGGTCCCGGTTGCTCAGGGCGCCTCCCTGGTTGGCCAGCAGCAGGCCGAGCAGCCCGACCGAAAAGTCGGAATAGTAATAGGGCGCCGGCAATGCCTTCGCCCTGGTGGGCGTCGGCGTCGTGAAATCCATCGGCCGGGTCCTGCGGAAGAACGCCGCAAAGTGTCTCGCCGAATACTCCGTTATCGTCGGGCGACCGGAAGGCAGGCAGCCGGGTTTGTCATCCTCACTGCATGATGGCGCGTAGTCGGCAATGCCGCCGGTGAAGTCGGCCAGTTGCTGGAGCGTCACCTGGCTCGTCAACGGCTTGAGCGTGCCGAGCGCGGCCGAGAATGCCGAGAGCGGATCGCTGAGGGAGCGTTGCCCCCGATGCACGGCCTGGCCGAGCAGGTTGGTGGTGAACACCTTCGTCACCGAGCCGATCTCGAACAGATCGTCGGGTGCAAACGGCCGGGCAGGCGTCGCGCCCGATCCGGCGAAGGACTTGCCGAAGGTGTAGAGCCTCGGCGCCGCGGGGCCATAGATGACGGCGACACCGACGCCGACCGCTTGACCTTCCTGGATCGCGTTCCTGGAGAAGATTGCCACGATCTCGCGGGTCGATCCGGCATAGGCGCTCGAAGCGCTGCCGACTGCCGATCCGAGCACGGCCGCAAGCCACAAGGCACGAGAGATTCTCATGAAGCCCCCCAGATGATTGTGCGATCCTATTTCATCAGTGCGGTATCGCCATCGGGTTAAGGAGAACGGTCGCAATTTCACGTCTGAGGACTTTGGAGCGGCCGTGAGAGCGACGCATCGTCCGAATTTTCCGATCGGTCCGCACAGAAATCTGTAGCGGGAAATCGATAGCTGTTGTCTTATCGGTATCCGATCCTCAGTGCCTGCTCCTGCGATGACCAAGCCAGACGTCAGCCAAGTCATTGAACTGCAGCGGGAAGTCGAACGGCTGCGGCGGCAATTGACCGACCTTCGTGCCGAGGCGGCGGACGCCGCGATGGCTTCGACGCGCCGCGACTACCGCCATGAGCGCGAAATGTCGGGCGAGCGGGCCATGACCGCTGCGGCTCGACAGGAAACGGACGCCCAGCGCGACAGGGCGGACGCCGAGGAATTCAGGCACGCCAACTTGTCGGCCATGCATGAAGCCCTGTTGAGGAACGCCGAGTTCAATCGCCAGATTCTCGCCTACTCGACCGACTGCATCAAGGTTCTCGATCTTGCCGGCAGGCTGGTGTTCATGAGCGAGGGCGGGATGCGCGTCATGGAGATGGACGACTTCGCGCCGTTCGAGCGCTGTCCGTGGGCGGAGTTCTGGGAAGGCGACGAACGTCAGAAGGCCGAAGACGCCGTGGCGGCGGCCAGGGCCGGGTCGTTGGCGCGCTTCGAGGGCAGCGCACCGACGGCGAAGGGTAATCTACGCTGGTGGGAAGTGATCGTCTCTCCCATCTGCGGGCCGGATGGCAAGCCGGAAAAGCTCCTGAGCATATCGCGTGACATCAGCGAACGGCGCGCGGCGGAAGAGCATCAGCGTGTTCTTTTCGATGAAATGCATCATCGCATGAAGAACACGCTGGCGACGGTGCAGGTCCTCGTCCAGCAAAGCATGCGGCATTCGCCCGACGACATGCCGGCCGCCGCCGAGGCGATCCAGCATCGCCTTTCTGCGATGGGCAGGGCGCACGAACTGCTGATGCAGCACAAGTGGATCAGCACCAACATCGACGATGTCGTGCGCGACGCCGTGGACGCCTATATGGGACCCGGCGTGCGGATGGAGATTGCCGGCGAGCCCATGACCTTGTCGTCGCGCGCCACGCTGACATTCGCGATGCTGCTCAATGAGCTTTGCACCAATGCCGTGAAGCATGGCGCATGGTCCAACAAGTCCGGTCAGGTCCGGATTGCCTGGCGAGACGACGAAGGGGCGTTTCGCTTCGTGTGGACCGAACGCGGCGGGCCGCCGGTGTCGCCGCCGACGCAGCGCAGTTTCGGCTCGCGTCTGATCGAGAATGTCCTGCCTCACTCTCTGAGCGGAAAAGCGACGGTCTCATTCGATCCGGCGGGACTTGCTTTCCAGTTCGAGGCGCCGACGGTCGAACTGCGGCCGATCAGCTAGAGCATTTTCCGGTGAAAGCCTGCCCCGGACTTGATCCGGGGTGGCTACCGGTTCACCGTTAGAAAATGCGACCACACAACAACTTCCAGAGCATGATCCGATTCAGCTTGAACGGATCATGCGCTAGGGACCACTCCGACATCGTGAACAAGACTCTGATTCGATTCAGTTTGAACGGATCATCCTCACGCCAGTGCTGCTTCAGAATGTCGCCTTAGCGAAGGTCGCCGGCGTTTGACTGTGACCGTTCGCCAAGGTATTTTTGTACTGTCGTGGGCATCTCTCGAAATGCCGACCGGCAGGGTGGCGCAGACACAGGTTCCGCGCGGGGCGCCCGGCTGACGTGCGTTGCTTCCGGTTTAATCAAAAGAATCCTCAAAACAATCTGATCTGGCGTTGATCGAAGCCTCTCCACCGTCACGAACGGCGGAGCGGACTTCCATTCGCGCGGATGCGGAAGCGATGACGCGCGCATTGCGGGCGCTCACGGGTCGCTCAGTCGTTGAAGTCGCTCAGTCGTTGAACAGGAGAATAGCTGATGCAGTGCTTCTCTCGGACCTTCGTGACGGCCGCCTTTTCCGTTCTCTCGCTCGGCGCCGTTGCACTGGCCTCTCCATTGGACAGGCCGGTTGCCTCTCAGGGCAGCGGTGGCCCCGCGCCGACCGGTGAAGGCAACCCGATCGTGACCCCCTCCTTCGGCACGGGCTCCGAATCCGCCGCCGAAGCCCTCTCGCGCGGTGTGACCTTTGAGAAGGAGACGTCCGCCCCCGCGACCGGACTGGAGACGGTCGCCTATGGCCCCGTTGGCCAGCGTGGTCGCTCCATCATCAACTGGGACTCGCGCACCCGCTCCTATACGCAGAACTATCCGACACGCGCGATCGTCTACATCCAGTATAACGGCAATCACCACTGCACCGGCTTCATGTATGCGCCGAACATGGTGGCGACCGCCGGCCACTGCGTTCACACCGGCGGCTCGGGCGGGTCGTGGTACGACCGGCGCCTGATGCGGGTCTTTGCCGGCAAGGACGGACAAAGGAGTCCGTGGGGCGTGTGCCGCGTCAGCCGGATGCATTCGGTCGTCGGTTGGACGCAGAACAACAATTTCCGCTTCGACTACGCCGCCATGCGGCTCAACTGCACGATCGGCAACACGGTGGGCTGGTTCGGTCTCTACGAGCACGCCTCGCCGACCAACCAGCCGGCGATGATCGGCGGATATCCGGGCGACAAGCCGCGCGACCAGTGGGCGAGCACGGACAAGATCCGCGAATTCAGCGCCGAGATGATCGCCTACCGCATGGATACTGTCGGCGGCCATTCCGGCAGCCCGATCTGGCATGATCGCGAGGAGGGCTTGGCGGCGAACGGCGCCTACGCCTTCGGTATCCACAATTACGGCGTCGGCGCTTTCGGCACCAACGCCAATGCCGCGGCGCGACTGACGTCGGTGCGGATACAGAACTACGTCACCTGGCGTGACGCGCCCTGACGTAGGGTCCATGCGGCGACGACGTTTGCACTGAGTTACAGGTGAGGGGAGAAGGCACGGGGACACACTCCGTGCCTTTTCTTTCTTCCGCGAACGCGGTCAGCGAGCACCACGGCCTGCGGGCTGCGTGAGCCCCTGAACATCGGCCGCATAGATGCGCGCGATGCGGCTGCGTGCCTCTGCCGTGAGCAGCGTCTTGGGTGACGGCCAGGGGCCGTGATACGCCTCGGCGCGCATGAACCGCCGGCCGGAAATGTCTTCGTCGCTGTCGAAATGCGGCACGCCGCGTCCTTCCTGCGCCTCGTGAATCCAGGCGAGCGCGGAGAAGTCCGTGACCGGCAGGCCGACGTCACGCTCCACTTCGTTGAGCCGCGCGAACAGGTCCTCCTGCGAGACGTTGATCAGGTGGCGCACGCGCAGCCGGTCCTCGATCGGATGGCGCTGGAGCTTGTAATGCGGATTGACCGCCGAGACGTCCGAGGCTTCCAGGAAGCGCAGGAACTCGTCGAAGGACAATCCCTTCTCCTCCAGGTCGTCGCGCTGCAGGAACGTTCCCACGCTTGGGTCCATTTCGATGTGACGGACCAGGTGCCGAAAACTCGAGGCCGCGCGCTGGAACGGATCGCGCATCACCTTCACCAGCCTGTATTCGCGCAGCGGCGTGCCCCACGCGTGGCGGAACGCCTTGCTCTTGTAATAGACCTCGTTGCGATAGAAGTGCGGCCAGTTGGCATAGTCGCGCGCCGCTTTGGCGTGACCGAGGTGATTGAGAAACCAGATCACCACGCTGGTGCAGGCCGACTTGGCAGAGAACAGCACCATGAGCTTGGCGTCGGGCAGCAGCAGCGGGATCGGATCCAGCAGCACCATTTTGCGCACGCTCACGGGGGCGACATACGGCCACGTCTCCGCCCGCGCCGGGTCGGTTTGGCGCATCCACACGTCCTTGAGCCGCTGCAGCATCTGTCCCGTACCCCAACCGTCCGGCGCCCGCCGGCCAAGAGTCGCGAAAACCCTTGTAGGCCGCCGGGCGCCGCGTCGGCAACCGTGGGGCTATCGGAGGTCGAGCCGCATCAGCACGCGGTTGCTCGAAGGCCGGTGCGCCACCCGGAAGCCGCATGCGGCGAACATCGCTTCCGTTCCCACCTGGGCGTCGTTGGTGGTGATCCGGCTCCCCTGCGTGGGAAATCCCTCGATCGCGGCGGCCCCGGAGCGGGACGCGACCGCCACCGCTTCGTCCAGCAAGCCGGCGGCAATGCCGCGCCGGCGAAACTCGTCGAGGACGTAGAAGCAACTCACCAGCCAGACGGCTTCGTCCTCGTCGCGGCGGGTCTCGCGCAGGGTCGGCGTTTTGACCGCGCGCGCATAGCGCGACCGCGGCCCGACGGCGACCCAGCCGACCGGCCGGCCGTCCATGTAAGCGAGCAGACCCATCGGCGTCGCTTGGCTTTCGACCAGACCGGCGAAAGCTCGCCCGTTCCGGTCGCCGCGCCCGGCATCGTAGTCCCTGACCGGGATGATGAACCACATGCACCAGCAGCCATGCGTCGCGCGGCTGCTTTCGAACAGCCGCCCGAGGTCCGCGATCAGGCTGCGGTCGAGCGGTCGGATGAGCGGCTTGGCGGACAACGGAGTCATCGGCGGCAAAGGAATGGAAATGGTGACAAGGTTTGAGCGTCGGACGCTTTATAACCCACGTCTGTTTGCGGATGTTGCTTGCCGATCTGCGCAGCCCTGTATAGTCCACGCCGCATCATGCATCTCTTGACTTTGGCCCAATCGATCGCCGCCGGCGCGTTGTTCGCAGGACCGCTCGCGCTCGCCTATCGCTGGTTCCGGCGCGGCAGGCCGGAGTCGGCGTCGCAGGCCTGGAAGATATTCTTCGCGCTGGCGCTCATCATCGCCGGCCGGTTCTATTTTCTCAATGCGCCGGGCTGATGCTTTGCCGAAAACTCATCGCGTAACCCGGATTGCGCTGCGCTCCATCCGGGCTACCTGCTTGTAGGGTGGGCAAAGCGAAGCGTGCCCACCAGGCCGCCGCATCATAGGCTGGCCGAACCGCGTGGGCACGGCGCGTGCCGCGCCTATGCCCACCCTACGTTCGCTATTTTCTCAACGTGCCATGACGTGTGACGTCTCGATGTCGGGCGGATGCTATGCTGCGGTTGCGCAGCAGGCGAGGCCGCTCCTACCCGCTCCGAGGTCCGAATGCCGAAGATCTGTGGATTTATGGTGGTGCGCAAACCGGCGTTTGCGGCCGCAGACGACATCAAGCCAAATCTGCGGATCGGAGAAAAGGAATACCGAGGGATTGACCGCTTTCCCTGGGAGGATCTCGACGATCTGCACTATGCTGGAACCCTTCAGCCCTCACTCGCGTCGCTGCGGCACGAACTGGAGCGGAGCAATGCCGGCGACTGGTCCGGCTTGAGCGTGATGAAGAGCTACGAAGACGCGAAAGCTGTTTCGCTTGTCGTTGCCGAGCAGAACGAGATCATCGCTCTCTGGTCGCCGATGCTTGCGCAGGTGAAGGGAGAGTTTGAATCGCCAGTTCCGCTGGAGCTTATGGGGCTTGATTGCCTCTGCTTCGGTGAATGGTCGGTTCTGCTGGCTGGCGTGTACGCTAGCGCCAGTCACTTCGAATGGGCGGTCGATCGCATCAATCAGTATGGTCTGCTGGATTCTGAGGCGGATTGCGAAGCGGTGTTCCGCTCCTATGTCGAACTGTCGTCCCGGGATATCGTCGAACCCTTGAGGGATGAGCCGATGCTGACCTGTGTCCAGGTATATGCGGTGACACCGTGTATGCGGTGACACCAACGGTCTCGTCGGAAGGCTAGATTAAACGCAATCGGACGAGCCAAACCCATAGCCCGCGTGAGCGCAGCGACATCCGGGCTACCTGCTTGTAGGGTGGGCAAAGCGAAGCGTACCCACCAAGGCGCCGCATCATGCGCTGCCCGAGCCATAGGCTGGCCGAACCATAGGCTGGCCGAACCGCGTGGGCACGGCGCGTGCCGCGCCTATGCCCACCCTACGCTCGCCGCCCGCTACTCCACAAAGTCCTTGCACCGGACGACCTCGCCCTCGGCGCCCCATGGCATGATGGGAACCGAGGAGGTCGAGTTCTTCGGCGAGCCTTCGATGAGGCGATCGGAATAGACCATGTAGACGAGCACGTTGCGCTTCTCGTCGCAGCCGCGCACGATCTGCATCTTCTTGAAGATCAGCGAGCGCCGCTGGCGGAACATGTCGTCGCCCTGCTCGAACTTGGCCTTGATCCGGATCGGGCCGATCTGCCGGCAGGCGAGCGAGATGTCGCTCACCTCTTCGGCCACCCCGAACAGGCCCTTGAACCCCCCCTTCTCGGGCACGGTGAAGTGACACGCCACGCCTTCGACGACCGGATCATCGATGCCGTAGGTCGCGAGCTTGTCGTTCGGCGAGATCCATTTGAACACGGTGGAGCGCTTGAAGATCAGGTCGGCCCGCTCGGCAGCCTGAGCTTGCGGGACGGCCGCCGACGGTCCCATCGGGATCGGCAGCGCGGCCGCAAGGACGGCGATAGTGACGGCGGCAATGGCCTGGGTGATCGTGCGGAGCGGACGGCGAAGCATGGGCGGGATCCTCTGAGACGCTCCCGCCCATATAGGGCGCATCATCGGCCAGCGTGAGATGCCGCCAGCCTGCAAGGTGGGCAAAGCGCAGCGTGCCCACCAACCCATCCTGCCGGCTACTGGCTGATTGCAATTTCCGTCACCCGGCGTCTGCCCCGGAACGGGTCCGGGGCAGGCTTTTCGGAGCGATGTTCTGGAGCACGATCCGATCTGACTGAATCGGATCGCGCTCCAGAAGTTATTGTCTGGTCGCATTTTCTAACGGCGAACCGGTATCCACTTCGCCGGAAAATGCTCCAACGCTTAGTTGCAGCCGTGAAAGCGCATGCAGCCGTTATAATCCGGATTGTTGGCGCCCCAGTTTTGCACGCACTGGGCATGCCAGTAGCCGCACTGGCCCGCCGGAGCGACGGTGACGGGCGCTGCGTAGGTCGCCGCACCCCACCACGCATACGGGTACCACCATCCGCCGTAGAAGTAGGCGAAGCCCGGACGGCGGTAGCGGTAGCGCGGGCCGATCCAGCGGCCGCCACGCCAGTAGCGACCGCTGCGCCAGCCGCCGCGATAGTAGCCCGGCCGAACCCGGCCTATGCCGGGACGGTAGCCCACCCGGCCCCCACGATAGCCCAGGGAGCCCCCGCGATAGGCCGGCAAGCCGGGCCGACCGTAGCCGCGATATCCGCCGACTCGGCCGCCACGATATCCGCCGCCACGGTAGCCTCCGCCTCCACCACCGCGGAAGCCGCCACCGCCGCCACCACGAAAGCCTCCACCTCCGCCGCGGAAGCCGCCGCCGCCACCTCGGCCGCGGCCCTGAACCAGCAGGATGCCGGAACCGGAGCCCAGGCCTCGCTCGGAGCCTCCCTTTGCCGCCGCCTTGGCCGCGCCGTGCGGACCAAGGGCGGCAGCATCGGCCGGCTGCAGACCCGGCCCCATCAGCCAGGCCGCCAGCGCAACGCTCGCCAGTTTCAATGATCTCAAGTGCATAAAACCCTCCGGCCAAAAGCCCTTCTACTTGCCAGCAAGTGTAATGGGGCAAGTGTGGCGCAAGTTCCGCGATCGAGGATAAGGATTAGGCGCCAAGGTGCATTCTGCCCGTTTCCCTTGCGATGGTGCGGTACAATAGTCGGGGTTGGCGCGGGGTGAGGGGCCATCCCGGTATAGGGTTAAGCGCAGCGAAATCCGCCTTGAAGGTATGAGCCGGGAAATGACGGGTTTCGCGTTGCTCAACCCGCCTGCGGGCTACAGGCTTGTAGGGTGGGCAAAGCGAAGCGTGCCCACCAGGACCTGTCCACCACGACATCGCATCATGTGATGCCCGAGCCGCGTGGGCACGGCGCGTTCCGCCCCTTTGCCCACCCTGCGCTTGCTACGGTCGCAACGTCGTCCCAGCCTGTAGCCCCGCCTTGAAGCCCGGATGGAGCGCAGCGAAATCCGGGGCAAGCATCTCCGGGCAAGTTGAACCCGGGTCGTGCTCTGCTCCATCCAGGCTGCTTGCTCGTCATGCCCGGCGCCGCTAGGTCTTAACTTCAGTCCGCAAGGGCAAGTGACCACCGCAGCAAACCCGAGGAACCGGAACATGAAATCGCTGGCTATTCAGATGGGCCTGTCCCTTGCCCTCATCGCAGGCTTCGCCCCGGCTTTCGCGGACGAATACCCGAACAGGCCGATACGTCTTCTCGTAGGCTACGGGGCCGCTGGCGCCGGCGATAACACTTCCAGAATTGTCGCTGAAGCGCTGAGCAAGCGGCTCGGACAGCCTGTCGTCGTAGAGAATAGACCGGGAGCGGGGGCAACTATTGCTTCGGCACAACTTGTTCAGGCGGCCCCCGATGGCTACACGCTGGGGGTATTGACGGCCAGCATCTACGGCGTCGATCAGCACATTTATCGGGTCAGGTACACAGGCGCGGACTTCACTCCGATTGCGAAACTGGCGAGCTATCCGCTCATTCTGGGTGTCAGCCGCAAGATGGGAGTATCGACGCTGAAAGAGTTCATCGAAAAGGTGAAGGAAAAGCCCGGGGCGTATAATTATTCGACCTCCGGCACAGGCGGGTCTCCGCACGTAGCGGCCTTGATGTTTGAGAAGGCGACCGGCGCTTCGGCTGTTCACATCCCGTTCAAGGGCGGGGCCGCGGCGCTGCAGGCGGTGGTTGCGAATGAGGTGCAGTTTTCGTTCGGCACGGCGCCCTCGGTATTGCCGATGTCGAGGAACGATCTGGTGACAGCGCTTGGCGTCACGTCGTTGCAGCGATCGGAATTGGCCCCGGAGTTGCCTACGCTCGCTGAATCGGGATTGCCGGATTTCGACTTAAGCTACTGGTTTGGACTGTTCGGCCCAGCGCAGCTGCCGGGCGCTGTTACCGAGAAGCTGGCGGCCGCCATTGGCGACGTGCTGAACGATCCCGCGGTCCGAGCCAGGCTTCTTTCGGCGGGCCTTGAAGCCGCATCGAAGACTTCTGCGAAAGAGTTCGGAGAGTTCGCCGCCCGCGACGGGAAGATGGCCGGGGATCGTGTCGTGGAGCTTGGCCTGAAGCCGAATTGAAGGCTGAACGGCATATCAAGGAATTGTCCATGTCCGACTTCCGCAGGCATGGGCACATCCAGGGGGGCCTTGAGCTAGAGCTTTTCCGGCTTTGATGGAATCAAAGCCGGAGCTCTAGTTGCTTGCAGTGACGCGTTTTCTTCACGCGAACCGGTATCCACTTCGCTCGAAAACGCTATAGGCGGGAGATTGCCGTGCTTGCGGCAGACCTCGGCGATCTTCCTCCCAGCCTTCCTGCTCGCGCAGAATCCTGATGATCTGCTGTTCCGTGAACCGACCCGGATTCATGGTCCATCCCCTTCCGAGGTCATGGACCCGAACCCTCGTGGGCACGGCGCGTTCCGCGCCTTTGCCCACCCTACGTTTGTTTAGTCACAAACGGCGATGCCGTGCGTGGAGCGGTCGTCGGTGCGGGCGAGGGCGCAGACACGAGGGCCTTTGCCCGCCTTGCGCCCGCGTCACTCCGCCTTCCGCCGGGCGCTGCCGATGGCCTCGCCCTGCCGGTAGTGCTTGCCGGCTTCGGCGGTGAGGTTCACCGCGTCCTTCTGGAACAGCACGATCACGTCCGAGCCGCCGAACTGGAAGAAGCCCAGTTCCTCGCCCTTGTGCAGCGTCGCGCCGACGTCGGGCGTGAGTTCGACGCTGCTCACCGGCCCCATGCCGATCGGCAGGATCGCGACGTAGCCGATGTCCTCCGTCTTCATCACCACGACGCCGCGTTGCTGGCGGAACTGGTAGCTCTCGCCGTCGGTGAGATAGGTCGATCCGTCCGGCCGCATGAATACGCCGATATAGGCGAGGCCGGGCACGTTCTTCTTCTCGATGACGGTGCCGGCGAACGGCACGTGGAAGCGGTGATAGTCGGTGATGCTCAGGAAATAGTGCGTGAACGTGCCGCCCGCAAACAGGTGGCCGTGCGCGCTGTCCTGCAGCAGGTCGGCGATTCTGTGCGAGACGCCCTTCACCTCGAGCGTCGCGTCCCCGGTGATCGGGAATGCGCCCTTGAAGACGGCGTCGGCGGGCGATACGACGGTCGTGCGGTCGCCGAGCCCGGCGATCGGCCGCTTGCCCGGCTTGATCTGGCGCGCGAAGAACTGGTTGAAGGTCAGCCAGCCGCTCGGGCCGACATAATAGTCGTCGAGCTTCATCGCGGGGTCGTCATAGAAGGTCTTCAGACCGCCGATCGAGGCCGGCGAATCCAGAAAGTGTCCCCACTCGGCCATCACGTCGCGCGACCACAGTTCGAACTCGCGACTCTTGCGCAGCGTTTCGTTGATGTCGGTGATGATGTAGAGCGGCCCGAGCTTGTCCTCGATGTTGCGGCTGGTCGGGATCAGGCGAACGATGCCGTTGATGTACTGCTCGAACTCCGGAACGGTCGAGATGCCGCTCATGCCGGCCTTGGCCATCGCCTTGCCGAGCGCGTCCTTGAGGTCCGGGCGGGCGTCAAGCAGCGCCCGCAGCGCCTTGACCGACCTGGAGTCGCCATAGGCGCTCGCCTGCGCTGCCGGCGCGGCAACAAGCAGGAGAAGCAGCGCCGTGGCCACGAATTTCAACGACCGCAACAATCGAATCGACTTCATGGCCAGGCCCCCGGATCGCCGCTGTTCGGTGCTGCCGAATGCGGGCGGCAGCAGATCGCGGCTTCAGGAGATCGCGATTCCCGGCTCGCGACAAGCGTGTCCGGCAGTCGGGGAAATGCTCTTAAAAATAGAGTTTAATATATATTGCAATTTATAGGAGTGCGTGTAAGGTTGCTTCGTGGGCAATCTGCTGGGGGGCAACGCCCGTGCTTCACAGGTCGATGGGGGTGATGGGCCTGCTTGCGTCCGCCTTGTGGCTCGGCGGGTGCGGCACCGTGGTCCCGGAGATCAGGGACTTCGGGGGCAGGAGTGACGCAGACACCAACGAGCTCGTGATTGCGATCGTGAAGAGCGTGCGCTGCGAGGTGAAGGACGCGGTCATCGGCGTCATCAATGCGGACAAGGCTAATGCCGCCTTGAACGGCTTCCGCAGCGCGAAGTTCTTCGAACAATGGGGCGCGCAGATCGCGCTGACGCTGCAGATCGACGAGCGGACGGCACTCAATCCGAACGCGGCGTTCACGCCGGTATCCTCGATATTCTCTCTCGCCGGCGGGCTGTCGGGATCGGTCGCCGCGACGAGAATCGACAAGCTCAATTACTTTTACAGCGTCCGCGAACTCTATGGCGATGGCCGGCAGCCCTGCGCGCCCGACAGCGCTCCGCCGCGCGGGTCGCTGCTGATCCAGAGCGACCTCAAGCTCAGAGAGTGGCTGAGCGCGATGATCACCGGCGTTGCGACACGCAACATCGTCGCCATCGGCGCGCAGAATGTGATCTCTCATCAGGTGACGTTTCAGATCGTAACCACCGGTACGGTCACGCCGACCTGGAAGCTGGTCAATGCGACCGTGAACCCCGGCGGTCCGTTCTTGTCCACCAGCCGCGACCGCAAGCATGACCTGCTCGTCACGTTCGGGCCGATCAACAAGGAGGCGGTCGCCTCGCTCGTTCCCATCGCCGAGAGCAGCCACCTCTCGTCCCAGCTCGCGAGCGAGATCAACAGCCGCCTGCGGTTCTGACGCAGAGGCGTTTCACACACGGCGCAACAGGAGCATCCGGCAATGGCGAAGGCAGCCTCGAAAACGCGCACCGCGAAGAAGCGGCCGGCCGCCCCGAAGTCCGTTCGGCGCGTGAGCAAGAGGACGAGCCATCAGGCGCTGAACAATCCGGCCATGGAGATGCTTCTCGACGCGGTGCGCCATTGCGGCATGCAGCCGTCGATATTGATAACGCAAGGCGACGGCTCGGTGCTCGAGTGCCATCTGCTTCCCGACTGCACCTATGGAAACTGCCGCGCCGTGAAACCTGCCCAACTGCCGGTGCGGCTCCGGTAGAGCCGGCCGCCGCGCGGTTTCGCCCCCGCCTGTGGGTGTGATGGGTCGCTCTCAGCCTGCGTAGGGTGGGCAAAGCGAAGCGTGCCCGCCAGGACCTGCCCACCAGGACATCGCATCATGTGATGCGCGAACAGCGTGGGCATGGCGCCTACGGCGCCTTTGCCCACCCTACGTTTACGGACACAAAAAGCGGTGCGGCGCGTGGAGCGGTTGTCGTTGTGCCCTCTCCCCCGCCGAACTCGGGTTGATCCGAGTTTACCCCTCACCCGGCAAACGGTGCGGAACCTCCGTCATGCCCTCTCCCGCAAGGGGAGAGGGCGCATATACTGGCGCCGTTGATTGACGTTGTGTGCTGGGTTGAGCGTAGCGAAACCCGCCGTAATATCGCCGAGGAGCTGATGGGGTTCGCGTTGCTCACCCCGTCCTGCGGGCCACCATTCGCAGCGAGCAGGGCGTGTCTCGAGCGAGACCGAAAGGAGCGAAGCTGGAGCGATCATGTCTGGCTACTACAAGCAGATGCGGCACGGCGGCCGTGAGGCGGCGCGCAAGCTTCGGGAGCGGCTTCCCCGCAAGGAAATGGGTGATGCCGCCTACGACAAATCGGTGTCCTATGCCGATGATCGCGCCTTCAAGATTTTCGGCGTCGTGTTCATCGTCCTGTTTGCGGCGGTGGTTCTTGGCGTGGCATGGCTGGGCTATTGATCCATCGAAAACATGAACAGTAGAACGTAGGGTGGGCAAAGCGGAGCGTGCCCACCATGACATCGCATCATGCGATATGCGAACCGCGTGGGCACGGCGCGTACCGCGCCTTTGCCCACCCTACGAGTCCTATTCACTGATTGAGCGTGTTGGGCGTTCGGAATGCAAAGACGGTGTCATCACCGACCCATGCTTCGAAAGCCTCTGCGGCCCGGTGGAATTCTTCAGCCGTTTGCGGTCCGCCCTGGCTGTTTACAAAGCCGTGAACCAGCACCGGAGTGTCGGAAAACCTCTTTGAGCGGCCTACACGGATGTACATTGGTTTTCGCGTAGTTCCGATAGAGATTGGAAGCAGTTCTGCTTCAGTGACTAGCGATATAGCGCCCAACATCTGAGAACCGTTAAATTGAATCCAATGCGGCCGGAGCCAATCTATGAACATCGAGAGAAGTTCTTGATGGGCCTGCACGGCTTCAATCCGGTACGTCAAGAGGTTCTTGGCGACAATCTCGTCTGTCTTGCTTGAGAACCACGGGAGAAAGTCCGATTTGAACACAAAGCGGCGAAATACCTCTTTTGCTGCCTTCACATCCAGTTCTTTATTGTTGGCGTATCTACTGAACCATTCCCGATGCAAGTGCTTTCCGAGCGGAGTATAGTACCGTCCATAATAGGAGCCGTCCGGTCCATTTTCATAGAATTCTTCAGCTCGCATCGCGAGAAAATCAGAGTATCGTTTTTGATCTATTGCGTGCTTGTGTCGCAAACGATTTTTTCCGTGCTTCCCATCAAATCCTCCCCACATTGGATTGATACCAAAGATCGCAATGCAGTTTCCCGACTCCAACGCGAACGGATTTCCTGCAAATGGGACTGGAGGCATGCAAGCCTTGAATCCAGCATCTCCCGATTTTCCAATCTGAGCGTTTAGGAGCGCTACATCCTGCTGATAATCTCTTTCAAGAAATGCAAACAGCTTCTGCCTGATTGGCAACTGCAATTCGCTCGACATGTTGTTCCTGGAGTGTTGAGGTGGGATAGGCCGCGCGAGGATCGCGTTGTCCAATGTTCGTCTAGTGCGATGCTCCCCTCGTGTGGTCAGCGCTACGCCTAAGGTAATGACGGCTTAGGTAAGTCATTTCGTAAGCGAGAGTCGTTCAAGCAAATGGGGGAGCGTCATAAAGTTGTATAGCGTGGACGCTGGCCACGATGACCGTTCTTTACTGGATTGGCCTGGTCAGGAGCCATAACGCAGAAGCCTCCACGCAATCGCAAGCACGGCGACCGGAGGGACAAGAATGACTGCCGCCAGTCCTTTTGCAGAGACCGAGAGCATAAGCAGATTTACAACAATTTCGGCAGCGGGATCCCACATGACAGATTCCTCCATTAAGAATCATTCATGCAATCCCTACGGATTATAGGGGGAAATCCGGGTACCTAAGTCAAGTGAGTTTCTGCGAGCCGGACAAGCAGGGACCATCTTCCAGCTTGGTGAGCCCGCAATTTTTGTGGCAGTGGATTGCTAAATAGTTGTTTTGAATTCCGAAAGTGAGCGTTACTCAAAGGCTGCAATAGCGTTGCGATAATGCATCGATGGCGTTATGCGCACACCGTTTCGTGATGCGAACCGACTATGAACAGTCTTCTTTCGCCAACATTGAGCATAAGGCATTGTTTTACATCAAGTGTTTTTGCCCTTTTGGGCGGGGCAATTGGAGTTCCAATCGATCGCTTTGATCCCAAAAGACGACCGCTCTCTGTGCGTCGTCATCAAGGCTGTGGAAAGCGTAGGGAAAGTAAGGAGTGAAGCGATACCCGCGATGCCTGTTCCAGCAGCCCTGCAGCCAAAAAGAAGAACTGTGCCGGAGCCTCGACTATGTACCCCCAAACTCCCCTTCCATCTCCCGCCTTACCCTCACCGCCACGTCCGTCTCGTCCACCGTCACATCCGTCCAGCGCAGCACCTCGCCCTCGGCCGCGTCGCGCTTGAGCGTCACGCCATGCGCCACCCCGAGCGGCAGCAGTCCTTCGCGTAGCGAATGTTCCGCCGGCACCTGTTTGCCCCACACGCAGAACCCGCCTTCGCCGTCGAGCACTTCGCCGGCTTTCACGGCGCGCTTGGCGGTCGCCACCACGTCGGAGCGGAAGTCGGTTGGTGCACCGGTCGGTTCGCGCCGCAGCGCGGCGGAGGCGATCGAGATGCCGAGTTCGAGGCCGATCATGTGCACCGGGCGGTAGAGCGCGGCGAAGCGCCCGCTCGCGTCGGGCATCAGGTGATATTCGCGAAAGCAGCGGCGCGCGTAGTCGCTCTCGCCCTCGAACACGACATAGGTGCCCATCGCGAGATGGTGCGGCACGTCGCGGCCGTCGCGATAGACCGACGAGACGACCTCGGTGACGCCGGCCGTCTCCAGCGCGCCGCCTTCGCTTCGTGGCTTGCAGACATCGGCGAGTTCGAAGCGCGTCGCGGGCGGAAAGGCGAGGCCGTCGCTCTGCGGCATGAGGCCGGTGGCGTTGCACACCGCCGTCATCTCGATGCCCGACTTGGTGCCGTCGATGAAGGAGTTGAACATTTTCGGGTTGATCGATCCGCGGTCGTCGATCCGCAGGTACTTGTCGAGGATCTCCCACACCGTGTCGGGGTTCGAGCGATGATAATGCGGCTCGTAGCGCGTGCCCTTGCCGGCCGCGATCACCTTGAAGCCGCAGGTGCGCGCCCAGTCGACATGCTCGCAGATCAGCGCCGGCTGGTCGCCCCAGGCGAGGCTGTAGACGGTGTTCGCCGCGCGTGCGCGCTTTGCCAGCAGCGGGCCGGCGAGCGCGTCGGCTTCGACATTGACCATGACGATATGCTTGCCGTGTTCGATTGAACGCAGAGCATGCGCGATGCCCGCGCCGGGCACGCCGGTCGCTTCCACGATCACGTCGATGCCGGGATGCGTGATCATCTTCGGCGCATCGTCGGTGACGAAGGTGGCGCGTGTCCGCAGCGCGTCGTCGAGGCCCGCGGCGGCGTATTGCTCTGCCGGCCAGCCGGCGAGGCTGAGTTGCGAACGGGCGCGCGCGATATCGAGGTCGGCGACCGCCGCGACGTGCAGGCCCGCCGTGCGCAGCGCCTGGGTGAGGAACATGGTGCCGAACTTGCCGGCGCCGATCAGGCCCACCGTCACCGGCCGGCCCTCCGCTTCGCGCGCGAGCAGCATTGTATGGAGATTCATTGGGCAGCCTCCCGGATCGTTTTTGTTTCTGCCCGGAGGTTAGAGCTATTCCCACGCGGTTGAAAACTGGCGCGCTCACGCCCGAGCGTCGTCATCCCGGACGCGCGCTACCCAGATCGGCTGTCGCCGATCTGGGCACTTATGATCTGCCGATCTCGCGTAAACGCGAGATCGGTGGCGCTCGGCCGGGACGACATCCGAGGAAACAGGCTTGGCGTTAGTGCCAATGTAGGGTGGGCAAAGCGGAGCGTGCCCACCAAGGCGCCGGGTTGTGCGCGGCCCGAACCCTCGTGGGCACGGCGCGTTCCGCGCCTTTGCCCACCCTACGCTCGCTACCGAGGAGAAAGGCTTGCCCGCTCAGAACAACCAGACCGCCGCGATCACGCCGCCGACCAGCAGGACGAGGAACAGCGTGAACCAGAAGGTCAGCCGCTCCTCGATGATCTTGCGGGCCTGCGGGCCGTAGCGGTGGATGAGGAAGGCGACCAGGTAGAAGCGGAAGCCGCGGGTGATCAGCGACAGCACCACGAACCAGAAGAAATTATAGCCGGCGAAGCCCGAGGTGATGGTCACGATCTTGTACGGGATCGGGGTCGCGCCCTTGAGCAGGATGATCCAGCTTCCCCACTCGGCATAGGCCTGGCGGAAGGTCTCCACCTGCTGGCCGTAGCCGTAGAGGTTCATCACGAACTGGCCGACGGAGTCGTAGAGCAGCCAGCCGATCAGGTAGCCGAGGATGCCGCCGGCCACGGAGGCGAGCGTGCAGATGCCGGCGTAGTAGTAGGCTCGGTCCGGCCGCGCCAGCGCCATCGGGATCAGCATCACGTCGGGCGGGACGGGGAAGAACGAACTCTCCGAGAACGAGACCGCGCCGAGGGCCAAAGGCGCGTGCCGCTTCTCAGCCAGGGCGATGCACCAGTCGTAGAGTCGTCGCAGCATCGCGGGGGCCTTCAGGCGGTGCGGGGAGGGGTGGGTGGCGCGCCTTTCGAAGTGCGCGCGGACGGATGTGGCGAAACAGCGAAAATAGGAAAGTTCTGGAGCACTTTCGCCGATTTTGTACCCATTAGAGCATTTTCCGGCGAAGTGGGCGCCGGTTCGCCGTTAGAAAATGCGACCAGACAAGAACGTCTACAGCACGATCCGATTCAGTCAGATCGGATCGTGCTGTAGCGCATGATCCGCCCAGATTGAATCAGATCATGCGCATGAGGTTATTTGGTCGCACTTCCCGACGGTGAAGCGGGACTCATCCGGGACCGGGTCCGGGGCAGAATGGCACCGGAACTGCCTGATATTAAGGGTGTTTTCGCTCGCGGCGGCTTTCCAGCGGCACCACCTTGCGGCGCGCTGCCGGCTCGGGAGCGAGGGCCGCCTTCGGCAGCTTTTCCGCGATGCCGTACAGACGCTCGCGGCGCGCCATCTCCTTCCAGACGTCCTGCGGCCGGATGCCCGCAGCCACCCACAGCACCGTCAGGTTGTAGAGCAGGTCCGCGCTCTCGCGGATGACGGCATCCTTCTCGCCGTCGATGGCGTCGATCACGACCTCGACCGCTTCCTCGGCCAGCTTCTTGGCGGCCTTGGCGCGCCCGGCATGCAGCAGCCGTGCGGTGCGCGAAGACGCCGGATCGGCGTTGCGCTGCGCGAGCACGGCGGCATGCAGGCGGTCGAGCGAATCATTCATCCCGACAGCATAAACCACATTTCGCGACAGGCAGTTAACGGGATTGTGGCGATGTGTTCGGCGGTGGCGCGTCGGGCGGCTCTCCGCCCGCGGCTTCGTCTGCCGCAGGTTCGGATTTCGTCGCGGCATGCCGCCCGCCGAATCCGAACAGGGCGTCCAGCGACGAATGCACGGACTCCCGGAACGTGGTCTGCGGGATGTCGCCGATCGTCGCGCGCAGCTTGTCGCCGCTCAGCCGGTGCGGAATGCGCCACAGGTAGGCAACCTCGACCAGTTCGCGCAACTGGTTGGAAAACAGACTGAATATCCGCAGCGCCAACCACGGGAAGCTGCGCAGCTTCAGCGGCTGCTCGGCGATCTTCTGCAGCGTCGAGAGCATCTGCGCGCCGGTAACCGACTGTCCCGGAAAGCAGAATGTTTCGAAGGGGTTGAGGGTGTCCCGGCGGTCCGCGAGCTGGACCATTGTCTGCGCCAGGTCGGGCAGATAGGCCCAACTGTGCATCACATCGAGCGGGCCGGGATAGCGCACCACGGCCATCCGGATGTCGCGCACGACCACGAGGTCGAACCAGGAGCCGCGGCCCTCGCCGCCGAAGAAATCGCCGGCCCGCAGAATGATCGTGCGCAGGCCCTCCTGCTCGCTGGCTTCCTGCAGGCGCTGCTCCATCACGACGCGGATCGCGCCCTTCGGCGTGGTCGGCTGCATCGGCGTGTTTTCGTCGATGACGTCCGGCATTTTTTTGCCGTAGCCGTAGACATTGCCGGGGAAGATCAGCGTCGCGCCCGCTGCCTTGGCGGCGGCGATCGAGACTTCGAGAAACGGCATGGACTGCGCCCGCCAGTCCTTGAACGGCGGGTTGAGTGCGTTCAGCACCACGTCCACGCCGCCGGAGGCGGCTTTCAAAACGCTGGCGGGGTCAAGGGCGTCGCCCTCGACCACGGTCGTGCCGGGGGCGGCGCGCGAGTCGGCGCCCGGCCGCACGAAGCTCAGAACCGTCCAGCCGGCATCGCGAAAGGCCTCGGCGGCGGCGTGGCCCAGTCGCCCTGCCGCGCCGAGAATGAGAATGCGTCCAGTCATGGCGGCTGTCAGTAGAGCGGAAACGCTCAGGCCTCAAGCGTTGGCCGCGCGCAGCGCCCGGTCGAGATCGGCATAAAGGTCGTCCGGGTGCTCCAGACCGACCGAAAGCCGCAGCAGATCGGGCGGGCAGGGGCTGCCGGGGCCTTCGATCGAGGCCCGGTGTTCGATCAGGCTTTCGACCCCGCCGAGCGAGGTCGCGCGCTTCCACACCTCGACGCGGGCGGCCGTGCCGATGGCCGCCGTCTCGCCGGCCTCGACGCGGACCGACAGCATACCGCCGAACCCGCCGGCCATCTGCCGTTGCGCGATGGCATGGCCGGGGTGGCCGGCGAGCCCGGGATAGAGCACCTGCGCGATCGCCGGGTGGCGGGCGAAACGACCGGCGAGATCGGCCGCGCTCTCGCAGGCCGCCTTGACCCGGACGGGCAGCGTGCGCATGCCGCGCAGCAGCAGCCACGCCTCGAACGGGCCGAGGATCGCGCCGTGCCGCGCCCGCAGCGCGATGATCCGCGTCCACAGTTCCGAATCCGGCCGGGCCGTCGCCAGCGCGCCGGCGATCACATCCGAGTGACCGTTCAGATACTTGGACGCCGAATGCATCACGATGTCGGCGCCGAGCGCGAGCGGCCGGGTCAGGAGCGGCGTCGCGACGGTGGAGTCCACCGCCAGCGCCGCGCCGGCCTTGCGGGCGATCTGCGCCACCGCCGCGATGTCGGTGATGCCCCAGAGCGGGTTTGACGGCGTTTCGACCCAGATCAGCCGGGTCTCGCCCGGCCGCACCGCGCGTTCGACAGCCGCGAGGTCTTCCATATCGACAAGGTCGATCGGGTAGCCGTAGCGCGGGGCCTCGTTCGTGAGCCAGTGGCGCAGCGCCCAGTACATCACCTTCGGCGCGACGATATGGGCCGGCGGGTCGAGGGCCAGCACCACCGACGTCGCGGCAGCCATTCCGGCGCCGAACAGGAGCGCCGCCTCCGCACCCTCGAGCGCCGCGAGCAGGCTTTCCGCTTGGCGCACGGTGGCGTTGTCCGGGCGTCCGTAGATGTAGCCGGAGCGGTACTGGTTGTCGGGGTCGCGCACGAAGGTGGTCGCGACATGCACCGGCGGCACGATGGCGTGGCTCTCGGGCTCGAACGCGCCGAGCGCCTGCGCGGCGAGAGTGCGTGGGTCGAGGGGCGGGCGGTCTTCGTTCATGGGGCAGCCTTCGTCGGTGCGCCTTCATCCCTGATGGCGTCGGCAGCATGAAGTGTCTAAGTAGAGACTATGGGTCAATTCCTTTCCTTGTATGTCGTGCCGGTCGCCATCGGCGTGGTTGCGGTGGTGCTGCTGCTCGGCCTCACCAACATGATGCGCGGCGGATCGCCGAACACGTCGCAGCGCCTGATGCGGCTGCGCGTGCTGCTGCAGTTCGTGGCGATCATCGTCATCATGATCACCATCTGGGCGCTCGGGCGCTGAAGGGGCGAACAACGATGGTCGTGCTCAACCGCATCTACACCCGCACCGGCGATGACGGGACGACCGCGCTCGGCACCGGCGAGCGGCGGCCGAAATACGATCTCCGGGTCGCGGCCTACGGCACGGTGGACGAACTCAACGCCGCCATCGGGCTGGCGCGGCTCCATATCGGCGGCGCGCCGGAGATGGACGCCATGCTGGCGCGTATCCAGAACGATCTTTTCGACCTCGGCGCCGATCTCTGCACCCCCGATGCGGGCGATGGCGGCCGCGCGCGGCTGCGCGTTTCGGAAGCCCAGACCGCCCGCCTGGAAGCCGAGATCGATGCGCTCAACGCGGACCTCCAGCCGTTGCGCTCGTTCGTGCTGCCGGGCGGGACGCCGGTGGCTGCCCATCTGCACTTCGCGCGGACGGTCTGCCGGCGCGCGGAACGCCTGATCGTCGAATTGACCTCGGTGCCGGGCGAGACCGTCTCCCTGCCGGTAATAAAATACGTCAACCGCCTGTCGGACTTCCTGTTCGTCGCCGCCCGGTCGGCCAATGACCAGGGCGCCGGGGATGTGCTGTGGCAGCCGGGGCAGAACCGCTGAGCGCGCGTCCTGCATGACATACCGGCGCGACCGCGGTACATCTGTGCCGGTTCGCGGGCCGGGAGCGCCATGTTCATTCCCCTTCACGACATCAATCCCTTACGCCGGATCGAAGTCCCGATCGTCACCTATGCGCTGATTTTCGCCTGTACGGTGATCTTCGTCGTCTTCCAGTCCGGCTACGTCGTCGAGGCCAACCGGGCGTCGATCGCCGGTTTCTCCATGATCCCGGCGGAGCTTCGGCTCAACGTGGGGCTGCGCCAGAACTTCTACATGATCCCGGAGTCGCTGACGGTCGTCACCTACATGTTCCTGCATGGCGGCTGGATGCACCTCATCGGCAACATGCTGTTTCTGTGGGTGTTTGGGGACAATGTCGAGGATGCCATGGGCCATGTCCGCTTCCTCGTCTTCTACCTGGCGGCGGGCGTCGCGGGGGGCTTGGCGCATATGCTTTCGGTACCGGACTCCACGATACCGCTGGTCGGCGCGTCCGGGGCCATTGCGGGGGTGGTTGCGGCCTATCTGATCCTGCATCCGCGGGTGAAGCTCTGGGTGCTGGTGCTCGGCCGGATCCCGCTCAAGATCAGTGCGATGTGGGCGCTGGGCGCCTGGGCCGCCTTCCAGGTGATCATGCTGCTGGTCGCTTCGGACCACACGACCGCATGGTGGGCGCATATCGGCGGCTTTGTCGCCGGGGCGGCGCTGGTGCCGTTCATGCGCAAGCCCGGTGTGCCGCTGTTCGACCAGGATTTGCCGGCGAAGCCGCCCGATCTCCGCACTTCGTGAGTTACACCTTTCCTCTGTGTCACCTTTCCGCTGCATCAATTGTCGGCTAAGCAATTGGCCGCGTTGACACTGCGGCAGGGCCGACATTACGGTGCCGGCGCCTTTGCGCGCTCTGCAGCCGCCGGGAGAAACAGAACACCATGAAGATACTCGTGCCCGTCAAGCGGGTGGTCGACTACAACGTCAAGATCAGCGTCAAAAGCGATGGTTCCGGCGTTCAGCTCGCTAATGTGAAGATGTCCATGAACCCGTTCGACGAGATCGGGGTCGAGGAAGCGATCCGCCTCAAGGAGGCGGGCAAGGCGACGGAGATCGTATGCGTCTCCATCGGCCCGCAGCAGGCGCAGGAGACGATCCGCACCGGCCTCGCCATGGGCGCGGACCGCGGCATCCTCGTGAAGACCGATGCGACCGTCGAGCCGCTCGCCGTCGCCAAGATCCTCAAGGCGGTGGTCGAGGAGGAAAAGCCGGACCTCGTTATCCTCGGCAAGCAGGCCATCGACGACGACTGCAACCAGACCGGCCAGATGCTGGCGGCGCTGCTCGGCTGGGCCCAGGGCACCTTCGCCTCGAAGATCGCCATCGACGGCGGCGAAATCTCCGTCACGCGTGAGGTCGACGGCGGCCTGCAGACGGTGAAGCTCCAGATGCCGGCCATCATCACGACCGACCTCCGGCTCAACGAGCCGCGCTATGCCAGCCTTCCGAACATCATGAAGGCGAAGAAGAAGCCGATCGCGGAGAAGAGCCCGCAGGATTACGGCGTCGACGTCGCGCCGCGGCTGGAAGTGCTCAAGACCGTCGAACCCGCGAAGCGCCAGGCTGGCGTCAAGGTCGCGTCGGTTGCCGATCTCGTGGGCAAGCTCAAGAACGAAGCAGGAGTGCTCTGATGACGACCCTTCTCATCGCCGAGCACGACAACAAGTCGCTCAAGGACGCCACCAACAAGGCGCTCACCGCCGCGCGCGACCTCGGTTCGGACGTGCATGTGCTGGTCGCCGGTGCGGGCTGCGGCCCGGTTGCGGAAGCAGCCGCCAAGCTCGAGGGCGTCGCCAAGGTGCTGGTCGCCGACGCGCCGGCCTACGAGCATGCGCTGGCCGAGCCGATGGCGGCGCTGATCGTCTCGCTCGCCGGCGGCTACGACGCGATCGTCACGCCGGCCACCAGCAACGGTAAGAACTTCATGCCGCGCGTCGCCGCGCTGCTCGACGTCATGCAGGTCTCGGACGTGCTGAAGGTGGTCGCGCCCGACACTTTCGAGCGGCCGACCTATGCCGGCAATGCGATCCAGACCGTGCGCTCGACCGACAAGAAGAAGGTCATCACCGTCCGTACCGCCGCCTTCCAGGCGACCGGTGAAGGCGGCAGCGCGGCCGTGGAACCGGCCTCCGCCGCGCAGGACCCGGGCCTGTCGAACTTCGTCGGCGAGGAACTCTCGAAGACCGAGCGGCCGGAACTGACCTCCGCCAAGATCATTATCTCCGGCGGGCGGGCGATGCAGAGCCGCGAGAACTTCACCAAATACATCGAGCCGGTCGCGGACAAGCTGGGCGCGGCAATGGGCGCCTCGCGCGCCGCGGTCGATGCGGGCTATGCTCCGAACGACTGGCAGGTTGGCCAGACCGGCAAGGTGGTGGCGCCCGAGCTCTACATCGCGGTCGGCATCTCCGGCGCGATCCAGCATCTCGCCGGGATGAAGGACTCGAAGGTGATCGTCGCCATCAACAAGGACGAAGAGGCGCCGATCTTCCAGGTGGCGGATTACGGTCTCGTCGGCGATCTGTTCCAGGTATTACCGGAACTGGCCGAAGAACTAGGCAAGACCGGGCGCTGAGAAACGGACGACATGCGGAATGCGGAGCCAGACGGCTCCGCAACGCTTTATGGACAGGACAATGGCCGAGACTACAATTCGCACCGTCGGCGTGATCGGAGCCGGCCAGATGGGCAGCGGCATTGCCCATGTCTGCGCGCTCGCGGGCTATCCGGTGCGGCTCAACGACCTCAGCGTGGATCGCATCAAGGCCGGGCTGGCCACCATCAATGGCAACATGACCCGTCAGGTTGCCAAGAACGCGATCACCGAAGATGCCCGCAAGCAGGCGCTGGCGCGCATCACGCCGGCGCCCACGCTCGACGACCTTGCGCCGTGCGATCTGGTGATCGAGACGGCGACGGAGAAGGAGGACGTCAAGCGCGCCATTCTCGTCGACCTGTGCGCCGTGCTGAAGCCGGAAGCGATCGTCGGCACCAACACTTCCTCGATCTCGATCACCCGGCTGGCCGCCGCGACCGACCGTCCGGAGCGCTTTATCGGCATTCATTTCATGAATCCGGTGCCGCTGATGGAACTGGTCGAGGTGATCCGCGGCATCGCGACCTCGGACCCGGTCTTCGAATCGACCAAGGCCTTCGTCGCCTCGCTCGGCAAGACCATCGCGGTGGCGGAGGACTTCCCGGCCTTCATCGTCAACCGCGTCCTGCTGCCGATGATCAACGAGGCGATCTACACGCTCTATGAGGGCGTGGGGAACGTGGAGTCGATCGACACCGCGATGCGGCTCGGCGCGCACCACCCGATGGGGCCGCTGGAACTCGCCGACTTCATCGGCCTCGACACCTGCCTGTCGATCATGCAGGTGCTGTACGAGGGGCTCGCGGACTCCAAATACCGCCCCTGTCCGCTGCTGGTGAAATATGTCGAGGCCGGCTGGCTCGGCCGCAAGACGCAGCGCGGATTCTACGACTATCGCGGCGAGAAGCCGGTCCCGACCCGGTAGGCAGCGTGGCGTGAAGCGGTCCCGTTATCGGGCGCGCCGCCTTCCAATTGGCCGTTTCGGCAGCGCGTGCCGCCACGCGACCTTGAGCGCATCCTCAAGTTCGGCAGGGGTGAGCGCGGCCAGCGTCGCCGTCGTCCATCCCTGCTGACCCCAGGCATTCGGCACCGGTGCGAAGGCATCCGGCGCCGTCAGGCATTTGAGTTCCTGCTCATCGGGCGCGAATTTCAGGTTCGCGGTCTGCCCGTCCGCGGCCAGCGTTACGTAGATGCGCGCGACCTTGAATGCCGTGCGATCGAAGTGGGGGGCTTCCGTGGTGCCCTCGAGCGCGAGGGCGATCCGCCGCAGGTCCTCGGCCTTCGCCATCGGTCAGCGCGCCCGGCGCAGCATCGGGACGAGCGGCGGCGACGAGCCTGCCTGGATGGTGCCGAGCCGCTCGAACCCATGGCGCTCGTAGAGCGCAATATTGGCCGGATTGCTTGATTCCAGATAGGCGGGGAGGTGGTCAGCGTCGCATTGCTGCAGGGCATGGGCCAGCAGCCGCGAGCCGAGACCTTTTCCTTTATGCATCGGATCGACGCCGATCAGCGGCAGGTACCAATGCGGTTCGGTCGGATGATAGTTCGCCATCTCCGCGAACACCACTGCGGCGTCCGCCATGCGCTCGGGCAGGCAAGCCGCCTGCATGATCGCGCCCAGCGCCTCCTCGTCGGCATGGGCACCGGGCGCCAGCCACAGGGCGGCGCCCGCGAAATCATCGACATGATGAGCGGTGCCGGCCGCGAAGGCGCTTCCCCCGAAAGCACGGACGACGGCCGGAAACTGCGCCAGATAGACGGCGGGATCGGACAGCGACCAGCGCGCCATCGGGTCGGTCGAGAAGGCCAGCATGATCGTCGCGACGGCCCGTTCGGCCTGTTCGGGGGGCGTGACCGTTACGCCCTGAGAGGTGCGAGGTTCGGGGATTTGGCTTTGGGTCATGGTCAGGCCTCTTCGATGGGGCTGCCGGACTTCATCATCACACATAGGCGATGCTGCGGCCGAAGGCGGCGACCAGCAGCCAGACCAGGAGCGAGAAGGATGCGGAAAGCCGTATGAAACCGGGCAGGGGAGCGTCCGGCGGAATTTCGGCCAGCCGCCGGCCGAAGATCAGTTCGAAGGCGAGCACATTGAGAAGGCCGAGCGCCAGCAGAGCCATCTTGAACTGGAACACCCAGTTCATGCCGACATGGCTCGCTTCGGCCGCGAACAAGATGAAGCCGGTCGCTGCCGCAATCGCGAAAGTCGGCACCGCGAACCATCGCGCCGTGCGCACGACGGCGTAGGCCGAAGTCTGTTTGAACGCACCGACAAGCCGCACATCCATGAAGGCCACGGCCGCGAAGAACGCGATCACCGCCACGACGTGCAGGACATTGGCGATCGGATATATCCAGACCCCCTCGCGTATGGCTGAGGCAAAGCCGGAGGCCTCGATTGCATGCAGGATCGCCGGGGCGGCGTGCTGCATCAGCGCATCTCGACCGTCTTGCCGTCGATCGTGATCCGCTCCGCGCGGATTTCGTCCGGGTCCGACCGCGAACGATAACCCATCGCCGTCACCGTCTTGCCGACCGCGACCAGTTTCTCGGTCGCGCCGCGCGTGCGCATCCGCGACACCGGCGCGAGCGTCACCGTCCACACCTTGTCCGAAGCGCGCACGGTTATGTGCGCATGCGGGTTGGCGTATTGGACGGTGGCGATCTGGCCGGAGATCGTTACCGGGTTGGCCGCGTCGTAATTGCCCCAGCCGTGATGGGCTGCCGCCGGCCCCACCGCCACTGCCAAAGCGAGCAACAGAACAGTGCGAAGCATCGGCACCTCCTCTCGCTTCCTCCATCGTCGCGATTTGTCGCAGCCACCCGCGGTGAGGCCGCCCAAACGTGGCGACGTGACAACGGTATTCTCCGACATCAGCAAAAGGAATCAAAGCGCAACGGAGGAGTTTTGATCGGTTCTAATCTTTAGCTTCTTGGAATCATTCTAAGATATTGATTTGATGACGATTTTCTGCCCTTGACCACTCCCGGTGCCGGTGCTTAGCAGCGTTCGGTGCATACACTTGCGCCGTTTCTGCCGTGGGACCTTGAACCCCGCGCCTCAGGAGATCATCCATGTTTTTCACGCGACGCAGCCTTGCGCCCGTCGTTGCCGCCTTCGCCGTCGGACTGGCCGGATCGGCCGCCCACGCGCAAGGCGAGGTCAATGTCTATTCGTATCGCGAAGGCAAGCTGATCCAGCCGTTGTTTGATGCCTTCACCAAGGACACCGGCATTAAAGTCAATGTCGTGTCGGCCAGTTCGGGCCTTGAAAAGCGCATCGCGACCGAAGGCGCGAACAGCCCGGCCGACGTGCTGCTCACGGTCGACATCGGTCGCCTGGCGGCGGCGGCCAACGCTGGCGTCACGCAGCCGATCAAGTCCGCGGAACTCGATAAGGTGGTGCCTGCGCAATACCGCGACCCGAACGGCAACTGGTACGGCATCTCGATGCGCGCCCGCGTCGTCTATGCTTCCAAGGATCGCGTCAAGGATACGGCCCTGACCTACGAGGATCTCGCCGATCCGAAGTGGAAGGGCAAAGTCTGCATCCGTTCAGGCCAGCACATCTACAACAACGCAATGATCGCCGCGTATATCGAGAAGCACGGCGAGGCCAAGGCCGAGGAATGGGTGCGCGGCCTCAAGGCCAATCTCGCGCGCAAGGCCGCAGGCGGCGATCGCGAGACCGCACGCGATGTGGCGGCGGGCGTCTGCGATCTCGGCGTCGGCAACACCTATTACTGGCCGCTGATGCTGGCCAATCCGAAGCAGAAGGAATGGGCTGACGCGACCCGCGTGATCCTGCCGACCTTCCAGGGTGGCGGTACGCACGTCAATCTCTCCGGCGTCGTTCTCGCCAAGCATGCGCCCAACAAGGCCAACGCCATGAAGCTGATCGAGTGGCTCGTCGGCGAGAAGGCGCAGCGCATCTATACGGACATCGTGTACGAGTACCCGGTGCGTGCCGGCGTGCCGGTCAACCCGGTGCTGGCCGGCTTCGGTCCGCTCAAGGCCGACCCGATGCCGATCAGCAAGCTCGCCGAGCACATGAAGGCCGCGGCCAACATCGTGGACAAGGTCGGCTTCGACAATTGATGTCACATTTCCAGGAAGGGCAGCAGCATGACTGCTGAGGCCCTTCCCGGGCCCATCCCCATAACCAACGGCCGCCGCCGCCTGACCGGGCAACAGCGTGCGGCCGTTGTGTTTGTGCTTCTGCTAGCAGCGCTCGTGCTTGCGCCGCTCGCGAGCCTCGTTGTCATCGCGCTGCGTGGCGATACGACGCTCTGGCCGCATCTGGCCGCCTATGTCATTCCCCACGCGCTGGTCCAGACCGCGCTGCTGCTGGCCGGTGTCGCGGCGCTCACCGCGTCGGTCGGCATCGGCGCTGCCTGGCTCGTCACCGCCTACCGTTTTCCCGGCCGCAACATGATGGCGTGGCTGCTGCCGCTGCCGCTCGCGATGCCGACCTACATCGTCGCCTACATTTATGTGAGCATGCTGGAGGCTGTCGGCCCGGTGCAGACGGCGATACGCGCGATTGGCGGCTTTGCCTCGCCCCGCGACTACTGGTTCCCGGAAGTGCGCTCCCTCGGCGGTGCGATCTTCGTGATGGGGATCGTGCTCTATCCTTACGTCTATCTCTCCGCCCGTGCGATGTTCCAGACCCAGAGCGCCAGCCTGATCGAGGTGGCGCGGACGCTCGGTGCCTCGCGCCTCGCGCTGCTGCGCCACGTCGCGATCCCGCTGGCGCGTCCGGCGCTGGCGATCGGCCTGTCGCTCGCGCTGCTGGAAGCGCTCAACGACATCGGCGCCAGCGAATATCTCGGCGTACAGACGCTGACGCTGTCGATCTTCACCACCTGGCTTAACCGCTCCAGCCTGCCCGCGGCGGCACAGATCGCCTGCGTGATGCTGCTCGTGGTCGGCGGCCTGATTGCACTCGAACGGTTCGGCCGCCGCCGCCGCCGCTTCACGATGTCCGAGCGCAAGCCGCGGCTGGTCTCGCCGATCCCGCTTGTCGGCTGGCGCGGCTGGGCTGCGCTCGCGGCCTGCCTCGCGCCCGTGGCGCTCGGGTTCCTGCTGCCGGCTGGGTTCCTGGCGCAGGAGGTGATCGCGCGCGGCCTCATCGTCGGCTTTGACCGCGACCTGATCGGCCACACGATCACGAGCGTGACGCTCGCGGGGTCCGCGACCGCCATCGCCATCGTGCTCGGCTGCGCGGCCGCGGTGGCGGCGCGACTGGTGCCTCGTCCCTTCATGGTGTTGCTGCTTCTGGCCGCCGGGCTGGGCTATGCGGTGCCGGGCACCGTGCTCGCGCTCGGGCTGCTGTCGCCGCTGGTCTCGGTCGACGAGGGGCTGAACTGGGTGACGCGGCTGTTCGGCGGCGCCGGCGTCGGCCTGCTGCTGGCAGGATCGAGTGCGGCGGTGGTGATCGCCTATGTCATCCGCTTTCTCACCATCGCCACCGGCTCGGTGCAGGCAGGGTTGGGGCGCATCTCGATGCACATGGATGATGCGGCCCGTTCGCTCGGCGCGCGCACAGGTGAACTGGTGCGGGTCATCCACCTGCCGCTGCTCAGGCCGGCGCTCGGCGGGGCCGCACTGCTGGTTTTCGTCGACTGCCTCAAGGAACTGCCGGCGACGCTGCTGCTGCGCCCGCTCAACGTCGAGACGCTGCCGACCTATATCTATCAGTTCGCGACCCGCGGCAGTTTCGAGGAAGGCGCGCTCGCTTCGCTTCTGATCGTCGCTGTCGGCATTCTCCCGGTGATCTGGATCGTGCGCTACACTGAGCTCGCCTTCGCACAGGCGCCGAGCCCAGGCCGCAGATCGCACTGAGAAGCCTTGCGCAGACGGGCGTGCCCGTCGACACTGCCGCGATCCGATCCAATCAAACCTGACAAGCGGGGTGGGGCGATGGCCGAAGGCGGCACGGAATTGACGGTTTTCTGCACGCTCGGCCTCGCCGGCGTGATGAAGGTGGTGGGGCCGGCATTCGAACAGGCGACCGGCGCCCGGCTGGCGCTCCGGGTCGGGCCGACCAACGCCTTCAAGCCGGACATTGCCGCCGGGGTGCCGTTCGACCTCGCCATCCTCACCGCCGCGGCCATCGACGAGTTCACCGCCGCCGGCCGGATCGCCCCCGGCAGCCGGGTCGACATCGCCCGCTCCTGCATCGGCGTGACGGTCCCGCCCGGCGCGCCGAAGCCCGACATCGGATCAGTCGAGGCGCTGAAGGCCGCACTGCTCGCCGCGCCGTCGGTCATCTTCACCGGCCAGGGCGCGAGCGGCCAGCATTTCGCGCGCCTTTTGCCGCAGCTTGGCATCGAGGCGGAGGTGCGGGCCAAGGCCGTGGTGGCGGAGGGGCTGGTGGCGCAGCGGGTGGTGACCGGCGAGATCGCGCTCGGCATCCAGCAGTTGAGCGAGATCCTGGCGGTGCCGGACGCCGTGCTGGTCGGGCCGATACCGCAGGAATTGCAGGCCTATACGACTTTTTCGGCCGGCATCGGCGCGGCTGCGCGCGAGCCCGCGCTGGCGCGCGCGCTGATTGACCGCCTGACGGACAGCGAGGTGCGCGCGCTGGCGGTTTCCAAGGGGCTCGAGCCGTTCTAGATGCAGTTGGTTCGGTCGTCCGCCCGCCGCCCCTTGATCGCGCGGCGGAGGTTCGGCATTACAGGGTCTGATCCCTCCTCCGGCTGGAAGCGAAGGTATTCATGAGAAAGGTTTATCCCGACGCCCATGCGGCGCTCGCCGGCGTGCTCAAGGACGGCATGCTGGTCATGGCGGGCGGCTTCGGTCTGTGCGGCATTCCCGAAAGCCTGATCCTGGCGATCCGCGACTCCGGCGTGAAGAACCTCACCGTGGTGTCGAACAATGCCGGCATCGACGGTATCGGTCTCGGCATCCTGCTCGACTCGCGGCAGGTCAAGAAGATGATCTCGTCCTATGTCGGCGAGAACAAGACCTTCGCGCAGCAGTACCTCGCCGGTGAACTCGAGATCGAGTTCAACCCGCAGGGCACGCTCGCCGAACGCATCCGCGCCGGCGGCGCCGGCATCCCGGCCTTCTTTACCCGTACCGGCGCCGGCACGATGATCGCGGAAGGCAAGGAAGAGCGGGAGTTTGACGGCGAGCGCTATGTGATGGAGCGCGGGATCGTCGCCGACCTCTCGATCGTGCATGCCTGGATGGGCGATACCGAAGGCAACCTCGTCTACCGGAAGACCGCGCGCAATTTCAATCCGATGATGGCGACGGCGGGCAAGGTGACGGTGGCCGAGGTCGAGAACCTGGTGCAGCCGGGCGAGATCAACCCCGACCACATCATCACGCCGGGCGTCTACGTGCAGCGCATGGTGCACGTGCCGAACGCCAGCAAGCACATCGAGCAGCGCACCGTGCGCAAGCGCGCCACGGCGTGAGTTGGAAAACTCGCGGCTCGTAACCGGATAGCGGAGAGACACGATATGGCCTGGACCCGCGAACAGATGGCCGCCCGCGCGGCCAAGGAACTGCGTGACGGATTCTACGTCAATCTCGGCATCGGCATTCCGACGCTGGTGTCGAACTACATCCCCGAAGGCATGAGCGTTCAGCTTCAGAGCGAGAACGGCATGCTCGGCACCGGGCCGTTCCCCTTCGAAGGCGAAGAGGATCCGGACCTCATCAATGCCGGCAAGCAGACGGTGACGGAACTGCCGACCACCAGCTACTTCTCCTCCGCCGACAGCTTCGCGATGATCCGCGGCGGCCACATCGACCTGTCGATCCTCGGCGCGATGCAGGTGGCGCAGAACGGCGACCTCGCCAACTGGATGATCCCCGGCAAGATGGTGAAGGGCATGGGCGGCGCCATGGACCTCGTCGCCGGAGTGAAGAAGGTCGTGGTCGTGATGGAGCACGAGGCGCGCGGCGAGGCGAAGCTGCTCGAGCAATGCACGCTGCCGCTCACCGGCGCCGGCGTCGTCGATAT